>Ga0207674_10000999_pt1 | contig 36882 bp, 37 predicted proteins | sample KBSCornC72_FD_184303 | JGI IMG/M metagenome (GOLD analysis project Ga0207674, IMG submission 184303) | Corn rhizosphere microbial communities from Kellogg Biological Station, Michigan, USA - KBS Corn C7-2 (SPAdes) (version 2) | ecosystem: Host-associated > Plants > Roots > Rhizosphere > Soil ... | reverse complement strand
GCGCGGAGCTCGGCGAGCCTGCCCGCCAGTTCCATCTCCAACAGCACGGAAAGCAGGGCGGACGCTGACGCATTGCAGCCGCGTATCAATTCATCGACCTCTACCGGGGCAGGTCCGAGTGCCTGTTCAACGCAGGCGCGAATCCGGTCTGATTCCTCATCGCTCAGGCGAAAATCCGAAGGCATGTGCAGTTGCGGGCCGCCGGGTTCGGCGAAATCGCGACCGAGGATCGGCCTCAGACCCGCCAGAACGTCTTCCGCTGTCTCGACCAGGGTGGCGCCTTCGCGAATAAGCCGGTTCGTGCCCTTGGCGCGCGGATCGAGCGGCGAGCCGGGCACGGCGAAGACTTCGCGACCCTGTTCGAGCGCGTAATTGGCCGTAATCAGCGAACCCGATCCTTCGGCGGCCTCGACGACGACAACGCCGCGCGACAGTCCCGAGATGATGCGATTGCGCCGTGGAAAATGGCGGGCCTGCGGCGACTGGCCCAGCGGCATTTCCGAAACGATGCAGCCTTCGCTGCGAATGCGTTCGTAGAGCGGTGCATTCTCTGGGGGATAGATATTATCGACGCCGCCGGCCACGACCGCACAGGTGCCGCCGGCCAATGCGCCCTCATGCGCGGCCGTATCGATGCCGCGCGCCAATCCCGATGCGACGACCAGACCTTCGCCTGACAAATCTCTTGCGAGCGCGCCCGCCAATTTACGGCCAAGCGCCGAGGCGTTGCGTGCGCCCACGATGGCGACGATTTCGCGTTGCAGGATCGTGACGTGGCCAAGAACCGAGATGATCGGTGGCGGCGGATCTGCCGCGGCGAGACCGCGCGGAAACTCCGGCTCGCAGGACGCGAGCATGCGTCCGCCGAGCTTGTGCAACGCCGCGATCTCGCGATCGATTTCGTCGTTCGACGGGATGCGGACACGCTCGCCGCCGCCGCGCCTGACGAGGCTTGGTAGGGCTTCCAGTGCGGCGTCGGCCGATCCGAAACGGGCGATCAATTGGGCAAACGTCACCGCGCCGACATTCTGCGTGCGCGACAGACGCAGCCATGCACGGCGCTGCGCCTCTGAAAGCGTCGCACTCACGCGGGCGTGCTTTTTGCGCCAATACGCGGCTCTTCGCCGCGCAACAGGCGACGAATGTTCTGACGGTGCGCGAAGAAGACTAGCAGCGCGAGGATGACCGCCAGGAAGGCCTCGTGACTCTTTCCGAACGCCAGGAAATACAACGGCGTCAGCACGGCCGCGACCAGCGCCGACAGCGACGAGATGCGAAAATACGCCACAACGGCGCCCCACGTTGCCAAGGCCAACAATGCAACCGGCCAATAAAGTGAGCTCAGGATGCCCAGCGAGACGGCGACACCTTTGCCGCCCTTGAATTTCAACCAGACGGGATAGAGGTGTCCGAGAAACGCGGCCAATCCGGCAAAGAGAGCCGCATCGGGTCCGAGGAATTGCCGCGTGAAGGCGACGGCCGCCGCGCCCTTGAGGGCGTCGAACAACAAGGTCAGCGCCGCGGCCGTATAGCTACCCGTTCGAAGCACATTGGTCGCGCCGATGCTGCCGGAGCCGATCTTTCGCACATCGCCCTCGCCGAATGCGTAGGCGAAGAGAAGGCCGAACGGGATCGAGCCCAACAGGTAGCCGATGACAAAGCCGGATAGCGCGTCCGGCGACACGGAGACGATCGAAGAGAAGAGCATGGCGTACTGCGATTCAGACTCACGGTTTAGAGCGTCTTGCGTACGCGATGCGGCGCGTCGGCATCGACATTAGCGCAGTTCGCGACGAGCGTGAACCTCAACGTGCTTTCTTACGATCGAAAACACACTCGCCGCCGACATAGGTCTGCTGCGCACGGCCATGAAACTTGCGGCCTTCGAACGGCGTATTGCGAGCCCGCGATCGCAACTCGTCTTCGCGGACACTGAACGGTTCGTCCGGATCGATCAGAACGAGATCGGCTGGCGCGCCTTTGGCGAGCGTGCCCGCGTTCAGTCCGAGTATGCGGGCAGGGGCGGATGTGAGCGTGCGCAATGCCAGGCTGAGGCTGGTGCGGCCGTCATGGTGCAGACCGAGAACGACCGGTAGAAGTGTTTCAAGACCGACAGCGCCGAACGCGGCCTGCGCAAAGGGTTGGCGCTTGGTGTCTGCCGCTTGCGGATCATGGCCCGAGACGATCGCATCGATGAGGCCGGAGGCCACGCCCTCCAACATGGCGGCTCGATCTTCCTCGGAACGCAGGGGCGGCTTCACCTTCATGAAGGTGAAATAAGAGCCGACATCGAGTTCGTTGAGCGCCAGGTTATGCGCGGCCACGCTGCAGGTGATCGGAAGCCCGCGCTTCTTCGCTGCCGCGATGGCGTCAAGCGATGCGCGGGTGGAGATCTGTCCGAAGTGGTAGCGCGCGCCTGTCATCTCGACGAGGCGAATGTCGCGTTCGACGATGATGGCCTCGGCGGCAGCGGGTGCGGCGGGGAGGCCAAGTCGCATGGCATACTCACCTTCGGTGACCGATGCGCCTTCCGAAAGATCGGGATCTTCGGCGTGACCGACGACCAGCGCGCCGAAGGTCGAGGCATAGGCGAGCGCCCGCCGGAGGACGCGCGTGTTGGAAATCGTGCGATCGCCGTCGGTGAAGGCGACAGCACCGGCTTCGGTGAGAAGGCCGATCTCGGTCATCACTTCGCCGGCGAGCCCTTTGGTCAACGCCGCGGTGGGAACGACGCGCACCTTGGCGGTCGCCGCGGCGCGGCGCCGGATGAAATCGACCAGCGAGGGCTCGTCGATGACCGGATCGGTATTCGGCATCACCACGATCGTGGTGACGCCGCCCGCCGCCGCGGCAAGGCTGGCCGATTCCAAGGTCTCGCGATGCTCGCTGCCCGGCTCACCCGTAAAGACACGCATGTCGATCAGGCCTGGGGCAAGGACCAGGCCTTTGCAGTCGACGATTTCGGGATCGTTCGCTTCGGCGTCGTTGAAAAGCCGGGGGCCGACATCCGCGATGCGACCATTTTCGACCAGCAATCCGCCCTTGGCGTCGAGCTTGGCCGCGGGATCGATCAGCCGTGCGTTGCGGAACGCGATGCGGCCCGTTCTGTTCGAACCGGTCATGGGGCGTTGCGCCCCTCGCGCGCAAGTCCGCGGGATAACGCATCCAGCACCGCCATGCGGATGGCGACGCCCATCTCGACCTGCTCCTGGATGACGCTGACCTCGATGTCGTCGGCGACGGCGGAGTCGATCTCGACGCCGCGATTCATTGGACCGGGGTGCATTACGAGCGCGCCAGGTTTCGCGCGTTTCAATTTTTCGGCGTCGAGACCGTAAAAGCGGAAATATTCGCGCGTCGAAGGAACGAACGCGCCTGCCATACGCTCGAGCTGCAGGCGCAGCATCATGACGACATCGACGCCTTCCAGGCCTTTCTTCATGTCGTGGAAAATCTCGACCCCGAAGCGCTCCGCGTCGGCAGGCAAGAGCGTGCGCGGTGCGACGAGGCGCACGCGGGCACCCATCTTGAGCAGGAGCTGGATGTTGGAGCGGGCAACGCGGCTGTGCAGCACGTCGCCGCAGATCGCAACGATCAGGCCTTCGAATTTTCGTCCCCGCCGTCGCATCGTCAGGGCGTCCAGTAGCGCCTGGGTGGGATGTTCGTGGCTGCCGTCGCCGGCGTTGATCACCGAGCAATCGAGCTTGCGCGACAGGAGCTCGGCCGCACCGGAATCCGGATGGCGGACGACCAGAATGTCGGGCCGCATCGCGTTCAGAGTCGTCGCCGTGTCGATCAACGTCTCGCCCTTCGAGACTGACGACGTCTTCACCGCCATGTTCAGGACATCGGCGCCCAGGCGTTTTCCTGCGAGTTCGAACGAGCTTTGTGTGCGCGTCGAGGCTTCGAAGAATAGATTGATGAGCGTGCGGCCTTTGAGCAGCTCCGTCTTCTTCTTGGCGCTCCGGTTGAGCGCGACATAGCTGTCGGCAAGGTCCAGAAGCGACGTAATTTCGCCCACCGAAAGCGCTTCGATGCCGAGAAGATGGCTGGATTTCAGGATTGTTTCGGCGTTGGCCGCTGTCATCAAAGTCTGGCTTATAGGCAAGGGCGCCCTCGCGGGCAAGGGATCATCGCGGCGTGCGCAAAATAGTTGTGGAGATTGGTGAATTACATGTTGTGCCGGAGCCGGTCGAGCAGACCTTGGAGGATGTAGCCTGCCGCCATCTTGTCGACAACCTCGGCGCGGCGCTTTCGCGAGGCGTCGGAGTCGATCAGCGTGCGCGTGACGGCCGCGGTTGAGAGCCGCTCGTCCCACATCAGGATCGGCAACGGCGAGCGCGCCGCGAAGTTGCGCGCGAAAGCACGCGCCGACTGCGCCGAGGGGCCTTCGCTGCCATCCATGTTCAAGGGCAGGCCGATCACCAGGCCAGCGACATTGTTGTCAGCGATGATGGCGTCGAGCCTGGCCGCATCGGCGGAGAACTTCCCTCGCTTCAGCGCCTCCATCGGCGTCGCCACGGTGAGAAGCGTGTCCGAGAGTGCTAGGCCGATCCTCTTCTCGCCGAGATCGAGGCCAAGCAAGCGCGCGTTCGGCGCGACGGCGGAGCGAAAGTCGGAAACGTCGGAAAAAATCACGAGGCCTTATCTCTGCCCGATCTCGATGCGGTTGCCGGCCGGATCGCGGATGAAAAAGCGCGCCAGTCCTTCCGCGACGCTTTCCTCCTCGATCGTGACGCCCTGTTCGACGACGACCGCCCTTGCGCGCGCGAGATCGCCAGTCAGAAAACAAATGTGTCTTTTGCTTTTCGGGCTTGCGTCGGGATCAACGCCGATATGCATTTGCAGCGCTCCGACCTGGAACCAGGCGCCACCGCGGGCCCTGAGTTCGACGGGCTTTACGATCTCCGGAAACGCAAAAATCTCGCGGTAGAATTTCAGGCACTGGCCCTCGAGAGCGCGTGGAACGGCGATCTGGATATGATCGATGCCGAGAATATCGAGTGTCATGGCGCCTCCGCGCGGGCCGACTTGCTGCGCTTGCCAGCTTGGCCTCTGGTTGCTAGCAAGGCCGTCGATTTCAAAGCCTATAGGCCGCTCCATGTCCGTCGACAAGGACACCGTTCGACGCATCGCAAAACTCAGCAGAATTGCGCTCGACGAGGCGCGCGTGGGCCCGATGGTCGACGAGCTGAATGGCATCTTCGCGTGGGTCCAGCAGTTGAACGAAGTGAATGTCGAAGGAGTTCCGCCGCTGACGAGCGTGGTCGCACAGCGCCTGAAGATGCGCGACGACAAGATCACCGAGGGAGGAAATGCGAACGCCCTGATGGCGAACGCGCCTGAAGGCGAAGATCACTTTTTCGTCGTGCCCAAGGTCGTCGAATAATGTCGCTTCCCGCCATCCTGACCGACTTCACGCTCGCCGACGCGCGGGATGCGGTGCATGCGAAAAAGGTGTCGTCCAAGGAACTGACGGCCGCCTTCATCAAGGCCGTCGCAGCAGCGCGGCCATTGAACGCCTTCGTGACCGAAACGCCCGAGCGGGCACTCGAGATGGCCGTTGCATCCGATGTGCGCATCGCACACGGCGAGGCGCGGCCACTCGAAGGCCTGCCGCTTGCGATCAAGGATCTTTTCTGCACCAAGGGCGTGAAGACGACCGCCGGCAGCAACATTCTCTCGAACTTCATTCCGCCATACGAGTCCACGGTGTCGCAGAATTTGTGGGACGCTGGCGCCGTGATGCTCGGCAAGACCAATATGGACGAATTCGCGATGGGCTCGTCGAACGAGACCAGTCATTTCGGACCTGTGTTCAATCCCTGGCGGGCGCGTAACTCGAACGCCAACCTGGTTCCCGGCGGTTCGTCCGGCGGCTCGGCTGCGGCGGTCTCGGGAAATCTCTGTCTTGCCGCAACCGGAACCGACACAGGCGGCTCGATCCGCCAGCCGGCCGCGGTCACCGGCATCGTCGGACTGAAGCCGACCTACGGCCGCTGCTCGCGCTGGGGCATCGTGGCGTTTGCCTCGTCGCTCGATCAGGCGGGGCCGATGACCCGCACGGTGCGCGATGCCGCGATCCTGCTGAAGCATATGGCCAGCGTCGATCCCAAGGATTCCACGAGCGTCGATATGCCCGTGCCGGACTACGAAGCCGGACTGGAGGCGGGTGTGAAAGGTCTCAGGGTGGGGATTCCCAGGGAATACCTCATCGATGGCGCTCCGCCCGAGATCGAGGCGCTTTGGAGCAAGGGCGCGGACTGGCTGAAGGCGCTGGGCGCCGAAATCGTCGATGTTTCGCTGCCACACACCAAATACGCGCTGCCCACTTATTATATTGTCGCTCCGGCCGAGGCATCCTCGAACCTGGCCCGGTATGACGGGGTGCGCTTCGGGCGTCGGGCCGCCTCGGTGGGCGATGTAGTCGAGCTCTATGAGAAGAGCCGCGCCGAGGGCTTCGGCAAGGAAGTACAGCGCCGCATCCTGATCGGAACCTACGTGCTTTCGTCCGGCTACTATGACGCCTACTACGCCCGCGCCCAGAAATTGCGCACGCTCATCGCGCGCGATTTCAATGAAGCCTTCAAAAAGTGCGATGTCCTTCTGACCCCGGCGACGCCGGGTCCTGCGTTCGGTGTTGGCGAGAAGACCGCCGATCCGGTCTCGATGTACCTGAATGACGTCTTCACCGTGACGGTGAACCTTGCTGGCCTTCCCGGCATCTCGGTTCCCGCGGGCTTGACCGCGAGCGGGTTGCCGCTCGGCCTTCAGTTCATCGGCAAAGCGTTCGACGAAGCGACCGTCCTGCGCGCCGCACGGGCGGTCGAACTCGCTTCGGGCTTCGACGCGAAGCCCACGCAGTGGTGGAGGGCGGCATGAGCGAGCGTTCCGCCAAACTGATCAAGGGCACGACCGGTGACTGGGAGATCGTCGTCGGCATGGAAGTGCATGCGCAGATCCTGTCCCAGTCGAAATTGTTCTCCGGCGCATCCACTGCCTTCGGGGGCGAACCCAATGCGCAGGTGTCGTTTGTCGATGCGGCCATGCCCGGCATGCTGCCGGTGATCAATCGCAAGTGCGTCGAGCAGGCGGTCAGAACCGGTCTCGGCCTCAAGGCGAAGATCAATCTCGTCTCGGTGTTCGACCGGAAGAACTATTTCTATCCCGATCTCCCGGCCGGCTATCAGATCTCGCAGTACAAGAACCCGATCGTGGGCGAGGGCGAAGTCCTGATCGACCTCAAGGACGGCGAAACCGTGCGCGTCGGTATCGAGCGGCTGCACATGGAGCAGGATGCCGCCAAGAGCCTGCACGACCAGCATCCCGATCACTCCTATGTCGATCTCAACCGCTCCGGCGTCGCGCTGATGGAGATCGTCACCAAGCCGGACATGCGTTCGAGCGAGGAAGCCGCGGCTTTCTTGCGGAAATTGCGCGCCATCGTGCGTTATTTGGGCACCTGCGACGGCAATCTGGACGAAGGTTCCATGCGGGCCGACGTGAACGTGTCGGTGCGCAAACCTGCCGGTCCGCTCGGTACGCGCTGCGAGATCAAGAATGTCAACTCGATGAAGTTCATCGCCCAGGCGGTCGAATTTGAAGCCCGCCGCCAGGTCGATCTCATCGAGGAGGGCGGCACCGTCAAGCAGGAGACACGTCTCTTCGATTCCCGCGCCGGCGAGACCAGGTCCATGCGCTCCAAGGAAGAGGCGCACGATTATCGCTATTTTCCCGACCCCGATCTTCTGCCGCTGGTGCTCGACGAAGCCTGGGTCAAGGAGATCGAGAAGTCGCTGCCGGAGCTGCCGGACGAGAAGAAGGCGCGTCTGATCAAGCTTGGACTCTCGCCTTATGACGCCTCCGTGCTCGTGGCCGAAAAGGAGAGTGCCGATTATTTCGAAGCGATGCTCGGCGCCGGGGCCGAGCCCAAGGCGGCCGCGAACTGGCTGAACAACGAATATTTTGGCCGGCTCAACAAGGCGGGTCTGGGAATCGCCGATGGTCCGGTCTCGGCGAAGGCGAACGCCGCCATCGTCGCGATGATCTCCTCGGATGTGATCTCGGGAAAGATCGCCAAGGACGTGCTCGACATCGTCTGGAACGAAGGCGGCGATCCCAACGCCATCGTCGAGAGCCGAGGGTTGAAGCAAATGACGGATACGTCGGCGATCGAGAAGGCGATCGATGCGGTCATCGCCGCCAATCCCGACAAGGTCGAAGAGGTGAAACAGAAACCGAAACTGGCAGCGTGGTTCGTCGGTCAGGTGATGAGACAGACCGGCGGAAAAGCGAACCCCGGCGTCGTCAACGCGTTGCTCAAGGCGCGACTCGGTTTGCCCGAACAGGGGTGATTCGCACAAATTTCAGTTTTTGGACTTGACATCCGTTTTTTCCGCCTGTGACGCTCCGTGTACGGATCGATCGTTCTAAGGCCTGATTTTATTGGCTTAGATGAATGTTTTGTAAAAGAGCGAATGCACTCAACCCCCATGGATATTGCATTCCTGATTGCAACCCACTCATATTGTTCACGTTTTGGGGGGCGTCGATTCGCCCGACCCGGACGAAACGTTAGAGGAGTTACCACTCATGCCGAAGGCAAAGAAGAAGGCCATGAAGAAAAAGGCCAAGAAGTCGAAGAAGAAGAAATAGGCTGCGTTGACACGATCAACGCTTACGTTGCCGGTCGCTCTCGCGTTTCTGTAACGGGCGCCGGCCGCGAAGGCTAAGGCCGCGGCCAGGATCCTCATGGGCTCCTCCGGTCGCGGCCCAGCCCGCTGAATGTGACTAGCGAACCGCGCCTCGGCGCGGTTTTTTTGTAACGCCCGTATTGTCCGTACACGGACTGAATTGTTTTACTTCTTAAGAATGTATGAAATTCCGGCGAGGATTCATTAACCCTGCCTTAGTTTATCCGGCCGACGATTGCCCCATGTGAAGGATCGTTCCTTCACCCGCACGAGGCGGAGGGGAGTTGGTGTCATGGCGTGTATCGATATCGATGCGCTGGCTGGATACGAAGTGGCGGCCAAGCAGGGCCGCCCCGACGCGCTTTATAATCTGGGTCTGGCCTATTCGACCGGCCAGGGCGTGGGCGTTGATTTCGTGGCCGCGCACAAGTGGTTCAATCTGGCCGCGATGAAGGGGATCGACGAGGCGAAATCCTGGCGGGCATCCATCGCCAAGGAAATGAACACCGCGCAGATCGCCGAAGCCCAGAGGCTGGCGCGAGAGTGGCTCTCGATCGTGCGTTGATCGCCTATGGCGGGAACGACGAGAGTGGTTTCACCGCCGGCGCCGCCGGTGCGTAGAGGTCGGCAAGGATCTGCAGCGGCTGATCGCGCCCGCTGAGCCGGTTTCGATAGATCTGCGCATTCTCCAAAACGCGCTGGACATAATTGCGCGTCTCCCCGAACGGAATGCTCTCGATCCAGTCGATGGGATCGCTGGTCGGCAGGCGCGGATCGCCATTGGCCGCGACCCACTTCCTCACATTGTTCCGCCCCGCATTGTAGGAGGCGATCGCCAGCACGAGCGAGCCGTTCCAATCGGTGACATAGCCCTGAAACTCCGTCATGCCGAGTTGGATGTTGTAGTTGGGATCGGCCGTCAAATCATTCGGTCGCCAAGTCAGTCCGGCGCGTGTGGCATCGGTCTTCGCCGAGGCGGGCATCAGCTGCATCAAACCGCGTGCGCCTGAGCGGCTGACGGCGTCCGGATCGAACTCGGTCTCCTGGCGGATCAGGCCAAGGATGTAGGCAGGCTCCGGCGCCGCCCCCGCTCCGGGATAGGCCGGCAGAGCGATGACGGGGTGCGTGAACTGCAGCATCGGGATCCCGGCATAGCTCGCATTCTTGGCGATGCGCTCCGCGACCTCGCGAAAGCCGAGATCGACCAGCGTCTGCGCCAGGATTTTGGCGTGCGCGGCGTCGGTATGCAGCTCCTGCTCGCGCAGCGCGAAGATGCGCAGAAGGTTGACCTGGCCGAGGTCCGCGAGCACGCGCATCGCGCGCACCAGCTCCTCCTTTTCGAAATCGTCGCGCACACCGGAGGCATCGACTGGCACGTCGTTGACATGCAGAATGGGAGTGGCATCGATCCGCGCCAACGCAATCTGGCCATAGAAGCTCTCCGGAACCTGGGCGGCGAGCTTGTACTGTTCGACCGCGCTGACCTGATCGCCCGAGGCTTCGTAGCAGCGGCCTTTCCAGTAACGGGCACGCGCCAGGCTGATCGGCCGCGACACGCCGGCTTCGAGCTTCTTGAAATGCGCGAGCGCGGCGCTCGGCGATTTCAAGTAGCGCAGCGCGATCCAGCCGGCGAGAAACTCGGCTTCCGAGAATTCGAGGCCGCTGGAAAGACCCGAGTCCGACACCAAACCATAGGCGCGACGATAATCGCCCGCCTGCAGCAATTCGCGCGCCACGTAGTTGGCTTCCGTCCACCAGCGGGCCGAATGGCTCGCGGGATAGTCCTTGAGCGCCCCCCGCTCGAGCAGAGCCGCGGCGGCGATGTTGTCGCCCGCCCGCCGTGCGGCCCTCGCCCGGTCGAACAGAAGCTCGGGATCGGAAGCAAGCGAAGGCGCCAGGCGGGCCACGAGCTTCTCTCCGGAATCGCGATTGGCGCGCAAGGCCAGGCGCGCTTCGCCGACCTTCTGGGTCTCGTCATCGACCCTGGAGAGTTCGCGGCGCGCGGCTGCGATGTCGTCGCGGGAGATCAAGCTGCTCAAGCGTGCCCGATCCGTCTCGGCCGTCAGATTCGCGCCGTCCTGACGGACGATCGCCAGTTCCTGATCCGGCTGGAAGTCGCCGACGATCCAGCCGCGCTGGACAAGTTTGCGACCTGCATCGGGCCGCCCCGCAGCGATCATGGCATGGCCCAGATGGACCATACCGAGACCTGTCGACGGCGCGCGATCGCCGAACCAGGCGATGATTGCCGGTGACGGGGTGTTCGGATCAAGCGCTGCTTCGGCGCGCACCAGAAGCGTGTCATGCAGCGGCCAATCGGCATTGTTCTTCAGGAACCCGTCAATATCGGCGAACGTGGCGCCGCTGTTCTTGTCCACGACAAAGCGCCACTGGATCAGGCGCGCCGCAATCGCGTCATGACCCTGCGCCGCGAGCGCGCGTGCGCCGATCCAGTCGCCGCGGTCGGCCGCATCGAAGGCGCGCGTGTAAAGGTCGTGGTCGGCCGCCGACAAGGTGTGTACCGGGCTTGGCCGCCGCTCGCGGTCGACGAGAAGTCCGTTGTCCTTCGCCGCGTCGGGAATAGGCGGCATCATGATGACGCTGCCCGACTGGATCAGTCCGTTGGGTAGGTTCGCCGCGGCATAGGCGGCGATGCCGGCGAAGGCGACTGCGATCAAAATGAGGATGGCGCTGCGCGGTTGCATGGGGCTCTTGGAGGAGAGAAGTAAATTCATTTCCGCCACAAGCCTGTGGCAAAGTCGAGGCGCCTCAGCGACTGCGTCTTGCCGCGCCTGCGCCAAGCCCTGTAGCTTGAAAGCACTCAGGACGGAACTGTCTCAGCATGGCGTTCGCACGCGAGAGGATCAAAGGTTCGATTCCGGCCCTCATCACGCCGTTGCGCAATGGCGCGGTCGATGAGGCGGCATTCCGGAAGCTCGTGTCGTGGCAGATCGCGGAAGGCAGTCTCGGTCTCGTCCCCTGCGGCACGACGGGCGAATCACCGACACTGAGCCACAAAGAGCATATGCGCGTGGTCGAAGTCTGCGTCGAAGAGGCGAACGGCCGGGTGCCGGTAATCGCCGGAGCCGGCTCGAACGCGACCGAGGAAGCCATCGCGCTGACGCGCCATGCCAAGAAGGTCGGCGCCGACGCTGTGCTGTCCGTCACCGGCTATTACAACAAGCCGTCGCAGGAAGGGATCTACCGGCATTTTGCGGCCATCGCTGACGCAGTCGACATTCCGATCCTGCTCTACAACATCCCCGGCCGCGCGATCGTCGACATTTCGGTCGAGACGATGGCGAGACTCGCAAAAGTCGCGAACATCATCGGCGTGAAGGATGCGACCGCCAATCTCATGCGCCCCACGCGCGAGCGGGCGGCCTGTGGACGACAGTGGCGGCTTCTCTCGGGCGAGGACGGCACCGCGCTCGGCTACATGGCGCATGGCGGCCACGGCTGCATCTCGGTGACGGCAAATGTCGCGCCGCGTCTGTGTGCCGAATTCCAGACGGCATGTCTCAAGGGCGACTTTGAGTCGGCGCGCGTCCTGCAGGATCGTCTCATGCCGCTGCATGATGCGCTGTTCGTCGAACCGAGCCCCGCACCGGTCAAGTATGCCGGCTCGCTTCTCGGTCTTTGCACCGACGAAGTGCGCCTGCCGCTCATATCGGCGACGGAAAATGCCCGAGCGGCAGTTCGCGCCGCGCTGGCGTCCGCGGGGATCAAGGCATCGCTCTAGACCCTTGTTGTCTTGGCCCGCAAATGCGGGCCACCCAGTTGAAGACAGTCGCAACATCGAAGGAGTGGACTGTGCCAGAACCTGCAAATAACGGGTATGACGTCACCTGGGTGGCCCGCATTTGCGGGCCATGACAAAAAAAGACCACATCCGCACCAATGGCCAGGAAGAAAGAAGACGGCACGAAGATCATCGCCGACAATCGCAAGGCGCGATTCGCCTATGCGATCGACGACACGCTCGAGGCCGGCTTGATGCTCACCGGTTCGGAGGTCAAGTCGCTTCGCACCGGCAAGGCGACCATCGCGGAGTCCTACGCCTTCGCCAAGGACGGCGAACTGTTTCTCGTCAACGCTTACATTCCCGAATACACCCAGGCGTCGCGCTTCAATCACGAGCCGAAGCGGACCCGAAAGCTCCTGGTGCACAAGAAGGAGGCTAGCCGGCTTTCCATGGCGATCCGGCGCGAGGGCATGACGCTCATTCCGCTGCGCCTCTATTTCAATCCGAAGGGGATCGCGAAAATTCAGCTCGGCGTCGCAAAGGGCAAGAAGCTCCACGACAAGCGCGAAACGGAAAAGCAGCGCGACTGGCAACGCGACAAGGCGCGGCTGATGCGGGCCAAGGGATAGATCGAAAGATTTACGTTGCTCGGAGGGAAATTTTTCCAGGCTCCTCTTGAACCGTCACGGTCAAATCACCACTTCCGCTATATCCCCGCAATTGCGTCTTGAATCGACCGTCCGCCATGACGGTTCGGGCGAGATGTTGTCGTGTCGAGGCGGGTTATTGGTTCTGAAAAAAATGTCATCCCGATACCCGTTCGGATTCCGTCCAGTCGGATGCGCATCTTTTTTTGCGCAGGACAGGGGATAGATTTACAGTTGACCACGAAAGTGCATCGCATGCCTGATGAAGACGACAAGCCGGGCCTGATCGGCAAGATCAAGGACAAGTTGATTCGCTCCAAAGAGGATTGGGCGGCGGAAGGCCGTTTGATCACCGGGCGGCCGGATCTCGGTCATGTTCACCGTCTGCCGCCCGGCCAGAAAGAAGTGAAGAACTGGCCGGTGCTCGATCTTGGCGTCCAGCCGGACGTGAAGCTCGCCAACTGGCGCCTGCAGATCATGGGGCTGGTGGACAATCCCGTCGCGCTCACCTTTGAGCAGTTCCAGGCGCTGCCGCAGCAAGATTTCGTGAGCGACATTCACTGCGTGACGTCCTGGAGCCGGTTCGACAATCATTGGCGCGGCGTTTCGGCGAAAACGATACTCGACTTGGTGAAGCCGAAGGCCGAGGCACGTCATATCGTGTTCCACTCTTATGATGGCTACACGACCAACGTGAAGACGTCGGTCTTCGCGGATTCGAATGTGCTCCTCGCGCATAGTTGGGAAGGAAAACCGATCCCGCGCGAGCATGGTGGACCGGTGCGGGTTGTCATTCCCGACTGGTATTTCTGGAAGAGCGCGAAGTGGGTGACGCGCATCGTCTTCATGGCCGAGGACCAGCCAGGCTTCTGGGAAGTGCGCGGCTATCACAACGAAGGCGATCCGTGGAAGGAGGAGCGCTACAGCTGACATGACTTGGCGCAGTGGCGAGACGGCGCTCGTCCGTTATGCCTGGCAGGGCAGGACTCACTTTGGCGGACCCGCGATTGTCGTCGAAGACGACGGCCGCCGCACCGCGTTGTACACGCCGATGGGGACGCCGGCGGTTCGATCGACGATGGACTATGCGACTGGCGCGTTGGGCGAACCGCGACTCGAGAGCTGGCACACGACTCACAATCTGCGCTTCCTTGAGGCGGGCCTGGGGTACTGCATCAGCGCAATGTACGAAGGCGCCAGCCGCAAATTTCTGTGCTGGTATATCGACATGATTGAACCCATTCGGCGCACCCGCGATGGTTTCGTCCTGTGGGACCTTGCGCTCGATATTGTCGTCGCACCCAATTTGAGCTGGAAGATGAAGGACGAAGACCAGTTTACGCGCTTGCCGGAGATCGGTTGGATCACACCGGAACGCGCCGCTCAGATGCGGCATGACGTGCGCAATGCCATCGAACGGATCGAGAAGCGTCAGCCGCCCTTCAATGAAGATTGGCCAAACTGGCGTGCAGATCCTTCGTGGCCGATTCCGAAGATGCCCGACAACTGGGCTGAAGTTCCGCCTTAACTAGAGTGCGGGCATGGCTGCAAGTTTGGCGCGCTTCACGACATCGTCGAACATCTCTGCCGTCAAGACTCCGGTGTTGGTGTTGTATCGCGAGCAGTGATAGCTCGCGATGAGGTGGATCTTGCCGACACGGTATGACTTGCCGTGACCGAAGGGATGCGTCGCATTCTTCGCGTCGAGGGCGCGGCAAACACTGTCATGCGCGATTTTGCCGAGCGCGAGGATGGCGTGCAGGTGCGTCATGCTCGCGATCTGTGCAGCAAGAAATTGACGACAGGTTTTGATCTCGGAAGGTAGCGGCTTGTTTTGCGGCGGCACACAGCGCACCGCATTTGTGATGGCGCAATCGACAAGTTCGAGTCCGTCATCGGCCCTCTTGTCATAGGTCCCGCGGGCGAGACCGTGCTTCAGAAGCGTGGCGTAGAGAAGATCGCCGGCGAAGTCGCCAGTAAAGGGCCGACCGGTGCGGTTCGCGCCATGCAGGCCTGGAGCCAAGCCGACGATCAAAAGCCGGGCGCTCGTCATCCCGAACGTCGGAACCGGGGCGTTGAAATACGCCGGCTGCGTCTCGCGGTTTTTGCCGCGGAATTCGGCAAGGCGCGGACAGAGCGGACAGTCGCGCGGCGGCTCGGCCGTCGTCACGGTCCTTTAGGCGCTTTGGGCGTAATGCGGAGATGCGGCCGCGATCGAGCGGGCACTGACTTCGCGCATGATCTGGGACTTGAGATCTTCGAGCTCGATGAAGTTATCGGCCTGGCGGCGAAGTTCGTCCGCGACCATCGGCGGCTGCGTTCGAATGGTGGACACGACGCTGACACGGCGGCCCTTGCGTTGCGCGGCTTCGACCAGACGGCGAAAGTCGCCGTCGCCCGAGAAGATCACGATGTGATCGACCTGTTCGGACATCTCCATCACGTCGATGGCGAGTTCGATGTCCATGTTGCCCTTGACCCGGCGGCGGCCCTGGGCATCGGTGAATTCCTTGAGTGGCTTGGTCACGACCGAAAAACCGTTGTAGTCGAGCCAATCGACCAGCGGACGCAGCGGCGAGAATTCCTGGTCTTCTGCGACCGCTGTATAATAAAAGGCGCGGACAAGAATTCCCTTGCGCGCAAAGAGTTCGAGCAGGCGCTTATAGTCAATGTCGAATTGCAGGCCCTTCGCTGCGCCGTAAAGGTTTGCGCCATCGATGAACAACGCCAGTTTTTCCTGCGGATAAAAAAGCATGCTGTACTCCTATGACAAAACCGGCAGAAACGGACAACGTTCCCCGCACGCCGCTTTTTGTTCTAATCCTTCGTGCCGCATGTTCAAGGGCAGTCTTCTCCCATGATTGTGATTGCGCTCGGCGCAAATCTGCCGTCTCGCGCGGGTTCTCCACGCAATACGTTGAACGCGGCACTGCGCGAGCTTTCTTTGCACGGTATACGGATGGGCGAAATTTCATCGTATTACGTCACACAAGCATGGCCGGATCCGTCCGATCCGCCGTTTGTCAACGCGGTCGCGCGCGTCGAGACGGAACTTTCGCCAAGGGAACTTATGACGCTGTTGCATCGGATCGAGGATAGTTTCGGCCGCAAACGGGACAAGAAGAACGCGCCACGAACGCTCGATATCGATCTGATCGACTATCATTCCCGGATCGAACCGGGACCGCCGGAAGTTCCGCATCCGCGTCTGAAGGACCGGGCGTTCGTGCTCGTGCCGCTTGCCGAGATCGCGCCGGATTGGCGTCATCCCTCGACGGGCCAGTCGGTTTCGGAATTGCTCGCCGCCCTGCCGGATGACGAGCGTGCAATCGCACGGCTGGACACTTGAGCCGCGCGGCCGCTGCAGCGATGATGGCCGCTTGGGTTCGCTACTGGGGATATGACGACGTATGAGCAGTCTGGGCTCCTTCCTGCCGCCGGCGTTGGCGCTGCTGATCATCGTGCGCCGGGGCTCGAAGCCGCGTCGCGTGAAGGTCGCGACCTTGTGGCGCTTTCCAATTCTGATCTCGCTGCTGGCGCTCGTGACACTCGCCGGCTCTACGGTGCCCGGGATCCTGACGCTCGCCATGTACGTCGCCGGCCTTGGCGCAGGTACGGCCGTGGGATGGTTCTCGGCGCAGCATGTCGAACTCACGCTGGATTCCAAGACCGGAACCATCATGAGCAAGCCGACCGTTTTCGGCACCATGATGACGGCGGGTGCTTTCATTGTCCGGTTTGCGGTCGACTATGTGATGAAGGGTGGGCTCGACGGCGATGCGCGCACCCCGGCCTTCGCCATGCATCACGCGACGTCCATCGTCGGGTTTACCGACGCGCTGCTTCTTTTCGTGGCGGCGCGCAGCCTGGCCGGCGCGTGGCACATGTGGATCAGGACACGTCCTATGATCGAACAGCACAAGGCGGCGCAGGTCGAAGCGACAGGCCAGAAGTAGCGCTCGGGCCGAATCGCCAAGCCTTGTATGGCCGACATCACTCGTATAACGTCCGCCGCCTTCCGGACGGACCAGGTCGATTTGCGCGACCACTTCCGACCAAGAGTTTGAAAGATAAGGACTTCCATGGCTCGCGTCACCGTCGAAGACTGCGTCGACAAGATTCCCAACCGCTTCGATCTGGTGTTGGTGGCCGGGTTCCGCGCCCGTCAGCTCTCAGGCGGAGCCGATCCTCTGGTCGAGCGCGATCGCGACAAAAACCCCGTCGTGGCGCTGCGCGAGATCGCGGCGAAGGAGATCAAGCCCGACGAGGCCAAGGAAGAGTACATCAAAAGCCTGCAGAAGCATGCCGAGGTGGACGAGCCGGAGGAGGCGCGCCCCGACTCCGATGATGCTCGCGAGGACAGCGCCTTCCGTCAGGTGACGGAGGAAGAGTTGCTCCGTGCGCTGACGACGGAAGCCCAACGCCGCGCCGAACCGCAGCCCGAACCGGAAGCGGATTACGAAGAGTAGAGCCGGCTCGTCCCAGCGCGATCGATCCAGCCCCGGGGGCGCCTTGGCGCTCCATTTGAATCAAACTGCCAAAATCGCCGCAGACATGGCGGTCGAGACGGAATGGGAACAAATCCCATTTCGCCTATATACTATGGGAATGAGCGCTCCGGTGTCGCCCGAAAGCAAAGTTGCGCAGGCCGACCCTGCATCCGTGGTCGTGGCTGCGGCCCCGGCCAAGGGGCTGGCGCGTCGGCGGCTGATGCGTCAGACCGAACTGGTCGATCGCGTCAAGGCCTATGATCCGGACGCCGACGAGGCATTGCTCAACAAGGCGTATGTCTATGCCATGAAGGCGCATGGCAAGCAGTTCCGCGCCTCGGGCGATCCGTACTTCGCTCATCCGTTGGAAGTCGCTGCGATCCTGACCGACCTCAAGCTCGATGTCGCGACCATCGTCACGGCGCTGCTGCACGACACGATCGAAGACACGCTCGCAACCTACGAGGATATCAAGTCGACGTTCGGCGACGAGATTGCGGGTCTTGTCGACGGCGTGACGAAGCTGTCGCAACTGGAATTGTTTTCCGAACGCACCAAGCAGGCGGAGAATTTCCGCAAGCTGATGCTCGCCATCACCAACGACATCCGCGTGCTTCTCGTGAAGCTCGCCGACCGTCTGCACAACATGCGAACGCTGCACTTCATTGAGAGCGCAGAAAAACGCCATCGCATCGCGCAGGAGACGCAGGACATCTACGCGCCGCTCGCCGGCCGCATCGGCATGCAGAATATGCGCGAGGAACTCGAGGATCTCGCCTTCGCCGAACTCAACACCGATGCACGGAATTCCATCGTTACCCGGCTCGCCCGCCTCGATGCGGCATCAGGGGAACGGATCGGACGCATCGCGGACCAGATCAAGCGGAAGCTCGCCGAGCATGGCATCGAAGCCTGGGTCTATGGCCGTGCCAAGCGCGCCTTCTCGATCTGGCGCAAGCTGAAGGACAAGCAACTCAACTTCGAGGCACTGTCGGATATCTTCGGATTCCGCGTCATCGTGAAAAATGAAGACGATTGTTACCGAACACTGGGCGTCTTGCACCAGAATTGGCAAATGGTGCCCTCGCGTTTCAAGGATTTCATTTCGACGCCAAAGACCAATGGCTACCGCTCCATCCACACCACCGTGATCGGCCCGGAGAAGCAGCGCGTGGAAGTGCAAATCCGCACCCAACAGATGCACGATGTGGCGGAGCGCGGCGTTGCGGCGCATTGGCGTTATCGCGAGCATGAAGGCTCGGAAGGCGAGGGCGAGGATCGCGCCTATGGCTGGTTGCGCGAGATGGTCGATCTTCTGGAACGCGAGGACAGCGCCGAGGAGTTCCTCGAGAACTCCCGCCTCAACATGTATCAGGACCAGGTGTTCTGCTTCACGCCGAAGGGAGATCTGATCTCGTTGCCGCGCGGAGCCACGCCGATCGATTTTGCCTACATGCTCCATACCGATATCGGAAACTCGACGGTGGGTGCCAAAGTGAACGGCGCGCATGTGCCGCTGCATACGCCGCTGCGCAACGGCGATCAGGTCGAGATCATCCGGACCAAGGAACAGGCGCCGTCGCCTCTCTGGGAACAGTTCGTCGTCACCGGCCGTGCGCGCGCGGAAATTCGGCGTTTCCTCAGACATGCACAGCGCGGTGAACATGTGAAATTCGGCCGCAACATTCTCAAGAAGGTGTTCGCCGACGAAGGGGTCGAACTGACCGACAAGGCGGTCGGTGAAGTGGCCAAAAAGCTGCACCTCGCCAAAGCGGAGGACGTATTTGCCGAAGTGGGACGCGGCGCGCTCCGCGGCCATGAAGTCCTCGAAGCGGTCTTTCCCGAACTGAAGCGCGATCCCGAACAGCGCAAGCGGTCGGCGTTTGCCGAGCCAAAGACCAAGAAACCGATTTCCATCCGCGGCTTGACGGAGGGGATCTCCTATCGCCTCGGCCAATGCTGCCACCCGCTACCGGGTGATCGCATCGTCGGCATCATGTCTTCCGGGGAAGGCGCGATCATCCACACGATCGACTGCGCCGAACTTGAAAAGGCACAATCCGGCATGGCGGATTGGCTGGACGTGACATGGGGGACCCATGCCGCGGAGGGTGGCCCGTCGATCGCCCGCGTGCTCGTTCGGGTCAAGAATGCACCGGGCTCGTTGGCCTCGGTGATGAACGTGATCGCCAACAACGGCGGCAACATCTTCAACCTGAAGGTGACGAGCCGAAACCCGCTTTACTTCGAATTCAACGTCGATATCGAAGTGCGCGATCTGGCCCACTTGCAGAATATTCTGGGCGCGCTACGCGTGAACGCGGCGGTCGAATCGGTCGACCGCGTGCGTGACGCGTCGACGAGTTCGGCCTGAGGACGGTGTACGTCCTCCTTCCATACTCGTTGATGATTGATAGAGACGGCCAATGACCAACGAACAAGTATTGAACGAATTCAGGAAGGCTGGCGCTTTGCTCGAGGGCCACTTCATTCTCTCTTCGGGGCTGCACGCCGACATGTTCCTGCAGAAGGCGCTGGTATTTCAGGACGCCAAGCGCACGGCGAAATTGTGCAGGGCGCTTGCCGCGAAGGTCCGTGCCGAAATCAAACAGGAATTCACCGCGATCGTTTCGCCTGCGGTGGGCGGAATCGTTCCAGGCTACGAAATGGGCCGTCAGTTGGGCTTGCCGGCGATGTATGTCGAGCGGGTGGAAGGTCGGTTTCAATTGCGTCGGAATTTCCACCTCGACAAGAACCAGCCTGTGTTGATGGTGGAAGACATTATCTCGACCGGCGTGTCGTCGCGCGAATGCATTGAGGCGATCAGAGCGGCTGGCGGAAAGCCTGTCGCTGCGGCGTGCCTGATCGATCGCTCGGGCGGCAAGGCGAAGGTCGGCGTGAAGCTCATCGCGCTGGCGACGATCAAGGTTCCCGCGTGGCAAGCGGACAAGTTGCCGCCGCATCTGCGCAACATGCCGGCCGTGAAGCCCGGCAGCCGGGGTCTTCAGTGACGGGCTGGCCTCGCGCGTTCGCTGCGCTGTTAGGGATGCTGCCCGGTGTGGCATTGGGACAGACCGATGAGATCCAGGTCTATGACGCCAGCATCGCCAAACCGGGCATTTTCAATTTGACCTGGCACAACAACTACACGCCGTCGGGCCGCAAGACACCTGACTTCGCCGGTGGAATCGTTCCCGACCATGCCTGGAACGGCGTGACGGAGTGGGCGTATGGGGTGACCGATTGGTTCGAGGCGGGGCTTTATGCGCCACTCTATTCGATCTCCAGCTCGGGCAATCTCAAATTCGCGGGCACCAAGCTTCGCGCTCTCTTCGTCGTGCCCGATGCCGAGAGCAGGGATTTCTTCTATGGGGTGAATTTCGAGTTCAGCTACAATTCCACAAGTTGGGACGCCAAGCGGTTCACCTCGGAGATCCGTCCCATCATCGGTTGGCGGTTCGGCCGGTTCGACTTCATCTTCAATCCGATTCTGGATAACTCCTATGAAGGATTGTCGCGGCTCGATTTCGCGCCCGCTACGCGATTTGCCTACCACGTCGACGAAAAATGGGGCGTAGCGCTTGAGGAATATGATGATTTCGGGCCGCTCCGCAGATTCTTTTCGGCGGAAGCGCAATCCCACCAACTCTTCCTTGTCGCCGACTACGATGCCGAGCCAGTGAGTGTCGAAACCGGCATCGGCTTCGGTTTGACGCAGGCTTCGGATAATCTGGTGTTGAAGCTGATCCTGTCGCACGACTTGAATTGAAAGCAATGAACGCGAAAAACGATCTACGATTGGGTGTAAACATCGATCACGTGGCGACCGTGCGCGAGGCGCGCGGTAGCGCCTATCCCGATCCGGTGCGTGCCGCAAGACTGGCCGAGGTTGCGGGCGCGGATGGCATCACGGCTCATTTGCGCGAAGACCGGCGGCACATCTCGGACGCCGATATCGCCCAATTGTCGCGCGAACTTCGTATTCCGCTCAATCTCGAGATGGCGGCGACGAATGAAATGCTTGCGATTGCGCTCAAATTCAGACCGCATGCGGCCTGCATCGTTCCGGAAAAGCGCGAAGAACGTACCACCGAAGGGGGCATCGACGTTGCCGGCCAGCACAACCGCCTTGCCCCGCTCGTCCGTCAACTCGGCGGCGCTCGCATACGTGTGTCCATGTTCGTCGAACCAGAGAAAGTGCAACTCGACGCTGCGAAGGCACTGGGCGCGCCAGTCGTGGAATTGCACACCGGAGCGTATTGCGAGGCCGTCGGCGCGGAGCGCGAACGACTTCTGCACAAACTGAGTGACGGTGCAGCCTATGCCGCATCGATCGGGCTCGAAGTTCATGCGGGGCATGGCCTGACGTTCGACAATGTGAAGCCGATCGCGGCCATACCAGAGATCAGAGAGCTCAACATTGGCCATTTTCTTGTCGGCGAAGCGATCTTCGTGGGTCTCGAAAATTCGATCAAACGCATGCGTGCGCTGATGGACGAGGCGCGCGTTCCACAACGCATTGCCGCGAAATGATGCTTCGGCGCGCCCAAAGCACGGACTTGCCTATGGACGACGTGGCATGATCATCGGCATTGGCTCCGATCTCATCGATATTCGCCGTGTGGATAAGAGCATCGAGCGCTTTGGCGAGCGCTTTCTCGGCCGCATCTTCACATCCGTGGAGCGCGAAAAATCAGATAAGCGCGCGCAGCGTGCCGCGTCGTATGCCAAGCGCTTTGCCGCCAAGGAGGCATGCTCGAAGGCTCTGGGAACCGGACTGCGTCGTGGCGTGTTCTGGAGGGATATGGGAGTCGTCAATCTGCCCGGAGGCAAACCGAGCATGAAACTGACCGGCGGCGCCTTGAAACGTCTGGAGGAGATCACGCCGGCGGGCCACTGCGCCCAGATCGATTTGACCATCACCGACGATTTCCCGTTGGCGCAGGCGATTGTCGTTATTTCGGCCGTTCCAGGTCGAACTTAATCATTTTGCCATCGGAACCTTGACGTTCCTGTATCTGCCCCATCTATAGAGTATGAAATGCCAGATGATCCGAAGATGAGCGAAACGAACGACAATGCGACGGTTCCGGTTTCCAAGGAGAAGCGCGGCGAATCCTGGTTGGAAACTTTCAAGACCGTTGCGTACGCGCTGTTGATCGCCTTCGTCATCCGGACGTTTCTCTTCCAGCCCTTCAACATTCCTTCCGCGTCGATGGAAGCCACGCTGCTCGTCGGCGACTATCTCTTCGTCGAGAAGTATGCCTACGGCTACAGCCGCCACTCCTTTCCATTCAGCTTGGCACCGTTCTCCGGCAGGGTGTTTGCTTCCGAGCCCACGCGCGGCGACGTGATCGTCTTCAAAATGCCCAACCAGAACTCGCCACTCTATATGCAGGACTTCATCAAGCGTTTGATCGGACTACCCGGCGACCACGTCCAGATGGTCAACGGAGTGCTCTATCTGAACGACAAGCCGGTGCCCCGGGTCCGTGTTGCGGATTATGTCGAACCGGACGGTTTCGGCGGAACCCACCACGTCCGCCAGTATCGCGAGACGCTTCCAAACGGGAAATCCTATCTCACGCTGGACCGCTTCGACAGCGAAGCGGACAACACCCCGGTCTTCATTGTACCGCCCGGCACCTATTTCATGATGGGCGACAACCGCGACAATTCTGACGACAGCCGCGCGGCAGTGGGCTACGTTCCAGCCGAAGACCTTGTTGGCAAGGCGGAACTGCGCTTCTTCTCCATCGATGAGACAGCAATCTGGTACGAACCCTGGACATGGCCCGGCGCCATCCGCACGCGGCGCATGTTCACCGTCATCGACTGACCTCGAAACGCGCCTGGGACACGTTTTCGCCGATCGCGAGCTTCTTCGTCGCGCGCTCACGCACTCAAGCGCGAATGCGGTCGTGTCAAACGAGCGGTTGGAATTTCTGGGCGATCGCGTCTTGGGCCTGATCGCGGCTGAGAAGCTGCACGCACTCTATCCTGGCGATGCCGAGGGCGCCCTTGCGCTGAAGTTCAACGCGCTGGTGCGTCAGGAAACTTGCGCAAAGGCGGCAGAAGCGGCGGGGCTCGCGGATCAACTGATTCTGGCCAATTCGGAATCGAGCAGCGGCGGGAGACGGAAGGCCGCCATCTTGGCGGGCGCCTGCGAAGCCGTCATTGCGGCGCTATATCTCGACGGCGGCTTGGAGGCGGCGCGGCGGTTTGTGGAGTGCTATTGGAACGACGCATTCGGCGCCCTCGATCGCGATATGCGCGACGCCAAGACGATGCTGCAGGAGTGGGCCCAGGCCCGCCGGGGCAATTCGTCGGCCCCCGCCTATTCGCTCATCAGGCGCGAGGGGCCAGACCACGCGCCCCGCTTTCTCGTCGAGGTATCCGTGAGCGGATATGCGGCACACACCGGCGAAGGTGGCTCGAAGCGCGAAGCCGAGCAGGATGCTGCGCGGAATATGCTGAAGAGCCTGGGCCTGGCGCGATGACACGGCGCTGTGGTTTTGCCGCGATCATCGGAGCGCCAAACGCGGGAAAGTCGACTCTGGTCAACGCTCTGGTCGGCTCGAAGGTGGCGATCGTCAGTCCCAAAGTACAAACAACACGCATGTCGGTGCGCGGCGTTGCGCTCGTAGGTGACACACAAATCGTCTTCATCGATACGCCAGGTATTTTCAAGCCGCGGCGGCGGCTCGACCGCGCGATGGTCGATGCTGCCTGGGCCGGCGCCGGTGAGGCCGACTGCATCGTCCTCCTCGCCGACGCTGAGGAACTTGCGACAAACCCAAAGGGCCTCGCGGCAAGCGATACGCATGCGATCATCGAAGCGCTCAGAGCGGACAAGCGCAAAGCGGTGCTCGCGCTCAACAAGATCGACGGCATGAAGCGCACTGATCTCCTGCCGCTTGTCCAACAGTTGAGCGGTGAAGGCGATTTCGAAAACGTTTTCTTGATCTCGGCGCTCAAAGGCGACGGTATTGGCGACGTGAAGACCTGGGTCGCCTCGCGCATGCCGGAAGGCCCATGGCTTTATCCCGAAGAGCAGGCGGCCGATATCCCTTCGCGCCTGCTGGCGGCGGAGATCACACGGGAGAAGATCTATCTGCGTCTGCACGATGAATTGCCGTATGCCTGCGCAGTCGAGAGCGAGAAATGGGAAGAGCGCAAAGACGGGTCGGTTAAGATTGACCAGACGATCTACGTTCAGCGCGAAGGTCAGAAGGCGATCGTGCTGGGAAAGGGCGGTGCGATGATCAAGTTGATCGGCGAAATGGCACGCAAGGAACTCGAGGAGCTGTTTCAGCGGCGCGTTCACCTGTTTCTGTTTGTCAAAGTGCAAGAAGACTGGTCCGAGCAGCGCGATCGCTTTCGCGCCATGGGTCTGAATTTTCCGGAGGCGTGAATGCCTGCCCTTGATCTCGTGGCGCGTTAAGGGATGGAATGGTCAGACGATGCCATCGTGCTGTCCGCTCGCCCACACGGCGAGACCAGCGCGATTCTGGAAGTTCTGACGCACCATCACGGTCGCCATCTCGGGTTGGTTCGTGGCGGCGCATCCCGTCGCTCGCGGCCGTCTCTGCTCCCCGGCAATACGCTGCGCGTGATTTGGCGCGCACGCCTCAACGAGCATCTTGGGAGCTTTACGGTCGAGCTTGTGACGGCGCGAGCGGGCGAAATGCTCGAGAGCCGCGAGGCTCTCGCGGGCTTGAACGCTTTTTGCGCCGTCGTCAGCGCCGCCATGCCGGAACGCGAAGCGCACCAGCAACTATTCGACGCCGGAAACATCCTGCTGGACGCCATGCGGGACGAGGATTTTGCCCACTGGGGCGCGTTATACGTTCGCTTTGAAGCGGGTCTGCTGGAGGCGCTGGGCTTCGGTCTCGATCTGTCGCGTTGTGCCTCGACCGGCGCAGTCGACAATCTCGTTTACGTTTCACCGCGCACGGGCCGAGCGGTTTCGCGCGCGGCCGGCGAACCCTACAAGGACCGGTTGTTCGTGCTTCCAGGCTTCCTTCTTGGGACCCAGAACGCTGCGCCCAACAATCTAGAAGTTGCGGCGGGCTTGCGTCTGACCGGGCATTTCCTGCTGGAACGCGTGCTACGACCGCACGACCGAGAAATGCCTTCGACCCGGCTGCAACTGGATGGTCTGGCGTCACGCGAATCGTAATAAGGAAGCGTTGTGGCCGACATCAAAGACGACATTCGCCCCGAACAGTTGAGCAAGGCGCTCGGCGAGCGCTATCTCGCCTATGCGCTTTCGACGATCACGATGCGCGCCTTGCCCGATGCGCGCGACGGGTTGAAGCCTGTGCATCGCCGTGTCTTGTGGGCGATGCGGCTCCTGGGCCTCAATCCGAATGCGGGGTTCAAAAAGTCGGCACGGGTCGTCGGCGACGTCATCGGCAAGTACCATCCGCACGGCGACCAATCGGTTTATGACGCGCTCGTGCGTCTCGCGCAGGACTTTGCAGTGCGCTATCCGCTCGTCGACGGGCAGGGCAATTTCGGCAATGTCGACGGCGATAATCCGGCCGCGATGCGCTACACGGAAAGTCGGCTGACCGAGGTCGCGCAACAACTGCTCGAGGGCCTTGACGAGAACGCGGTCGATTTTCGCACCACCTATGACGGGGAAGAAGAGGAGCCGATCGTTCTTCCGGCTGCGTTTCCCAACCTCCTCGCCAACGGCTCATCGGGGATCGCAGTGGGAATGGCGACGTCCATTCCGCCGCATAATCTGGGCGAACTCTGCCAGGCTCTGGTCGCGCTCATCGACAATCCCAAGGTGCAGGATCGCACCTTGCTCAAGTTCGTGAGAGGTCCGGACTTTCCGACCGGCGGTGTGCTGATCGACAGTTCGGAAACCATTGCCGAGGCGTACAAGACCGGTCGTGGCGGATTTCGGGTGCGCGCGCACTGGACGAAGGAGGAAGGCGCGCGCGGCACCTATCAGATCGTCGTCGACGAAGTGCCCTATCAAGTCCAAAAGGCCAAGCTGATCGAGCGGATCGCCGAATTGCTCGAGCAAAAGAAACTGCCCCTGCTCGACGATGTCCATGACGAGAGCGCTGAAGATGTCCGCATCGTCCTCACGCCGAAGAGCCGGACCGTGGAAGCCGAGATTCTGATGGAGCAATTGTTCCGCCAGACCGACCTCGAAACCAAGTTTGCGCTTAACTTGAACGTGCTTGACGGCGGGCTCGTGCCGAAGGTGATGAGCCTGCGCGAGGCCCTGCAGGCCTTCATCGATCATCGCCGCGAGGTGCTTGAGCGGCGCACGGCGCACCGGCTGGAAAAGATCGCAGCGCGGCTCGAAGTTCTCGACGGCTATCTTGCGGTCTACTTGAACCTCGACAAGGTCATCAAGATCATCCGCACGGAAGATGAACCCAAGCCCAAGTTGATGAAGACGTTCAGCCTGAGCGATACGCAGGCCGAAGCCATCTTGAACATGCGCCTGCGATCACTTCGCAGGCTCGAGGAAATCGAAATTCGCGCGGAGCGGGACGCGCTGGCAAAGGAGCAGAAAGAGCTCAAGAAATTGCTGACCTCGGACAAACTGAAATCTGAGAAACTGATCGAGGAGGTCAAAGCCGTCGACGCGCGGTTCGGAGGAAAAACGGAGCTTGGTCGTCGTCGCACGAAGATCATCGAAGCCCGCCACATCGACAAGATCGAGGCCTTGGCCGAAGAGGTCGCAACCTTGGAGTCCACGGTCGAACGCGAGCCGATCACAATCGTCTGCTCGGAAAAGGGATGGCTGCGCGCTTTCAAGGGACACCAGGAGCCGAGCGAAGCGGTCAAGTATCGTGAGGGCGACCGCGAGCGCTTCTGGATTCATGCGCAGACCACCGACAAGCTGATGATGCTGGCCACAGACGGTCGGGTTTTCACGCTCGATTGCGCGAAGCTTCCGGGCGGACGCGGCAATGGAGAAGCCATCCGAGCGTTCATCGACCTTCCGCCGGAGTCCGATCTCGTCGCCATGTTCGCGCACAAATCGGGTCGCAAACTGTTGCTGGCGGCAACCACTGGCCATGGGTTCGTGACCAACGAGGATGATGCGGTGGCCATGACGCGCTCGGGGAAGCGTGTGATGAATGTGAAAGCGCCGGGAGAAGTCGCCGCCTGCAAGGCGGTCGAAGGCGACAGCATTGCGGTCGTTGGCGAGAATCGAAAGCTTGTCATCTTCGGACTCGACGAAGTTCCCGAACTCGCGCGCGGGCAGGGCGTCTATCTCCAGCGCTACAAAGATGGCGGGCTACTGGATGTGACGTCGTTTTCCTGGGCCGACGGGCTGCGCGATGCGAACAACCGCAACTGGACACCATCCGAACTCAAGGATTGGCGGGGCGCACGCGCGCAAGCTGGGCGCCTGGTTCCGCGCGGCTTCGCAAAATCAGGCAAGTTTGGTTCTACGACCGACTCGGCAGATTAATGCGCGTTGCCTTGACCAACGTCGCCGCTGTCGCCGGTCGCGTTGCCTGCGGGCGGCGTACTCGCATTGTGAGGACCGGTCTGTCCGATGTCGGCTCCCTCGACAGGGGTTGCAGCATTGACGGGCGCCGGCGCGCTCGCAACGGCCGGCGCCGGAGCGGCCGGCTTGGAACTGGTCGACGGAAAATAGGAGACGATCAAAAGGATCCCGATGAGCGCGACGATTGCGAATGCCGCGTAACGCCAAATGCGGTGAGATGCCGGCGGCAGACGAGATAATAAAGCGGACGCGTTCGTCGGCCTCGCTTGAGTTGGTGTTGATGCAGTCTTCGCGAAGTTGACGTTGCCTGCAGAAGCTGTGGGAGAGACCCTGCCGGCCGGTTGCGGGGCATGTGTGTCGGCTGTGGCGGTGCCGCTCGAATCGTCTGTCGCGGGTCTGCCAACCATGTAACCAATGCCGCGCATCACGCGGCGAAACTCGGCATGCGACCCATCTCCGGTCCAAGTGCTGAGGTCGGCCGTTTGGATCTGGCGAAAGCCGGCGGGAGGCCGAACCATTTCCTTAAGAACGGGGACCAAGATATTGCGTTGCTGAGCTTCTTCGGCTTCGTCCCTCACGAAGTCCGATTGAATGGAGTGTTGCGACCAGACGACCACGGCGGCTTTGCAGGTCTGTAGCTCGCTGTCGATGGTCTCTCGGTAACGCTTGCCGACCAGAAGATCCCAATCCCACCAGACACTGAAACCTTCGGACTGCAGTTGGGAGGCAAGCCTCTCGACCCAATCGCGGTCTTCGCGGGAATAGGAAATGAAGATCTCGGCCATGAAACCCCTCTCGGAGCGGGACTTTATGGGAAAGGCTTGCAGGCGCAAGCACCGGCGTGGACGGACCCGCCATTTGACGGCATCGTGCCGGCCGGACTTTGCCGGAGGCTCGCATGGACTTCCAGGATATTCTGTACGCGACCGATGGCGCCGTCGCGACGATCACGCTGAACCGGCCCAAATACCGCAATGCGCTGAGCTACCGGATGTTGGACGAAATCGACGCGGCGTTCGCGACGGCCGGAAACGACACATCAGTTCGCGTCGTCGTCATTCGCGGCGCAGGCGGCACATTTTCATCGGGGCATGATCTTGGAACGCCTGAGGCGCTCGAATATCGCGAGGCGCTTGGGGCTGCGCCAGGAACGATCGAAGCCTACGATCAGTTCAAGAAATACAATCTCGATCTGCACTTGCGCTGGCGCAATTTTCCCAAGCCTACAGTCGCTATGGTCGAAGGCTACTGTATTTACGCCGGCTGGATGCTGGCGGCGAACTGCGATGTCGTTTTCGCGGCATCGAGTGCCGAGTTTTTGGCAGGGTTCGTCGAGTACATGTCGATCCCATGGGACATCGGAATCCGCCGGGCTAAGGAACTATGCTTCGAGAGTCGCTTCATCTCGGCACAGGAAGCTTGCGACTTCGGTTTCGTCAACCGTGTCGTTGCGCCGTCCGAGCTTGAGAAGGAGACCTACAGCTACGCGCACCGCGTTGCCGAGAACAGTCCCGATGCGCTGCGCTTTGCGAAGATCCAGATGAACAAGGCGCAGGACGCACAGGGTTTTACCAACGCGCTCGAAGACTCGCTCGGCGATTATCAGGCCATGATGTACCTGCTTGGGCGTGAACAGATGCGGGTTGGTGGACAGCGTAGGCTTCTCACCGTCGATCTCGCGGTGAAGGGTCGAAAGCGCGAACGCTACGGTCAGAACTGAATCGGGAACGACGTTGACTCGCGTCGCGTACATAGCGACCCACTGGCGCGGCGTATCGCATCTGCTAGGGTCGAAAAACACAGCCTCGCGGGGAGAAGCGATTTGACGAGTGAAAGCACCGCCGCGCAGCCTAGCGCGACGATCGCTGGTCGGTCGCGCCGCTACATCCTCGTGATGCTTACGCTCGTATATGTCATCAACTACCTTGATCGGAACATTCTCAACATTCTCTTGCCAGCCATAAAGGCGGAATTTCGGCTGACGGACGCCGATCTCGGCTTTTTGTCAGGAACAGTCTTTGCCATTCTCTACGCAACGCTCGGCGTCCCTTTGGCGTGGCTTGCAGATCGCGCCAACCGGCGCAACGTCATTGCCTACTCCATGATGCTCTTCAGCCTGATGACGACATTGTCCGGGTATGCCGCGTCGTTCGGCCAACTCGTTGCGGCGCGGATCGGCACGGGTATCGGCGAGGCCGGGACTTCGCCATCGGTCAATTCGGTGATCTCGGATCTCTATGCGCCAAAAGAGCGGGCAGGAGCGCTCTCCTTCTATGCGGCGGGACTCAATATCGGCTTATTGATTGCCTTCGCAGGCGGCGGTTGGATCGAGCAGCATTTCGGTTGGCGCAACGCTTTCCTTGCTGCCGGTGTTCCCGGTCTAGTTGTTGCGCTCCTCTTCATCTTCACGGTCCCAGAGCCAACGCGCGGTCATGTGGAACAACTCACGGATACCGGCCGTGCACCTTCGCTCAGGGAGTCTGTCCGTTACATGTGGCGGCAGCGCTCCATCCGCTTCATCGCGCTCGGAACGGCTCTCAGTTCGTTTGGAGGCTATGCGGTAACGACGTTCATCTCGGGCTTCTTGATCAACCTGCATCACCTGAACCCACAACAAACCGGCTGGATCGTTGCTTGCCTGTTTGGCATCGTCGGCGGTAGCGGAACCTTCTTCTCCGGCATCGTGGCGGATTGGCTCGGCAAGCGCGACGTTCGCTGGAACCTGAATATCGTCGTCATCGCAATTTTGTGCGCGCTGCCGTTCTTCCCTTTCTACTTTCTAGCGCAGAATCTCGCACTGACTCTGGCATGCGCCATTCCGCCAACTCTGATCGGAGCGGCTTATCTCGCGCCCTCCTATGCGATGGTGCAGAGTCTGGTACCGCTTCGCATGCGCACGCAGGCGGCAGCAATACTCCTTTTCGTGCTGAACATTATCGGCTTCGGCACGGGTCCCTATCTTATCGGGCTGGAGAGCGATCTGTTGCGGCCGTCGCTGGGCGCCCAGTCCATTCGCTGGGCGTTGCTTTCGACAGTTACGACTTGGTTCATTGCAGCTTGGTGCTTTTGGATGGCGACCCGAACGCTCAAGGCTGATCTTGCCGATAGTGCTGGCACTAGGGCGCCGCTTTCCGAAGTCGCTGTATGAAGGTCTCTGACAAATGACGAACCGACCAGGATTGTGAGGACAGAGTGAGCGAAGGCGTGATTGGCGGAATGTCAAACCGGCATCGCCACTACATTCTGTTCATGGTCACGCTAGTCTATGTCGTCAACTACCTTGATCGCCAGATTCTCGCGATCCTTTTGCCTTTGATAAAGGCCGAGTTCGGCGTGTCCGATTCGGCGCTGGGTCTGCTGGCCGGCCCCGCCTTCGCTGTGATTTATGCGACGCTCGGTATTCCGCTCGCGTTCGTTGCCGATCGCGTCAACCGGCGCAACATCATCGCCGGTTCGATGGCGCTGTTCAGCCTTATGACGGTGGTTTGCAACTTCGCGACCAGTTTCATGCATCTGCTGCTTGCACGTTTCGGCACCGGTATCGGCGAGGCTGGCACGGGTCCTTCGATCAACTCGATTATCGCCGATCTCTATCCGCCGAAACAAAGAGCCACGGCACTATCGATCTATTCGGCCGGACTGAACATTGGACTCCTGCTTGCCTTCTTCGGGGGCGGTTGGATCGCTCAGAATTATGGCTGGCGCGCCGCGTTCCTCGTGTCCGGATTGCCCGGGCTTGTTCTCGTCGTGCTTTTTCTGCTGACGGTGGAAGAGCCGAAACGGGGACACAGCGACGGATTGGCGGACGAGACCGATGCGCCCGGTCTGTTGACGACTGCCAAATTCTTGTGGTCTCGGCGATCCTTTCGCTTCATCGCGCTGGGTACGTCGCTGAGTTCTTTCGGCGGCTATGCGGCAATTGCCTTTGTGCCTTCGTTTCTAGCTCGCTCGCACGGAATGTCGCCGGCGCAGATTGGCTTCCTGCTTGCCGTGACCACTGGCGTCTTTGGTTTCATTGGAACAGCGTTTTCCGGTGTCATCGCGGACCGCGTGGGCAGAGTGGATCTGGGACGCACGATGCTGGTACCCGTGTTCGCGACGCTCATCGGCGCGCCGTTCGCACCGGTATTTTATCTCTCTCCGAGCCTGGCATGGACAATCGTGGCGCTCTGTATTCCGTCTTTGCTTGGCGCGGCCTACCTCGGGCCCGCTTATGCTGCGACTCAGGGTCTTGTACCTCTGCGAATGCGAGCCACCGCTGCGGCGATACTCTTGTTCGTCCTCAACATGATCGGATTGGGACTTGGACCACAGACAGTCGGAATTCTGAGCGACCTGCTTCATCCGCGCCTCGGTTCCGATTCATTGCGGTGGGCGCTGCTGTCGACCCTCATCACGGGTTTGGCAGGTGGATTCTGTTACTGGCAAGCCAGCCGAACCCTGCACAAGGAGATGATGAGCGTCGCCCGTACCTAGCGCTGCGCATGCGTCGCGCGTCGTTCTTTCTAGTGACGTCGCAGCTCGTAAAGCGCGACTGCGGCTGCGTTGGAGACATTCAGGCTGTCAATGGCCGGTTCGATAGGCAGATACGCACTCACATCGCAGTGTTCGCGAACGAGCTTGCGGATGCCGGCGCCTTCCGAGCCAAGGACGAGAACAGTGTCGCCGTCATGTGCAACGTCTTTCAGGGGACCGTCGGCGTCTGCCGTCAGAGCAACGCGCCAGAATTCGCGCCGGCCAAGCTCCTCGAGCGTTCGTGCGACATTCACGACGTGCACGATGGGGACCAAGTCGAGCGCACCGGACGCCGCCTTCGCCAGGACGCCCGATTCGGGCGGCGAGTGTCTGTCCTGGACCACGATCGCACTCACTCCGAACGCTGCTGCCGTGCGCAAGATCGCGCCGGCGTTATGCGGATCGGTGATCTGGTCAAGAACGAGAATGATGCGACGGCCCTTTGATGGCAGTTCCAACACCGTCTCCAACGCGAGGCGTGGCAGTGGCTCGCACAGGATTGCGATCCCTTGATGGACCGCACCGTCCGGAAGGTTGCGCGAGACGCCGTGCATGTCGGTGATCTCGTGTTTCAGACGCGCCAGGAGTTTGGGACCGATTTCTTCGGCTGCTCGCTCAGTCAGCAGCGCACGGCGAACGAAACGCTTTGGATTTGAAAGGGCGCTGCGCGACGCGTGCAGACCGTACAGCCAAAGCCCGCTTTCAGGCTTTGTGTCGTGACGTTTGTGGAAGGATCTCTTGCCCCGATCAAACCGGGGTTCGTCTCGACGTTTAGACATTCTGTCCGGGCGTTTCATGCGCGCGCTTATAGTGAAAACAACGCCGGCAGCAAGGCGTGAATATGCCGTAATCTGCCGTTCACGCGATTTTGGCTTTGCAATTCCGGTGCATTGGTGTGTTGTGCGCGCGATGAGACGAGTCAATACCAGGGTCAGCGTACGCAAGCGGCCGCGTTTTGCCGCCACGCGCCTTTTGATGCTTGTCACACTGCTGGCATTTGCAGTCCAGACTTACCTCACCCAAACGCACATTCATCTGGCAAATGAAGGCCAGATCCCGCGCGTTCATGGCCAATTGGTTCTCGGCAAGGCCTCTATCGGAGCACCGCTCGAACGCAGGGATCGCTATCCGGCAAATGAAGACCCTGCCAATTGCCCGTTGTGCCAGGAACTTATCCATGCGGGTCAGTTCGTCACTCCAGTGGCCTCGGTCCTGCTTCTGCCGACGCTTCCGCCTACTGTCATTGAACGCGCGGTTCAATACGCGCCGCTCATTCACGCGATCACGCACATGTGGCGTGGCCGCGCACCGCCTCTCGGCTGAATCAACGAACCTTAGAGCGTGACGCGACGCAGCTTGCTGCGCGCAGATCGCATCCGTTTTTCGCTCTCCCGTGTCTGAAAGAGACATGGGTGCGGCAATGCCGAGAAAGACTCTATGTCCCGCTTAATTCTATTCGCGAACGCCGCGGCGGTGGCGATCGCGTTCATGTTTACGCAGGCCAAGGCTGACGGTGTCGAGACTGTGACAGTCACAGCCGAGAGGCTCAACGAGGCGCGAATTGGTATTCAATCTCAGGTCGGGGCTTCGACCTACACGGTCACGGACGCAAATATCCAGGCGCAGCCAGGTGGAGAAAACAACCTTCTGAACCAGGTCGTGCTGCAGGCACCCGGAGTCGCACAAGATTCCTTTGGTCAGGTGCACATACGCGGCGAGCACAACGGCCTGCAATATCGTCTCAATGGCATCATCATTCCTGAAGGCATCTCGGTGTTTGGTCAGACCCTCGACCCGCGCTTTGTCGGGTCATTGAAGCTGATCACCGGGGCGCTACCCGCGGAATATGGATTGCGCACCGCCGGCATCATCGATGTCCAAACCAAATCGGGAGTATTTCAGACCGGCGGTGATGTCTCGATCTATGGCGGAAGCCACAGCGAACTCAACCCGAGTGTCGACTATGGCGGCTCGGCAGGTTCGTTCAATTACTTCGTCACCGGCGACTATCTCACCAACACACTGGGCATAGAGTCGCCGGACGGCACTTCTGATCCGTTGCACGACCGGACAAAGCAATGGCACGGCTTTGCTTTTGCACAAGACATCATCGACGAACAAAGCTCGGTTACAGCCATCCTCGGAACGTCCAACGGCATATTCCAGCTCCCGAACCAGCGCGACCTTCAGCCGACGGGTCTCGACGGGATTACCGGCCTCGGTCCCGACGGCATCCTGACCGCGAACGGCCAATTTCTTTTTTCCAGCGCGAATCTGAACGAAGTCCAGCGAGAGATCACGCACTACGGCATCGTGAGTTATCTGCGTACGTTGGGGTCTTTCGACGTTCAGGTGTCGGCGTTCGGCCGCTTTTCGAGCCTTTTTTTCACGCCGGATCCGCTTGGCGATCTGCTCTACAACGGTATCGCTCAGACCGCTTACAAACGTGACGAGGCTTACGGATTGCAGGCTGAAAGTGCGTGGCATGCCTCAAGCGACCATACATTTCGTGCCGGCCTAATCTATCAAGCCGACGATTTGACAAGCCGCACATCATCGCAAGTGCTGGCGGTTGACGCTGCAAGAAATCAAACTTTGCCCGACACGCCTCTAACGATCATGGACAACGGCACGAAGCGTGCCTGGAGCTACAGCCTCTATGTCCAGGATGAATGGAAAGCTCTCCCCTCCTTCACCATCAACTACGGGGTGCGCTGGGACCAGTTTCAGGCATTCGATGCGGAAGGCCAACTCAGCCCACGGGTCAATTTCGTGTGGACGCCGAGCGATACGACGATCGTGCATGGCGGCTATTCGCGCTACTTTTCACCGCCGCCATTCGAGCTTGTTGCCACAACCGATATCGCGTTGTTCGACAACACGACCGCGGCAGCCGATCACGCCGATGCAACACCCAAAGCCGAACGCGCCGACTACTATGATGTCGGCGTCCAGCAGAGCATTCTCGAAGGTCTGACCATCGGCCTCGACAGTTTCTACAAGGCCTCGCGCAATCTGATCGACGAGGGTCAATTCGGCGCGCCGATTATTCTCACACCCTTCAATTACAAAAGCGGACGACAGTATGGGGCCGAGTTCACGGCCAACTATGATCCGGGAGGTCCCTTCAGTGCATATGTCAACGCAGCCTATGAGCGCGCCGTCGGCCGGGACATCGTGAGCAGCCAGTTCCAATTTTCTCCCGACGAGTTGGCATTCATCGCGGCGCACTACATTCCACTCGATCACCAGCAACTCGTTTCGATTTCGGCGGGTGCGTCTTACTCTTGGCAGCAATTCCGCTTCAGCATGGATCTCCTCTATGGCTCGGGTCTGCGCCGCGACGGCACGACGCCCAATGGGGACCATTTGCCCGGCTATGCGCAGGTCAATCTCGGCATCAGCCGGCCTATCGACCTCGGCTTTGCAGGAAAGCCTCTGACTTTGCGCGTCGACCTGATCAACGCCCTCGATGAAAAGTACCAAATTCGCGATGGAACCGGCGTCGGGGTGGGCGCACCGCAATTCGGACCGAGACGTGCCTATTTCGTAGGCATTTCCCAGGGACTATAGTCTCGCTCGGTGTTCACACTGGCGCGCCCCTTGCGCCTTGTGCAGGGCAGAGGTTAGCCTCGTGCCGCAAGTCTTGGTCGCGGGGCCAGTTTTCGGCCTTTTGCGCGGTAATAATCTATTGACACCCTTCTACAATTGACCAATAACCCCCGGTCCGCAGCCAACCCTCCGAAAGGCGTATTTTCACGCTCGTTCCGACCGGATCGAACGTGCTGCTGTACCGACCGGTGACTGGCGCGTAACAATTTGTTCCAGTTAGAGAAATTGGACCGGAGGGGTGCCCGAGTGGCTAAAGGGGACGGACTGTAAATCCGTTGGCTACGCCTACGTTGGTTCGAATCCAACCCCCTCCACCAGCTGGACTTGGAGATGGAAATCGCAACGCAAAAGGAAAGAGACGAAACGAGACACTGAATCGACCCTGAAGCCGCAAGTTAGTTTGGCTTCCCAAGCGCGGGTGTAGCTCAATGGTAGAGCAACAGCCTTCCAAGCTGATGACGAGGGTTCGATTCCCTTCACCCGCTCCAAACTTCGGCACCGTCGATCGAAGTTGAGCACTGGAGGGTGACCGGCGACGGAAGAATTCGAATACCGCGAAAGCGGACGTGAAGCACGAAGGATAAAGACGATGGCGAAGGCCAAATTTGAGCGGACGAAGCCGCACTGCAACATTGGGACGATTGGGCATGTTGACCATGGCAAGACGTCGCTGACGGCGGCGATCACG
>Ga0207674_10000996_pt1 | contig 36967 bp, 29 predicted proteins | sample KBSCornC72_FD_184303 | JGI IMG/M metagenome (GOLD analysis project Ga0207674, IMG submission 184303) | Corn rhizosphere microbial communities from Kellogg Biological Station, Michigan, USA - KBS Corn C7-2 (SPAdes) (version 2) | ecosystem: Host-associated > Plants > Roots > Rhizosphere > Soil ... | reverse complement strand
CGGCGGCCGCCGATCAGCAGTTCGTCGGCTTTCAGGCGTTCACGTTCTCGGCGATGACCGGCGATGTGAACCGTCTCATCAGTCTCTGGATGCAGCAGATGGCTGGGACGGGCCGGCAATGGGCCGGGTACGATCAGTACACGGTCACCGAAAACGACTTCACCATGGGCTCCTTCTTCGCTCAGGGTGGTCTCGTCGACGTTCGCGGCTTGGAGTCGAAGGTACAGGACGACAAGCTCTATCTCGGGATCGCCCAGACGTGGGAAGCACTGCTGATGGACATGACGTCCGACGTGTGGGGTGACGTCCCCTACTCGGAGGCAGTCACCAATGTGGTGCACCCGAAGCTCGACAAGCAGATTGAGGTGCATAACGCGCTGCTCGCGCTGGTCGATCAGGGGATCACGAACATCGGTGCCGGCGGCACCGGGCCTAACGCCGCGGACCTCGTCTATGGGGGAGATGCGGCGAAGTGGACGGAGGCGGCGCACACGCTCAAGGCCCGCATGTACATGCATCTCGCGGAGACGGACGCGTCCAACTACGCGAAGGCGCTCACCGAGACGGATGCCGGGATCTCATCCGCCGCCAACGATTTCACGACGTACCACAGCGGCACGACTGGTGAGGCGAACCACTGGTATCAGTTCCGCATCCAGCGCGGTACGGACATCAGCGCCGGGAAGTACCTCGTCGACCTGCTCAAGCAGCGGGGCGACCCGCGGCTGACGGCGTATTTCGCGCCCGGGCCGAGTGCGGGTGGGCAGATCATCGGTGCCACTCCTGGTCAGGAGTTCAACGGGTTACAGGCGTGGCTGTCGGCGACACGCGGCGCGCCAGAGTTCCGGCAGCCGATCCTCACGTTCGCCGAGAACCAGCTCATTCGCGCGGAGGCGCAGTACAAGACGGGTGTCGAGCCGGCAGCGCTTGCCACGTTGAATGCCTATCGAGTCAGCATCGGTCTGACGCCGAAGGGCGCGCTTGCCGGTGCGGCGCTGCTCACCGCGATCATGGAGGAGAAGTACGTCGCGCTGTTCCAGAACACGGAGGTGTGGAACGACTATCGACGCACCTGCTATCCGAACCTGACGCCGGCTTCCGGGACCTTCATCCCGGCGCGTCTGGTGTACGGGACGGATGAGCGGCGGGCAAACCCGAACATCCCGTCGCCGTCGCAGCAGCCGAGGCACAACGAGGATGATCCGCCGACGGCGACGTCGACGGATGGGTCGGCGTGTTTGGGGACGGCACCGTAGGCGACAGGCGACAGGCGACGGGCGACGGGCGACGGGCGACGGGCGACGGCGAAAGGGCGTGTCATTCCGAGCGCAGCGAGGAATCGCCGTCGTCCCGACAGAGGGCTTAGCCTCAGTCGCCAGTTGCCGGTCGCCAGTCGCCTGTCTACTCGTGCCTGAGCGCAACTACCGGATCGATGCGCGAGGCACGGCGGGCGGGAAGAAAACAGGCCGCCGCCGCTACGCCCACGAGCACCACGGACACGACGGCGACGGTCGGCACGTAGTCGGGGCGAAAGCCATAGAGCAACGCGGTCATCAAGCGGGACGCGATCACAGCCAGCACGAGGCCGATGGCGTGGCCGATGAGGGTCAGCTCGAGACCTCGTCTCCCAACGGAAACGAGGATGCCGCGTGACGTCGCACCTAACGCCAGCCGCACGCCAATCTCGTTCGTGCGCTGTGTAACGGCGTACGACAGCACGCCGTAGATTCCGAGCGACGCGAGCAGCAGCGCGAGAAGAGCGAATGCGCCCAACAGTGCCGTGCTCTGCGACGGCGTCGACAGCTGGCGGTCGACGAGCGCTTCCATGGTCTGGATGCGCGCAAGCGGCTGATTCTTGTCGAGCGACCAGATCGCCTGACGCACCGCCGGAACGATCGACGTCGGCTCGACCGCCGTTCGAATCACGATGCCGGCGCTCAGGTCATCGATCTGCTCGCACTGGTCGCGCACGCGATAGACTGCGGGCTTCGCTTCCTCCAGCACGCCGCTTTCGGGGATCGACTTGAGCACGCCGACGATCGTGAACCAGTGGCCGTCATCGTCCAGCTCTCCGAACTTGAACCGCTGACCGAGGGCCGACCGGCCAGCGAAGTGCCGATTGGCGAACAGCTCGTTGACGATCGCCACACGAAGCGAGGACTTCCGATCCGACCCCGTGAAGAATCTTCCCTCACGGAGCTGTGCGCCGATCGTTGCAAAGTAGTCGCGACTCACATTACGAATCAGCGCGACCTGGCCGACGAAACCGTCTTTCGGCTGGCCCTCCAACAGATAGAACGTCGCCGTGGCGGTGTTGGTGAACGGGATGAGGTTGACCGCTCCTGCGCTCACGACGCCAGGAATCGCGCGAACGTTGTCCACCTCCGCATTGACGAACGCGACGCGGCGATCGAAATCCTTGTACCGGAAGAGTGGCGTCTCGAAGGTCAACAGGCGCTCGCGCCTGAATCCAAGGTCGGTGTTCCGAAGGTGCTGAAACGTCTGCAGGAGCAGACCGCCGCAGACGAGCAGCACAACGGCGAGCGCCGTCTCGACGACGATCAGCGCATGCTGGAATCGGTGGCTGCGGGCGCCCGCCGATCCTCGTCCCCCGGCGCGGAGTCCTTCCTGCGGCGCGACGCGTACCCCGCGCAACGCGGGCGCGAGTCCGAAGGTCACTGCCGCAGCGATTCCCATGGCCGCGGAAAATGCGAGCACCCGCCAGTCGAGCGTGACTCGCCCGGCACCCATGGCCTCGGGTACGAGGCGCTCGAGAAACCGCATCGCGGGCGCGGCAAGCGCGAGACCGGCCAGGGTGCCTAACGCTGCAAGCACCAGGCTTTCGGTGAGGAACTGGCGCACCAGTCTGCCGCGCCCCGCCCCCAGCGCCAGGCGCACCGCGACCTCGCGGCCGCGCGCCGCGCCGCGCGACAGCAGGAGATTCGTCAGATTGACGCACGCAATCAACAGCAGCGCCACCGACGCGCCGAGCAGCAAGGTGAGCGCGGTTTGCGTTTTGCCTGCGATCTCTTCCCGCAACGGCGTGACGACCACCGGGTGAGGGCCACGGAAGTCCTTCGCGGTCACCTGCAGACTCAACGACGTCATGGCGTCCCGCGCGTGCTGCACCGTGACGCCGGGCTTGAGGCGCGCGACGATCTGCGCGTCGTGCCACGTGAAGTTCGTACGCATCCACTCCGGGAATGACGCCGGCATCCAGAGATCGATCTCGCGCGACGGCATGAAGTAGAAATTTCGCGGCATCACGCCGATCACTTCATAGGCCTCATCGTTGAGCGAGATCTTGCGACCGATGATGTCGGACGCACCGCCGTAGCGCCGCTGCCAGAGCCCGTAGCTGATCACGACGACGCGCACGCTCTTCACATCCTCGTCCTCGGTGAACACACGGCCAAGCATCGGTGGCGTACCAAGCACGCTCCAGAACGTCCATGTGACCTTCCGAGACGGAACCTGTTCCGGATCGCCGTCGCCCGACAGCGTCGCGTCACCGGGCTGGGTGGCGGCGAGATCGGTGAACACGGTGTTGAGCCGCCGCCACTCGATCCATTCCGCGGGCGTGGAGTTGCCCTTCGAGGTGATGTCAGTCTTGGCCAACGCGTCCCAGATCATCACGAGACGGTCTGCCTCGGCGTAGGGCAGCGGGCGGATCAGCACTGCGTCGAAGGTGCTGAACATCGCCGTTATTCCGCCGATGCCGAGCGCGAGCGTCGCGATCGCTACGCCCGAGAATGCCGGATTCCGTCGAACCTGCCGCAGTCCGTAGATGACGTCACGCCCCGCCGCGTCGAGCCAACCGCCATGACGACCGCCGCGGACCTGTTCCTTGACCTGTTCCAGTCCTCCCAGTTCCAGCACAGCCAGACGGTGCGCCTCGGCGGGAGCGGCTCCGGCGCGCACTTTGTCGGCGGCCGCCATCTCGACGAACGCCTGCAGCTCGTCGTTCAAATCCTGTTCGGCGCTGTCGCGGCGCACGATCCACCGCAACATGGACTTCAGGTGATGCAGGAATGTCATGCGCCCTCCAGGACACAGCTGACCGCGAACGTCGCGCGGTTCCAGCGCTCGCGATGTTGGTCGAGCCGGCGCTTCCCGGCAGACGTTAGGCGGTAGTATTTCGCCCGCCGATTGTTTTCGGTGGGTCGCCATTCGGCCTTGAGCTTCCCATCCTGCTCCAGGCGGTAGAGCGAGGGAAACAGTGAGCCTGGGTTGACCTGGAATTCACCGCGGCTGAGCGCCGCGAGCCGCTGCGAGACGCCGTATCCATGCAGGGGTTCACGCGACAGGATCGTCAGGATCATCAGGTCGAGCGTACCCTGGGGAATGTCCATTTTCCCACGGTGTGCTTTAGGGAACCTAAATGAAAGGCAACAGTGGCACGTCACATTTAGGGCGTCAAGAGGAGGAGTCGCCCGTCCCCGGTGGCCGCGATCGCCGGCCGCCGGTCGCCAGTTCCCCTTGACATCTAAGGGTAACGGTCGAATACTACCCTGACATTCTTAGGGTAACCAATGCCGACCGCGCGATCCAACGGTGAATCACCGGACCTCGGGCTCCTCCAGGGCACGCTCGATGTCATGATCCTCAAGGCCCTGTCGTGGGGACCGATGCACGGGTTCGCCGTGGCCAAGTGGGTTCGTTCCACGACCGACGACGTCCTGCAGATCGACGACGGCGCCCTCTACCCGGCGCTCCACCGCATGGAACACCGCGGGCTCATCGACGCCGACTGGGACCTCACCGAGAACAAGCGCCGCGCCAAGTACTACCGACTCACCGCGAAGGGACGCGAGGAGCTGCGGTTCCGCGTCACGAGCTGGGACCGATACTCGAGCGCCGTCGCCAAGGTCATTCACGCAACCGTTCAACCGTCTGTGACCTAGCCATGGCTAGCGACGATACTCGAAAGTGGCACCGCTATCTGACGTTCGTGCGCCCGAACATCGCCGCCGACGTCGATACCGAGCTCGCCTTCCACGTCGACGCGCGCACCGAGGAGCTGTGTGCCGCCGGAGTCGAACGATCCGCAGCGAGGGCGCAGGCGCTCCGTGAGTTCGGGGACGTCGATCTCGCGCGACGCACGCTTCGCTCCATGGACGAGCGACACGCCGCCAGCGAGCGGCGCGCACACTTCGCCGGCGACATCCTGGGCGACGTCAAAGTCGCCATCCGTGCCCTCAGGAAGACCCCCGGGCTCGTGGCCGTCGTCACGCTGACGTTCGCGTTAGGCATCGGCGTCACCGGCGCCATGTACAGCGTCGTCGACAATCTGCTGTTCAAGCCGCTGCCCGGGCGCGACGGCGCGGGCCTCATCGTGCTCGGACGCACCGAAGAGCGACTGCCGCAGCCGCACGAGCTCTCGTATCCCGACTTTCGCGACTTTCGCGCCGACACCACCTTGTTCTCTTCGCTCGTCGGCTACACGTCGCGGGTCGTCGAGCTCAAGACAGATCGTGGCGCCGACCGCATCTGGATCGATGACGCGACCTCGAACTACTTCAACGTGCTGGGACTTCGTCCGATGCTCGGACGGACGTTCCAACCCGACGAGGATCGTGGGTCGCTCGCCCACCCGGTCATCGTGCTGACGTACAAGGGGTGGCAGTCGCGCTTCGCCGGCGATTCAGGAATCATCGGGCGCGCCATCACCATCAACGGTCACCCCGTGACGGTCATCGGCGTGACGCCGCCCGAGTTCCATGGCGTTAGGCCGCTCATCGACATGGACGGCGTTGTACCCATCGATCAGGTCTGGCCCGCGTACGGCACGGATCTGGAGAACCGGGCGACGAACCTGGTCAGCGTGTTCGGTCGACTCCGCCCCGGCGTTTCGCTGAACGCGGCGAAGGTGGCCGTACACCTGAAGGCCAGCCAGCTCGAGCGCGCGTATCCCGTGACGAATCGGAACGTCGGCACTGTGCTCGTGCGCGAGCAGTACACACGCCCAAGTCTCCAGGTGAGCGACCTCACGCTCAGCCTGGCCGCGATGTTCATGACCCTCGTCATCCTCGTCATGCTCGTCGCGTGCGCCAACATCGCGAGTCTCCTCCTGGCGAGAGTCATCGCACGCGGTCGCGATCTCGCGGTTCGCGCGGCGATCGGCGCCAGCCAGTGGCGCCTCGTGCGACAGGTGCTCGTCGAGTGCACGCTGCTCGCGCTGCTCGGCGGGATTGGTGCGGTCGGCGTGACTTACGTGGCGACTCGCGCCATGTCATCCATCAACGTCGCGACGGACATTCCGATTCGCTGGGGCATCGAGCTGAATGGACGCATCGTCGCGTTCACCATCCTCGCGACGTTCCTCGCCGCCCTGACCGCTGGTCTCGCCCCGGCGTCCGCGGCGCGCAAGCGCAACCTGCACGACGTGCTGCGATCCGGCACCGGCAACTCTCCATCGGCCGCGCACCAACGGCTCCGCTCGACGCTCGTGGCCGGCCAGATCGCGATCTCGGTCATGGTGCTGGTTTGCGCCGGACTCTTCGTGCGAAGCTCCACGAACGCGATGCGACTCAACCTCGGCTTTCGCACCGATCACCTGTTGATGCTCTCCGCGGAGCTTCGGGCCGAGAGCTACGATACCACGCGCGGACAGCAGTTCTACCGCGAGCTGCTGCGGCGTGCCGCCGGTGTTCCGGGCGTGCAGTCGGTCGCGCTTTCGCGCTTCGTGCCGTTCGGCTACGATCGCGCGTTGCAGAACATCGTTCCGATCGCCCCGGGTGTTCAGCTGCCTGTCAACGGGTTCAGCTACTTCCACAATTTCGTGGCGGGCGATTACTTCAACACGTTAGGTATTCCACTGTTGGAGGGGCGCGCCTTCACCGAACACGACGACGCCAACGCGCCAGCTGTGGCCGTCGTCAACGACGCGCTGGCGAAAGCCATCTGGCCTGGTCAGTCGGCCGTCGGTAAACGCTTTCGCTTCAATGGGGGATCGTACGCGACGCCGGGGACCTCGCAGCAAACTGGTCGCGTCATCGAGATCGTCGGCGTCGTGCGCGGCATGCAGGACCTGATGATCGGCGAGACGCCCAACCCGTACATCTTCCTGCCTGTCGCGCAGGCGTACCAAACGCCGATGACGATCGTGGTGCACACCGCGTCGGATCCAACGTCAGTCACGCGAGCCATGCGAGACGTCGTCGCAGGGCTCGATCCGACGCTCGCGGTGTTCGACGTGCGCACGATGGATAAGCACCTTCGCAACGGACAGGCGCTCCTGTTCCAGCGACTCGGTTCCGTGTTCGCCACCGTGTTCGGGCTTCTGGCCCTGGTGCTCGCGACGATCGGCGTCTACGGCGTGGTGTCGTACGCAGTCGCCCAGCGCACCCGCGAGATCGGCGTCCGCATGGCGCTTGGCGCGCGCCGTTCGGCGATCCTGCGACTCGTGGTCGGGCAGGGCATGCGGCTGGGCTGGATCGGTCTCGCGATTGGTCTCGGCCTCTCGATCGCCACGATGGGTACGGTGTCGTCGGTGCTGTACGGGGTTACCCCGCGCGACCCGCTGGTGTTAGGCAGCGTCGTCGCCATACTCCTGGTCGTGGTGGCGATCGCGAGCCTGGTACCGGCGCGGCGTGCCATGCGGATCGACCCGATCACGTCGCTTCGCTCGCAATAGACGGGTGTTGGACTCGTCGACTAGACGCGTAGGCATCGCGACCTGTACGCTTCAATAACAAGGAGACACAGATTGACGCAGACCGCCCGCTGGCTCGGGCGGACGCAGATTGACGCAGCTGGCTCCGCGTGAACTCGGAGGTCCTCTCGCAACGAGCCGGATTCTTAAAGGGGAACGGCCTCGGGACGCATGAGCCGACCGAGGCTGTTCCCCCTTCTTCAAAAGGCCCTGGTGTGAGGGGCTCTGGATGGCCGAGGAGCAACAGCGTCAATCAGCGTCCGGCGCGCAGCGCCGGTCTGCGTCAATCTGTGTCTCCTTGTTGGTAAAGCCGGCCCTGCCGTGATGCCAGCATAGCGGTATCGTCCTCGGCCGGTCTCTTGCTTGCTATTCGACCGATGGATAGAAAGCGACGCTCCGCACGCCTGCCATGACGAACGAGCCGGCCCAAGCCACGACCCACAAATGGGTCGTCACCGGGACGGTGCTCACGGGCACGATCATGGCCGTGCTCGACTCCAGCATCGTCAATGTCGCGCTCCCGGACATGTCAGGGACGTTAGGCGTGACGATCGAGGAGATCACGTGGGTCGTCACGGCCTACATCCTGGCACAGGTGATCGTCATGCCGATCACCGGCCTCCTCGCGTCGCGATTCGGGCGCAAGCGCTTCTATCAGGCGAGCGTGCTCCTGTTCACGGGCGCGTCGATGGCCTGCGGGCTCGCCCATAGCCTGGCCTCCATGGTCGTGTTCCGCGTCCTCCAGGGCTTCGGCGGCGGCGTCCTCCTCACTGTCTCACAGGCGATCCTGCGCGAAAGCTTCCCGCCCGAAGAGCAGGGCCTCGCGATGGGCCTCTACGGGCTCGGCGCCGTGCTGGCGCCGGCGTTCGGTCCCACGTTAGGCGGCTGGATCACGGACCAGTATTCCTGGCCGTGGATCTTCTACATCAACGTCCCGATCGGGATCATCAACACGATCCTCGTCTCGCGGTTCATCGAGGATCCGCCGTACCTGGTGCGCACGAAAGGGTACGTCGACTGGTCCGGGCTGGGATTGCTCGTCGTCGGCCTCGGAGCGTTCCAGCTGATGTTGGAAGAAGGCGAGCGCAACGACTGGTTCGAGTCCACGTTCATCACGCGACTCGCGATCGTCGCCGCCGTCGGGCTCGTGCTGTTCGTCTGGCGTGAGCTCACGGCGGAACAGCCGGCGGTGAACCTTCGCATTCTGCGGAACATCTCCTTCAGCTCGGCCACGGCACTCGGCGGTGTGCTGGGGCTCGCGCTCAACGGCAGCCTGTTTCTGCTGCCGGTGTTCCTCCAGAACCTGCTCGGCTTCAACGCCATGCAGTCGGGTGTCACGCTCATGCCGCGCAGCCTCGCGATGGCGGTGCTCATGCCGATCGGCGGCCGATTCTACAATCGTCTGGGGCCGAGGCTGCTGGTGGGAAGCGGGTTGCTGATTGCTGCGTACGGCTTCTACACGATGTCCCGCCTGACGACGGCCGTCGGGTACTGGGATCTCTTCTGGCCGCAACTGTGGCAGGGCGTCGGATTCAGCCTGATCTTCGTGGCGTTGAGCACCGCGGCGCTGTCGACGATCCCGAAACCGCGCATGACCGCCGCGACGGGTTTGTACAACGTCGTCAGGCAGGTGATGGGCAGCGTCGGCATCGCGATCGCGGCCACGACGCTGAGCTCGAGCACGACGCGATACCACGTGATTCTCTCGCAGGACGCGGGCGTGTCGATGGTCGGGCGCCAGCGTCTGGCCGCGCTCGTGCAGGGGATGATGGCCCAGGGGGCGGACATGTATACCGCGACGGCGCAGGCGAGGCGCGTGCTCGATGGGATCATCACGCGTCAGGCAGCGGTGCTCGCGTACAATCACGTGTTCGTTCTAGTGTCGTCGCTCTTCGTACTCGGCTTCCCGCTGGTGTTTCTCCTGAGGCGCGGTTCGCCGGGCGAGGACGTGGAGATCCCGGTCGATTGATCGTAAAACAGGAACGGCAGGCCGCGCGGCCTGCCGTTCAAGCGTTGTTCTGCAGTCCCTCGTGCCGAGGGTCAGCGTGACCACATCGGCGAGTAGTACGAGCCGACGTCGAGTGGGTCTTCCAGTTGCGTTAGGCCCGTGCCGTCCGGCTTGACGGTGAACAGCCAGCCCCATTTGTTCACGCCGAAGTCGACAAACACGATCCGACCCCCGTCCGGGGCCCAGCTCGGATGCTCCTGCGAACCCACACGCTCCAGAATCACCGTCAACGCCGTTCCGTCCGCGTTGACCGTCGCGAGCTCACGATAGTCGGGCGCTCCGTTGTTGATGATGAACGCGATCTTGCTGCCATCCGGCGACCACGCACCCATCCCCTCGCCGAGCGTGGTATTCGTGATCGGCGTTAGGCTCCCGCCGCTCGTGTTGATGGTGAACAGGTGCCCGCTCGTGACGTTGTTCGTCGTCATGCGCGTCACGAGAATCTTCTTCCCGTCCGGGGACACCGAGGGATCGTAGAGGTTCGCGTTCGGAGAGTTCGACACCTTCGTGACGCCCGTGCCGTTCGGCTTCACCGAGTAGACCTCGGAGTGGTACGTCAGTGACACCGGGTCTGGCGTAACGTGCGCGAAGTAGATCCTCGTGCCGTCGGGCGACCACGACGGATGGTCGTCCCACGAGCCGGCCATGGAGGTCGTGAGTGGCGTCTGGCCGGAGCCGTCCGCGTTCATGCTGAAGATCTCCCAGTTGCCACGACGCTTCGAGATGAACGCGACCTTCTGATAATCGGGGGACCAGGTCGGCTGGTCGTCATCGCCATTCCCGAACGTCAGCTGGGTCTCGCTGCTCGTGGTCTTCACCCAGATGCGGCCGATCTTCAACGTCGTGTCGCCCTTGACGTAAAGGATCCCGCCGGAGGCGGGGCACTTTGGCCAGCAGTTCGGTTTCGGAGCTCCGATCACGGCCGATGCGGTGGTCGGTAGAGTCGTGCTTGGAGCGGTGGGTTGGTCCGCGACGCACGCTGAGAGAGTCGCGACGACGACCATCGCGGCGACCGCGCGGCCGCGATGCTGGCTGGTTCGTTGAATGAGGTTCACGTGTAGCTCCCGGACGACTAGCGCCCTTGATTGTCGGTGTCACGAGCGGCGTCTGGCAGCTAATCACTGCGCGCCGGCTCGAATCGTTGTGAAGGGAGCTTACGGGACCGAGTAGGCTGGGAGTCACCTCGAAATCACGCGGGTAAGTCTCACGGCGCCTACGGCTTAGAGCGTGAGCGCCCGCTGCGACAGCTCGTAGACGCCGACGGGAGACTCCTCGCCCTCCACGCCGACGCGCCATCTGCCGACCGAGACGTTCCACCCAGCCGCCTCGAGCGACTCGAGCAGAGCGAAGCTCGCTCGGCGAAAGGGGTCCGATAACAGAACGCGACCGCCGGGAGCGAGGTTCGACTCGAAGATGCGCGTGAGGTGCGGGTGCATCGCCGCCGCATACAGGATGTCCGACCCGATGATCCAGTCATAGCGGTTGGCTTCATCCCACGCTGCCCAGTCGCCGAGACGGTGCTCGACGATGCGTGCTCCGTTGCGCTCCGCATTGAGACGACCGAGCGAGAGCGCCGCCTGCTGCTTGTCCGTCTGCACGACATGCGCGCCGAGCTTCGCGGCGACGATCCCGGGCAGCCCCGTTCCCGCACCGAGCTCCAGAACGCGCAGGCCACGTGGTGCGTCCGGCCGGGCGACTATCTCATGGGCGAGCGCGATCGCTCCAGGCCAGAGCGCAAGGCCATACGGCAGCCGCGTCTCGCGCTCGCTCAGCAGAATCTGCTCGTCCAGGAACGTGAGAACGGCTCCCGTGTGCAGGATCCTGTACGCGTGTGCACCGAACGTCGCGCGGTACTCGTGCAGCGCAACGTCACCCGCGGTGGTGTGAAGGACGGTCGGCGGGTCAGTCGGTGGTGACAGCGTCTGTGACGGCTTTTCGGACACGACTGCGCAAAGGAGGTGAGAAACTCATCCAAGGGGGGAACCGTGAAGCGTCTTCCGATGCTGGCAGCGTCGCTCGTCGTGTTCGCGCTCAACGCCTGCGGGGGTGACAGCCCGACGGGCCTCAATGGTAATACGAACGTCGGCGACGGCTCGATGACGGCGAACATCAATGGCACGGCGTGGCGGAGCATGAAGGCCGGCGACAAGGGCAGTCACAGCGGAACGATCTACGCGGTCGTCGGACTGAACGGCTCGTACACCATTGCGCTCGGTATCGCCGGCCTGGCAGTACCAGGGACCGTCAACCTGAGCCTCGCGAGCGGCAACGGCTCGAACGCGATCGTCTCGAATACGGTCGGCGGCTGGAGCACCGCCTTCAACGGCGGCAGCGGAACCATCACGGTTACCACGTTGACCGCGAATCGGATCGCGGGAACGTTCTCGTTCGATGCTCCAGCTGGATCGGGAAACGCGACCGGCACGCTTCAGGTTCGGAACGGCGTTTTCGACGTCACGTTCTGACGAGGTGCGCCGGCAACGGCCACTCGTGGCGTACCTTATGCCCTACCTGTCGGGTAGTCGACCGTCCGGGCTGAACGCGGCCGAGCACGTCAGAGGCGGTCGCGTCCGTGGCTGCGTTAGGTGCCGCCCGGACCCCTTCCCAAGAGAGGGCCCATGGCAAGCGAAGCAAAACTCTTCGGGCACCCGATTCACCAGATGTTGATCGTCTTCCCCCTCGGCCTGCTCGCGATGGCCGTGATCTTCGACATCATCCGACTCATCGCGGGCACACCGCTGGGACTGCCCTCGTACTATATGATTGCAGCCGGCGTGATCAGCGGGCTCGTCGCTGCCGTCTTCGGCTTCATCGACTGGCTCGGCATTCCGGCTCGAACCCGAGCGAAGTCCGTGGGGTTGTGGCATGCGTGCGGGAACGTCGTCGTGTTGGCGCTGTTCGCCATCAGCTGGTGGTTCCGAGCCGGCGATCCCACGGATCCGCCCGCGGCCGCATTCATCCTCGCGCTCATCGGCGCCGGCCTCGCGCTCGTGACGGGGTGGCTCGGCGGCGAACTGGTTGACCGACTCGGCATCGGCGTCGACTCGGGAGCGCACGTCAACGCGCCGAGCTCTCTGTCCGGGAGACCGGCGAGCAGCTGACAACCCAAGCACAATGCCGAGACGCACGTGCACAGCGGGCCTTCGTGATGAAGGCCCGCTTGCTTTACCTAACGGCACGCTTGACGAGTCGAGTGACCGAGCGATAGCGTCTCCGACCTCGCACGAGTCAATCTCTCCCTCTCGGAACGATGACATCACTCGGCGTTCGCCTTCGGCGCGGTGCTGCGCTCTCGGCCTTGTTCGCGTTCACGCTGGCAATCGTCGGCTGCAGTGACGACCCGGTCGCTCCGGCCAAGCAGGAAATCGTGATTGGCGGACTGTTTTCGCTCACGGGCAACTGGTCGTCGCTTGGGGTTGCGAGCCAGGCCGCGATGGAGATCGGGATCGACGACGTGAACGCGTATCTCGCCGAAGGCAACGCCGGGATGCACTTCACCGCGTCGATAAAGGACACAAAGCTCGATCCGCCGACGGCGCTCACGGGGATCACCGCCTTCAAGGACGCGGGCGTGGAGATCGTGAGGCAACGCAGCCGGACATCGCCGGCGCTCTCGCGGCACTCAAGACGCAGGTGCAGGAGGCGATCGCGGAGCGTGGTGGAACCGACGACGTCGCGGTGGCGCACGCCGGGTTCGACGAGGTCGTCGACATCTTCAAGGCCGCCACGGGTGACCCGGTGCTGTCGTCGGTTCGGTGGTACGGCACGGACGGCACCGCGCTCACCGAGCCGCTTCGCACCGACGCGACCGCGGCTGCCTTCGCGCGTCAGGTCAGCTTCTGGGCGCCGATTCCGGGAGTCGACAGAGAGGCGAGCGACCGATGGCAGCCGATCGCCGATCGCATTGCAGCTAAAACCGGAACACAGCCTGATGCGTTCGGGCTGGCCGTCTACGATGCGGTGTGGGTGACGGCGCAGGCCTATCTCGCGGTAGGTGGACGCGGTCATGCCGCGGCACTCAAGAGCGCCTTCGTCACGGCGGCCAACACGCTGTACGGCGCGAGCGGATGGACCGCATTGAATGCGGCGGGAGACCGGCGATTCGGCGACTTTGACTTCTTTGATCTCTCGCAGTCGGGCGAGGGCTATGCGTGGACGCTGCGGGCGCAGTACGACACGCAGCGCGGAGTCCTCACACGAGTGCCGTGAGGCGACCGACTCCCGGGGACGGACGACGGGACAACCTGAAATGACGACCTCGGACGTAGTAGCGTCCAAGAGGTTGTTGAGCAAACAAAGATGAGAGACCGGACTTGCCGCCGGAGCCGTCACTTCTCACGGAGCAGATCTGCGAACATCGGCGTCATCGATGTTCGAAATCCGCGTTAGGTCCTGCCGTTACCTGTCTTTCCTGGTTCTTCACGCCCGGGGTGGCGAGATGATCTCGACTGGTTGATGGCTCGCCTCGTTCCGACTCGTCGTGGCGGCGTCATGGAGGTGTTCCGGCGTACAAGGAAGTCGTTGTGCGGCTGAGCTCGGTGTGACCTCTTCACCAGCGTCACGACGTACGACAACGTGAACACTGTCGGTTTGGGTCGCCTTGCCAGACGCGCACCCCGGAGGACCCTCGTGAACGTGCTGCTGTTGTCGATGCCGGACTCCTTCGAGCACATGCCCTCGATCGCGATTCGGCTGCCTAACGGGGCACTCGGCTCGCTCGCCGGCAACGTGGATGACCACCACCACGTGGCCACCGCCGACCTGATCCTCGCGCAGGCCGAAGTGGGCCGCACGATCACCCGGCTCGTCGCCGACCACACGCCGGATGTCGTCGGGCTCTCGGTCATGACCTTCCAGCGACGGACCGCGCTGCGGGTCATGCGTCTCATCCGCGCACTCAAGCCTGACGTGCATATCGTGGTGGGAGGCTACGACCCGACGCTGGCGCCCGACGCCTACACGGACGCAGACGGCCCCGAGTTCATCGTTCGCGGCGAGGGTGAGATCACCCTTCGCGAGCTGCTGCGAGCCATCGAGCGCGGGAGCGGCTACGACGACATCATCGGTCTATCGTTTCGCGACGGCACCGAGTACCGACACAACCCGGATCGGCCGCCGGCAAACCTCAACGCCGGCGACATCCAGCCACCGTTGCGCGCGTCGCGCGTGCTCGATGGCTACACGCTCCTCGGCCGACAGGTCGACGTCGTCGAGACATCACGCGGCTGCACGTTCGACTGCAGCTTCTGCTCGATCATCGAGATGCGCGGCCGGAATTTCTTCACGTACACCATGGACCGCGTGGTCGCGGACATTCGCGACGCGTACGATCGCGGAGCTCGCGCGATCTTCCTCGTCGACGACAACATCGTGCTGAACGTGCGGCGGTTCGAGGCCCTCTGCCACGCCATCATCGAGGCCGGGCTCGCCCACATCGATTACGTCGTCCAGGCGATGACGTCCACGATAGCCAACCATGGCGCCACGCTCGCGCCGCTCATGCGCCGAGCCGGGTTTCGCTACGTGTTCCTCGGCATCGAGAACATCCTCGAGCAGGACCTGGAATTCCTCCGTGCTCGACGCAAGAACACGAAGCGCGAAGACGGGCAGAGCGCTGGCAACGCGTCGCGCGATGCCGTCCGCCACCTGCGCTCGAACGGCATGTACGTCGTCGGCGGTCTGATCGTCGGCAACCCCGACGACACGATGGAGTCGATCGAGGCCAACCTCGAGTTCGCGCGCCGGCACGTCGACTGGCCGTACATCCAGCACCCGATGCCGTACCCGCGCACGCCGATGACGCAGGACTTTCGCGCGCAGGGGCTGATCGAGAGCGAGCGCGTGGAGGAGTACGATGGTACGACGCCCGTGGTCCGCACGCGGCACCTCTCGCGTAACGACGTGGCCTTCCTGCGGTGGCGCGCCGAACGATGGATGAAGCTCCGGCACATGCCGGTCGCCTTCCGTCACGACCCAGGATTCGTGCTTCGGAACGCGCGCCGGATGGCAGCCCACACGTTCCGCGGTAGCACATGGCGCACGTGGCTTCGCGTCGAGGACGAGCGCCGGGCATTCGAGCGCTACTGCGCCATCCGCGAACGGGAGCGGGAGTACCTGGCGGATATTGGTGCGATCTCGCAACCGGTACTCGCCGCGCCGCTCGCGATCGAGTAATACTGGTGCCGGTGACACCAGTCGCCGCTGTCCTCGGCCCCTTCCACCCCACTACATGTTGCCCCGCTGTCTCGCCACTCTCGCCGCCGCCGCCCTCACGCTCGGCGTATCGCTTCCCACGCCTGCGCATGCGCAGCAACCCGCCGGACAACAGCCAAAGACCGACTCGAGCGACACGGCGATGGCGCTCCCCATCAAGCCTGTTCGCACGCTTCGCTTCACCACCGACGAAGCGACGTGGATCTCGCTCGACGTCTCGCCCGATGGGAAGACGATCGTCTTCGACATCCTCGGTGATCTCTACACCATTCCGATCACGGGCGGCACGGCCACGCGCCTGACGAGTGGCGTGCCGTGGGACTGCATGCCGCGGTGGAGTCCGGACGGTCGCACGATCGCGTTCATCTCGGACCGCGACGGCGGCGACAACCTGTGGGTCGTGAACGCGGACGGCTCGGGCGCGCACCGGATTACGAAGGAAGTCGACAACGCGCTGTCGTCGCCCATGTGGTCCCCTGACGGGCAGTACATCGTGGTTCGCCGTTTCGGCGCGTACCCGACGGAGGAGAACTACCTCACGAACGTTCCGCTCTGGATTTACCACGTGGGTGGTGGCACCGGCACGCAGCTCTTCCCGTCGGCGGCGACGCGCAAGACGACGAATACCGGCGCCGCTTTCTCCCCCGATGGTCGCACGGTCTACTTCGGCTCGCACCCTGGCGGATACACCGGTGAGAACTTCGCCGCCTATCAGATCATCGCTTTCGACCGCGAGCGCGGCACCGAGACCGCGCTGACCGCGAGCTCGGGCGGTGCGTATCGGCCGGTTGCGTCGCGCGATGGCAAATGGCTGGTCTACGCGACGCGTGCTGGTACGAAGACCGCCCTTCGCATTCGCGACCTCACGACGCAGGAGGACCGCTGGCTCGTTGGCGAGACACAGCGCGACGACGCCGAAGGGTACGCGCCTAACGACGTGTTCCCGGGCTACGGGTTCACTCCCGACTCGAAGAGCGTCGTCTTCTTCGGCGGTGGCAAGATCAAGAAGGTCGACCTGGCGACGCGTCAGGTCAGCGTGATCCCGTTCTCGGCGAGCGTGGAGGTCGGGCTGGGTCAGCACCTCTTCGTGCCACTCAAGGCCACCGACGCGCCCGTCCAGGTGACGCAGCTCGTCTCGGTGGCCGAGTCGCCGGATGCGAAGCGGATCGCGTTCTCGGCGGTTGGGAAGGTGTACACCGCGACACGCGACGGGCTGTCGTTCAGCGCACCGCGCCGAGTGACGAACGCGGCGGGGCGCGAGTACTATCCGAGCTTTTCTCCGGACGGTCGGTGGGTCGCGTTCGCGTCGTGGTCGGATTCGGCGGGCGGTTCGATCTGGAAGGCCCGTGCGGACGGCACGGGCCAGCCGGTGCGCCTAACGAACGACGGCGCGTGGGTGTCGTGGCCGCATTGGACGCCGGAAGGTGATCGCATCGTGTTCGCCTCGTCGCCGCGCCAGGCTGGCGTGGATGGCGGCGGGGTCGCGTCGATGGGGGAGCTGCGCGTCGTCAGCGCGAACGGTGGCACGGCCTCCCGCATCACCTCGGCGAGCGGCGGCTTTGGTGGAGCGACCGGGCCGGCTGGCGTCAGCGCCGCGACGACCGGTGCCCCGGCGCGCGTCTACTTCACCGAGAACGTCCCGAACGCGACGCCGGGCTTCACCGCCACGCAGACCACGGCGCTCGTGTCGGTGCGACTGGATGGCTCCGACAAGCGCACGCACGCCAAGATCACGACGAACCAGGCGACCGGGATTTCGGTCCGCGTCGCGCCGGACGGGCGCGGTGTGATCGTCATCGATCGCGACGACGTGTACGCCTTCCCGCTCACCGACGTCGGGAGCGAGGGGCTGGCGGTGAACTTCTCCTCACCGACGGTGCCCCTCCGTCGCCTAACGACGGAGGGCGCGAACTACGCGGACTGGGGCGACGGCGGACGCACGATCGTCTGGTCGTTCGCCAACCACATCTACCGCGCGCCGACCGACTCGATCCTCAAGTACGCCGACGCGACGAAGTGGGGCACCACGCACGCCGTCGTCACGCTCACGGTGCCGCGCGCGATCCCGCAGGGCAGTGTGCTGCTGCGCGGCGCTCGGATCGTGACCATGAAAGGCGACGAGGTCATCGACAAGGGCGACGTGCTCGTCACGAACGACCGCATCGCGCAGGTGGGCACGAACATCGCCGCGCCCGCGGGCGCGCGCGTGATCGACGTGACCGGCAAGACGATCATCCCCGGCTACGTGGACGTGCACGCGCACCCGAAGACGGGCCGCGAGATGCCCGAGGAGCAGGAGTGGTCGATCGCGTCGAATCTCGCCTACGGCGTCACCACCACGCGCAACCCGAGCGGCACGCGCTGGAACGTGGCGTGGGGCGAGCTGATCGACGCGGGCGAGATGGTCGGCTCGCGGATCTACGCGACGGGCTTTCCCCTAACGAGTAACAACGCGCCGATCAAGAGCTACGACGACGCGCTCAAGGTCGTGCGCCGCTACAAGGCACAGGGCGTGAACTCGCTCAAACAGTACCTGCAGCCGCGCCGCATTCAGCGGCAGTGGATCCTGCAGGCCGCGCTGGCCGAGGGGATCAATGCAACCAACGAGGGCGCGGCGGATCTCAAGGCCGACATCACCATGGCGCTGGACGGCTACACGGCGCTCGAGCACTCGATCGGCCAGGTGCCGATCTACAAGGACGTCATAACCGTCCTGGCCGAGTCGAAGATCGTTTGGACGCCAACGCTGATCGTGGCGTACGGCGCACCGGCGGGCGACACGTACTGGCGCGCACGCACGGACCTCGACACCGATCCGAAGACGTCGTTCTTCACCCCCGCGGATGTGCTCCAGAGTCAGGCGCGACGTAGGCCGATGATCGTCGCGGAGGACTACAACTTCCCCGCGATCGCACACGGCGTCCGCGATGTGGTTCGCGCCGGCGGTCGTGCCGGGCTGGGCTCGCACGGCCAGCAGGACGGCATTGGCGCGCACTGGGAGCTGTGGATGCTGCAGAGCGGTGACATGACGCCGATGGAGGTGCTGCGCATCGCGACGATTTTCGGTGCGGAGTCGATCGGCTATGGCGCCGACCTGGGCTCGATCGAGCCGGGCAAGCTGGCCGACCTTCAGGTGCTCGACGCGAATCCGCTCGAGAACATCAAGAACTCCACGTCGATCAAGTACGTGATGAAGAACGGCGAGCTGTACGATGCGGCGACGCTGGATCGCGTGTGGCCGACCGCGCGTAAATTCCCGAAGCCGTTCTGGGTGCAGGAGCGCGAAGATCTCGACGCGCTCAGGCGCAAATAGCGATGCACGGCGACTTTCATTGGTGAGTGGATCACATGACGCAACACGTGACGGAGTTCCTCGACTCGTATGCGAAGCAGCGCGCGCCGCTCGCGCGGGAAGAGGTGGCGCGGATCGTTATGCAGATCGGCGATGCGCTGCAGACTGCGCACTCCGCCGGCAATTTGCACGGCGAACTCAAGCCTGATAACGTCCGGTACCACCCGGAATCGCAGCGCGTCGAGCTTTTGAATTTCAAGAATGACGCAGCCCGCGGTGGGGCTTCGGAAGCGCAGCTCACGCGAGGCGGGTTCGACATCAGCGCGCTCCTGTACACCGCGCCAGAGACGCTTGGTGGCGCGTCCGTCACGCCGGCGGCGGACCAATACGGTCTTGCAACCGTCGCCTACTTCCTGTTGACCGGCCTGCTGCCCTACCTGGCGAGGAAGCCGCACGAGATGTTGACGCAGTTGTCCTCGCAGCCTCCGATTCCGCTCAACCGCGCTCGACCCGATCTCCAGTTCGCACCACCAGTCGAGGCGGTGATCATGCGCGGGCTCGCGAAGAAGCCAGAGGACCGCTACCCGAACGTGCAGGCATTCGCCACCGGACTCCGGGACGCATTGCAGGCCGGCGCGTGACGGTCATTCGGATCCCATGTCGATCGGTCGAGCACTGGGGGTTCTCACACTGGCGATCGCCGTCGATGGGCTGAGCTCGACGGCGCCGGCTCCTCGGGCGGCGCGCATGCCGAGTGCGGCCGTGCTGTCGGCAGACACGTTCCCAACGTTCGACCGAGCTCTGCTCCTCGAGAAGACCTCCGAGACCTCGGCGAACGTGAGCATTGGTGATGTCAACGGCGACGGTCTGCTCGACATCGTCCTCGTGAAAGGCCGCCACTGGCCGCTGCGTGATCGCGTGCTGCTGGGAGACGGCGCCGGTCACTTCAAGCCGGGGTACGACCTCGGCACGGCATCGGATCGGTCGTACTCAGGTCGCCTCGTGGATCTCGACGGTGACGGCGACCTCGATGTCGTCATCAGCAACGATACGCCGGATCCCAAGCGTGTGTATCTGAATGATGGGAAGGGGCACTTTCACGTGGGATCCACGTTCGGGAACCCGACGTGGCAAACGCGCAACGCGACCGTTGCTGACATCAACGGCGACGGGCTTCCCGATATCGTTGCCGCCAATCGTGGCGATAGTACGGACGCGAACTACATCTGCCTGAATCGAGGTAAAGGGCGCTTCGACGACGACTGCATTGCGTTCTCGCGCGAGCCGGCGACGACGATCACCGCTGCGGACTTCAATCGCGACGGGCTGATCGATCTCGCCGTGCCGCATCGCGATGGTGGGCAGAGTCGGGTGTACCTGGCCGGGCCCGAGGGGACGTTCAGCGCCTCCCGCACGATTCCGTTCGGTCCGCCTAACGCTACAATCCGGATGGCGGAGGCGGCGGATCTGGATGGCGATGGGTTGTTGGACCTGGTCACGATCGATGAGAACGCTGGCACGGCGATCTACTTTAGCCAGCGAGACGGCTCGTTCTCCGCGGCGGTCCGCGTTGCCGATGCGAAGCCCGCGCCGTACGCCCTGTCTGTTGGGGACGTCAATCGCGATGGCAAACCCGACATTGTCGTCGGCAATATTGAGGCGCCGTCGGCGGTGTACTTCAATGACGGTACGGGTCGCCGGTTTCAGCCGGTGCGGTTCGGTGACGGCAAGGGTACGGTGTATGGCTTCGCGATCGCGGACCTCGATCGCGACGGCGTAATGGACATTGCGGCGGCGAGGTCAGATGCGCCGAACGTGGTCTACTTCGGGCGCCTAACGAAGTAAGTTGTGCGGCTGGCTGGCTCTCACGGTCGACATGTAGCGCCGAATGATGCACGCACTCACTTCAGGCGCCTAACGACCAGGTTCGCGAAGTCCCCCGGCGACGGATCACCGACCCAAAGACCGACCCCGCCTTTGGTACGTCCGCTCAAGCCCTGTACCTGGAGCGCGGGCGACGCCGCGCCGTTCACGAACGCCGCCACACCGTTGCCGCGCACCACGACCTTGAGATGGACCCACGCGTTCGGGTCGGGCTCCGGCAGGACGGGCTGCTCGAACTGGCCGGACCGCTGCGAGCGCAGCCGATCCCACGGGTAGGCTGGCTGCGAGATGTACTGGATGGCGTGGGCGTGACGGGTGGAGTCCGTCGCCCGGAAGTTGAACGGGCGCAGGTACACGGCGTCGAAGGCGGTGTTGGACTCGATGTGGAAGGCGACACCGAGGAAGCTTTTCTGCAGGACGTCTCTGCCGTGGACGTCGAGCTCGATCTCGCCGTCAGTGAAATCGAGTGGCGTCCAGACCAACCCCATGCTCGGCCCCTCGTCGAGACGGACGAATTTGCGGCCACCGGAGTCGACGACGGTGGCGTGACGGTTGACCGCCTTCCAATCGCGAACGATCGTTTGCGGCTCGATGGGTCGCTGTGCGCGGGCCGCGCACGGCGCGAAGTGGAGCGCTGCCACCGCGATGGCAACGCGAACTACCGACTCCATAGTTGATGTCATGATCGCCCCCGCCCCAACTCCGTGATTCGCCGAGCCAGACCTGCGTCGGTGGCTACTCCCTCGGTACGGTTCCGGACGCGTTCCGGTTGCAGCGGCCTTGGGTTCGGTTTGGTTCTCGCGATCGTTCTGGGCGTGGCCGGCCTGCGCCGGCCCTTGTGGGCGCAGGGGACGATCGTCACCGTCGCCATGCCTAACGCCGACAATGCGCTCGGCGCCGGCTTCTACGCCAACTCGGCCGCGACGGGCAATTGGGAAGACTTCGTGGCGCGGGATCTGGTTCGCCACATCGATCGACACTATCACACAGACGCGCGCGCATCGAAGCGGGCACTGGTCGGCCACTCGATGGGCGGGTTCGGGGCGTTCAACATCGGGTTCGACCATCGGCGGCGGCGCTCGACGGCAGTCGGACCGATCCGAGGCTGTTCACCGAGCTGCCATTCGACGTCAGGTGGGATAGTACGCTGGTGGCGAATCCAACAGTGCAGGCACGGTGGCGTGCGCGCATGCCGCCCGACCGCGGGTGATCATGATCGAAGCGGGAACTGAGGAAACCGAGCTGCGTCAGGGGATAAGAGTTCTGCGCGCTCGCCTCGACAGTCTCGGCATTCGCCATGCCGACACGACCTTCAGTGGCGGGCACATCGACCGCGTGAGGGAGCGCTTCACCGAACACATGCTTCCCATCATTGGGAAATGGTTCGCGCAACGCCACTGAGCGACGCCCGATTCGCCAATCAATACGCCTGCGTCACCTGCCGAGGTCGTCGCCTAACGCGCAGCGCGTGGTATGATCCGTCCGGCGTTACCGAACCCGTACGCCGGTGGCGGCACGATTCGTGTAAACGGTCCTCACGCGCCGGAAGCCAAACCCTACGTGCCGCTGTGCCTGTCTCACTCGACACAGACAAGCGCGTACGCCCTGGGCTCGCTCCCTGAACAACCGTGGCGCAGCACGAATTACCGTTGGTGGAGGATACGATCATGGCACGAGTCACCGCAGTGTTCGACGACCGCACGCAAGCCGAGCGCGCGATATCGGAGCTTCGCCGTCGAGGCATTCCGGACGCTCAGATGTCTATTGTCTCTCGGCGTCCCGATGACGTCGATGTCACTGCAGGGCGCGCCGATGACAAGACCGCCGAGCGCGTCGGAAAGGGCGCGCTCGCCGGTGCCGGCGTAGGCACGCTGTTCGGTCTGGCCGCACTACTCATTCCCGGTGTGGGGCCGTTCATCACCGCCGGAGTGCTCGCGTCGGCACTTGGCGCGACCGGTGGCGCGATTGCGTCGGGGGCGATCGTCGGCGGCACGTCCGGTGCGCTCGCCGGTGCCTTTTCCAAGGCTGGGTATTCGCGCGACGAAGCCGAATTCTACGGATCGCAAGTCGAGCGCGGAGGTGTGCTTGTGGCCGTGGAATCCGACGACGTGTCGTCGGAGACCCTACGGTCCCAGTTGGCGCAACTCGGTGGAAGAACGTACGGCGCCGACCGGACCACCGCGCGGCCCGAATCGAGGCCGACGATATAGCTCCGAACCCCGCACACAGTGGCTGGCGTGATTTCGTGAGTGTATTCAGGGCTCTGTGAGTACACTCACGAAACGCCGTTCTACGGAGCCGCTGGGAGTGCCTTCCTCAACGCGTGCGTGAGCGTGGTATCGGCTTCGCGAATGGTGCCGAGTCGTCGCCAGCGGAGAATTCCGGCGCGGTCGATGAGGTAGGACGACGGAACGCCTAACGCCAAGTAGAGCGACTGCACGCGCTCGTCCGGGTCGCGCCAGATCGGGTACGTCATGTGGAACTCCTGCGCGAAATCCCGGATCGCCGCGTCCTGACCACGCGCGTCGACCGACACGCCGATGATCTCGAGCCCCTCCGCGCGATGCTGCTCGTAGAGCGACTGGAGATACGGGATCTCGGCCCGGCAGGGCGCGCACCACGTCGCCCAGATGTTGAGCAGCACGACCTTGCCCGCCAGTGCCGCCGTCGACACCGAATCGCCCGCAAGCGTCGTGGCCGCATAACGCGGCGCCGGTTGCCCAATGTCCACGCGCTGCGGCGACTCGCGATGGCAGCCGAGCGCCATGAGTGCGGCGAACGCTACGCTCGAGACGAGAGCCTTCACTTGAGCTCCCCAACCGGGACGCTGCCAATCATTACCCGGGCGCTATCGCCAGGCACCGTCCATGCCGCCAGCAGCGAGTCGCCGCGCCTGACGATTCGCGGGAATCCCGCGGCGCGCGCGGCCTTCGTGCGCGAGATCGTGAGAGGCACACCCAGCTCGCCCGAGCGTGCGACGCGTCTCACCCGCACCTCGGCGTCCTCGGGCGGCACGCGCTCCAGCCAGCTCACGAGGGCGTCGCCTTTCTGGTCGAGTGCGATGCCGACTCGTCCCGCGGGCGTGCCACCGTCCACGCGCACGGGCGGGGCGAAGTGCTCTCCGCCGTCCACCGAGAACGCCACGCGCACGCGCGCCGTGTCCTGCGCGCCCGTGAACCACGCGATCGCGACCGTGTCGCCACGCGCCGCGAGTGCCGGACCGTTCACCGGACAGGCGTCGATGTGCCACCCGTCCGGGTGCACGATGCTCGGCGTCGTCCATTTTCCGTCCACGAGGCGAACCACCGCGATGTCGCGGATCTCGTCCTCGGTGCGGTCCCGGTAGGCGACCACCGGGCCGGAGGCCGCCACGGTGGCGGCCACCTGGCAACAGTCGCACGTACGAAGATCCACCGGTTGCTCGGTTCCAAGTGCGCCGCTCGAGGCCACCGACACGGCTTGGACGCTCATCGCGCCTCTGGCATGACCGCCGGTGTCGGGCGTCATGTGGCGACCGTCGAGCCACGCGGCGCGCACCGAATCCCCCGGCGCGGTCCACAGCGCGACGAACCCGTGCTCGGCCGCCGACCGGTCGGTGTGCAGCAGGGCGCCCTCGCTCCACGTCGCTCCGCGGTCCGTGGACTGGGCGATGCGGACATCGTACGCATAACGACCCGCGCTGCTGCGCTGCAGCCAGTGGACGAGAAGCCGCCCGGAAGGCGTCGCGATGACGGACGGGTAGTCCGCCCAATTCACGAACAGATCGCGACGTTCGACGACGGTGGTAGGCCGGGTCCAGGTCGCCCCATCGAGTCGCGCGTAGCGGACCGCGTACGTCGAGTCGCCGGTCTTCTCGATCCACGTCATGTGGACGGCGCCGGCAGCATCAGAGGCGAGGAATGGCTCGCCGCTTTGCGGCCCTGCTGGAGAAGACAACGCGGTCACGCGTGCGGCGGCCCGCCCCTGCCGGTCGGACGAGGAGCAAGCCGCCAGCACCATCAGTGCGATGGCACAAAGACGAAAGGCCATGCGCACAATCTCCGGTGCTGGTGGCGGGCGGTCAACGCTATGGCTTGGGTGGCCTCATAACGATCGTGCCCTTCTCGCCTTTGTCGTCGGTGCAATCACCGGAGTAGCTCTTGTCGTCGCGGAGGAGCAGAGTGCATTTGACCGTGGCGTCGCCAGGGGCCCACGAGAACAGCAATCGTGTCGACTCGACCTTCACGTCCGACGCCTCGAGCTCCATGCCACCAGCCATGAGGGTGAGCTTGGTGGTGTCGCCCGCCATCCGAACCACGAACGAAGCGTCGAGCGCAGCCTGGTCAGGGGGCGAGATCGTTCCAGTCCAGGTGCCTGCCGTGAGCTTCTGAGCTGCGAGCGACGCCGGCAGGACGAGCGTCATGAGGCCAATGAGCACTTTATGCAACGAGGGCATGTCATCCTCCTGAGTGGCTCAGGTCGTGTTCTCACGCGTACGGCCGGGCGGGTCGGTGGGTTACATTCGGCCCGACCGCTTGGCCGCACCGGCGGGGTCGAACCTGGAAACGGCTCGTCGCCCTGCTCGTCCACATCGCATGGCAAAGCCTCGCGGTGTGGACCCGCCCAGGGCGCCGCGCTCTGCGTTCCCCGACTGGATCGAGCCGATGGCCGCGACGCTCACCCAGGAGCGCTTTACGGGTGCCGATTGGCTCTTCGAGCGCAAGTTCGATGGGATCCGGCTCGTCGCGTTCAAGCAGGGTAGCGACGTTCGACTCTACTCGCGCACGCGCCATGTCCAGCACCTGCCTGACGTTGCCGCCGCCATTGCCGCGCTCCCGGTCGATGAGATCGTCCTCGACGGGGAGATGACGTGGGACGGCCACACCGCGTACCACGTGTTCGACATCGTCTGGCTCGACGGGCGTGACGTCACGCGCCTAACGCTGACCGAGCGTCGCGCGCTGCTCGAAGGCTTGCCGCTCGCCGACCCGCTCGTGCGCGTCCGCGAGCTGCGCGACGCCGAGCCGTGGGAGCGGGCGCGCACGGAGGGCTGGGAAGGCGTGATCGCGAAGCGCCGAGATTCGCCGTACGAGCATCGCCGGTCGAAGCACTGGCTCAAGATGAAGTGCGAGACGGTGCACGACTTCGTCATCGGCGGCTTCACGGACCCACAGGGCGCCCGCGTTGGGCTCGGCGCTCTGCTCGTCGGCTACTACGAGGGCGATGACTTCGTGTTCGCGGGCAAGGTCGGCACGGGGTTCGACACCAAGCTGCTCACCGAGCTTCGCGTGAAACTCGACCGCACTGAGGTCGACGCGACGCCATTCACGAAGGCCAAGGGGCTGCCCCGACTGGGCGCGCACTGGGTGCGCCCGACGCTGGTGGTGCAGGTCGCCTTCATCGAATGGACGGTGCACACGAAGCTGCGCCATCCAAGGCTGCTCGGGCTTTGTCCCGAGCGAAAGGCGCGCCACGTCGTCCGCCAAGCCCAAGGCTCGGAGTGATCACGCATCCCGAGAAGGTGATGTTTCCGGACTGCGGCATAACAAAGGGTGAGCTGGCCGAGTATTACGAGCTGGTCGCGCCGATCATGGTGCCGCATCTGGCGGGGCGACCCGTGACGCTCGAGCGGTTTCACAAGGGCATCGCCGAGCACGGGTTCTTCCAGAAGAACGTGGAGAGGGGCGCGCCCGCATGGCTCGAGCGTGTGGCGGTGCCGAAGACCGACGGCGTCGTGAACTACGCGATCGTGCGCGATGCGCGGGGGCTCGCCTGGCTGGCGAACCAGAATTGCATAACGCCGCACGTCTGGACGTCCCGCGTGCCGGAGCTGTTCCATCCCGATCTCTGTGTCTTCGATCTCGATCCACTCGTGGACGATCCGGCGGTGCTCCGGGCGGCGACGCTGCTGCTCCGTGAGATGCTCGCGGAGCTGGGGCTCACGAGCTGGGTGAAGACGTCGGGGTCGAAAGGGTTTCACGTCGTGGTGCCGCTCGATGGCAAGGCTGACTGCGGTGAGGTCGCGCGGTTCGCGCATGGGGTGGCGCGCCTGTTCGTCGCGCGCGATCCGGAGCACCTGACGCTGGAGTTCTACAAGGCGGATCGAGGTGGGCGGATCCTCGTGGATACCGGGCGGAACGAGTTCGGGGCGACGTACGCCGCAGCCTACGCGGTGCGTCCGAAGCCTAACGCGCCAATTTCTGCGCCGTGCACGTGGGAGGAGGTCGAGAGCGGCGCAGTCGCGCCGCAGTCGCTCACGTTGCGAGGCATGGCACGCCGGCTCGATGCCCACGGCGACATCTGGGCCACGCTCTTCGACAAACCGCACGGGCTACCTGAACCGCTATAACGGCGATAGGCATCCGGCGGCGGCTGGCCAGTTCCAGGACTGACCCGCTTGGAACTGGGTAAGCCCGCCCGCGATGTGCTCCCGACGCGCCCCTTGATCGAGTATCGCTCACTCACCTCCTGGCCGACGGCAGAGTAATATCGGAGATATGTCCAAGCCGATCCTCCTGACCGTCGACGACGATCCCGAAGTCCTCAACGCCATCGAGCGCGACCTCCGCCAGCACTTCCGCACCGACTACCGCGTCGTGAAGGCGTCTTCCGGCGCGCAGGCGCTCGAAACCATTACCGAGCTCAAACAGCGCGGCTCGCAGCTCGCGCTCTTCCTGGTCGACGAACGCATGCCGCACATGACCGGCACGCAGTTCCTCTCCGAAGCGATCAAGGTCTACCCGGACGCGCGCAAAGTCCTCCTCACCGCGTACGCCGACACAGAGACGGCGATCCGGGCGATCAACCAGATCGGGCTCGATCACTACCTCATGAAGCCCTGGGAGCCGCCGAGTACCCGGCTCTACCCGGTGCTGGAAGATCTGTTGTCGGAATGGCACGCCAAGGCGCGGCCGATGTTCGACGGCATTCGCGTCGCCGGCAGCTCGCTCTCGCAGGCCAGCTTCGCGGTGAAGGATTTCCTCGCGTCGAACCATGTGCCGTATCAGTGGCTCGACATGGACGACGAAGCCACCGTGCGAGACCTGCTCTCCGGCGCGGCCGGCGGAGCGTTTCGACAGCCGCTCGTGTTCTTTCCGGACGGCACGACCCTCGTCCAGCCGACCACGCGCGAGTTGGCCGAGAAAGTGGGGTTGCAGACGCGGGCGAAGCAGCCGTTCTACGATCTCATCGTCGTTGGCGGCGGGCCTGCCGGCCTCGCCGGGGCGGTGTATGCCGCGTCGGAAGGGCTTCGGACGATCCTCGTCGAACGAAGCGCGCCGGGTGGTCAGGCTGGTACGAGCTCCAAGATCGAGAACTATCTCGGGTTCCCGAGCGGCGTGAGCGGCGAGGAGCTCGCGCGTCGCGCGAAGACGCAGGCGCTGCGGTTCGGTGCGGAGATCCTCACGCAAGAGGCCGTCGAGATAAAGCGCGAGGATCCGTACCGGAAGGTGATCCTCGAGGATGGCACCGAGCTCACCGGGTACGCGATCCTGATCTCGCCGGGGATGGAGGTGCGGCGTCTCGCGGCCGCGGGATGCGACTCGCTGCTTGGCGCGGGCGTGTACTACGGCGCCGCGCTCACCGAAGCGGCGACCTACCGGGGACAGGATGTGATCGTCGTCGGCGGCGCGAACTCGGCTGGGCAGGGCGCGATGTTCTTCTCGCTGCACGCGCGCAAGGTCACGATGCTCGTGCGCGGTCCGAGCATCGCGGCCACGATGTCCCAGTATCTCGTCGATCGCATTGCCGACGCGCCTAACGTGGACGTGATGACGAACACCAAGGTCGCGTCCGTGCATGGCAATGGCCGGCTCGAGTCCGTCACGGTTGCGGACAGCGCGACGGGCGAACAACGCGATCTGTCGGTGTCGGCGATGTTCATCTTCATTGGCACGGCACCGCGAACGGCCTTCTGCCGAGACCTCGTGGCCCGTGACCCGCAGGGCTTCGTCCTCACGGGCCGCGACGTGATGGTCGACGGCCGTCCGCCGGCTGGCTGGACGCCCGCGCGCGACCCGTATCTGTTCGAGACGAACGTCCCCGGGATCTTTTCCGCGGGCGACGCTCGCCATGGTTCCGGGAAGCGCGTCGCGGCTGCCGTAGGCGAGGGGTCGGCGACCGTGAGCATGGTTCACCAGTACCTGCAATCGGTGTGAGCGATGACGCACGCACGGTCTCAACCCGACACGCCAGGCGCGCCTAACGCTGCTGCTGACGGCGACCTCGTCACCCGCCTCCAGGCTCATCGCACGTTCCAGTCGGTGCCGCGCGAGGAACTGGAGTGGATCGCCTCGCACGGGACGCTCGAGCGATGCGACACGGGTGAGCTCATTGCGAGAAAGGGCGAGCCGGTCGAAGCGCTCTACATCATTCTGAGCGGGCACGTCTCGCACTTCACCGACCAGGGCGGGACGCTGCACAAGGCGATGGATTGGCGCGGCGGCGATGTGACGGGACAGCTTCCGTACTCGCGGCTCACCAACGCGCCGGGAAACTCGGTCGTGCAGGAACCGACCGAGATCCTGCGACTGCCGCACGTGCTCATGCCGGCCATCCCGATCGAGTGCCCGCACGTGACGTCGGCGCTCGTGCACGTGATGGTGGACCGGGCGCGCGCGTTCAAGCAGAGCGACCTGCAGGTCGAGAAGATGGCGTCGCTCGGAAAGCTGGCGGCCGGCCTCGCGCACGAATTGAACAATCCCGCGTCCGCGGCGACCCGCAGTGCGCAGCTCCTCGCGAATGCGCTCGTGGAGTCGGACGACGCGGCGCGCGCGTTAGGCGCGGCGGGGCTCGACGACGGTGAGCTGGCGGCGATCGAGCGCATTCGCGCGATCTGTCTCGCCAGCACCGCGACGACCATTCTGTCGCCGCTCGAGCGGGCCGATCGTGAGGAGGCCATCTCCGACTGGCTGATGGATCGTGACGTGGACGATGCGCTCTCCGAATCGATCGCGGAGACGGCCGTGACGATCGACATGCTCGATGAGCTGGCGGGGGCGCTCGCGGGCGATAAGCTGCGCGGTGCGCTGCGGTGGGTTGCGGCGGGGTGCACGGCCCGTGGCCTCGTGCGCGACATCGAGCGTGCAGCGTCGCGGGTGCACACACTCGTGAGCGCGGTGAAGGGCTTCACGTACATGGATCACGCGGCGGCCACGCCGGAGCCGGTGGACGTGCGCAAGGGTCTCACGGACACGCTGGCGGTCATGGGGGCGAAGGCGCGCGGGAAGTCGGTGTCGATGATCGTCGACGTGGCGGAGGATCTCCCGAAGGTGCGCGGGTTGGGTGGTGAGCTCAATCAGGTCTGGGGCAACCTGGTGGACAACGCGCTCGACGCGGTCGCTGACGGTGGCCGCGTGACGGTGACGGGGCGGGTGGAGAACGGCAAAGTGGTCGTGCGGGTGACGGACAACGGGTCGGGGATTCCGGCGGCGGTGCAGAGCAGGATCTTCGACCCATTCTTCACGACGAAACCGGTGGGGAAGGGCACGGGGCTGGGCCTCGATATCGTTAGGCGGCTCGTGGATCGGAACAACGGGCTGATCGAGGTCGACAGCGAGCCGGGCCGGACGGAGTTTCGGGTGACGCTGCCGGTCGCGTAACGGCAGGCGACCGGCGGCCGGCGGCGAGCGTTGTCAGCCCGAGCGAGGGGCTAGCCTCTCTACCGGGACGACGGCGATTCCTCGACTCGCTGCCGCTCGCTCGGAATGACAACAGGACTCGGGATGACGCGCCGTCTTGCTGCCGCCGGCCGCCAGTCGCCTGCCGCCTGCGGTTAGGTCAAACTACCCGTTCCCCGCATTCGCCCCGCTCCTAGGTTGGACGACGTTGGTGATCAGTTCCTCTGAATCACGTCGTTCACACCAGGTGCATTCATATGACTGCTGTCGATACCTCCCGCGCCGCCGCGGCGGAGCGTTCCACCCCCACCTCCACCCCTACGCCCACCCCCACGCCGTCGGCGCGCATTGTTCGCCCGGGCGAAGGCAACCGCGTTCGGGCATTCGGTAACGAGATCGAATTCATGCTGTCCGGGGATCAGACCGGCGAGTCACTCACGGTCGGCCTGGCTTCCGTGCCGGCCGGCAACGGGCCGCCGCCGCACGTCCACTACAGCGAGGACGAGCTCTTTCTCATCCTCGAGGGTGAATACCGGATCTACCTGAACGGAGACTGGACGACCGTTGGACCAGGGACGGTCGTGTACCTCCCGCGCGGGAGCGTTCACACGTTCCAGGTCGCCGGCGACAAGCCAGGCCGTCACTGGACGCTCCAGACACCGAGCGGCTTCGAGCGGTACTTCGCGCAGGCGGGCGAGATCCTCTCGGCGCCGGGGAAGCCGGACCTGGCTCGGCTCCAGGCGATCACGAAGGAGTACGGGGCGGAGATCGTCGACTACGCGCCGTAGCGGTTCAAGGGGTCAGACACCTAATTCATCAGTCGAGCGCGGCCGCGCTCGACTGATGAATTAGGTGTCTGACCCCTTACGGAGCGTTTTCGCTCATGGCGCGCCTTCTCGCACTCGGCACCGCCGCTGCGCTGGGCATCTCGAGCCTCATGACCCAGCAACCTTCGCCGTCCCGCTCTCCGGCCGTCGGGCTCTGGCAGACGGAAGGGTACGGGCTCGTCTTCGACGTCAGGCAGGACAGCGTCATCGGCTACGAGGTCACGAAGGTCTCGTGCATCCCCACGACTCGTGCGGTGACCAAACCGACGCCGCCGACAGGCGGGCTCGCCGCATTTGGTGAACCCGGAACGCCGGTCACGTACGTCATCCTCCCGGGCAAGTCACCGAACGACGCGCGCGTGCACCTCGCGTACGCCGCGTCGGACATGGTCATCCACCGGATCGACCGAAAGCCCGCGACGTGCAGCGCGCCGACGCCCGACACGCCGCTCTCGAACTTCGACGTGTTCGCGCAGACCTGGGCCGAGCAGTACGGGTTCTTCGGCGAGAAGAAGGTGGATTGGGCGGCGATCGTGGCGGCGAACCGGGCGCGCGTGACCGATGCCACGACGCCGGAACAACTCTTCGACATCATCTCGGGGATGATTTCGCCGCTGCAGGACGCACACTCCTACATCGTGGCGCCGAAGATCAGCAAAAGGTTCGGTGGTGTCAGGAAAACCCCGAGCTTCATCGAGACGCGCGAGGGACGCGACTCGGCGTATGCGCTGGTGTCCGCGTACCTAACGAGGCCGCTGCAGCGGTTCTGCGAGGGGCGCGTGGAGTTCGGCATGCTCGGCCCCGACGTCGGCTACCTGCGGATCCGCGGGTTCAGCGGATATTCCAAGGACGGCGCGTTCGAGACGGGGCTCGCCGCGCTGGAAGCTGGGCTCGACACGGCGTTTGCCGACACGCAGGGATGGAAGGGTCTCGTCATCGACGTTCGCATCAACGGGGGCGGTGCGGATCCGTACGGTCTCGCCATCGCGCGCCGCCTGACGGCGACACCGTACACGGCGTACGTGAAGCAGGCGCGAAGCGATCCGGCCGACCCGACCCGCTGGAGCGAGGAGCAGCCATCGGTCGTGCAGCCGTCCACGCGGCCGAGCTTCCGCGGGCCGGTCATCGAGCTCACGGGTGTCCAGAGCATCAGCGCGGCCGAAACGTTCACGCAGGCGCTCATGGACCGGAAGCCGAAGGTCATCCGCGTTGGTGAGACGACCCAGGGCGTCTTCTCCGACGTCCTCGGCCGCACGCTGCCTAACGGGTGGCGATTCGGGCTCGCCAACGAGCGGTTCGTCACGGATGGCAAGAGCTTCGACAACGTCGGGATAGCGCCGGACGTCGCGGTGGAGAGTCTCACGCGGGCGGCCAGGGCGACCGGGAAGGATGCGGCCGTGGAGAAGGCGTTGGCGATGCTACACGGACGTTAGGCGTGCGCACTCCGCTCGTGGGCGCGAAGCGTCACCTGCTGATGGCGTCCGCAGGTCTCGGCATCATCGGCGCGTGCGCCCGCGGCCGGACGTCACCAGCGGCTGTGGAACCCGGCAGCCTGGCGGCGACGTTCTACGCTGGCGGAGCCTCGTGCGCCGGAGCTCCGCCGTTTCAGGTCCACGCGTACAACGACGACTTCTTCATCCTCCGGCAGGCAGCGTGCACGAACTTCGAGAAGCCGTTCCTCTATCTCGTGTTCGGCCGTGACCGGGCATTGCTGTTCGACACCGGCGCCCAGAAGGCGGACGTGGCGACGCCGATCGACACGCTGATTCGGGCGTGGCTGGCGCGGCATAACCGCGTCGCGGACTCGATTCACCTCGTCGTTGCCCACAGTCACGCGCACGGTGACCACGTTGCGGGTGACAGCCAGTTCGTGCGCCGATCAGCCACGACTGTTGTTGGCCGAGATACCGCGTCGGTCCGGGCATTTTTCCGCATCGCGAGCTGGCCGACGGATCGCGGGGCCATCGATCTCGGCGGACGCAAGCTGGACGTGATCGCCATTCCCGGCCACCAGGCGGCGAGCATCGCGATCTACGATCGCCGCACGGGAATCCTTCTCACCGGCGACACGTTCTATCCGGGCCGACTCTACGTCCGCGATACTGCTGCCTTCGCCCAGAGCATCGACCGGCTCGCCGACTTCACGCGGACGCATCCTGTGAGGTCCCTGCTTGGTGCGCACGTCGAGAACACGTCCACGCCGTATCGCGACTACCCGGAAGGGACGGTCGACCAGCCGAACGAGCACGCACTGACGCTTTACCCGCAACAGCTGTTCGAGCTCGATTCGGTGGTCCGAACCATGCGCGGCCGAATGACCCGCACGGTACTTCGCGATGTGACCATCTGGCCGGTGACGCCCTAGAGCCTAACGATCATTGCGTCGCGCGATCGTCGGTTACCACCAGGACGAGGAGGGCCACTGGGTGGCCGAGCTCGAGTGCGGGCACACGCAGCATGTCCGGCACGATCCGCCGTGGCAGGTGCGGTTATGGGTCACGACGCCCGAGGGCCGAGCATCGCATCTCGGCACGGAGCTGGAGTGTGTCCTCTGCGACTCGACTGTCCGAAACCGATGACCGATCACCAATGACCCCATTACCCACCGCTCATGCCTGGTCATGACATCTCGTGATGTCACGGCGAGTTATCGGTTCTGCGTCGTGGGTCATTGGTTTTCGGTCATCGGTTCTTACGGTGGCGGCGGAGAATCCGAAGGCCCACCTCCGGACGTTTGCCCTGATTGTACGCGAGCTCGCCAACGAGCATCGCCAGCGGCTCGAGGTAGCGTGCACTCATCAGCGCACCACAGTCCACGGGCTCGAAGCCGAGCTGTCGGATGAGCCGCGTTGTGACTCGCTTGGCGCTTGCGTCATCACCGCAATAGCACACGGCCGGCTGCTCCGGCAACACGTCCACGCCCGCGCGCAGCAACTCCGCCGGAATCGTGTTGAACGCCTTCACGACGTGGGCCCCGCGTGCGCGCCGACCGACGATCTCGGCGCCCGAGGTGCGGTGCCCAATAGCCAGGGCGTCGTCCGACGGCGTGAGCGGATTCGTGCAGTCGATCACTACCTTCCCGCGGAGGTTGCCGGCGCTGCGGAGCACGCGCGGTACGTGCTGCCACAGGACGGTGAGCACGACGACGTTGGCGTCGCGTACGGCGTCCGCGGGTGACGCGGCGCGAGCGCGAGGTCCACTCGACTTTGCGAGCCGCTCCAGCTTCTTCGGGTCACGCGAGAAGCTGTACGTCACCGAATGCCCAGCCGACGCGAACAGATGCCCGAGCGCGCTGCCCATGGTGCCGGATCCGAGAATTGCGATGCGCATGGATTGTCGAGACCCTGCCGAGGTTACGTCACACTCTGAGTCGGGCGCCGTAGCTCTTCAAGTACTTCATCCCGGTGTCGCACAGGATCGTCACGACGGTCGCACCTGGACCGAGCTGCTCCGCCACGCGAATCGCCGCGACCACGTTCGCTCCGGTCGACGTTCCCGCGAACAGCCCTTCCTCGCGCGCAAGGCGGAACGCCATCGCCATGGCGTCGTCCGTGGAGACGCGTTCGATCCGATCGGCAATGCCATCCTGCCAGAGCGGGACGACGAACCCGGCGCCGATGCCGTCGATCTTGTGCGCTCCGCCCGGACCACCAGATAGCACCGCGGATTCGTCCGGCTCGACCGCGACGATCTGCACGTCGGCCGTTCGCTCGCGAAGACGTTGTGCCGTGCCTCGAAGTGACGCGGCCGTTCCGACGCTCTGAACGAACGCCTGAATCTCACCGACCGCTTGCGCCCAGATCTCGTCGGCCATCACGCGATAGGCGGCAAGCTGGTCGTGGTTGTTCAACTGATCGGTCCAGAACCCGCCGGTCTCCTCGGTGATGATGCGGGCGGCTTCGATCATGTCTCGCGTGAGCCTCTCGGTCATGCGTCCACTCTCGCTCTTCAGGATGCGAAGCCGGGCGCCGAGCAGCGCCATGTGGTCGAGCTTTTCCTGCGCGAAGGCGTCGGACGTGACAACATGCAGCGGGTATCCCTTCACGCCGCACACGAGCGACAGCGACACGCCGGTGCTGCCGGCGGTGTACTCCACGACCGAGCCGCCCGGTGCAAGCCGACCGTCCGACTCGGCTGCCTCGATCATCGCGAGCGCCATGCGGTCCTTCATGCTGCCGGTGGGGTTCTCACTCTCGATCTTGAGCAGGATGCGCGCGCCGTTCGCTGGTGCGATGCGGGTGAGCGGGACGAGGGACGTGTTGCCGATGCAGTCCAGGATGCTTCGCGGCGCGGTGGTCGTGGACATACGGGTACTCCCGTGGATCGAGGTCGGATCGATCTGAACACTACGTGCTCGCGCTGTCCGATCGGTACGGGCAACAACGCCATGGTTGATATCGTTCTTGCCAGATTGGGGTCTGACCGATCTGACCCCATTTGCGCCGGAACGACGTTTTCTGCAGCAACACCCCACGGCACGCCATTCCATGTTCCGCCACGTTCCCTTCCGGCGCTCCGTCGCTGCCGTCGCGATGCTCGCAGTCGCCGCGCTGCTCTCGGCATGCAACGACTCGATCAGCCCTGATGGCGGAGGGCGTACGACCTCGGGTCCCTCGCCGGACATCCAGTTGGTCGTGACCGGCTCCCATACGTGCGCGCTCACGACCGCCGGCGCCGCCTACTGCTGGGGGTACAACGCGAACGGCCAGCTCGGGAACAACGACACCGGCCTGATCACGGCAACTCCAGTTCGGACCGTCGGCGGCATTGTGTTCGCGAGCATATCGGTCTCGAAGGTCGAGGACGTGACGTGCGGGCTCTCGACCAGCGGCGTCGCCTACTGCTGGGGGGAGAACGAGAGGGGGCAGCTCGGCGACGGCACGATGACGCGGCGACTGGTGCCCACGCCGGTTGCAACCAACGTGCGATTCAGGGACCTCGCGGTGGGGATCGCTCATGCCTGTGCCGTTGCGGCGAGCGGCACGGCGTATTGCTGGGGATCGTCGCCGAACGGCGCATTCGGTGACGGATCCACCGGCACGCGCCTAACGCCAATGGTCTCCGCGCCAGGATTGGCGTTCGAGAGCGTCGTAGCTGGGGGTGACTACACCTGCGCGCTCACAACGAGCGGCGTCGCGTACTGTTGGGGCCTTGGCACCTTCGGCCAGCTTGGCAACGGCGCCGTGGAGATGAGCACGACTCCCGTGGCGGTCGATGGCGGGTTGACGTTTCGCCAGCTCGCCGGCGCAGGGCAGGGGGTGTGCGGCCTAACGAGCGAGGGCAAGGCGTACTGCTGGGGCCACAACTTCTACGGGACGGTGGGGGACGGCACTGTGGTGCGGCAACCGACACCCGTCCCTGTCGCTGGCGGCTTGGCGTTCCTCAGCCTCTCCGCCGGGTGGCAAACCGTCTGCGGGGTGACCATGGCCGGCGCCAGCTACTGCTGGGGGTACAACCTCGGCGCCCTCGGCGACGGTGCCACGGACCACAGTT
>Ga0207674_10000995_pt1 | contig 36986 bp, 29 predicted proteins | sample KBSCornC72_FD_184303 | JGI IMG/M metagenome (GOLD analysis project Ga0207674, IMG submission 184303) | Corn rhizosphere microbial communities from Kellogg Biological Station, Michigan, USA - KBS Corn C7-2 (SPAdes) (version 2) | ecosystem: Host-associated > Plants > Roots > Rhizosphere > Soil ... | reverse complement strand
TGTCAGGCGATCTGTATCACTATCCCGAGGAGATCACCTATAAGCGCATCCCATCCTTCGATTCCGACAAGGAACAGACCGCCAAGAGCCGCGCGATGATCGAGGATTTCGTCAAGAAGAACAACGCCCAGTTATGGATCCAGCACGATTACACCGCCGGCATCAAACGCAAAATTGCGCCGGAGTTTTACGAATAGGTGGACGGAATCCTTTATCGAGAAGCCTTGACGTAACGTCTGAGCGACTTGGAACCGACCTCTGCCCCATAAATCACGCCGTCCGCGTCGACCGCCACTCCTTCCGCCGCGCTGGTGGCGGGAAGTGCGCCTGCGGGAACCAAAGGGTCGGGAATGAAGGCGCTCACCACGCCGTCTTTCACACTGCCGATTCGGATGCCTCGCTTCCAACCGGGGTTATAGCCGTAGCCTTCCCTGCCGGTCGATTCCGAGTCGGTGACGTAGAGAATATCGTTCTTATCGATATAAAGTCCGCTCGGGCGTCCGAACTGTCTCCACTGGTCGAGGAACTTGCCGTCCTGATCGAAGATCTGGATGCGATTATTTGCGCGGTCGCCGACGAACAGACGTCCGCGTGAATCGAACGCCAGTGCGTGCGGGACTTCGAATTCGCCCGGAGCGGATCCGTGCTGGCCCCATTGCTTGAGAAACTTACCGTTCCTGTCGAATTTCAGAATGCGCGCAGTTCCCATCCCCGGCGTATGCCCCTCGGCTACAAAAATGTCGCCGTTCGGTGCGATCGCGACGTCATTGGGTTGATTAAAGGCGTAGCCCAGCGTCATCATGACTTTTCCATCCGGACTGAACTTGACGACGGTAAATCCCTTGCCGTTCGCCATCTGGCCGTCGGTGATCCAGACGTTGTTGTCTTTGTCGACAGCGATGCCGTGCGGGAAGATAAACATGCCCGATCCGAAGCTCTTCAGAAGCTTCCCGGAGGCATCGAAGTGCAGGATGGAATCGTCGGTTTTTCCGGCGCAGCTGTTGGCGCCGCAACGTTCGGCGACCCAGATGCTCCGGCCGTTGCGATCGATATCAACGGCGCTGGTCGAGCCCCATGTTCTCCCATCCGGAAGTTTGGCCCAGTTCTCGACCGTGCGATACGGATTGGGTTGCGAATTTTGTCGGGAATCGTTTTGCGCCAATACGCTCGCGCCGAACGCCACGCTGATCGCCACCAGGATCGCAGTGTATTTCATGACCAATCATTAGAACATAATCTAACCTGTCGATAGGTTGACCCGACGATTCCCGCGTGCTAGCATCGGCGGTCGATGGCGGGATCACGGAGGGCTCATGTTTAGACTAGGCAGATTGCCGTTTGCCGCGCTGGCTTGCCTCACCACAGCCATCTTAGGCCAGCAGCCGTCGACCAAGAACGGAGAGTGGCCCTACTACACCGCCGACCTGAAGGGCACCAAGTATTCGCCGCTCGATCAGATCAACGCCGGCAACTTCGGCCAGCTCGAAGTGGCCTGGCGCTTCAAGACCGATAACTTCGGCACTCGCCCCGAATACAAGCTGGAAGGAACGCCCGTGATGGTGAAGGGCGTGCTTTACACGACGGCCGGGACGCGCCGTTCCGTAGTCGCTCTGGATGCAAAAACCGGAGAAGTGATGTGGTCGTACAGCCTGCGCGAAGGCAATCGCGCCGCCATCGCTCCACGCCAGCTGTCGGGCCGGGGCGTCTCCTACTGGACCGACGGCAAAGGCGACGACCGCGTCGTATTTGTCACCACCGGATACCACCTGGTGGTCCTGAATGCGCACACCGGGCAACCGGTCTCCGGCTTTGGCAAAAACGGAATCGTGGATCTGAAAGAAGGCATGGTCACGGGCGCCGGCCAGCAGATCGATCATGAAACCGGCGAGGCCGGGTTGCACGCCACCCCGCTGGTGGTGAAGGACGTCGTGATCGTGGGATCGTCCTTCAAAGAGGGCATGACCGTTGCCACCCATAACAACACCAAAGGTGTGGTGCGGGCGTACGACGTGCATAGCGGCAAGCTCCTGTGGACTTTCAACACCATTCCCCGCCCCGGCGAGTTTGGCAACGAAACATGGGAGAACGGGTCTTGGGCCAATAACGGAAATACCGGTGTCTGGACGCAGATGACCGTCGACGAAGAGCTTGGACTGGTATATCTGCCGGTGGAATCTCCCACCTCGGACTTCTACGGCGGGCATCGCCCGGGGGACAATCTCTTCGCGGAAAGCCTGGTGTGCGTGGATTTGAAGACCGGCAAACGCAAGTGGCACTTCCAGATTGTGCATCACCCCATTTGGGACTATGATTTGTCCTCCGCCCCGATCCTGGCTGATATCAACGTGGGCGGAAAGATTATCAAAGCCGTGGCGCTGCCGAGCAAGCAGGCATTTCTTTACGTCTTCGATCGCGTCACCGGCCAGCCCGTATGGCCGATCGAAGAGCGGCCTGTGCCGCAGTCCGACGTACCTGGTGAAAAGACCTCTCCCACGCAGCCGTTTCCCAGTAAGCCTCCGGCTTACGCCCGAAATTACTTGAAAGTCCCGGACGATCTGATCGACTTTACGCCCGAAATGCGCTCCCAAGCCCGCGATAACATCGCGCGCTACAAGAATGGCCCCATGTTCCTGCCTCCCGTGATCGGCGACGCGAAGACATTCATTGGAGCCATGGGACTGGGCACCGCCAGCGGCGGTACGAATTGGCCGGGTGCGGGTTACGATCCCGAGACGCACATCGTCTACGCGCAAGCGAATCAGTCCGCCGCGTTCCCGGTCTCCTTGCGGACGCCGCCCGAGGGATTCTCCGACATCCGCTACGTGATGGGACGAAACGACACTGAATTCCGAGTGTCGGAAGGACCGGGATTCGGAAGTGCGGCGGATGCGCCGCAGCAACGTCGTCCAGCGATCGCACCGCGCGCGCCCGCAGCTCCCCCAGTTCCTGCCCCACCCCCGGCGGCCGCGGCAGGAGCCCTCACCGTGCAGGGACTCTCCATCGTAAAGCCGCCCTATGCCGTGATCTCCGCGATCAACCTGGACCGCGGGGAGATGCAATGGCAAGTGCCTTACGGAGAAACGCCCGACGCGGTGCGCAATCATCCTGCGCTCAAGGGACTGAACATCGCGAACACCGGACAACCCGGCAGCGTGGGCCTAGTGGTGACCAGGACGCTGGTGATTCTGGGCGACAGTCAGATCACCACCACCGCATCGCATCCGCGCGGCGCGATGCTGCGGGCCTATGACAAGGCGACGGGGAAAGAGGTTGGCGCCGTGTGGATGCCCGCTCCGCAAAGCGGATCCCCTATGACGTATATGGTGGACGGCAAGCAATACGTCGTGGTCGCCGTAAGCGGAGGAGCCTACTCTGGCGAATATATTGCTTATAGCCTGCCGTCGAATCACTGAGCTAGGTCTGGTTCTGGCGGCCGCGCTGGCCGCCGCGCAGACGACGCGGTCGGTGTGGGATGGCGTCTATACATCCGAGCAAGCCGGGCGTGGCGCCGCCCTCTATGCGAACAATTGCGCGTCGTGCCACGGAACCGCGCTCACTGGCGGAGAATCCGCGCCCCCTCTCACCGGCGGCGAGTTTTTCTCCAACTGGAACGGTCTCACCGTGGGCGACTTGTTCGAGAGAATTCGCATCTCCATGCCGGCGGACGGCCCCGGGCGCCTTACGCGCGAACAGGATGCCGACATTCTAGCCTATATGCTTAGCGTCAGCGAGTTTCCCCCCGGCAAGGCCGAGATGGGCCATCAAACAGAAGTACTGAAGCAGATCCGGTTCGAATCAGTTAAGCCGGACGACAAGAAGTGATCAGAAGTAAGATCGTGGGCCGCGCACAAGTCCTAGGGAACCTCGCCGGGTACGGCCACCCCGGTTAAGAAAATCACAGCCAGCAATTGGCCGAGTTGCGCAGGCGAAAGCGGTCCGCGCCGATGGTACCAGACCAGTACTCGGTCCATAAGCCCCATCAGGCTTAGACAAAGATATTTCGCTCCGATATCCGGGCGCAACGCGCCGGCGTTCTGCGCGTCCTGCAACACGGATCGCACGAAATCCACATAACCCTCGCGGAGCGCCGTTATCTGAGATAATCGGCCCGCCGACAAGGCGTGCATTTCCGCTAGCGTGGTCGTGTGCTCCTCAAAGTCGCGTAGCAGACTCTCGACGTGGGCGCAGATCAGCACGCGCGTCCGCTCCAGCGGGTCGTGGATTTCGCGAATGGCGGTTTCCACATCGGCGCGAATGCTCTCCAAAGACGATTTGCAAGTGAGATACAGCAGGTCCTCTTTACTCTCAATGTGATTGTAAAGTGACGCTTTCTGCATTCCCAGCAACGCGGCGACCTCCCGCGTGGTGGTTGCCATGTAACCTTTCCGCGAGAATAACGAGACTGCCGCCGTCAGCAAACGTTTCTGGGTCGCGTTCTCCGCCGTTGGGGGCCGCTTCCGGACGCGGAAGGCCGCCTTTCGCGGTTCGCGTTCCAGGCTGGGAACGGTTAATCTTCCATTCGCGAGCGGACTGGCCGCTCCGCGCAGATAGAGTGTAACAAAGATATCGGCGACCTGATCGGCGGAGAGCTCTTTGCCGGTGCGAAACCAAAGCGCAGTCCAGTTCAGGATGTTGAGCAGCGCCAGAGCCAGATACGTAGCCGGAATTTCAGCACGGATTCGCCCAGCCGCCTGAGCGTTTTGGAGATTAGACCGCACGAACTTGGCGTACTGTTCGCGCAACGCGTGCACTTCCGCGCGGTGAGGTCGCGAGAGCGCGCGCAGCTCCGTGAACATGGTCACGTTCCTCTTCTGGTGAGTGAGGAGCATGGCTACGTGCGCGTGAATCAAGGCCTGCACGCGTTCTAGGGGACACGCAACTTCTTCGACCGCCGCAGGAACGTCCGCCAGGAACCGTTTCAGGGAGGACACGAAAACCTGATACAGCAAGTCCTCCTTGCTCGCGATGTGGAAATAAAGCGACGCTTGCTGTATGCCTAATGCCGTGGCGATCTCGCGAGTCGTAGTGGCGGCATAACCCTTCTCCCAGAAGAGAGCCGCCGCCACGTCCAGCAGGCGGTCCACTGTGGGCGCGTCAGGCGGAACGTCGACAGCCATGGTGGATGCGGCAGTGATACCGGGATTCGTGCGCACGCGATTGACGGAACTTTTATTATGACCTGTTCCGCTCAACCGGCGTTAGCTTCAGCGAACTTGCTGGTGCGTCATCCGTGCGGGCGGTAGCATCCTGTTCGACGGCACCGGCTTGGCCAACACTGGACTGAGTTCTGTTCGCTCCGAGGCGTTGCGTCCCCAAAGGCCCTATTTGCCATATTTTTGGAAGGCCTGGCGGCGAAACAGAAGTGGCACAATAACCGGTCATTCGGTCGTCATATGACCTGTCGATCGGTCTATTAATCGCTTGACTCCCATACTGGTCTGGCATAGAATCTGGACTTGCATGCAGCGCCGGTCGAATGCCGGAACTGCAACGGGATTACACAAAGGGGGGATTATGAGCGTACGATTCGTATCGATTTGCTTGCTCCTGCTCTGTTCTACGCTGGCGGTGTTTGGCCAGTCCGACCGGGGAACGATCACTGGCGCGATAGCCGATCCAGCCGGCGCCGTTGTGCCCAATGCGCCGATTGAAGCCAAGAACACGGCAACGGGCGCGGGCTTCCAGGCCGCAAGTTCAGATACCGGGAACTACACCCTTCCGCAATTGCCGGTCGGCACCTACGAGATATCAGTGGCGGTGGCCGGATTCAAGAAATACGTCCGGCAGAACATCACGGTGGGAACGGCGCAAACGGTGCGAGTGGACATTGCGCTCGAAGTGGGCTCGGCGGCGGAATCGGTAACGGTAACGGAGCAATCGTCGCTTCTCAAAACGGAAAGCGGCGAACTGAGCCATACCGTTGAGGCGCAGCGCCTGATCGAACTAGGCCTGTTGGGCATCGGCGGAACGTTTTCCTCCAGCCAGGGCCTGCGGTTCTACATGACGGAAATCCAGCTCATTCCGGGCGCGTTCGCTCCAGGGACGGGATTCACGTCGGGCGCGCGCGTCAACGGCGCGCCCAACGGCACACAGCGCACCACCATCGACGGAATGGACGGGACGAATCAGATTAACGCGGTGCAGGCGGGTACCGGCACAAGCGTGGATGCCATTCAAGAAACCGCTATCCAGACGAGCAACTTCGCAGCGGAATTCGGACAAGTGGGCGGTGGGCTCTTCAACATTACAATGCGATCCGGCACCAACCAGTACCATGGGGGCGGCTTCGATTACCTGATGAACGAAGCGTTTAACGCGGCTACGCCTTTCGTGAATACGCTGCCTCGCATCCGGCGCAACGATTACGGCTACAGTCTCGGTGGTCCAGTGTGGATTCCCAAAGTGTACACCGGAAAAGACAAGACCTTCTTCTTCTACAACAAGGAGCAGTTCCGCGAATTCTTCTCGGTCAACGACACCGCCATCACCGTTCCGACCGAGAATTACCGCACCGGCAACTTCGCCCAAGCCTTAACCGGCCGAAATCTGGGTACGGATCCCCTGGGCCGGACGATTTCCGACGGAATGATCTACGATCCCCAAGACGTAAGCACCGTGGGTGGGGTGCCTGTTCGAACCCAGTTCCCCGGCAACATTATCCCTTTAGCGCGCTTTGACAAAGTTTCCTCCGCGATCCAGGCCTTGATTCCTCACCCGACGGATTTAACCAAGCTCACGGGCAACTATCTGCCGAACTTCCCGACGGACCGCGTCACCACCAACGAGTCCGTGAAGATCGATCACCAGTTGAGTTCCAAGGCCAGGATCTCCGGAACGTGGCTGACCAACGGCAGCGGCGCGCAATTCTCAACCAGCCTGAATGGCTCCGAAGGACTACCCACGGTGATTACTCAAACTCGCGGAACCTTCAGCAGATCGATGAACTGGCGTTTGAATTTCGATTACACAGTCTCCCCGACGATGCTGTGGCACGTGGGAGTCGGCTCGCTCCAGTATCTGCTCGACGATCACTCCCCGACCACCAATTTCGATCAGAGCAGCATCGGGCTAGTAGGCACGCCGAATCCGGGCAAACGGTTTCCATCGCTTAGCGGCTTAACGGCCACCACGGGCGGGATGGTTCCCATGGGCCCGGGCGTCGGAGCAGCCCAGTCGCTTACCAAACAATTTACGCCCACCTACGGCACCTCCCTGACCTGGGTGACGGGCAACCACACCTATAAGTTCGGGGGCGAGCTGCGGACGTTTGGTTACCCGCTCCACAGTTTGACAGCGACGAACGGAAATTTCGTCTTCTCGGCGAATCAGACCTCGCAGTTGTCGAATTGCACAAATCCCACGAATACGGCGACTTGCAGCGCGGTGCAGTCGTCGACACTGGGCGTCGGAACCATGGGCTTCCCTTACGCCAGCTTTCTACTGGGACTGGTCAACAACGGAGTTGTGAATCCGCCCGTAGACTTGAAAACCGGCAAGCATTTCCTGGCGTTCTATGTTCAGGATTCCTGGAAGATTACCAGGCGGCTGACGGTTGATTACGGGCTGCGGTACGACTACGATACCTATCCGCGCGAGCAGTACGGCCGCATGCCGACGGCTTCACTGGCTGTGCCGAATTCCACGGCGGGCGGGCATCCGGGCGGAATTCTGTACGAATCGACCTGCAACTGCAGCTTCGCCAAGAACTATCCATACGCGTTTGGGCCTCGCCTAGGCGTTGCGTACCAGATCACGCCAAAGACCGTCTTCCGCGCCGGATTCGGTGTAAACTACGACGGAACGGCTACGGCTGCAACCGGTACCGCGAGTGCGGGCGCGAACAACTCGTTCTCGAATCCGGTTTTTGGCAATGCTGCGATGCAGTTACAAACCGGAGTGCCGGCGGCGTATGTGCTTGCTTGGCCCAATCTATCCGCAGGGTCCTATCCCAATCCCAATTTCCCGAGCAATCAAAACGGCCCCACTTCCATCGTCGACCAGAACGCAGGGCGCCCCGCGCGGCAAATCCAATGGAGCATCGGTCTCCAGCGTGAAATCACGCGCAACACGGTGGTAGAGGCCTCCTACGTCGCGAATCGGGGCGCTTGGTGGCTGAGCACGATTTCGGATAACTACAATGCCTTGACGCCGCATTTTTTGTTGTCGCAATATAACTTGGACATCAACAGCGCCGCGGATCGGACTATTCTCACCTCCCAGATCACTTCGACCGGTGCCGGGCGCTTCCAGAATAAGCTGCCATACGCCGGATTCAGCGGCAGCGTGGCGCAATCCCTGCGGCCTTTCCCGCAATTCACCAGCGGGCTAGGCCCTCTGTGGGCGCCGCAGGGCCGCACCTGGTACGACTCGCTGCAAGCCAAGGTTACGCAGCGTGTCTGGCACGGGCTGGAAGCGCAGTATGTCTTCACCTGGGCCAAGGAACTCCAGCAAGGTGTCGAGGGGGGCACGGTTAACGACGTATTCAACCGCTCGCAGAACAAGTCGATCTCGGGCTTTTCTCGGCCTTTGGTGAGCGTGCTGTCGATCAACTACCGCGTTCCGGCGCCTTCGGGGAACAAGATCGTGTCGGAAGTCTTGCGCGACTGGGCCATGGGGGCAACGCTGAGCTACGCCAGCGGCCTGCCGATTCTCGCGCCAACTTCCACCAATAACCTGAGCTCGCTGCTGTTCCGCGGCACGTACTACAATCGGGTTCCCGGAGTCGATCCGTTCCTGAAGGATCTCAACTGCCACTGCATCGATCCGACCAAGGATCTGGTGCTGAATAAGGACGCTTGGGCCAATCCGGCCGCTGGGCAGTGGGGTACGGCGGCTCCGTACTACAACGACTATCGCTTCGAGCGGCGGCCGTCGGAGTCGATGACCTTCGGCCGGGTCTTCCAGTTCGGAACCGAAGCGCATCCGATGAAGCTGACCTTCCGGATGAACTTCACGAATATCTTCAACCGGACTCAGCTTTCGAACCCGAGCGCCCCGCTCGGCCAAGGGCCGAGCCCTGCCACTGCAACAGTGACAAGTTCCGCGGGCCTGCTTACCAATGGGTACGGCTTCATCAACTACCAGGGTGGCAGCACCTTCCTGCCGCCCCGCCAGGGCACCCTCGAGATGCGATTTTCGTTCTAGAGTAGAAAGGTGAGCACAAACCAGCACACTCGGCGCCGCGCTCTTCAAGTCCTCGGCGCCAGTGCCGGCGCCTGGATCGTGGGCGGCGCCGCGCAAGGCTCGGAGCTGCCGATTAAAACCAGCGGTCTGGAACACATTGGCATGCAAGTGCCGGATCAAAAGGCTACCGCTGAGTTTTACGGGCGCATCTTTGACCCGCAGCTTTTCCAGGAACGCGATCCACCGGCGCGCTATTACGTCAAGATCGGCATCTCTTATATTGCCTTCGGCGGGCTGCCGGCGAACGTGACCGCGGCCAGGATCGATCATTTTTGTGCCGTGGGCCTGGACTACAAAGGACAGGAGATGCGGAAGAGCCTGGACGAAGCCGGCGTCCCCATGACTGGCCAGGGAGCGCTGGGGATGGCCGCCGACCCGGACGGCCTGCGGCTTCAGTTCCTGGGCGCGCCCGCAGGATTGGCCCGGACTATCATTCCCTCTTCGCGAATCTCGCAGGATGAACCCGCGTTGCAGGCCATAGGGTTCGATCACATCATGCTGGCGGTATCGGATCTGGAGAAGTCGGCGGCGCATTACCGGAAGATTTTCGGCATGGAAATTTCGCGGACCAAGAAGCCGGAGAGGATCTGGTTCGCGGCGGCCAAGACTCGTCTGGCTCTGGAAACCGTGGCTGCCGGAAAGATGCCCGGCGTGGACCATGTCTGTATTAAGGTGGCGGGTTTCGATCGCCGGGCGGCGGCGGATAAACTCCAGAAGTTAGGCGCGGAGCTGGCCGCTTCGAATGACGAGAATTTGCTGAGGTTTAAGGATCCGAACGGACTGTTGATGGAGCTGAAATCGGGAGCTTGAACATGCGACTTGCATGTGTGGTGCTGTCGGCGGTTATTCTGCCAGCCGGGGGCTTCGGAGCCGACGCCCGGCTCGCGGAAGCCGCGATGCACGAAGACAATGCGGCGGTGCGCGCCTTGCTGCGGCAAAAGGCGGACGCGAATGCGACGTTGCCGGATGGCACCACGGCTCTACATTGGGTTGTGCAGGCGGACGATCTGGAAACGGTCGGGCTGCTCATTCAAGCCGGCGCGAACGTGAAGGCGAAAGATCGCTACGGCTTCACGCCACTGTACTTTGCTGCAACGAACGGCAACGCGGCCGTCATCCGGAAGCTGCTGGAGGCCGGGGCTGATCCGAACGCCGCCGACGGAAGCGGCGAAACCGCGCTGATGACCGCGACGCGCAGCGGCAACGCCGATGCCCTGAAAGCCCTGCTCCAGAACGGCGCGAGCGTGAACTCGAAAGACGCGGCCACGCAACAGACGGCTTTGATGTGGGCGGTGCGGTCAAACTCTCCGGCCGGGGTTCAGCTGATGCTCGAATATGGAGCGGATATCAACGCGCGCACGCGTACCGGCAAGACTCCCACGCCGCGGCCGCCTGGTGCGGGCGGAGGCTCGCATGGTGTGGGGATCGTTCGCAGTGGCTGGCCCGAACAGGGCTTTCAGGGCGAGACGCCAGGCGGGATGACGCCGCTCCTGTACGCAGCTCGCGATGGCAGAACCGAGATCACACGCCTGCTGGTGGCGGCCAAAGCGGATGTTCAGCAAGCGGATGCGAACGGGATCACCCCCCTATTGATGGCGATCACCAACAATCATTTGGATGTTGCACAATTTCTATTGCAGAAGGGCGCGGCTCCGAATGCGGCCGACTGGTGGGGCCGGACGCCGCTGTACGCGGCAGTCGAGATTCGGAATCGCGATTACGGCCGGAACGACGAGCACGCCATCGATCGTCCGGCTGCGCTGGAACTGATCCAGGAGCTGCTGGATCGCGGCGCGAATGTAAACGCTCGGACGAAGGAAGTTCCACCGATCCGCAGGTTCGTCACTCCGCTGGGCGATTTATCGTGGGTGGATTTCACCGGACAAACCGCGTTCCTGAGGGCGGCGCTGGCGGGGGATATTACGCTCATGCGGCTACTGCTCGAGAAGGGCGCCGATCCGAACATCGCCACCTTCGCGGGTACCACTCCCCTAATGGCAGCCGCGGGAGTGAACTGGATGAGTGGGCAGACCTACACCGAATCCAAGGAGGCCTTGATGGAGGCTGTCCGGTTGTGCCTGGATAAGGGCGCGGACGTGAACGCGAAGAATTCGATGGGCGTGACCGCGGTCATTGGCGCGGCCAATCGGGGATCGGACGACATTCTGGAGTTTCTCGTAAAAAAAGGTGCCCGCCTGGACATAAAAGATAACGAGGGTCGGACACCGCTGGTGTGGGCGCAAGGCGTATTTCTCGCCACCAACGCGCCGCAGGAAAAGCCATCCACCATGGCGCTGATCAAGAAACTGATGGGTCATGAATAGAACGGTTGTGATTCTTGGAGTCCTGGGGCTGGCGACGACCGCCGGCTTCCAGCAGATCGCGAGACCTCAGGATTCGTCGCTGGCTCCGGATCGTGCGCTACTGAATCAATACTGCGTCGGCTGCCATAACGAGAAGCTCAAGACCGCCGGTTTGATGCTGGATAAATTGGATCTGGCGCATCCGGGGCAGGAGCCGGAAACGTGGGAGAAAGTCGTCCGCAAGCTGCGGGCGGGCATGATGCCTCCGGCCGGCATGCCGCGCCCGAATCGCGCCATGCTGGATTCGTGGACGGCGAAGCTTGAGACGGAGTTGGATCGTGCGGCGGCGGCCAAGCCGAATCCGGGAAGTACGGGCTTGCACCGGCTCAATCGCACCGAATACACAAACGCGATTCGCGACCTTCTGGCACTGGATGTGGACGAGGCCACGGTTCTTCCCGCAGACGATTCGAGCGAAGGATTCGATAACATCGCCGATGCGCTGGCGGTCTCGCCGGCGTTGATCGAACGATACGTGGCCGCGGCCGGCAAAATCAGCCGGCTGGCGGTCGGGAACATGCTGATCACGCCGTCCACGGTTACGTATCGGGCGCCGTCTGATTTTTCGCAGGCGGAACACGTTGAAGGACTGCCCCTCGGCACCCGCGGAGGACTGCTGGTCCGCCACAACTTTCCACTGGATGCCGAGTACGCCATTAAGGTTCGGGCCAGGTCGGCCGGCATCGGCGTGGGCGGCGTCGGGCCTTCGGGCGAAGAGCTGGAAGTGGTCTTGAATGGCGAACGAGTCAAGCTGGCAACCAGCGGGACAATCGACGCACGGATCGCGGTAAAAGCGGGGCCGCAGGAAATCGGCGCGGCCTACGTTCGCAAGAGCCCTCCGGGCGCAGACGATATCTGGCAGACATTCGCGGGCAACTCGAGTGTGAGCAGCATCGCGATTACCGGGCCGCTCAATCCTACGGGTCCTGGAGACACGCCCAGCCGCCGCAAGATTTTTGTATGCCGTCCAAGCGCCGAGGCCGACGAAACAGCTTGCGCCAGGCAGATTCTTTCCACGCTCGCGTTGCGCGCCTATCGGCAGCCGCCCTCCGGAGCGGATCTGGATACGCTGCTGAGCTTCTATCAGGCGGGCCGCAAGAACGGCAGCTTCGATTCGGGTGTCGAGCAAGCCCTGGCCCGAGTGCTGGTGGATCCTCGTTTTGTTTTCCGATTCGAGCGCGAGCCAGCCGGGATTGCTGCCGGTTCGGTATATCGCGTTAGCGATTTAGAACTTGCCTCGCGACTGTCGTTCTTTCTGTGGAGCAGCATTCCCGATCAGGAACTGCTGGATCTGGCCGTTCAAGGCAAGCTACATGAGCCAGCTGTACTGGAAAAACAGACACTGCGGATGCTGAAGGATCCGCGCTCGGAGGCCTTGGTCACCAACTTCGGCGGGCAATGGCTGTATCTGCGCGAGTTGAAGAGCGCGCGGCCCGATGCGCGCGGATTTAACGACAACCTGCGGCAGGCGTTCCGGCGCGAGACTGAGCTGCTTCTCGAAAGTATCCTGCGCGAGGACCGCAGCGTTGTCGATCTGCTCAACGCCGACTACACGTACGTGAACCAGGACCTGGCCCGCCACTACGGGATTCCCGGCGTTAAAGGGACCAGGTTCAGGCGAGTCGCGCTTCAGGATGAAAACCGCCGCGGCTTGCTGGGCCAGTCGAGCTTCCTGCTGGTGACTTCGGTGGCGAACCGCACTTCACCTGTCGCGCGCGGCAAGTGGGTTCTGGAAAATCTTCTCGGCACTCCTGCTCCGCTGCCTCCACCCAACGTGCCGCCGCTCAAGGAGAACGAAGGCGCCCAACAACCCACGTCGGTCCGGCAGCGAATGGAAGAGCATCGCAACAATCCGGTATGCGCGGCTTGCCACAAGATTATGGACCCGATCGGATTTTCACTTGAGAATTTCGACCTGATCGGAACGTGGCGGGCCACCGAAGGCGGCAGTCCGATCGATGCTTCGGGACAACTCGTGGATGGCACCAAACTGGACGGTCCGGCGAGCCTGCGGCGGGCGCTGCTCAGCCGTTCCGATGTATTCGTTCGAACCATGACCGAGAAACTTTTGACCTACGGAACCGGACGGGCTCTGAAATACTACGATATGCCGGTGGTGCGTTCGATCGCGCAGGATGCCGCGAAGAATGATAACCGTTTTTCATCATTGATTTTGGGTATCGTCAAGAGTGATCCATTTCAGATGCGAATGAAGTCAGGAGACAACCGATGACATTCATCACCAGAAAACATCTTTCGCGCCGCACGCTGTTGCGCGGCATGGGCGTATCGGTGGGGCTGCCGCTGCTCGATTCCATGATCCCGGCGCAGACGCCGCTCGCCAAGACTGCGGCGAACTCGAAGAGCCGCCTGAGCTGCATCTACGTGCCTCACGGCGCCACGATGGACAAGTGGACTCCGGCCGCGGATGGCAAGGCCTTCGAGTTCACCGAAATCCTCGGCCCGCTTGAGAAGTTCCGGGATCGGGTTTCGATTGTGTCCAACCTGGCGCACCCGGCGGCGGGCGGCGTGGGATCCGATGCCGGCGCCGACCACGCACGATCGGCCGCGGTGTTTCTGAGCGGCGTACACCCCGAACAGGGCTCGATCCACGTCGGCACAACCATCGATCAGATCGCCGCGCAGCGCATCGGGCAGGATACACCGCTGCCGTCGATTGAATTGTCGATTGAAGAGGTGGCCTTGAGCTGCGGCTCCGGTTACGCCTGCGCCTACTCGAACACGATCTCCTGGAAGACCCCCACCATCCCTCTTCCGATGGAGAACAATCCGCAGGTGGTGTTCGAGAAACTGTTCGGCGATGGGAGCAACAACGCCGACCGCCTGGCGCGCAAACAGGAGAGCCGCAGCCTGCTCGATTCGGTCATGGATCAAGTCGCGTCGATTCAGCGGGAACTACCTGCTTCCGACCGCACCAGGCTAAGCGAGTATCTGGATGACGTCCGGGAAATCGAGCGGCGCATCCAGAAAGCCCAGAACCAGATCCCCGCGGATCTGAAGCTGCCCGAAGCGCCGGTGGGCGTCCCGGAATCTTTCGACGAGCATTTCAAGATGATGTACGATCTGCAGGTGCTGGCGTTTCGCGCCGAGATCACCCGCATCGCCACCCTGATGTATGCGCGCGATACCAGCGGCGCGGTCTACCCGCAAAGCGGCATCCGTGACGGGTTCCATGTGGCCTCGCACCACTCCAACAATCGCGCGAATATGGACAAGTTCGCGTTGATCAACAAATATCACGTGGAGATGCTGGCGTACTTCCTGGATAAATTAAAGTCAACACCGGATGGCGATGGGAATCTTCTGGATCACTCCCTGGTGCTCTACGGCAGCAGCATGAGCAACGGAAACCAGCACGATCATGATCCGCTGCCGGTGGTGCTCGCCGGGGGCGCGTCGGGCCAGTTGAACGGCGGACGACACGTGACATACGCTCCGCATACTCCGATGTCGAATCTGCTGCTGACGGTGCTCGACAAGCTGGGGATTCAAGCCGACAAGCACGGCGATAGCACCGGGAAGCTCGAGATCTGACTTTTTGCTTTGGAGACTAACGCCACGACGATCGTATTTGCATCTTGCAGCGGCAGCCTTGATGTTGGCCGCGGCCCCGGCCAGCCTATTCGGGCAAGGATGCCGCCCGAATTGCGGAACTCTGCAAATCGAAATCACGGTAGGCCATCCCAAGGCCTACACGGCCCCCTGGACCCTGACGCTCAACCAGCCCATCGTGCTGGATAGCGAGCTGCTGGATTATTACTGTCTGGAGAACGAAAAGGACGCCGTCCATTTGAGTGCGAAGTAGCCGCCCGCGACAGGCGACGATTCAGTTGTTGGTTGGCGTCTTGTCCAAGTAATCGATGACGATGGTATCGATCGGGCTCTGCCCCGCGCCGTCGATCCGAGTGCCCATACCCGGGCAAGGACGGTTCATCTGGTGGATGGAGGCGACCTCGAACGCGAGCTGGGGTTTCGGGGCTTGCGCCCAGGCGGCCGACTTGCAATTCATGAGGTTACTGCACGACAATTCTGAAGCAGAAGGAGCATACTCATGAGATTCAGGGTTCTGCTGATTGCTTCTGCCATATTCACCGCATCCGCCAGTGTTTACGGACAGGCCAAACTGGCGGGGAAATGGCAGACGGACAACGTTCAGGCGGCGCTGGAGGCACAGAAGAATGCTCCCGCCGCGCCCGAAACAGGCGCGCGCGGCGGCCGGGGTCCTGGCGGAGGGCAGGCGATCATGCTGGATCTGCAGGTGGATGATTCGGGCAAGATAAGCGGAACGGTGACGGAGATTGGAAATCCACCGGTGCTGAATATCGAGACCGGCACAATCACCCGGAAGACGATTACATGGGTCACGCAGCCGCGGGGAGTCACCTGGAACCTCGAAATGACGGACGATGACACGGTCACTCTGATGGGGCGTGTGTTCGCCGGACGAGGCGGCGCTGGTGGAGGCAAAGGACCAGGTCCGAATGCTGCGCCTGGCGGTGGCGGTCCTCCGGCTGGGGGCGCTGCTCCGGGCGGCGATGGCGCTGCGCGAGGAGGTGCGGGTCGCGGTGCCGGACGCGGGCCACAGCAACCGATCGTGTTCCATCGGGCGAAGTAGGAATTAGCCCCTTGGGGCGAGGCGGGCGGCGATCGCACCCAATGGTCCGCCTATTGCAGGATTGTGCCCGCCTGTCGCCTAAAGCGTCCCGCCTGCCGTTATTAGGTAGCTGCTGCCAAACGGTCCGCCCATACTGAAACTGGATTGGTATGGAGGCGTTTGGCGTGTGGCGACCTGGTGTCTTCGTTCTCACTCTGTGTATAGGACCTGCCTTGATGCAGGCGCAACCGCAAGTTCCGACTCCCGCGAACCAGCCCAGCGTAATCTCCATGGAAGACGCAGTCCGCATTGCTCTGCGTTACAACCAGGCGCTTCGGGCCCAGCGGCTTAATATCGATCAGTCGAAAGCCGGCGAGATTACGGCCGGGCTCAAGCCGAACCCAGTTTTGGGCAACCTGGTCGATACCATCCCAATCTTTTCGCCACAGACGATCCGGCTTCAGACCCAAATATACGAGGAAACCCTCAGCTACACGGTGGAACGTGGAGGTAAGCGAGAGAAGCGTGTTGCGGTGGCCAAAGACAACACCGATGTCATTGCCAAAACCGTCACCGACAATGAGCGCCAGCTGCGCTTTCAGGTGGTCCAGGCATTCATTGACGTGCTGCTGGCAAAATCCGTTCTTCTATTGGCGCAAGACAATCTCGCCAATTATTCCCAGCAGCTGGACCTCAACAAGGCGCGCCTCACGGCGGGTGATCTGGCGGAAGCAGACTACATCAAACTGTCTTTGCAGAAGCTCCAATTCGAGCAGGACGTTTCAACGGCCCAGTTGAGCCTGGTTCAGTCGAAAGCCAATCTCCGGCAGCAGCTGGGATATCAATCGGTCCCGGATAATTTCGACGTGAGCGGAGTGCTGGCGCACAATACCCACGCCGTCCAACTGGAAGATTTGGAAAAGCAGGCTCTCCTGAACCGGCCGGATCTGCAAGCCGCACACAGCGGAGTGAAGATGGCCAACGATACAGTGGGGCTGGCATTCGGCAACAAGGTGCGGGATTGGACCTGGGGTTCGGATTACACAAACCAGAATTTCGGCATCAACGGCGTGGGTGTTTCGCTCTCGTTTGAGCTCCCGTTTCACGACCGGAATCAAGGCGAGATCGCTCGCAGCCAGGCGGCCGTCAGGCAGGCGATCGAGACTGAATCCTCCACTCAGGTAGGGGTTCTGACCGATGTCGTCAACGCTTACTACGGGCTCCAGACCAGCGACCAGGTGGTGGCTCTTTTCGAAGGCGGGTACCTGGATCAGGCCACGCAATCGCGTGATTTGAGCAACTACGCCTACCAGCGGGGTGCAACCAGCATCCTGGATTTGCTGGATTCCGAGCGCAGTTACAGGGCCACCCAACTGGCTTACCGGCAAGCATTGGCGGCGCAGATGATCGCCGCGGAGCAAGTCAATCTGGTGGTGGGAACCCAGGTCATCCAATGAGGCCCAGGCGATCCGATGAGGATGGTTCGATGAAAAACTGGTGGAGCGTGAGTTTGGCGCTGATCGGTACACTACTGGCAGCGGTCTCCACGTATTCCTGCGGCGCATCGAAACCGGCTCCCGCCGCCGCGGAAACATCGGCGTCAGCGGACGAAGCCGCGCTGTTCCAGGTGCCTCGGAACCAGCTGGACCACCTGAAGATTGTCGAAGTCCGGAAGGCTGCATGGTCCACCACGGTTCACACCACCGGAACCGTGGATTGGGACGCGGACCACACCACGCAGGCGATTACGCAGGTAAGCGGGCCGATCTCGCGCCTTCTGGTGGATTTGGGAACTCCGGTGAAGGTCGGCCAGCCCCTGTTGTACGTTTCCAGTCCGGACGTAGCGAATGCCATATCTACTTATAGGAAGGCTCGGAATCATCTGGACTACGCCAAACGAACCCTGGATCGTAATCAGGATCTTCTGGATCACAAAGTAATTGCCACCAAGGATTTTGAAGCCGCCCAGCAGGATTTCAACGACGCAACTTCGGACGTCGAGAACAGCCTGCAAGCTCTCAATATTTTCGGCATCACGCGGCAGGAGGTGGAGGATGCCCAGCGCCAGAGCGTGGCGATTGATTCGCAACTGGCGGTGCGCTCTCCGATCCCCGGAGTGGTGGTGCAGAAACTGGTTTCGCCCGGTCTTGTGATCCAAGCCGGTATGACCGCCTGCTTCACCATCAGCGACGTCTCCACGGTCTGGGTGCAGGGCCATATTTACGACCGCGATCTGGAGTCGATTCGGATCGGCGACACGGTCGAAGAAACCAACGGCTCGTTTAAACAGACATTTCGCGGGGTTGTTTCCTATATCGGAGCGCTGGTCGATCCGGCCACCCGCACCACCTCGGTCCGGATCGTGACGCGAAATCCGGAGGGACTGCTCAAGAAAGATATGTTCGTGGACGCCGTGATCCACACCCGATCCGGAAGGAGCATTCTCGCGGTTCCGACTTCGGCCATTCTTCGTAACGAAGAAAATCTGCCTTTCGTGTACATGCAGGCCGGAACGGGACAATTCGCGCAGAGATTGGTCAATCTGGGCGCTCAGCAAGGCGAGGACACGGAGATCGTGAGCGGACTTAAGGAGGGAGAAAAGATTGTCGCCGAAGGCAGTGTCTTTCTCCAGTTTGCCAATAGCACCCGCTAGAGATATCTGATGATTTCCCGGATCGTTTCTTTTGCTCTCGCTCAGAGGTTCGTAATCCTGATGGCGGCCTTAGCCGTGATCATCTGGGGTGCGATTTCCTACAGCCGGCTGCCTATCGATGCGTACCCGGACCTGTCTCCTCCGCATGTGGAGATCGTTACGCAATGGCCGGGACACGCGGCCGAGGAAATCGAGCGCCTCATTTCCATTCCCCTGGAAGTGGAGATGAACGGCATCCCCAATATTGACGCGCTTCGCTCCGTTTCGCTCTATGGGCTCTCGTCGCTCAAGATGAATTTCGATTACGATACCGACCCGTATTTTGCCCGGGAACAAGCCTTCGAGCGGCTGGCGAACGTGACTTTGCCCGCCGGCGTCACGGCCGGAGTCTCTCCTCTGTTCAGCCCCAGCGGACTGGTTTACCGTTATGTGCTGGTGAGCCCGGACCGTACGCCGCAGGAGCTGAAGACCATTGAGGATTGGGTCCTGGAACGCCGTTATCGTGCGATCTCAGGCGTGGCCGACGATTCGGGCCTGGGCGGCACCACCATGCAGTATCAGGTACTGCTTGATCCGAACCGGCTGTTTGCGCACGGGATTACGGTTCCTCAGGTGGTCCAGCAATTGAGCACCAACAATTCGAATGCCGGGGGCGGCTTCTATTCCCAGGGCGGCCAGTTTTATTATGTCCGCGGACTGGGAATGGTCAAGACGATCGATGATATCGGCAACATTGTACTGGCCACTAAAAACGGCATCCCGACGTATGTGAATGATGTGGGAAAGGTTCAGATCGGGAGCGCCGTCCGACTGGGTCAATTCGGGTACATGAGGCAGGATGACGCCGTGGAGGGCGTGATCCTGATGCGCGTGGGCGAGCAGGCCCAGGTGGTGCTGAAGCGCGTCGAGGATTTGACCAAGGAGCTGAATCAGCATGTGCTGCCGCCGGACGTGAAGATCGTCCCGTTTTACGACCGCAGCACGCTGGTGGAAGAGACCAAGCAGACAGTAGAGCGCAACCTGCTGCGCGGGATGCTGCTGGTCCTGCTGATTCTGGGGTTGTTTCTATTTAACGTGCGCACCGCCCTCATCGTGGCTTTCACGATTCCGTTTGCCTTGATGTTTGCCTTCATCTGCCTGGACTGGCGGCATATCCCCGCCAACCTGCTTTCCATCGGCGCAATCGACTTCGGCATTCTGGTGGACGGCGCCGTGGTGATGGTGGAAAACGTGTTCCGCGAGCTGGCCTTGCGCAACGCTGGGAACAATGCCCAGGAATACAACCTGATCGACGTAATTCGGTCCGCCGCGCGCGACGTCGAGCGCCCCATATTTTACGCGGTAGCAGTGATCATCGCAGGGTATCTTCCCATCTACGCGTTGGCGGGACCCTCGGGGCGCCTGTTTCAGCCGATGGCGGATACCATGTCCTTCGCACTGGTCGGATCGGTCATCTGCGCGCTGGTGATCCTGCCGGTGCTGTGCTCCTTTTTGCTGCGCGGCAGGATCCGGGAGCCTAGGTTCGACCTTTTCGATCCCGTCCGGCGCGGTTATGGCGTTCTGCTCGGCTGGTGCCTGCGGTATCGCGCAGTATCGCTGGTGATTCTGCTTTCGATCTTCGCGGCGTCGCTGCTGCTGATTCCGCGCATCGGCGCCGAGTTCATGCCGCACTTGGATGAGGGTGCGCTGTGGATGCGGGCCACGGCTCCCTACACCATCTCCTTTGAGGAGGCCTCCGAGCTTTCCCCAAAGATCCGCGATATTCTCAGAAGCTATCCGCAAGTAACTACCGTTGCCAACGAATTAGGACGTCCCGACGACGGGACGGATGCGACCGGCTTCTTTAACAACGAGTTCTTCATCGGCCTGAAGCCCTACAACGATTCGGTCTGGCAAGGCTCGATTCACACCAAGAAGCAGCTGGTGGATGCCATCAACACAAAGATGTCGGCGTTCCCGGGCATTATCTTCAACTACACGCAGCCCGCCGAAGACGCGGTAGACGAAGCGGAAACGGGTTTGAAGAGTTCGCTGGCGGTCAAAATCTTCGGCGGCGATCTGGCTACGCTCGAAGACAACGCCAAGAAGGTGAAACGTATCATCTCCCAGGTTCCCGGCATCGCGGACATTACGGTGGTGCGCGAACTGGGTCAGCCCAGCCTGACCATCGTCCCCAACCGGGAGAAGATCGCCCAATATGGGCTTAACGTGGATGACGTCAATACCATCGTCGAAACCGCCATCGGCGGCAAAGCGGCTTCACAAGTCATTCAGGGGGAACGCGAATTCGACCTTCTTGTCCGCATGCAGGAGCCCTATCGCAAGGACATGGACTCCATCAAGAATCTGCTGATCGCTACACCCGAGGGTCAGCACCTTCCTCTCAGCCAATTCGCCGACATACAGGTCGATAACAGCGCTTCCTTCATCTATCGCGAGTCCAACTCGCGCTTCATCGGCGTCCAGTTCAGCGTGCGGGATCGCGATCTGGCGGGCGCCGTGGAGGAGGCCAGACGTGAAGTGGACCGGCAGTTAAAGCTTCCCGCTGGATACACGTTCGACTGGGGCGGCGAATACAAAGACTACACGGCCGCGCGCGATCAGATGAAAATCATTGCGCCGCTCACGGTTGTATTAATTCTCCTGATTTTGTTCGTGCTATACGGAAATTTAAAATTCCCGCTGATCATTCTGTTCGGCGTATTGGTAACGCAACCGGTGGGAGGATTACTGGCCCTGTGGTGGACGGGGACCACCTTCAGCGTTTCCTCGGGCCTTGGTTTTGTGGCGCTCATGGGCGTGGCCGTATTGACCAGCGTGATTCTCTATTCCTTTATTAACAAGCTGCGTCTGGAGGGCATGAACACGGCAGACGCGATTTACCAGGCATCCGTGATGCGGCTGCGGCCTATCGCGATGACGGCCTTGGTGGCATGCCTGGGACTCTTGCCGGCCGCCATGTCCACCGGCATCGGCAGCGATTCGCAAAAGCCCTTCGCGATCGTGATTGTGGGCGGCCTGGCGTCACGGCTTCTCTTGTCGATCTTTCTATCGCCGATTCTTTACTCCTTAGTGGCGCGAGAGGATGACGTCCTAAAAGTATGAACACGATCTTGACTACCACGTTGGTTTTGGGATTGCAATTATTCGCGCAGGACGGAATCAAACAGCCGGCACAGGTGACCAGCACGGAACGGGCGGATTTCGCGCCGGGCGGCGTCATTCGCCTGACCACCTCATCCAGTAACTTGTTTGTGGAAGCCTGGGACCGGCCCGAGGTCGAGATCACAACGACCAAGTCAGGCCGGCGCGCTTATTGCTTGGATGATGTCCGGGTTGTAACCGATCGCCGCTCGGCCACCGAATTGGCGATCACGACCGCGCTGCCGCCCCGCAGCCTTTTCGGGCGTCTGTTCGGCCGCACGTGCGGGGTGACGATTGAACAGCACGTCAATGCGCCGCGGGATTCGGGACTGGTGATTCATCACGGAGCCGGCTACGTGATGGTGAGCGGGATCCGCGGGGAAATCGAGGCGACCAGCCGCAGCGGTGATATCGTGCTGATGCTTCCGGATCCGGGTCCATACTCGATCGACGCGAAAAGCAAGTTCGGAAGCGTTGACTCCGATTTCGCGGGTAAGACCGGCAGAAAGCATCTGGTGGGCGAACAATTTGCCGGCGCGAATCCCCCATCCGCACGCCGGATTTACCTGCGCATAGGATTGGGAGGCATCAGCATCAAGGAAGTTCCGTCGACTCCAGAAGCGCCCGTGGCAGCCGGCGCTCAGTAGTAAACAAGCGGCTCAAGGGGCGAGAATTATTTCTCAGCCAGCAGACGGCCCACCTCGACGTTGAACGCATCCTTAGCCTGGCGAAAAAGTTCGCCGCTGCCAGCACTCGGAAAACCGGAGTGAATACCGCGCACCAGGCCCTTGCGATCCACAAAAAGAGTGGCCGGCCAGGTATTCCAGTTGACTAGTTGCGTCAGTTTGGAATTCGCCTCGTCGGGATCGCCGCACAGCAGGACGGGAAACTCCAATCCGTACTTTTTCACAAATGCACGCAGGCGGCTCGGGTCCTTAAGTTGATCGGTCTCCTCGAACGAAAGCGAAACAATTTCCAGGTCCTGGCGGCTGTACTTACGGTACATCTCGGCCAGAAAAGGCGCTTCGTCGTGGCAGTTGGGGCACCAGCTTCCAGTGATCTCGACCACCAGAACCTTTCCTCGGAACCGAGGATCGAGGTTGGACACCAGGCGCCCTTTCAGATCCGGGAAACTGAACCGGAAAGGCTCACGCGGATCTTTCATGGTGGTGTGGAGGTCGGCGTCGGTGGGCTCCGGGAGGCCCTTGGCGCGGGCTGCGCCGGGACGGTAGGCGGTCAGCTTGAGTCTCCCGTCCTGCAGGATGTCCAGCGTGCCGTCGGCCGCCGGAGTGATTTCCAGCAGATGGGCGCGGGCTCCATCGAAATGGCTCAGCACGAACTTGCCATTCTGGAAGGCACCGCTGATCGTCCCGGTGTCTCCGTCCACTCGCAAGATCGTGGCGGAGGCTTTCGGGCCGGACTGCTGCACAATGAAGCGCCAGGCCAACTCGCCCTTCCCGCTCTTGTTGGGGATTTCCCACAAACCGCCGATGTTGGGAACGACTCCTGAGATCGTGGCGGGCTTGGCGACAGCGGCCCGCGTAGCTCGAATCGCAAAGGGACCCTTCATGCGCCGTGTGCCGGCATATTGACCTTCGAGCACGCCATCTTTAAGCGTCGCGTCGAGAGTCGCGGCATAGTAGTCCCAGTTGAGAACCAGCTTCCCATTCTCGAACCGGCCCTGCGTCGAAGGATATCGGTCATCGCCATTGAAGAATGATGCGGCGACGTTAGTCCCCGAGCCGGAAATCTCCAGGGGAAAGGGCGTATCGATACCATTGATCTGGATGGTAGCGTCCCATCGCCCCACGATAGACGGTTGTGCGATAGCTTGAGCGAGGATTAGCGGAGCCGACGCAAGGAGTAGCGCGACGAAGTTCGTACCGTTCATGGAGTTACGATATCACGATGGGTCGGGACACAAGCGCACGCGGCAATTCAGGAATCCGGGGATTCCCCCAGTATTAATTGGCCGGTCCCAGAGCGTAAGATTGAGGCGTCGAGTCAAAACTTAGCAGGAGGTATCAGGTGGATTTCAATCGACTCGCGGCAATGAACGTTCGCCTCAGCCGGGCTCGTGAGGCGTTTCACGAAGCATTGATCATGGAGCGCGAGGCAAGCGTAACGTCTTCCGGCGAGCTCAGCGGTCCCGAAGACCGAAAACCAGTTAAGGCAGCCCAAGAACGCGTAAGAAGGACCGCCGAAGAATACGACGATGCGGTGGAGGAATTTGCCAGATTCACCGCCAAGCGGGCGGCAGCCGGCTGCTAGTCCGAAAGCTCTAGCTAAATCCTCTGTAAACGCTATCGCGCAGAAGGCCCATACTGTGGAAAGCCTCAAGTGCCATGATCACATGCTGCTCGATGGCTTTTTGCGACGTCCCGAGTTCCGGAAGCATGGCCGAAACCAGGTCCGGCAAGTTGCGGGTGCCATCGAGAAGTTGAAGAAGACGCCGCGATTGTGCGTCTAAGATCTCGATCTGAGTATGTAGCAACGTGGTAATGAGGGTAGCTTTTCCGGCCTGCAGCCGAGCGAGACTGGTTGCTGACGGACGCTCACCAATGGATTCCGCCAGTGGCGCCTGATAGGTCCGGAGATCCACTAGCTTTTTCGTGGCAAGTCTGAGAACGGCCTGCGCCAACACCAGTGGCGCATCCCGTTTTAGCGTCGGCGGAACCTTCGCGGCAATCTCCGCGGCTAACTCCGAGAAATGCTGGGCGCGCGGCCAATTCGTTTCCAGGCGCTCCAAAGCCAGGGATACGATCGGATTGTTTGTCGTGACGCTCGCCGACCCCCGCCGTTTTGTGAAGACCACTCCGCCGTCAGGTTCAACTGATGACTTGACTAGAGCAGAAGCGACCAGAAGGGTCTGAACACGCTCCCCAAATTGGTCTCGCTCAAGCTGAATCTCGCGGTGGCATAACAGCGTTCTACGAAATCCCCGAAACACCAGAAAGTCGAGGTATTGCTGGTATTTCACAACGTCGCCTTTGGCTAGGCGCTCCAAAGCCTCCACGGCTTCGGGTTTGCCCAGCGGATCGATCGCGTCCGAAAGGTTCGCCTCGCTGAGAAACTGTAGCCCCTTCCGCTCCGCAGCGGCAGCGAAATCCGAGAAATATATCGGCGAGTAACCGGGGCCAAGCTCATCGTGGAAAGTCACGTTGTCCGGACGCTTCGACAGCCTGGTTGCTTCACTCCTCAGGATCGCTTTCCAATTGCCGCTCTCGCCGGCGAGGTCTGCAAGTGTTTGAAGAAATTCGCGGCCCTCGCGAACCGGATCGTCCTCAATCCCGGCGGCTTGGAGGTGGAAGAGCATCATATCGCGCGTCAGTTGCCGGATGCGACCCGCCGGGCCGGTATTGAAGCTGATGAACGCAACGCCTCGCGGCGCAAGATGATCGCGGCAGATACTCAGGATTCTTTCCTGCACGATGCTGGGCACCCATGAATAGATGCCGTGAGCAATGATGTAATCGAACATCCCGAGATCAGGCCCGATTTCCATCAGGTCGAGCGCCCGTACGGATACGTTCTTGGCGCCACTGCGCTCAATCAGTCGCTGGGCGTTCTGAATCGGAATGATCGCGGAATCGATCCCTACGAATTCGCCGTTCGGGATTTCGAAACCCATGGGAATGATATTCCCGCCATCGCCGCATCCGATCTCAAGAACCCGGCAGTCACCAACTGGCGGCGGCTCCATACCGAACAAGACTGCCGTCCTGGCGAGCGTGTCGGGATGGGTTTCCGGGAAAGCATGCGTTGGATAGAGGATCTGGTTGTACTCGGACATGGGATGATCTTACAGGAATCGTTCCGACCGGCCGAAATCCTCCGGCGTTTTACTTGTAACGGGAAGTCTGGTCGAGACACATCCATGTATCCGGACGTCGGGCCGCAAGGTCCGGGATCTACGAAGGAGAGCAACGATGATCACAAACCAAGAAACTGGCACCCACCTTGACGAAGTCGCGGCAGGAATCTATCGCATCTGCACGCCACTGAACGTTATCCCAGGGGGATTCACCATCAATTCCTACCTGATCACCGGAGAGGAACCGCTCCTGTTCCACACCGGCTATCGGAAGCTATTCCCATTCACCATGGAAGCCATCGGGAAGGTGATGCCGATCGAGACGCTTCGCTGGATCGGCGGATCGCACTTTGAGGGCGATGAGTATGGCGCTCTGAACGACTTCCTGGCGGTCGCTCCGGAAGCGACGCCGTTCGGGACCGAGATTGGCGTGCTGACGTCGCTCAACGATTTTGCCGCCCGTCCCGCCCGCGGATTAGGCGATGGCGAGGAATTTTCCATCGGCAGCCGCCGGATGAAGTGGCTTTACACGCCGCACGTTCCGCATGGCTGGGATTGCGGCATCCTGTTGGATCTGTCCACCCAGACGCTATTGTGCGGTGACCTGTTCACGCAGCCTGGTTCGAACATGCCGCCCGTGACGGAATCGGAAGTGCTTAGCGCAAGCGAGGCAATGCGCGGCATGATGGACTATTACGCTCACGCGACCAGCACCTCGGCGATCCTGGAGCGTTTGGCGAGTCTCCAGCCCTCGCTGCTGGCGTGTCAACACGGGAGCGCTTATCGAGGCGACGGCGCTGCGCTGCTCCGCGAACTGGCCACCAGGATTGAGAGCGGGAGCGAAAACCTCTCTAAGCAGCCTACCGGCGCGTCCGCGCGCTGAGACGACCCCGTCCCAGTAACCAAGGCGTCCTGGCATTCCATCACTTGCAATTCGCAAGTTACTGTTGTAATCTGTCCAAGTGCCGGGCGATCCATTCAAACGCCGTTCTAACTGCCCGGTTAGCATCTCCCTGGAACTGTTGGGAGACCGCTGGTCCTTATTGATCGTCCGAGATCTTATGGTGCGCGGGTACCGTACGTTCAAAGAGTTTGAGGGCTCGTCCGAGGGGATTGCAACCAACATCCTGGCGGACCGTTTGCGGAAGCTGGAAACCGCGGGCATCATCGCGGCCGAGCCGGAGAAGAAAGATAGGCGAAGGGTGAACTACCGGTTGACAGAGAAGGGAATCGACCTGGCGCCGGTGCTTTTGGAATTGCTGGTCTGGGGGGCGCGGCATGAGGAAACCGCAGCCCCTTGCGCCCTGATCGACAAAATGGAGGCGCATCGTGAACATTTCCTCGCTGAAGTCCGCCGGAGGTGGCGCGAACGAGATTTGACTCCGCTACTCCCTCAATTCAAGGTCAGGAAGGGGATGAAATGAGTAAGGTACGAGTATTGGTCGGCACGCGCAAAGGCGCGTTCATTCTGGAGTCGGATGGAAAGCGGCAAAAGTGGGACGTGAGCGGCCCGCACTTCGCCGGCTGGGAGATGTATCACATAAAGGGATCGCCGGTGGATTCGAATCGGCTGTATGCGTCGCAATCCAGCGGTTGGTTCGGGCAGTTGATGCAGCGCTCCAACGACGGCGGCAAGACTTGGGAGCCGGTGGACAACAAGTTCCTATATGACGGCGTTCCGGGGACTCACCAGTGGTACGACGGCAAACCGCATCCTTGGGAGTTCAAGCGCGTCTGGCACCTGGAGCCGTCGCTCACCGATCCGGACACAGTGTATGCCGGAGTCGAAGACGCCGCGCTGTTCCGCACCACCGACGGCGGAAAGACATGGAACGAATTGCCCGGCCTTCGCGGACACGGCTCCGGATCGCGTTGGCAGCCGGGGGCGGGCGGCATGGGTCTGCACACCATCCTTCTGGACCGCAGCGACCCGGGTCGGATGTACATTGCCATTTCGGCCGCGGGTGCGTTTCGCACGGACGATGGCGGAACCACATGGAAGCCGATCAACCGTGGACTGAAGTCGCAGTACATCCCGGATCCGGATGCGGAAGTGGGCCATTGCGTGCACCGCATCGCCATGCACCCTTCGCGTCCCAGCGTTTTGTTCATGCAGAAGCACTGGGACGTGATGCGCACCGACGACGCCGGCGAACAATGGCGCGAGATCAGCGGTAACCTGCCGACCGACTTCGGATTTGTGATCGACGTTCACGCGCATGAGCCGGAGACGGTCTATGTGGTCCCCATCAAGAGCGACTCGGAACATTTTCCGCTGGAGGGGAAACTTCGGGTGTACCGCAGCAAGACTGGCGGGGACGAGTGGGAGCCGCTCACCAAAGGTCTGCCCCAGAGCGACTGTTATGTCGACGTTCTGCGCGCGGCCATGGCGATAGATTCGCTCGATTCCTGCGGTGTTTACTTCGGGACCACTGGCGGGCAAGTCTACGCGTCTTCCGACAGCGGGGACAGCTGGAACCCCATCGTCCGGGATCTTCCGGCCGTGCTTTCGGTGGAGGTTCAGACGCTGGCATGAGCGTGGGCGTAATCCGAGTCGTACTTCCGGCGCATCTGCGGACGCTGGCGCAGGTCAGCAGCAGTGAGGTACAGGTCGAGGTGATGGGTCCCGTCACGCAGAGGTCGGTGCTCGATGCTCTGGAGGCTCGCTATCCCACGCTGCAGGGCACGATCCGCGACCACGTCTCGCAGCAGCGCCGGGCCTTCGTGCGATTCTTCGCCTGCGAACAGGATCTGTCTCATGAATCCCCGGACGCTCCGTTGCCGGATGCGGTGGTCTCGGGAGCGGAACCGTTCCTGGTGGTCGGCGCGATCGCCGGGGGAGCGATCTAGCTTTCTAAACGCACCCGCAAGGAGTGAGGCGATTCGAGCGTCGATCCTCGCCGCCAGACCACCGGTTCTACGAGTTCCGCCATAGCCATTTTCTCCGTAAACGCTCGTGTCGCAGAAATCGCCGCCATGCGAACCAGTAACGCTCCAACGCAGGAATGCGGGCCGCCGCCAAGACTTAAGTGGCCGGTATTTCGTCGCGCGATGTCGAGAGAGTTTGGATTGATGAAGTGCCCGGGGTCGCGATTCGCCAAGGCCACTTTCAGAATCACGCGATCCCCCTCGGCGATATTTAAATCCGCAATTTCCACATCCCTTTCAGCCCGCCGAACCAGAGTGTGAACTGGACCACTGAAACGAAGCAGTTCGTCAACGCCCTTCGGCATTAGGTTTGGTTCGGCCTGAAGACGTGCGAGCTGAGAGGGATTCTCCAGCAAGGCAAGCCAGGCCTTGGCCAAAAACTCCGGGAGAGTCTGGGAGATGCCAAGAAACAACGATTGCACGCCGGGCAGCCGCACGCCCCGGAGCAATCTTTTCAAACGCGCGCTCGCAACCCTGCGCCGGATGGCTAGCCCTATTCTGTGGAGGGAGCGGGCGTTGCCGTGAGACAGATGGGGCGCCAGAGCGGCCAATTGTCGCGCTCCAGACGCATCCAGACCAAGCACCACACTTGTAACGGCGCAAGACCAGGGACGGAGTACTTCGCTCACCAGTTCGATGGAACGGCCCTGCGGTAGCGCCGCGATGATCCGATGGGCAAGGGGCTCGATCTGTTTCTCCCACTCCGACATTCGTGATTGGGAAATGGCGTCGGATACATTCTGACGCACCTGAGCCGGCACCTTTTCATGACCCTCCTGACGGAGTGCCGGCTCATGCATGGCGTCCAGGACGTCCTGGTACCGGCTGAGCACCCACGAGTTCTGCGAGCGATCGAAGAATGCCGCCGACGGCGCTGGAAAGCATTGGGCGGCCAAATCGTCGGCAGGCTGCGAAGTCAATTTCGATTCCGTAGGTCACCTCAAAAGGAAAACGAGAGGCTCGTATATCCGGTGTTCGCGCGATATCCCAGCAAGGACGTGAAATCCTGCTGATAGCCGTAGTATTGGTAACCTGCGTTCCATCGGAGTTTGTCGTTGACTTTCACCGAGAGTCTGGCCATGGGGGATTGGAAAGCCACCGGAAACGTTTGCACCGCCTGGAACAGTGCGGGTGCGGATCCTACTCCCGCATTCGCGGCCGCGCGGCCATCCCCTAAATCTTGAACTCGAGTGTAACCCAGATAGAGGTCGATCCTACTCCTGATTGTGTAGCGTACGCCTGCGTAAATCGAATTGATGTTGCTCAAGTAAATCGAGCTCTGACCCTGGAACAGTTGCTGGTCGAGAAAATAGGCGATCCCTCCAATCGTGTAGGTGTGCGCGCGGGAAAAGCCGGCGTCGATCGTAAACCGACTGAGTGGCGTCCAGTTGCCGTTCACGGAGTAAGTTCTGGACTGGGCAGCGTAAGAAGTAAGCGAGACGGAGTTCGCATTGTAATCTGCTTTTACAGCCGCGGCGAGGCGAAACGTCTTCGCGCGGTACTGTACGCGACCAGTCAAGGTATGATAATCGCCGCCCGCAATTGGCGTGAAGGGGTGGCTGTTCGTCCCGATCTCCGCTGAGAGGAGCACGCTGAGAGGTTTCCAGGGTGTGAGCCGCACTCCGGCCTCGCCGGAGCGAAGTTGATTCGACTGCTCCGCGGGATTACTCGAAGTCGCCCCCGCGAATGTGAACTGCTGCTGAGAGGTGATCAAACGTTCGGAGTAGTGGTACGCGCCCATGAAGCCCCAAAGGTGCGAGACCTGATAGTTCAGATTCGTATCGTTGGCGACCGTCCGGATCCCGAGATATCTGTAAAACAGCACAGTGGCGGTCTGGGTCTGACTATCGAATTCGGCAAAGTAGGAATTTCCAAGAGTGCGTACGTTATAGACAGACGTGCTGTTGGCAACGGTCAGTTTGGAGGTGGGCGTAAAACTGAGATTCAAGTTGCCGGTGGCGACCGGACGATCTCCGTTGCCGGAAGTAATCACGTTCTGAACCCGTGCCGGCGAGGACGCCTGCGATCTCTCATCGACGACAAACGCATTTCGGCCGCCGGAATAGGTGAAGCGGCCGTTCAAATGGAACAGGCCCCGGTCGGCAAAGATGGCGGCTCGCCAGTAGGGATTCGTTCCATGATTTGGATCGCTCGCCTGAAAGCTGCTAAGACCCGCAGGTAATGGCCCGGGCATGGCCACAGGTACGCCCGCAGCCGCTAGAGTAGCCCCTGTATCGTCCTTGAAGTCCTCCCAGCCATGCATCCAGTTCACGCGTATTCCGAAAACACGAAATTCGTTGCCAAGCCGGTACTCGCGCCACACGCGGTGCACATTTGAGAACAGGGGAAAGGTGTTGCCGGTAGCGCCGAACAACTGGATGGAGGAATAGCCCGGCCCCGTTTGCGAACTGGTGCTGAATCCAGCAAAGACTTTAAGGTTGGATTGCGGGAATAGGGTCAGGTTGTGATCCTGCATTCGATTTTGCGTGTCAAGAAGATGCTGACCGTCGCCGCCCCCAGTGACCAGGCCTGGATTGAAATAGTCATTCCGCCTCCAGCTCATGTCGTAGCGATACAAGCGGTTTTTCTCGACACGCATTACGGCCGACTCGTATGGATCATTGCCGAGTCCCTGTGTGGACAATGTGAACTGGTCGAACAGCCGGCCGTGGCCGTTTTTCGAATTCACCATCAGCGAACTCCCCAGGAGCCGTATACCATCGCCGAAATTGACACTGCTGCGGTACTGTTCGAAGCTTCCGCCAACAGTGCTGAAGCGGTATCCGGTTTCAAAGCTGTCGACAATATTGTAGTTTTGGACATTGGTTCCAAGTGGTTCCCCCGCCAAGCCGGGGCTCGGGGCTACGGGAACCTGCGCGAAAACGGTACTCGCGATCACAAACAGAAGGGCGGCGATTCTCATAGCCATTAGCGCAGAAGGTTTGAATCGGCGTTCGATCCGTGAATGCGCACATGACAGGCCGTGCAGTTCTGATAGCGCGGATCAGCCATGTTATGGGCCGAGCTCTGAGTCGGAATGCCGTTTCCTTGCCGCCCGAAGTCTCCGCCGCCGTTGTGACACTCCAAACACAAAGTGAACACCACCGGACGCAGGAGCAACCGCGAATTAGGTGAGCCGTGAGGAGCGTGGCAGGTCTCGCATCCATCCACGCGAACCCCCAGATGTTCGAAAACGAAAGGCCCCCGCTTATCGGCATGGCAGTTAAGGCAAGGCTCCTCGTTGGCCATGGCTTGATCTACATGTCGCGGACGCGAGGCCATCGCCCAAGTGGGAGCAAAAGAGCCGTGCGGATTATGGCAGTCCGTACAGGAGATCACTCCTTCCTCGACGCGGTGCTTGAACGGCATCGCGAACTGCGCGCGCACATCGGTATGGCACTCTTCACACAACGCGGTCTGAGGCTTTCGGAGCAGCGCGCGGGTCGATTGGGACCGATGAATCGAATGGCAACTGGTACACGCCATCCCATTTAAAGTATGTTGGGAACTTCGGATATTGGCCCGGGAGAGCGTCTGACTGTGGCAGCGCAGGCAAGTATCCAGCACTTGCTCGGCCGAAAGCACGGAGAAGGCGCGGATGGTTTCCTTTCCGCCGCCGTTATTGATGTGATTGCCAGCAGGTCCGTGGCACCCCTGGCAGCCGGTACTCTCCGGCGGTTCTTTCCCGGAAGCGACGCTCTTGAAGTGCGGATTCTTGTAGAAGGAATTCCAGACTGCGGGATGACATGTTTTACAGAGGTCGTTACTTACGAAGTGGTTGGCCTGTGCTTGCGCAATGCATGCGCTCCCGCACATCATGGCGAGCAGCAAGCCGGAACGAAACGCACGGAACATCACGGTTATCTCCAATTAAGCGAGCACACACACTTTTGACAGACTGGGTTGGTAGCAACGTCAAGTGAGTCGCGAAAGGCTACCGCCTCCGGGTCATTCAGAATTTGATGCAGGGACTTTCCAGAACTAAGATGCCCGATGGGAGGGTGAAAGAAACACGGGCGTACAGTGCCGTCAGACTCAACAACCGCCGAGTTCCAGGGAGCATTACAGGCCGGAGCCACCGGCGGCTTTTCGTCAAGTACAGCGCGAAAGTGGAGAGCGATGCGCCTGAGCTTCGCAGGCGACTCGCAGACAAAGTTCCCGCACTCGGCGCGCGATATCAACGCTTCAAGTTCCGCCTCCAGCTCCGCGACCTCCGCGGAATCGAGGCTGATCGCCGACTTCTTCGTGATAGGCCAGCCATTAGGCCTGGCGAAAGCTGAGGAATCGATGTCCGCCGCCAGAAACGAAATGGAATGGAGGCTCAGCTGTCGTGCGGTATCGACGGTATCGCGCAGGTAACGGAAATTCGAACGCTGAACGGTGCAGCGAGCCGAGATGCGGAAATCAGGATCGCGCTCAAGAATGGCAGTGATTCCCGCTGCGGTGATAGCGAACGCACCCGGAACTCCGCGGATTGAGTCGTGAACTTCCGCGGGGCCATCCAGTGAGATGATCACGTCGTCCACCAACTTCACTAGGGATCCGGCATGCCTTCCAAGCAGCAGCCCCGAACTAAGCAGCGTGATGCGGATCTGGCGATCACGAAGGGGCGCGATGAGGCGCCAAAGATCGGAGTGCATGAGCGGTTCGCCGCCCGATAACACCACCCAGCTCACTCCCAGACGCTCAATGCTCTCTAGCTGCCGGCCCAGATCTTCGACGTGAAGTTCTTGAGGCTCGATGGTTTTCCAGATATCGCACATCTTACAGCGGCAATTGCAGCGACTGTGCGGGTTTAAAATCAGCACGGGCAGAGTATCCAGCATCACAGCGAGACACCCCTTCCCGCCAGCCGGTAGGCAGAGCCCAGGACACTCACGGTCTGCTCATGGAGAGCCGGCATGTTCACGTCTGTGAACCATGTGCCCTTTCCGTCGACGCTGATAGGGTTCCACATACTTTCGTCAAAGACTGTGACCTTGTCACGCAAGCCTGGAGAAATGAGCCGGACTTTCCCGCGGACAATCACCATTGCCGGAGACATCCGTTGCAGAGCTTCCGCCGGCGTTTGTCCGCAATCCTCGACGATCACCAGATCCGCCGCTCCACCCTCGCATATCTCGCCTTCGCCATCGGTGAGCCGCAGGATGCGCGCGGACCGGGTGGTGACCATCTCGAACAGTTCTTCGATGGGTAGTTGGTACATTCGCCGCGCAAGTTCGATCTCATCGATCAGGTCGACTTGCGCCGTGAGAGCGGAGTCGGTTCCCAGCGCCACAGGCAACCCGGATTGAAGAACGCTGGCGGCAACGGTCTGGCCGTAAGTGGAAATATTTGAACTCGGGCACCAGACGAGTGAACTCCGCCGCTGGCACAGCAGCTGAAGGCCCGCTTGATCGAGGCCAATGGCGTGCACCAGCACGGTGCGCTCACTCAACACGCCCAGCGCCTCCAGCCTGTCTATTTCAGAGCGCGCATGTTCATCAACGCCCTCGGCGGCGTGCAGGATGAACGGCCACTCCTCCGGTGTCGCGCGGAAGCGCTCGACCAGGTCCTGGCTGAAATCGAGCGAATGAGCCCAGCCGAAGTTTTGCACCACCTTCACAGGGAAGGATGCATCGAACACGTTAGCATCGAAAGGGTTGTGATGAGATACGGTGGTCACGCCGCTCAGCAGATTCTTAAGGCCGCCCCAAACGATACGCGCGCGCTTGGACAATGCCAAGTGTTCTTTCACTGGTGAAACAGATGGCTGATATATGTCTTCCGCCCAGCTCTTCGCATTCCGATAGAGTCCGTGTCCCAAACCCGGGAACAAGTTGAATTCCAGATGATCGTGGGAATTGATCAAGCCGGGCAACACCAAAAATCCCGTAAGATCCAACACCGGTGAGCCTGAGTCCGGGGGCCGTAAGTTCGAAGCGAAAGATGCAATACGCGCTTCGTGGACGGTGAGGTTGAGCTTTTCCGTGGTTTTCGCATCCAGTGCGATTCTGGCGCCGCTGATTAACATTCACCCACCCAGGCGGAAACGAGTATGGCTGGAACTTGTTGCGCCCTCGCGAACGCACTTGCTTTCCCCGCGCGTTCAAAGATTATTCGTTCCTGCTGTCCGAACGATGCGTCAACTCTCCAGACCGGACGCAAGCCCGCGGCCCGTGCGCAGACCTCGACCTGCGGCCATTCATGGTCGTAATGATCGATTTCGTAGCTGCCGCCGCCGGCACGGAAAGATCGGACCCAGCCGGAGCGGACGGCGTCGGGATGCAGATCGCTGGTAATGACGCAGTGGGCAACCCGAGCCATCTCACCGAACGCCAAATCGAGATGCTCGACGTATCCCAGCGCGAATGAGCACACGGCCACATCGGCGGAGCGAGACGCGAACGGCAGCGCACAGATGTCGGCGCATACCAGGCGGCCTTTCACCCCCCGTTTAGTAGCCGCTACGGCGAGCATTTCGGGGCACCGGTCCACGCCCGTCGCCCACACATCTCGCGAAAGCGCAAGTTCCACCCAGCGGCCGGTTCCGGTGGCCAGATCCATGACCCGCTGCCCCGGAAGAAGATCCAGATATTCGCTCAACACGCGATGCTCCAACGCCACCAGGGGATTCGGATCCAGGTCGTAGGTATTGGCCCACAGCGGATACGCCGCCGCCGCTGAAATCGCGGTCACAAGCTCTCCCAGCGTGGTTTGCGCAACGATACGAATCGTTGCGCCCACGCAAGCTCCAGCGGAAAATCGTAAAACCCAGTGGCATAGCGCCAACTGCTAAGCGATTTCAGCAGCATCCGGCTCCATTGCGGAAGGTGAATGTCCTGAACGGTTGGCCAGCGCGAATTAATCACCAGCTCAAAATTGTCGATGCGGCGTTTGACGCTGGCCGGCAGCCAAGGAAGGCGCGGGTCCTGGCGAATGGTGAAGTTCAGCCACCGTTCACTGGCCCACTCGTCCGGTGTCCGCGGAAAGTCGATTTTGCCATCTATTTCGCCGTACATTCCGTCTGGGTGAGGCGTCGGTATGTAATGTTGAACGATGATTTCGGCCTCAGGATTGAGACGCTTGATTTGCCGAATGAATCGAATCGTGTCGCGGGTATCCTCCGCCGGTGCGGTGGGGCTTCCGACAACGAATGAGAACTCGGGAACAATTCCGAATTGACGGATACGAGCGGCCAACTCGAGTGTCTGCTCGGCCGTGATGCGTTTGTTCATCTCCGCCAGGACCTTATTCGACCCGGACTCGGCCCCGAAAAAGATCATGGTCGCCCCGGCTTGCCGGATATCGCGTAGCGCCGCATCGGAATAGCGGAGAAAGGTATCAATCCGGCCTTCCGCCCACCAGCGCAATTTAAGAGGCGTCAACAACTCCGCCTGTCTGCGCGCGTGGCTTTCACTCAGGAAAAAATTGTTGTCGTAGAACTGGACCGCATCAATGCCGTGATCCCGCTGGAGAGCACCCAGCACCTCCGCAGTGCGCTCTGGCGCCTCGGTCTTTTGGCGGCCATCGAAAATGGGAACCACGCCGCAGAACTGGCATCGAAACGGACACCCGATGCTGGCATGATGCACGGCTGTGCGGCGCCCCAGGAAGGTCGGCAGCAAATAGCGTTCCATTGGCGCCAGCCGGTGATAAGGAAGCGTCGGGAAATCGTTCGGTGAGCGCAGGGGCCGTACCGAATTGTGAACGTGAAGGCCGAAGTCGTCTTTAAAGGAAAGGCCCTTGATAGTGGAGAACTTCCGTGAGCCGCGCAGCGCGGCCAGTAACTCTACGATGGTGTCTTCGCCCTGCCCGCGAACCGCGAAATCGACGTAGCCGGCGTTGAGCGCGGCGTCTGCGTAGAGCGAGGGAAAATATCCGCCCCAGACGATCGGAACCGTGGGATGTCTCTGCCGGAACTCGCGGCAAAGTGCGATTGCGGACACCATTTGCGGGCCGGGCATGACGGATACAGCTAATAGCTCGACGTGTTGCCCGGCTGCAATGCGGTCCATGGTAGAGCCCGGCTGCGGGTCAAGATTTCCGTCCACGATCTCGTAGTCCTCGACGCCTTCGAGAACGGCCGCGATGGAGAGAATCGCCAAGGGGAACCGGCGGTTCTTGGGCTTGACCGCTTTCGGATGGAGCAAGAGGATCATTGGTCCCGAAATCTCCCCGCCAGGATCAGGAACCGCGACGGTGGGCGCTGGCCTTGCAGCATCGCCCTCCATGGACGTAACGCCCAGGTGAAGCCATACCAAGGCCGGTTGTATTGCCATTCGATATTCAGTTCACAAGAGAGTT
>Ga0207674_10000994_pt1 | contig 37007 bp, 35 predicted proteins | sample KBSCornC72_FD_184303 | JGI IMG/M metagenome (GOLD analysis project Ga0207674, IMG submission 184303) | Corn rhizosphere microbial communities from Kellogg Biological Station, Michigan, USA - KBS Corn C7-2 (SPAdes) (version 2) | ecosystem: Host-associated > Plants > Roots > Rhizosphere > Soil ... | reverse complement strand
TCGAGGCGTTGCTCGCGTTCGAGGCGTTGCTCGCGTTCGAGGCGTTGCTCGCGTTCGAGGTGTTGCTCGCGTTCGAGGCGTTGCTCGCGTTCGAGGCGCTGGACGCATTGGCCGGGCCGAGCGCGCTCTTGATGGCGTCGGGCCGGTAGTTGGCCATGTAGATCGAGACGCCGGCCACGGCAAATACCGCGATCGCGACGATGAGTGTCTGCTTGTTGCGCGAAGTCATGCTGCTGTCCTCCACTGAAGTGGCCGCGCCATCCCGGAGACGGCGCTCGATTGCCAGCTGCATCACTTTCCGGGGCAGTGATTTTGGTTGTGCATTAAGTACACTAAACAGCAGCCCGTAGGGTGCGTCAAGTCACGCCGGTCGAAAAGCGGAAAATTCGCGTGGCGCGCGTATCCGGGCCGTCAACGCAGCGTCCACGGCGGCCCAGAAACGCCTAAGGCATTTGAAATCAGTGGGTTGGCGCCCGCCGCCTCAGCAATCGACCAGGCGGGGCAGCGGCGAAGGCGGCGAAGGCGGCCACAGCGGTGGCAGATCGCCGCGGCTCCACTCCGAAACGCGGGCGGGGGGTGGGTCGGAGATGGGCGTCGGCAGCCCCGACTGACCGTGCGACACCGCGGCCGCCGCCTCCTCTGCCGTATGGAAAGTGCGGGATATCAGGCCGTCGAACTCGACATACCAGCGACCGGCCCGCCGCACCAAACGGAAATAGCCCTGCCTGGAATGAAAGGAAAACACCGATACGCGCGTTGTTCTCGTCCCTCGCGTGGGAGCCACGCCCGATCGAATTTAAGGTCGCGGCGTGTCGAGGGATATCGGGTTTCGTCCTACAAACGCGTGCAAGAGGTGGTTCCACCGACGAATGGCGTTGCGCGCATCGAGCCTGAACCGCCCGCCGTGATGCCGTTCATTCGTACAATGCTCGCACCCGCCACCATCGCCCTCACCGCGTGTCCGTAACCCAAACCATGACGCTCCCTACCGAATGGCAGGACGCCGAGCCCGGCGTCCGGCGACGCGTTCTGCAGGCTGACGGCCGGCTCATGCTGATGGAAGTGCGCTTCGAGGCCGGCTCGGCCGGCTACGAGCACCAGCACGTGCACGAGCAGATAAGCTATTGCCTGTCGGGTCGGTTCGCGTATTCGCTGGACGGGCGCGAGCAAACGCTCGCGCCGGGAGACTCCATCTATGTGCCCGCCAACGCGCGCCACGGCGCCCGCGCGCTCGAGGCGGGCACGCTGATCGATGTCTTCACGCCCGTGCGCGACGACCTGATCGGCGCTTGACCTCGCGCGGCCGCTTCGACGCTTTCGCGCCGCGCTTCGACGCTTTCGCGCCGCGCTTCGCCGGCGTCGCATCGACCTCGGAGCGAACCAGCAGGTAGTCCAGGCCCCCCACGCGATACCAGCGGTAGCCGTACGGCTCGAGCACCACGCCGTGGCGACCGCGCTCGTCGGCGCGGCTGTGGTCCTCGGTGAGCAGGTTCACGAGCAACGTGCCCCGCTCGCCGGCGCCGGCCTCGAACTGCACCTCCAGCGGCTGTGCGCTGAAGTTGTGCAGCGCGAGCACCGAGTTGTTGAGCCAGTCGTAGCGCACGCCGAGCACGGCCGGCGTGCCCGTGTCCAGGATCTCGAAATCGCCCCACCCGATCTCGGGCACTTCCTTGCGCATGCGGATCATGCGCTCGGTCCAGTTCACGAGCGAGTTCGGGTCGCGCCGCTGCTTCGCCACATTCACATGCTCGTACCCGTACGGCCCCTCGCTGATCACCGGCTTCAGCGGACGCGCGGCCTTGGTGAATCCGGCCTGCGGCTCCGTCGACCATTGCATCGGCGTGCGCGCGCACTCGCGCTCCGGAAGCTCGAGGTCGTCGCCCATGCCGATCTCGTCGCCGTACCGGATCACCGGCGTGCCGGGCATCGTGAACAACAGGCTGTACGCGAGCTCGAGGCGGCGCCGGTCGCCTTGCAGCATCGGCGCGAGGCGCCGGCGGATGCCGCGGTCGTAGAGCTGCATGCACGGATCCGGGCCGAACGCCGCGAACACGGCTTCGCGCTGCGCGTCGGTGAGGCGACCGAGGTCGAGCTCGTCGTGATTGCGCAGGAACTGCCCCCACTGGCCCGTCTGCGGTCTCGCCTTGGTGCGCATCAGCGCGCGCACGAGCGGCCGCGTATCCGCGGACGCCAGCGCATAGAACAGGTTCTGGTTGACCTGGAAGTTGAACATCATCTGCATGCGATCGCCCGCATCGCCGAAGTACTCGAGGTCCTCGTCCGGCTTGACGTTGGCCTCGGCGATGATGATCGAGGCGCCTTCACGCCACTGCAGGAATTCCCTCAGCTCGCGCAGCATGTCGAATTGCGACACCGGCTTCCTGACGCCGGGACCCTTGGTGCCGATGAAGAACGGAACGGCGTCCATGCGAAAGCCGTCGACGCCGAGCTGGATCCAGAAGCCCATGATCTTCAGGATCTCGGCCTGCACTTCGGGATTCGACGTATTGAGGTCGGGCTGGAAATCGTAGAAGCGATGGAAATACCATGCCTTCGCGGTCTTGTCGTACGTCCACGTCGACGACTGCACGCCAGGGAACACGATGCCGTCCGCGCTGTCGGGCGGTTTGCGGTCCGACCATACGTACCACTCGCGATAGCGTGACGCCGGATCGGACCGCGCCGAGCGGAACCACGCATGCTGGTCGGACGTGTGGTTCACCACGAGGTCGATGAGCAGCCGGATGCCGCGCTGCTTCGCGCCGTGCGCGAATTCGACGAAGTCGCCGAACGTTCCGAACCGTGGATCGACCGAGTAGTAGTCCGAAACATCGTAGCCCCCGTCGCGCCGAGGCGACGTCTGGAAAGGCATGAGCCACAGCGTGGTCACGCCCAGGCCGTGCAGGTAGTCGAGCCGACGGGTAAGCCCGCGGAAGTCGCCGATCCCGTCGCCGTCGGAGTCCATGTACGTGGCAACGTCGAGGCAATAGATGATCGCGTTCTTGTACCAGAGGTCCTTGATCATGAGCGGATGGGGATTGCGTTGTCGTGACGATCGGTCGCCGTGCAACGCTTCGGACCCCCGGCGCGCGGTTTCGTTGCGGGCACTGCCGGGCTGCGCGGCCGTCGAAGCAGACGACCGCGCGCTCCACGCCGACGCGTGCCGCGGATGGCAGCGCCTGCGCTCGCGGTGTTTGATCCCGACGAGCCGTTCTTGATACCCTGCCGGTGGAGACGCATCCGCCAGGAGAACGCTTGGCCACGGTCACGCTGCGCGGCGTTCGCAAGACGTTCGACGCGCAGGAAGTCATTCACGGCATCGACCTCGACATCGCCGACCAGGAGTTCGTCGTCCTGGTCGGCCCGTCGGGCTGCGGCAAGAGCACGCTCCTGCGCATGATCGCCGGGCTCGAGGACGTCTCGGGCGGCCAGATCGCGATCGGCGACCGCGTGGTGAACGACGTCGATCCGAAGGATCGCGACGTGGCCATGGTGTTCCAGGACTACGCGCTCTATCCGCATCTGACCGTCTTCGAGAACATCGCCTTCTCGCTACGCTATCGCGGCGTCGACAAGGCCGACATCGTTCGCCGCGTGTCCCAGGCTGCCGCCATTCTCGACATCGAGCCGCTGCTCGGGCGCAAGCCGCGCCAGCTGTCGGGCGGGCAGCGGCAGCGCGTGGCGATGGGCCGCGCGATCGTGCGCGAGCCCAAGGTGTTCCTCTTCGACGAGCCGCTGTCGAATCTCGACGCGAAGCTTCGCGTGCAGATGCGCACCGAGATCAAGAAGCTGCGCGAGCGCGTGCGCACGACCGCGATCTACGTGACGCACGACCAGGTCGAGGCCATGACGCTCGCCGACCGCATCGTGCTGCTGAACAACGGCCGCGTCGAGCAGATCGGCACGCCCGAGGATGTCTACGAGGTCCCGGCGACGCTGTTCGTGGCGGGCTTCATCGGCGCATCGGGCATGAACCTCGTGCCCGGTCGCGTGCGCTCTGCACCGTCGGGCTGCAGCGTCGAGCTCGGCGATGACGCCCGGCTCGCAGCACCGCAGCGCTATGCGCACAATTCGGACCGGCCGGTGTTGGTCGGCGTTCGGCCCGAGGATCTGCAATGGGTCAGCGGGACCGACGCAGCGCTCTGCGGGATCGCGCGCGTGGTCGAGCCTCTCGGCTCCGATACGCTGGTGGTCTTCGACGTGGCGGGTCGCGAGCTCCAGGCGCGGCTGCCGCCGCGCCTCGTCCGCCGTGCGGGCGATCCGGTCCGCGTCGGGGTCGCGCCCGAATCCATCCACTTGTTCGATCCCGAATCGGGGCGCAGGCTTTGAGGGTCTGCACCGATCGAAGCGATTCGCATTCATGACGGCCGGCGCCGCTCGAAGGCCGCAATCCTTGCTGCATCGACCTTACAGGAGGAAATACCGATGATCACACGTCGCACGCTGCTGAAGACCGCGGCCGCCGCCGCGGCCACGAGCGTCATTCCCGCGCCTGCCCTCGCGCAAGGCTCGAAGAAGATCACCTTCCTGACCTGGAACATCATCGACCAGAAGGAACTGATCGAAGGGTGGATCAAGCGCTTCCAGGCCGCGCATCCCGGCGTGGAAGTGGAATGGCTCGACAAGAAGGGCCCCGACTTCGGGCCGTTCTACCAGACGCAGCTGACGGCAGGGACGCCGCCGGACGTCATCAACACGCAGGGCGCGCTGGGCCTCGAATACGCCGCCCAAGGCGCGCTCATGGACCTCACGCCGCTCTTCGCCAAGGAGCCCGCCGTCAAGGCCCGCTACGACGCCAACTACCTCGGCAACTGGATATACGAGGGGCACAACTACATGGTGCCGTTCTACATCACCAAGACGCTGCTGTTCTACAACAAGCCGATGTTCACCAAAGCGGGCCTCGCGGGTCCGCCGAAGAGCTTCGACGAGATCCTGTCGCAGGCGCAGAAGATGACGAGCGCCGACTCCACGGGGTTCATGACGCTGAACTTCGACTGGCTCTACTGGCCGCTCTTCGCGGAGAACGGCGTGCAGCTCGTCACGCCGGATCTCAAGAAGACGGCATTCAACACGCCCAAGGCAGCCGAAGTGCTCGACAAGCTCGCCAAATCGACGCAGGCCAACGCGATCAACAAGATCTCGTGGACGGGTCGATGGGTCGAGCCGAACGGCGCATTCGCCGCGGGCAACGTCGGCATGCTGCACGCGCATTCGCCGGCCTACTTCTTCTTCAAGGGACAGGGCAGCTGGGTCACGCCCGAGACGCTGGGCGTCGCGCAGATGCCCGGCTTCTGGGCAACGCCGAACTCGCACGGCCTCGGCATCTCCAAGGGCTCGAAGAATCCGGAGCTCGCATGGGAGTTCCTGAAGTTCGTCACCGACCAGGGGCAGGCCGGCGAGCTCGCCGAGCGTCGCAAGCTCGTCACGGGCAACATCGCGGTCGACAAGGCCACGCTCGCGAAGCTCGAGAAGGACGATCCCCTGGTGTACTCCATCCTCAAGACACAGCTCGAGCACACCGACAAGATGACCGGCAACTGGCGCTTCGGCAACGACAGCCGCGTCAAGGACGCGTTCTGGCCCGACGTGCAAAGTGCCCTGCTCGGCCGCAAGGACGCGAAGAGCGCGTTGGCGGACGCCGACCGCAAGGTGAGCCGGGAGCTCCTGCGAGCGTGACGCTGCGGGTCTGCATGCGGGGCGCCGGCAACGTCGCCTCGCGGTCGAAGGCATTGTCGTGTCGGTGATCGGCACGCAAGCGGCCGCCCCGCCGCTCGCATCGCCGCGCGCAAGCCGCTGGGCGACGCAGCGCCACCGCCAGCTGCTGCTCGTGGCGTGCTTCCTGCTGCCCTCGCTGGTCGTGTTCGTCCTGTACCGCATCGTGCCGCTCGGCTGGAACGTCGTGCTTTCGTTCGAGGCGTGGTCACCGCTCAAGCCGGCACGCTGGATCGGTCTCGCCAACTACGCCGAGATGTGGTCGTACGACGACGTGTTCTGGACGGCGCTCACCAACACGCTGATCTTCATCGCAGCTTCGCCGATCGCCATCGCGGCGGCGCTCGGCATCGCGCTCCTGGTGAATTCGGATCTGAAGGGCGCGTCGGTCTACCGCACGATCGTGTTCCTGTCGTATCCCTTGATGGCGGTCGCGGTCGGCATCATCTGGCGCTGGATGTACGACGAGCGCGGCGGAATCATCAACTATGCGTTGCGCTCGACGGGCCTCGTCGACCGGCCCATCGGGTTCCTGCAGGATTTCGACTGGGCGCTACCGTCGGTGATCTTCGCCGAGATATGGCAGGTGGTCGGCTTCTACATGATCATCCTGCTGACGGGCCTGCAGAGCATCCCGCAGAACCTCTACGAGGCGGCGCGCATCGACGGCGCACCGGCGTGGGCGCGCTTCTTCCGCATCACGCTGCCGATGCTGAGGCCCTCGCTCTTCCTCTGCATCGTCGTGGGCATCCTGAATTCGTTCAGCAGCTTCGACCTGGTGTACATCATGACCAACGGCGGCCCGGGGCACGCCACGGAGCTGCTGATCACGCACATCTACAAGTCGGCCTTCGTGCAGACGCGCTTCGACTACGCCGCCGCGCTCACGGTCGTGCAGTTCGCCTTGCTGCTGGTGCTCACGATCGCGGCCAATCGCGCGGCCGGCGGCAACGCCGGCGCGGTGGAGCGCGATTGAGCATGGCCCGCCGCGCCAGGCCGCTCCTCGCGCTGCGTCACCTGACGCTCGTCGTCATCGCGTTCGTCATGCTGGTGCCGTTCTACTGGGTGGTGAAGACGGCCATCACGAACGAGAACATCTACGAGTATCCGCCATCGCTTCTGCCGAAGCAGCCCCATCTCTTCAACTTCGTCGACGTCTGGTACCTGATTCCGTTCCCCCGCTACCTTCTCAACAGCATCGTGGTGTCTGCCATTGCCGTCATCGGCAACGTGGTGTTCAACGCCATGGCGGGCTACGCCCTGACGCGCAAATTCCCCGGGCGTCGCGCCGTGCTGGCGCTGTTCCTGTCGTGCATGCTGATTCCGTTCCAGGCGACGATCATCCCGGCGTATCTCGTCACTGCGAGGATGGGCTTGCTGAACACGTATTTCGGGCTCGCCTTTCCGATGCTGTCGACGATCGTCTGCATCTTCGTGTTCAAGGCGGCGTTCGAGGCGGTGCCGAAGTCGCTGATCGATGCCGCACGCATCGACGGCCTCGGCGAGTGGCGCATCATCGCGCGCGTGCTGCTGCCGCTGTCGAAGCCGGCTATCGCGACGAACGTGATCCTGAGCTTCATCTGGTCGTGGAACAACTTCCTCTGGCCGCTGCTGATCACGCGCGATCCCCAGATGCAGACGCTGCCCCTCGGACTCGCGCGGTTCCTGTCGTACATGGAGGACACCACGGGCGCGCTGTACGCGTTCGCGGTGATGGTGCTCATCCCTTCGGTTTTCGTCTTCCTGATGGCGCAGAAGGAATTCGTCCGCGGGCTTACCTCGGGGGCGACCAAGGGATGAATCACACTGCATGGCTGCGGTCGCGCTGGGTCGTGGTCCCGGGGGCCATCGCCATCGCGACACTGCTGTGGAACGCATACGTCTCCACGCACGACCACGGCATCGTCGCGGGCCGCGTGGTCGACGCCGCCGGCCGGCCCGTCAGCGGTGCCACGGTCATGCTGTTCGAGCGCGGTTTCGTCACGCATCAGGAACGCGAGCGCAAGATTTCGGATGCCGACGGTGCGTTCCGGTTCACCGACAATCGCAGCCATTCGATCCAGCTGGAAGCGGACGCACCGGGCCTCGGCCGCACCGACCGGCGCATCGTGAGGCTGTGGTTCGCCGCCCAGGACGTGCAGCTCCCGCAACCGTTGCGCTTCGGGGCGGCGAAGTGAGCGGCGCGCCGGTCCTGCTGTTCGACCCGTTTCCCCGCAGCGCACCGCTCATCTTCACGCCCGACATGCAACAACGGTTCGAACGGCTCGGCCACGTCGTGGGGATTGCCGAAAGCGCGCACGGCAAGCTCTCCGACGCCCTCGTCGAGGCGACCTTGCCCGCCGCACGCATCGTCGTCGGTCAGACGGCGCTCGACGCCGCGCGCCTGTCGCGTGCGACCAAGCTCGCCGCCATCGTGAACGTCGAGGGCAATTTCGCTCAGAACGTCGACTATGGCGAATGCTTCCGGCGCGGCATCCAGGTCCTGTCGATCGCGCCCGTGTTCGCGCAACCGGTCGCGGAGATGGCGCTCGGGCTCGCGCTCGACCTGGCGCGCGGCATCACGCAGGCCGACCGCCTGATGCGCGAAGGACGCGAGCAATACGGGCTCGCCGGCAATCGCGAGGCGTTCGTGCTGCGCGGCGCCACGATGGGCTTCATCGGCTGCGGCAATCTCGGACGCGCGCTCATACCGCTGCTCGCACCCTTCCGCCCGCGGCTGCTCATTCACGACCCATGGCTGCCGGATGCCGTCGTGCGCGACCTCGGCGGCCATCCGGCGTCGCTCGACGAGGTGTTGCGCGAGCCGCGGGTGATCTTCGCGTTGGCCGGCGTCACGGAGGAAAACCGCGGCATGCTGAGCCGCGCGCGACTCGAGACGATAGGCAGCGACGCCGTCTTCCTGCTGCTGTCGCGCGCCGGGCTCGTGGATTTCGAAGCGCTGGTCGAGCTCGTGGCGGCAGGACGCTTTCGTGCCGCAACCGACGTGTTCCCGATCGAGCCGGTGGACGCGAACGATCGCGTGCGTCGCGTCGAAGGCCTGCTGCTGTCCGCGCATCGCGCCGGTGGCCTGCCGTCCGCGCTCGCCGCCATCGGCGAGATGGTGGTCGACGATGTCGATCTCATCCTGCGCGGCCTGCCGCCGCAGCGCCTGCAGGCGGCGCGACCCGAAACGGTGGCGCGATGGCGCAATCCGCCCGGCCGCACGTACGCCCCGGGGACACGGCTATGAGTGCGCTCGCGAAAGCGCTCACCGGCGACCCCAACGGCCGCGCGCTGCTGCTGCACGTCGACGACGTCGGGATGTGCCACGGCGCGAACGTCGCGTTCCTCGAGCTGTCCCGCGCCGGCGCCGTGACCTGCGGCTCGGTCATGGTGCCGTGCCCATGGTTTCGCGAGATCGCCAACGCCGCCACCGCAGACGCTGCGCTCGACCTTGGCGTGCATCTCACGCTCACGTCCGAATGGCCACAGTACCGCTGGGCGCCCTTGACGGCGCACGCGCGCGCCAGTGGCCTCGTCGACGAGCAGGGCTACTTCCCTCGCAACTGTCTTGCCCTGCGCGAGCGCCTGGACGTCGAGGCGGCGGAGACCGAGTTGCGCGCGCAGATCGACCGCGCACTCGACGCCGGCATCGATGTGACGCACCTCGATGCGCACATGGGCGCGGCAGCGGTGCCCGAGCTGGCGGACCTCTACGTTCGCCTGGGTATCGATTACCGCTTGCCCGTGCTCCTGCCGCGCCAGGTCGACTCGTACACCGCCGTGTTGCGCCTGGGCGAGATACCGCCGAGCCTCCATGCGCGCGAGCTCGGCATGCTGCAATCGCGCGGGTTGCCCGTGATCGATCAGTTCCGCATGACGCCCGAGACATACGACCCGGACGTCGAGACGACCTATCGGCGCATGATCGAAACGCTGCCGGCGGGTGTCACGTATTTCGCGTTGCACTGCAATGCGCCGGGCGACATCGAGACCATCGTCCCGCCGCGCGCGCACCGGCGCACGAACGAATACGTGCTGTTCGGCACCGGCGCGCCGGTGCGCTGGGCGACCGATGAGGGCATTCGCCTCGTCGGCATGCGCGAGATTCGCGCGTTGTGGCAGGGTGCGCTCAGCTGAGCGCCAGCGCGACCTCCTCGCCGCGGGAGAGCGCCTCCTCGGCGGCGATGCAGATCATCACGCGCTTGCGCGCTTCACTTGCCGGCACGAGCGCCCGCCGCGCCGCGAACGCCTCCGCGGTCAGTCGTATCTGCTCGGTGAGCTCGTACACTTCGCCCGACCGCTCGATGGCGAGCCGCTCGCATTCGCGCACGCCGCGCTCGAACGCGAAGCCGCGCGGCTGAACGCGCAGCTCGAACGCCGCCGTGCCGTCGCGGTCCATGGCGCCCGACCAGTGGGTGCGGATGGCGCCGTTCGTGCCGGCGATCTCCAGCACGACGTGATGCTCGAAGCCCGCGACGCAATGGTTGAGGATCGCGTACGCTCCGCTGGCGTAGCGCAGCACGAGGGTGGCGTTGTCGTGCATTCCGCTCGCCCGATCCGGCCGCGCATTGCCGAGCGCCCGCAGTGCCAGCGGGTCGCCGTGACGCGCGAAATACCAGAGCACGAGGTCGATATAGTGGACCGCCTCCTCGAGCAGCCACGAGCCGACGCGCGCGGGGTCGTAACGCCAGCTGCCTGCACCGGGGCGATAGAAATTGCGGAACAGGCTGAAATTGAGGAACAGCGGCGCGCCGATCGCGTCCCGGTCGATGAGCGATTTGACGCGCCCCCACTGCGCCGACTGGCGCAGCTCATGACCTACGGAGACCAGCCGTCCGCTCTGGCGCTCGGCCTCCAGGAGCACGTCGCACTCGTCGAGCGTGACGGCCATCGGCTTTTCCAGCAGCACGTCCTTGCCCGCTTGAAGCGCGCCGATTGCGATCGGCGCGTGGAGATGATTCGGCGCGACGACATCGACGACGTCCAGATCGGACATGGCAACGAGCTCGCGCCAGTCGCGGCTGACGTGCGCCCCCGGGTATGCGGACCGCGCCGCCTGCGCGGTTTCGTCCGTATCGCAAGCGATCGCCGTGAGTTCGAGTCCCGGCAGGCCGGCAATCGCCTGCGCATGATGCCGTCCCCAGGCGCCGAAACCGATCAGGCCGAATCGCATGGATCTCTCCGCGTGCTCGATTGCATGGCAAGACGGATCATAATGCGTCCGAGGTCGGCAGAACGGCGTCGGTACAATGCCGCCGGGCCGAGCTTCCAGCGATGCACACCTCGTCCATGACGCCTCCTCGCCTCATCGTCGGCATCAGCGGCGCGTCCGGCATCGTGTACGGCGTGCGGCTGCTCGAGGCGCTGCGCGATGCGCGCGTCGAGACGCATCTCGTCATGACGCGCTCCGCGCAAGTCACGCTCGCGCACGAGCTGCCGCTCAAGGTGGCGGCGGTGCAGGCACTCGCATCGGTCACCCATCGCGTCGACGACATCGGCGCCTCCATCGCGAGCGGATCCTTCCTCACCATGGGCATGGTCGTCGCGCCCTGCTCGATCCGAAGCCTGTCCGAGATCGCGACGGGCGTGACCTCGACGCTGCTCACGCGCGCAGCGGACGTCGTGCTGAAGGAGCGCCGCCGGCTGGTGCTCATGGTGCGCGAGACGCCGCTCCATCTCGGTCATTTGCGCTCGATGACGCAGGTGACTGAAATGGGGGCGATCGTGATGCCGCCGGTGCCGGCGTTCTACGCCGAGCCTGCAACAGTCGACGACATCGTGAATCACAGCGTCGGTCGCGTGCTGGACCTCTTCGGCATCGACAATGCGCTCGTCCGGCGATGGCAGGACCAAGACGCGCCGGACGCCGGCGAAGCGTGACACCGGATCCCGGCCGGCTTTCACCCGGCCGCTTCTGGGCCTACTCGGTACGCGTCTACAGTGACAAGGCGGTCGCCGCGGCGTGTGTCGACCTGCAGGATCGCTACGACCTCGACGTCAATCTGCTGCTCTTCGCGCTCTTCGCCGCGTCCCATGGAAAGGCGCTGTCGCGCCCTGCCATGGCGAAGCTCGACGCCGCCGTCGAGGCGTGGCGCCACAACGTGGTGCGGCCTTTGCGGGCCGTTCGCCGCTGGTTGAAGGCGCAGTCGCACGCGGTCGATGACGAGGCGGCGAAGCTGCGCAGCCGGGTGCTGGAGCGAGAGCTGGAGTCGGAGGCGCTCCAGCAGTCCATGATGGAGCGGTGCGTGCCGGTCGACGAAGGCGAGGCCAGCCCGCAGCTGGCGGCCGACAACCTCGTGCGCTATGTGGCGTTCGCCGGCCGCGGTGACGATCCCGAAGTGCTCGAGCGCGTAGCGGCGCTTCTCGCGGCCGCGTGCGGGCTCAGCGCGTGCGCTGCGACGGCCGCCATCTCAGGAAGCGCCGCTCGAACAGATTGATGAGACCGATCCCCGCCGTGGTGAACACGGTGATCGACACGAGCGCCGCGAACACGAGCGGGGTGTCGAGATTGAACTGCGCCGACAGCACGAGCTGGCCGATCCCGCGGTTCCCGCCGATGAACTCGCCGACGATCGAGCCGACCAGCGCGAGCGGAAACGCGACCTTCAGCGCATCGGTGATGTAGGGGGTGGCGTGCATCAGGCGGACCATCGTGAACACGCGATAGGGCGAGCCCCCTGCCAGGCGGGAAAGATCGAGGATGTCGGGCTCGATCTCGCCGAGGCCCGTCAGCGAATTGACGAAGATGGGGAAGAGCGCGAGCAGGAACGCAAGCAGGATCTTCGACTCGGCGCCAAGCCCGAACCAGATCACGAACAGGGGCGCGATGGCGATCTTGGGGATGCTGTTGAACGCCGCCAGGAAGGGCATGATGATGCTCTTCAATGCATGGACGTAGACCACGGCCAGCGCGAGCAGCACGCCGACGACGAGCGCGATCGACAGCCCGGCCAGGGTCGTCAACGCGGTCGTTGCGAGGTGATGAAGCTGCAGGCCGAACGTGTCGACGAAACGGGCCGCGATCACGGTCGGCAGCGGCAGCACGTAATCCGGGATGCCGATGAGCGGCACGCCGAACTGCCACACGATCAGGAACACGGCCACGGCGCCGACCGAGCGCACGCTACCCAACCATGCGGCGCGCGGCGCCGGCGACGGCACGTCGGGCGCGATGGCCAAGTCGACCTCAGAGGACATGCGCGTCCGCCTCGTCACGCGCGACGTCGCGCTCGAACCGTGTGATGCCACCGCGAACGCGCGCGCACAGCTCGACGAAGCGCGGCTGGGTCAGCACGCTGGCATCGCGCGGCCGCGGGAGATCCACTTCCACGACCTCGTGAATGCGTCCCGGGCGCGGCGTCATGACGACCACGCTGTCCGAGAGCAGCACCGCTTCGCTGATGCTGTGCGTGACGAAGAGGACGGTATTGCGGCTCGCCCACCAGATCTTCTGCAGCTCGAAACCCATTCGCTCGCGCGTCATCACGTCGAGGGCGCCGAACGGCTCGTCCATCAGGATCAAGGGCGGATTGAGAAGCAGCGCGCGACAGATCGCCACGCGCTGCTGCATTCCGCCGGAGAGCTGGTGCGGCAGCGCATCCTCGAAGCCGCGCAGACCCGCGAGATCCATGAGCTCCAGCGCGCGCGCACGATGCATCGACGCCTTGTGGCCACCCACCTCGGCGACGAAGAGGATGTTCGCGAGCGTCGTGCGCCAGGGCAGGAGCACGGGCGCCTGGAAGACCATGCCGACGTTGGTGATCGGCCCGTCGACCCTCCGTCCCGCAACGGCGATGCGACCCGCCGTGGGCGCGACCAGGCCCGCGACGATCCGCAGCAGGGTGGACTTGCCGCAACCGCTCGGGCCGACGATCGAGACGAAGCGATTGGCCTCGACTGCGAACGAGGCCCGCTCGACCGCGACGCCCGTCCCGAACGTCTTGCGGACGTCGACGATCTCGAGCGCAACCGACATCGGTCAGCGGCTCTTCATGACCGGCTGGTAGATGTCCTGGGCCTTGATGCCGGTGTCGAGCTTCATGGCCGTCTTGACCAGGTCGATCGTGCGCTGCACGCGATCTTCCGTGGCCGCGCCGTATCCGTTCTTCTTCTCGTAGGGCGTGTCGATCGACTTGATGGTCTGGCGCCACTGCGCGAGCGTGGTGTCGTAGTTGAGCGCCGGGTTGTGCTTCACCATGATGCGCGCCGTTTCCTCGGGATTGGCGATCGAGTACTCGACCGCCTTGCGCGTCGCGTCGGCGAACCGGCGAGCGGAATCGGGGTCGCTCGCGAGGCTCGTGTCCTTGGCGATCAGCAGGTAGCCGAACACGTCATAGCCCCAGTCCGCGAACGACGAGAAGTACACCGTCTTGCCGCGCGGTGCGGCGACCTTTTCGAGCGCGGGAATGTCGCCGTCGATCGACGCGGTGAAGAGGTCGGTCTGTCCGCTCAGCAGGAGCGACGAATAAACGCCCGGATCCGCCGCGAGCCATTGCACCGACGACGGGTCGATCTTCGCGCGATCGAGCAGGATCGGCAGGATGACGCGCGCGCTGTCGGTTTGCGATGCCGCGATGCGCTTGCCCTTGAGCGATTCCAGCGTCTTGTACGGCTCGAGCGAGGCCAGCCCCGACGTGCTGATGTCGGTGAAGACCATGAAGCTCTTCACCTTCGCACCCTTGGCGACGCCCTGCACGACCGACGCGGCCTCGGCCATGCCGTAGTCCGCCTTGCCGCTGTCCACGGCCGTGATGACGAATCCGCTGCCCGTGGCGGGCTGGATGTCGAGGTCGAATCCGGCCTCGCGGTAATAGCCCTTGTCCAATCCCACGAAGAACGGCGAGTGCCGGCCATGGAACGTGTAGTTGGTGAGGAACGTGATCTTCTTCAGCGCCGGCGTCTGTGCCTGCGCCGGTGCGACTGCGATGCCGAGCGCGATGCAGACCGCCGAAAAGCCGGCGAGCATCTTCGAGATCTTCATGTGACTTCCCCCTGGGTGGCGAATCGGATGTGGTGGGTCAGCGAACGTCGCTCAAATAGCGTGAAAGATCGACCGAGTCGGCGCCCGGGACGCGCTTGCGCTCGAACTCCGTGCGGCGATCGAACGGAACCGTCGCATCGATGCCCATGCGGCTCCAGTGATCCTTGTGCGGGTCGCGGTAGAACGAAGGCGTGTCCGGGATGATGAGGACGTCCTTGTCGGGGCGGGAACGCGTCAGCACCGCCCACATCACGTCGTCCATGTCGTAGATGTCCACGTCCTCGTCGACCACCGTGCACACCTTCGCCCACGTCGGCTCGGCGCCGAATACGGCCAGAAGCACCTGGCGGGCGTGACCTTCATACTGCTGGCGGATCTTCACGACGGGATGCAGCACGAACGGATGGCACGTCACGTCGACGATGCCGGGAAGCACGGCGTTGATGCGCTGGAAGATGTTGGCTGCGACCGACAGCTCGAGTGTCAGCACCTCCTCGGGTCCGCCGCAGAGGATGCTGTGGAAGATCGCATCGGTGCGTCGCGTGACCCCGAGCACCTCGAACACGGCGTTCTGGCCGACCGGCGTGTAATAACCCATGAACTCGCCGAACGGGCCCTCGTCGCGGCGCACGTTCGGCAGGAAGCGGCCTTCGATGACGATCTCCGTGGTAGCCGGCACCATCATGTCGATGTGCTTGCACGGGCGCATCTCGATGGCTTCTCCCGCGAGCTTGGCCGCCACCTCCAGCTCGTCGGCTTCGTAGGGCAGCGGCGACGCCGCGGTGAGAAAGGCAGTCGGCGGCGGCCCGATGAGCATGGCCGCGTCGAGCGGCCGACCCATCCGCTCGGCCTTCTCATGGTACAGGGTGAGATGATGACGCGGCGCGAGGCGGCACCGCAGCTCACGGTCGCTCACGTACATCGACCGATGGAACGACAGGTTGCGCACGCCGGTCTCCGGCTCGTGCGCGAGGAACATGGCGGACGTGAAGTACGGCGCTGCGTCGCGCTCCGAGTACGTGATGAGCGGAAGATCCGAGACCTTGCAGTCGACGAGCTCCGGCGTCGTCGCCGCCGGCCGCAATGGAGCGTCGCGCGACTCGGCGACCGTGTTGAGCTCGTTCCATTTCCGGCAGAAGTCGTCGGGTCCTATGCCGAGGATCTCGGCGAGGCGCGCGCGCGACCCGTAGATGTTGGTCAGCACCGGCAGCCCGGTGCCCTTCACGTGATGGAAAAGGATCGCCTTGCCGAAACGGCGCTGGGCCGCGGAGGTGACCGCCGCGAGCTCGTGCTTCGGGTCGACCTCGCGCGTGACCTCGAGGAGCTCGCCTCGTGCCCGCAGGGCCTCCATGTACTTGCGCATCGTTCGACTCTTCCAGTGCCTGTCGGGGACGGGGCGCGCGCGCACCGCCTCGCGCGAGCGCCGCACGTCGGGATGCCGCCGCGAGCCGGTGCGCTCGCCAGGCGCACGCCACGAGCGTGATTCTGCCATCGCGGGCGACTTCGCGTCCGCGCAGGACTTATTCAGTGCTCGCCGGAAGGGAGGAGCCGAGCGGCGGCGTCACCCGAAATGCCGGTGGCGACAACGGGGCGAGGACCTCAACCGTGAACGGGAGGTTGCCGGCGCTCATCGCGCGCCAGCGCGCTTCGCGCACAGCCGATATTGCCCATCCACTGGCAGCCGTACTGTGGACAGTAGTACCGCTTCAATGGATGAACGATCGAGATCAGGCGATCGACCGGCCGGCGCCGAATTCGGTAAACCGGCCCGCCGCAACGCGGACAACGTGTTTCCACGGGGACCTTGCCTCCAACGAGGCTGCGACCGGGGCGATACGGCTGGAGTTCCCCCACCAGCGCCGCGAACGGCTGCCGCGACTGTGCGAGTCACCGCGCGGGCTCGCGGTCGCGCCAAGGCATGCCGCTCGGTGCGTCGGCGCGGACCGCCAGTGTACGACGACGCGGGCCCCCGAGGCGGTTCGCGAAAGCGACGCTTGTCGCCGCGGGTCGCCGCAAGCCGAGAGAAACCCCGTGAAGGACCGTGCGGCCTGCCGTTGAGCGTTCCGTCCACGTTCCATCGCGACGCGGCCTTGCCGCGGGATAATTCCACACGCGGTAGACATCGCCCGCGCATCAGCGGAAACTCCGACGTCGGATTCCCAACCGGAGGTGTGAACCGTGAAGCAGCACTTCGTTGCATTCGTTGCAGCCGTCTGCGTCACCGTCGCGCTTGGAACGCAAGCCTGGGCGCAGCAGCCGGCGGGCGCGCTGGAACGCATCAAGGCGAGCGGCACGGTGAACGTGGCGTATTCGCCCGATTCGCTGCCCTTCTCGTTCACCGGCAGCAGCAACGCTCCGGCCGGCTATTCCATCGATCTTTGCAAGCGTGTGATCGCCCAGATCGGCAATACACTGGCGCAGCCGAACCTCAAGGTCAACTGGGTTGGGGCCTCCACACCCGAACGTCTGCAGATGGTGGCGAGCGGCAAGGCCGACCTCGAATGCGCGAACACGACGCAGACGCTGTCCCGACTCGCGAACGTCGATTTCTCGTCGCTGATCTTCATCGATGCAGGCGCGTTCCTGGTTCGGACCGACTCGTCCATCAATCGCGTGTCGGACCTCGCCGGCAAGAAAATCGCGGTGCTCAAAGGCACGACGACCGAGACGCGGCTCCGTGCGCTGCTTCAGCAAAGCCTCGTCAATGCGACGGTCGTTCCCGTCGAACAGGCCGGCGAAGGCATGACGATGCTCGACGCGTCGACGGTCGACGCCTACGCGGGCGACAAGATCAAGCTGCTCGGTCTCGTGGCGCAGTCGAGCGACCCCCGGCGCTACCAATACCTTTCCGAGGAGCTTTCGTTCGAACCGTACGCGTTCGCGCTGCCGCGCAACGACTCGGCGCTGCGACTCGAGGTGAACCGCGCGCTCACGCAGATCTACATGAGCGGCGAGATCGAGACGATCTTCATGAACTGGCTTGGCAAGCTCGGTCGTCCTTCGGGCCTGCTTGCCGCCATGTACCTGCTCTACTCCATCCCGCAATGATCGCGTAACGGAGATGTCCATGTCGTTTCGGAAGTGGCCCTTTCATCCGATGGCGGTTGTCGCCTGGATTGCAATGCTGCTCGCCGGATGCTCGACGCCGCCGGTGTACTCGGTCCAGGAACCTGCGTCGCGCGCAGGCGTCGTCGAGTCGATCCGCTCGCAGGCAGTGCAGACGGCGAACTCCACCGCCGGCACCGTTCTCGGCGCCGTGGCGGGCGGCCTGCTCGGCAACATGGTCGGCGGCGGCACCGGGCGGACCGTCGCAACGGTCGTCGGTGCCGTGGGCGGCGGATATGCCGGCAACAGGATCGCGGAACACAGCCAGCAGATGGTGTGGTTCATCGACGTGCGTTACGACGACGGCTCCATGGCTACGATCCAGCAAACCGCTGCGCCGGGGCTGCGCGTGGGCGACCGCGTGCTCGTCACGCAGAACGGGATTCAGCTCTTGAGATGAGGCGCCCCATGTCGCCATGCGCCTGGGCCGCGCAGACGTCGTGATCTCCATGCGAACGGCGGGCGATATCGATGCCTTGGGCGATGCGCCGGCCAGTCACTCGTTCGACACGTTCCGGCGCGCTGCTTTGACCTCGCCGCGCTTGACCTTGGAATCGACGCGCCGCCGTTGTGAAGCCTTGGTAGGCTTGGTTGGCCGCCGTTGTGTCGGCGCCGATGCGGAATCGGCGACGAACTCACGGAGGCGTGCAAGGGCATCCTCGCGATTGCGGTCCTGGCTTCGATAGCGCTGCGCCTTGATGATCAGGACACCTTCTTTCGTGATCCGTCGATCGGCACGACTCAGGATGCGCTCCTTGATCGCCTCCGGTAGCGACGAGCGTCGGATGTCGTAACGCAGGTGCAGCGCAGTCGACACCTTGTTGACGTTCTGCCCGCCGGCGCCTTCGGCGCGTATCGCCGACCATTCGATGTCCGCGGGGTCGACCACGATCGCTTCCGTATTTCGTCGCGGGTGCTTTGGCATCGAAGGTGTCTCGTTATCCGGGCCGCAGTGCTGCGGTGATTCCTGCTTCGCCGAGGCTCTTCCCATCGCTGCTCGCCGAACATTGCCTGACCGGGAGCGGCTCGAACCCACGCTCGCGGCCGTCGTCCGTGACCAGACCGGTCTGGCGTGGTCGCGGGCCCGCGCGCTCTGTATCGATGGCCGCGTCACCGTAGACGGCGAACGCTGCCTCGACCCCGCGTTTCGCGTCACGTCGAGCGCAGTGGTCGCCGTCGACCAGCAGCGGCCGAAACTGCGCAGCCACCTTCTCTCCGAGAGCGCGATCGTCTTCTACGACGCGGACGTCGTGGTCGTCGCCAAGCCGGCCGGCATGCTGGCGGTCGCCGACGAGGCCGGGAACAAGAACACGCTGATCGATCACACTCGAACCGTTCTGCGACGCATCGGTGGTCGCGATGTCGATCGTGCGCTGGGCGTGGTTCACCGACTCGACAAGGATACGACGGGGCTCATGGTATTCGCGCGCAGCGCGCTGGCCAAACGCGTCCTGGCGGCACAGTTTCGCAATCACACCGTCGATCGCGTTTACCATGCGATCGCGCACGGCATCGTGCCTGCGACGCGTATCGAGACGTACCTGGTACGGGATCGTGGTGACCAGCTGCGCGGCTCGCACGGACACTTCCGGCCGCGCACGGCCGCGCCTCCGAAGGAGGCGCGGCGGTCGGTGACGCACGTCAGGCCCATCGCGCACCTCGTTGGCGCCACGCTGGTCGAATGCCGGCTGGAGACGGGGCGTCAGCATCAGATTCGCATTCACCTTTCGGAACTGGGTCATCCCCTGGTCGGGGAACAGGTCTACATACGCAACCATCGCGGACCGCGCATCGCTGCCGTGCGCGCCATGCTCCACGCCCGCACACTCGGCTTCGTGCATCCCCGCAGCGGTGAGCGTGTTGTGTTCGAACGTGAACCGCCCGACGATTTCCTCGCGATGCTCGATTCACTTCGGTCACCTGCCTAGACTACCTTCGCGGCGGGTCGCGGTGCCGATCCGCTTTGCGACACGGTTCGCAAGCACTGGCGTCACGACTCCGAAGCGGCAGGTTTCGAACTGCGCCTTCGGTTGCACCGGGGTGCGCGTCGGGCACCGGTCCAGAATCACAGCGTGCAAGGCAGGCGCCACGCGCCGACGCGTGCGAGCGATGACGCGCTCGGCATGTCCTTGAACAGTGGTGCGACCGCGATGCACGTGTCGGACACGATGCCGTAGGCTACATGTACGCAATGGTTGTCGTCGTGCGTTGCATTTGCTCGATTTGCGCGTAGGCTACATGCAGTGCAGGCTCGCGTAACGCGGCCCGCTTTCGCGATCACCCGAAGCAGTCGAAACGTTGCGCAGCCGACATAGCCATGCCCACCCTCCCATGCCTGTTCTGCGACCGCTCGAATCCATCGGGCGCAAAATTCTGCAACGCCTGCGGCTCGCCGATGAACCTGAAGCCGTGCCGCAAATGCGACGCGGTCAATGAGAGCACGGCGACCGTCTGCTACCAGTGCGGCGCCCCCATTTCGAGCGCCGAACCCGCGCTGGCAGCCTCGCCCGCCACCGTGCCGCTCGCCGCGGAGGCCGCTGCATTGTCCGACCAGGATCGCAGGTCGTTGCCGGAATCGACCGCGGACATTGTCGCCAAGCTGGGCACCCCGGCGGCACCCCGGGTGTCGCGCACCGGGCCGCACGCGACGGACGTTGCATCCGGCACGGCGGGTGATTGGTCCGGCCACCTCTTGGGCGCTCGGTCGGTGCGTCATTCAGTGAGCGCTGCGTCGTTGGCGAGCCTCATCGCATCGGAACGGCGTTCGATGCTGTCCCGGGCATTGCTGACCAGCGCGATCGTGGCCGGCGTCACCGTGTCTGTCTACTATGCCTATCGTAATCCGTCCGGAATCGGCAAATGGCTGGATGCTCGAACGGTTCATGCCGGACTGGCCGGCGTTCACGGTCGCGTGAACTCGGATGTCGCTTCGACCAGCCCATCCATTGGCGCGTCCGCCGAGAACGCATCGGATTCCGCGAGCAAGCCATCCGCCCAGCCATCGGCTCCCCAGTCCGCTGATCGCGTCGACGCATCGCTTCCGCTACGACGTACCGAAAGCGAGGGTGGCCTCGGACCGGCAGCGAACGAAGTGAGCGACGCAACAGCGGTTGCTGCGCCGCGCACGGTCGATGCCGTCCCGGCGATGCCTGCGCCGGCGGAAGTCTCCGAGGCCATGACGCCGCCCCAGGCGGCGGCGCCGTCGAGCGCGCCCGCCGTGCGAACGAACCGAGCTGCCCGGCAGGCAGATCGCGGCCCCGAGACCGCTCCAACGGCGGGTCATCGTACCCGTACCGCTCGAGGCGAACGGCAAACCGAGAGACGGCCGCGGGAAGATCCGATCATCGCCCGATGCACCGCAGCGGTCGCCGCGCTCGGCTTGTGCGATCCGCGGTCGCACGGGACAGCGAACACGGCGCGCCTCAACGAACCGGACATCGCACCATGACACTTTGGATTGCGTTCGCACTCGGAGTCTTCGCATTCCACGCACACGCGGCGACACCTGCGGGCAAGCAGCCCTCATCCGCGAATGAAGCCACGGCGCCCGAGTACAAGATCGTCACGGCATCCGAGCGTGGAACCTACATCGTGCTCGGTCGCGATCTTGCTACTACGGTTGCACCGGATGCCGGCTTCGAGCTCGAGGCGCTGCCGTCGGCGGGCTCCGCGGAAAACGTCCGCCGGCTTCGTTTCGAGCCGGGCGTCAAGTTCGCCATCGTCCAATCGGACGTGTATCAGGCATTCCTCGATCAGGCGGCTGCCGGAAACAAGGAAGCTGGAAACATCATCCGGCCGCTGCGCGTGATCCTTCCGCTCTACAACGAGGAGATCTATTGGGTCGCGCGTGCGGACTCGCCGCTGAACTACGTTCACGAAGTGCAGACAGCCCGCATCAATGCCGGGCCCGTCGGCAGCGGCACCGCGCTGACTGCGCTCACGATGTACCAGGCGATGTTCCACGCGCCGCTTCCCGACGACAGGACCACCTATCTTTCGAACGAGGAGGCGCTCATCAAGCTGACCGGGGACCGCACGATCGACGTCGCCGTGATCGTCGGCGGTCAACCGATGAAGCTGCTCGCCGATATGAAGCCCGAAGCCAGGCAGCTCATCAAGCTGCTCGCCTTCGACTCCAGTCATGCGGCCAGCAGGGAGGCGCTGAAAACGTACTTCCCGGCGACGGTGCGTCAAGCGAGTTATCCGAACCTTCTGTCGGAGGACCTGCCCGCGGTCGCAGTGAAGGCGTTTCTGGTCACTTACGACTACAACCTTCGGCAGACCACTCGATACCTCACCCGCTTCGCACGTTCACTCTGCGCGAATCTGCCGGGCCTTCAGGCGCACGGACATCCGAAGTGGAAGGAGGTCGAGCTCGCGCTGCCGGAGCTCGGCGAGGGCTGGTCGTACTACCCGGCGACCGCCAGGGAAATCCAGGCATGCAGCGCGGCTCAACGACGCGGGCTGCCGCAGACCCGCTTCGGCTGCTCGCAGCAAGTTGCCTTGCTGGGTCTTTGCGACAAGCCGTAGGGCTCGATCGACCCGACCACGGCCCGTACAGTCGTATTGACGGCGGGTACGGCGAGCGGCCCCGTTGCCAAGGCGCCCGCTGCCAATCACCTGCGCGTCATGTCACACCTGCGCAACTCGCGGTTCCATGAGCTCCTCGACGACCCTGCCGTCGTGCACGACTTGCAGGTCGTCGACGAACACGTTGCAGCGCCGCATCGGTATGTCGATGTGACACGCCGTGGTGCGGCTGCCGCCCGCCTCGTTGTTGGGGCCGAGCGAGAACAGGAAATTGCCGCTCACGGCGCGCGCATCCATGCCGAGCGTCGCTTCACGGTCGTATAGCGCCAACGTCGACCAGTAGGCGCGCTTCTGCAGGCCCCAGCCGATGTGCGACACGGCGTACGCGTCCGGGTCGTTGAACGACTCGATGTACTCGGACAGCAGCTCGGCGTCGACGCCGCCTTCGATGGACCGCACGAAACCGTCGCGCACCGTCATCGTGATCGGCTCGGTCACATAGCCCTTCTGGGGCAACAGCACGTCACCCTTGGCGAGCACGATACGGCCGTTCGACTGGCCTTCGTTGGGCCACGTGAAGGCAAAGCCGCTCGGCCAATGATCCCAGCGTCCGGGCTCGTCGACGAAGCCATACTCCATCGTCACCGGATACTCGCCGAGGCGACACCGCAGGTCGGTGCCGGCCGCGGAGGTGACGCGCATTTCCTTGCGCCCGCGCAGCAGCGACGCGCCGGTTTTCACGCGTCGTTGGTCCTCCTCGTTGGGCACCATGCGCAGGAGGACCTCGGGCGGCTCCACCGCCAGCAGGATTTTCGTGCCGGAGGCGAGGATCTCGTGCTGCTCGGGCGAGAAAAGGAGCGTCATCAAGTCGAGGACGAGGTCGCTCGCCTTGAGCGCCGCGATGGCCGGACGATTGCCGGTGAGCGGCGTGGTGCCGAGGTACGCGAGCTGGTCCCGGCTCAGCGACTTGTCGCCGTTCACCGGAGGCAGGTCCAGCCGGCTCACGCACGCGCCCAGCATGGTCGCGGCCGTCAACGCGCAGCGTAAGGTCTGCGGATGCGTCGTGTCGCCGGTGAGGACGGTGATCATGTCGCCGCGCTTGACTCTCGAGAGCGTGAGAACCTGTGTCCAGGCGCGGATGAATTCGGTATCGCTGACAGCCATGTCGTCTCCTTTGCTCGCCCGCTTGCTTCAAACGAGCCGCGCCCCGAGAAACTCGCCGAAGGCGGCGTAGAAACCTTCCTCGTTGTCCCAGGGAATCATGTGCCCGGCGTTCGGCACACGGATGTGCTGCGCGTTCGGCGCGAGACGCAGGATCTCGTCGGCGTCTTCCTGACGCACGACATCGCCGCGCTCCGCCGACATCAGCAGCAGCGGTGCCTTCACGTGGGGGAGGTCGGCGTGCACGTCGTCGGTCTGGAAGGCGTTGAAGCTCGTCACGATCGCGCCTTCGTTGCACGTGTGCAGCCATTCCGCGCGCAGGCGCAGCTGCTCCACCGTCCACGTGGGGCAGAAAGCACGCATCCCGTCGATTGAAATGCCGTTGCACGCCTGGCGGATCGAGTCGACGTACCACGGCAGCTTCGCGGGATAGGGCCGCCGCCCCGGGCCCGATACCGGCGGATCCACGGCGACCACGCGCGCGAGCGCGGCGTCGGCATGGCGGGCTGCGCGAATCGCGATGCGCGCGCCCATCGAATGCCCGACCAGGGCATAGCGCGCGAGGCCGAGCGCCTTCACGAAGGCGAGCGCGTCCGCGGCCTGGGCGTCGAGACTGTAGTCCAGCCCGTCGCTCGCCTCGGTCAGGCCGCGGCCGCGAATGTCGAGGATATAGGTGTCGAATGCCCGGCCGAATCGCTCGCCGACGAAGCCCCACGTAACGGCGGGGCTGGTGATGCCGGGAAGTATCACGACGGCATCGCGGCCGGCGCGCGGGCCATCGCCGCCGCCGTAGCGAAGGTAATGCTGCCGGATGCCGTTGGCGTGGACGTTCGCGCCGTAGAGATAGCTGCTGCTCATCATCGCTTCGCTCAATAGGCGCCGGAAAGCAGCGTGCCCGCGCCCGGCACGACCGCCTCGAGCTTCAACGCTTTGAGCATCGCGTACGTCGTGGCGATGGCGGCGGTCACGACAGGCTTGCCGGTGACGGCTTCCACCTTCGCGACGGCTGACAGGGAAGGCATCTGCACGCACGCCGACAGGACGATCGCGTCCACGTTCGCGGTTTCCATCTCGGCGACGATGCCTGGCAGCCGCGCCGGATCGTGGCGACCCACTTCCAGGTTGTCCGGGATCTCGAGGGCGCGCCAGTGCACCACCTCGACCTCCTCGTGACGGATGTAGTCGACCACGAGCTCCGTCAGCGGACGCATGTACGGCGCGACCAGCGCGATGCGTCGCGCCTTCATCACGTGCAGCGCATCGACCAGCGCGCCGGCGCTGGTGACCACGGGCGCGTCACCGCCGTTGGCGCGCGTGGTCTCGCGCAGACGCGCCTCCGACTGTCGGTGATATCCCTTGCCGGTAGCCATGATGGCGACGAGGCACGCGTAGCCGAGCACGTCCACGCGCGCGTCGCTCAACTCGAGCGCGCAGCGATCGGAAGCGGCGTCCATCTGCGCCAGCTCCTCCTTCGTGACCTGCTTCATGCGCATCCGCGCGGAATGGAAGGTGAAGCGCTCGGGCCGGATCTGCTCGCGGGCGCGGAGCATCGCCGGAATCTCCGTTTCCATCGTGGTGTTCGAGCTCGGCACGATCTGGCCGATGCGATAGGACTTGCTCATGTGTCTCCTTCGGATCCGGACCGCAGGGCGGAACGGTATCCGTGTCGAGGTTGTCGCGCCGTGCGCACCGTGAAGCGCCTTCGCGGAGATTCACTCCGCCTGCAGTCCGCCCGTCAGGAAGCGCGTCACCTGCTCCATGACCGCCGCCGAATCGGTCGGGTCGTAATCGCGGCCCGCGAGTTCCTCCATGCGGTGCGTGTCGGAGAACGCGTACAGGTAGGTTCCGATCATCATGGTCATGCGCCAGTAAGCGTCGAGCGCCGACAGCCGGGGCAGCACCTTGCGCAGCAGCCGCACATAGCCTCGCGTGGAGCGATCGTATGCCTCGGTCCGCAGCTGATACGAGAGCTGCGGCGGCTCCGTGTGCAGGCGCGATTGCAGGCGCAGGAAATTGCGCCCTTCGGGCGTCGCGCGCAATGCAAGGGTGGGCTCCAGGAATGCGCGGACGATGTCCTCCACCGCCGGCGGCTCGCCCGTGAGCGCCTCCAGCTGCTCGAGCGTCTCGAGGTTGACCAGGCGCTCACGCGAGACCTCCACCGCGCGCCGCAGGTAGACCTCCTCGAACAGCGCGAACTTGGACCCGAAGTAGTAATTGATGAGCGCCTGCGTCACGTGGGAGCCGTCGGCGATCTCGCGCAGCGTCGTGCCGGCGTAGCCGCGGTCGGCGAACATCCTTTCCGCGTTGGCGAGGATGGATTCGCGCACCGTGCTCGTACCACCCGGCCGTCCCGGCTTCCTCTTCCGGCGGACGCCCTCGCTGCGCTTGCGGCCGGGTGAGGCACCGCGCCTGCCGCGAACGGCCTCTGCATCTCCAGCCCGAGTGATCGTCATGCGAGTTCGTGGGTTGACTTCATGGCGGATCATGGCATGATCGCGTTTCGATCGCAATTAATTAATCGGTCGATTAGTTCGATCCGGCCTCGTCCAGAGCAAAGTCCCAGCCGTCGCTTCACCGTGCAGCCGCAGCGGTTCCGTCTGACCCGGACGCGCACTCGCGCCAGCTCTCAACCCATGATTGGAGATGCAATATGAGCAAGTTCCGTGGTGCCTTCCTGTCGGCAGCGCTTCTCGCCGCCATCGGTTGTGCGCAGGCACAGGAGACCATCAAGGTCGGCGTCGTCCAGCCCCTCACCGGATCGGTCGCCGACAACGGCATGGCGTTCGTCAACGGCGCCAAGCTCGCGGTGGCGAAGCAGAACGCGGCCGGCGGCGTGCTCGGCAGGAAGATCGAGCTGGTGATCGAGGACGGGCAGTGCCAGCCGGCGCCCTCGGTCAGCGCGGCGCAGAAGCTGCTCGACCGCGACAAGGTGCCCGTGCTCGTCGGCGCGTTCTGCAGCTCCGCGACCGCCGCGGTCATGCCCATCGCGGAACAACGGCACGTTCCCCTGCTCACCGGCGTGTCGTCCAAGGCCGACCTGACCGACAAGGGGATGAAGTACTTCTTCCGGTCGGCCGAGACCGATCGCGTCATGTCGCTGACGTTCAGCAAGATCCTGGCGGAGAAGCTGCAGCTGAAGAACGTCGCCTACATCGGGGTCAACGACGACTGGGGCCGCGGCAGCGTCGAGGACTTCGCGAACGAGATGCAGAGGCTCGGCGTCAAGACCGCGATGAAGGAGTACTACGAGCACGGCACCACCGACTATTACACGCTGCTCACCAAGCTGCAGGCCAGCAAGGCCGACGGCGTGTTCGTCGCCGCCGAGACGCAGGACGGCTCGATCCTCGTGAAGCAGTTCAAGGAGCTCGGGCTCACCACCAAGCTGTTCGGTGTCGGCTCGTGGGCCACGCCGGAGTTCGCCAAGCTCGCGGGCTCCGCTGCCGAAGGGATCTACGCCGCGGTCCCGTATGCCTCGAGCATTCCCACGGACCTCAACAAGGATTTCGTGAATCGCTACGCCGCCGCGTACAAGAGCAAGCCCGGCAAGTACAGCGCCGCGGGGTACAACGCGCTCAACATCGTGATGCAGGCCATCGGCCGCGCCGGGAAGGCGGAGCCGCAGGCGATTCGCGACGCGCTCTACAAGACCGACTACGCGGCGCCGAACGGCCACTACCGCTTCACGGACAAGGGCGAAGGCTATGGCTACGACGCCGTGCTCGTGCAGCTCAAGGGTGGCGAGCCGGTGGTGGTGACCATGACGGAAGCCGGCAAGCCCTGAGCGCAGCGCGGCGAGGCCCGGCCGAGGCATGCAGACGCTGCTGCAGTTCGTCGCGAACGGCGTCGTCGTGGGCGCGTTCTACGCGCTGTCGGCCCTCGGCCTGACCTTGATCCTCGGCCTGATGCGCGTCGTCAATTTCGCGCACGGCGAGTTCTACATGCTCGGGGGCATCCTCGGCTGGTGGACGACCAGCCGCCTCGGGCTCGACTTCTTCTCCGGCCTCGCGCTCGTGATCGTCGTCATGGGCGCGTTCGGCTGGCTGGTCGACCGGCTGCTGATCGAGCGCGTGCGCGACCAGGGAGAGGAAGCCGGCATCCTGCTGACCATCGGCCTCGCGATTTTCCTCAGCAACACGGCGCTGCTCACGGTCGGCACCACGCCGTTGAAGGTGGAAGGTCCGATGGCGCCCGGCGCGGTATTCATCGCAGGCGCGGTGGTCACCAAGGCGCGCATCTTCGCCGTGCTGACGTGCGCCGTGCTCATGGCGGCCTCGTGGCTGCTCATCAATCGCACGCGCCTCGGCGCCGCCATGCGCGCAACGTTCCAGGACCCGATGGCAGCGCAGCTCGCGGGCATCCGCGCTTCGAACATCTATGCATGCACCTTCGCGCTGGGAACGGTGATCACCGCCACCGCCGGCATGCTGCTCGCCTCGATCTACTCCGCGCAGGTGTCGATCGGCGGCCTCGTCAGCCTCAAGGCGTTCGTGGTCGTCATCCTCGGCGGCATGGGCAGCTTCGCAGGCGCGATCGTCGGCGGCCTTCTGCTCGGGCTCACCGAAGCGTTGTGGGGCGGGTACGTCGCGAGCGGCTGGGTCGACATCATCGGGTTCCTGCTGGTGATCGTGATCCTCGTGTTCCGACCGTACGGCCTCTTCTCGCGGCGCTCGGAGCGCGCATGAAGATCGAGCGCAACGTCCTGATCGCCGTCGTCGTGGTGGCGCTGCTGCTCGGCGCGGTGCTGCGCGACCAGTACGTGCTGCACGTCGCGGTGATGGTGCTCTTCTACGCCGTCCTCGCGAGCAGCCTCAACCTGCTCGTCGGGTACGTCGGGGAATTCTCGCTGGGGCACACCGCGTTTCTCGGCATGGGCGCGTACACCGCGGCGCTGTGCGCCACGCATTTCGGCTGGCCGATGTGGCTCACCCTGCCGGCGGGAGGTATCGTCGCCGGAATCACGGGTCTCGTCGTCGGCGCAATCACGCTGCGGCTGCAAGGTCCGTTCTTCGTGATCGTCACGCTGGCCTTTGCCGAAGTCCTGCGCCTGACCGCGATGAACTGGATCGCGCTCACCAACGGTCCGATGGGCCTCGCCGGCATCGCGCAACCTGCGTGGCTCGCGGGCGCCGGCATCACCGAAGCCAAGCTCTTCTACTACTACGTCGCGGTGTTGCTGCTCGCCGTCACCGTGTACCTGTCCTACCGCCTGGTGTACTCGAACGCCGGGCGCGCCGCGGTCGCGGTGCGCGAGAACCGCTACGTCGCGCAGTCGATCGGCATTCGCCCGCTCACGTACGCGCTTTTGGCGCTCGGCCTTGGGGCGTTCCTCACGGGCATGGCCGGAGGCTTCTACGCGCACTACATCTCGTTCGTGGGTCCGGAGGTGTTCGGCTTTCCGTTCATGCTGAGCATGATCATCATGGTGCTGGTCGGCGGCAAGGGCACGCTGCTCGGCCCGCTGCTCGGGGCGCTGCTCGTGACCTTCCTCGAGGAGTCGCTGCGCGAAGCGAAGGAGCTGCGCCTGTCGATCTTCGGCGCGGCGGTGATGGCGGTCGTGCTGTTCATGCCGCGCGGGTTGATGGGATTCCTCCTCCGCCGCAGGGAGCAGCGCGCCGAAGCGGTCGCGAGCATCGCGCGCCCGGAGAGCGTCGCGTGAGCTTCCTCGAGGTGCGCGGCATGTCGAAGTCGTTCGGCGGCAACCACGCCGTCCGCGACATCAGCTTCGACGTCGCCGACGGCGAGATCGTGGGCCTGATCGGTCCGAACGGTGCCGGCAAGACGACCTGCTTCAACCTCATTACCGGCTTCTACGCGCCCGATGCGGGCCGCGTGCGCTTTCGCGACGAGGACGTCACTGCGCTCAAGCCCTACCAGATGGCGCGCAAGGGCATCGTCCGCAGCTTCCAGAAGACGAACATCCTGAAGAGCCTCACCGTCTTCGAGAACGTGCTCACGGGACAGTACCTCGCCGCCAAGCAGCCGCTCTGGCGTACGTTCTTTCCCGGCCGCAGCGTCGTGAAAGCGGAAGCCGATGCGCGCGAGCGCGCGGAGGAGATCGTTCGCACGATGGGATTGGGCGCACGCATCAATGCGCCCGCGTCACTGCTCGCATGCGGCGAGCTGCGCCTTCTCGAGGTCGCCCTCGCGCTCGCGGCGCGCCCTGCCATTCTCATGCTCGACGAGCCCGCCGCCGGCCTCAACAGCCAGGAGGCGAAGCGCTTCGGCGACGTGCTGACGACCTTGCCGGGTGGCTGGGTACGTTCGGTGCTGCTCGTCGAGCACAACATGGGACTCGTCATGGACGTGTGCGATCGCGTCGTGGTGATGAACTTCGGCGAGAAGCTTGCGGAAGGCGAGCCCGCGCACGTGCAGGCCGACCCGCGCGTGATCGAAGCCTACCTTGGCAGCGGCGTCACGGCGGCCGCATGAGCCACGCGTCGGTTCCGATGACGGACAGCGAGCCGCTCCTCGCGGTCGAGGACCTGCACGTCGCGTATGGCAAGACGGCCGCGCTCCATGGCGTCAACCTCCGCATCGATCGCGGCGAGACCGTCGCGCTGATCGGCGCCAACGGCGCCGGCAAGAGCACGACGCTGCGCACCATCTCGGGGCTGCTCGCGCCGGCACGCGGGCGCATCCGCTTCAAGGGCGCGTCGATCGCGGGATGCCGGCCGGACCAGATCGTGCGCCAAGGCATCGCACATTCGCCGGAGGAACGCCACGTGTGGCCGGCCATGTCGGTGGCGGAGAACCTGTCGCTCGGCGGATTTACCTGCCGCGACCGGCGGGAGCTCGACCGCCGCATCGAGGCGGTTTACCAGCGCTTCCCGCGCCTGCGCGAACGACGTCAGCAACTCGCCGGTACGCTGAGCGGTGGCGAGCAGCAGATGCTCGCGATCGGCCGCGCGCTGATGTGCGCGCCCGAGCTGCTCCTGCTCGACGAGCCGAGCCTGGGATTGAGCCCGCTCATGACGCACGAAGTGCTGACGGTCGTGCGCGAGCTGAACGCGCAGGGCGTCACCATTCTGCTCGTCGAGCAGAACGTTCACAACGCGCTCGCGGTGGCAACACGCGCGTACGTGTACGACACGGGGCGCATCACGGTGTCGCGGCCCGCGCGCGAGCTGCTCGACGATCACGATTTGCTCGCCGCCTACCTCGGCGGCCAGTCCGCGCATTCCCCTTTAGCATCGCGTCGGAGAACTCAGTCATGAACGGATCGCCTCGCATCGGCATCATCGGCGGCGGAATCGGCGGTGTGGCCCTCGCCCGCTCGCTCGACCGCGTCGGCATCGATTACCACATCTTCGAGAAGGCGTCGGCATTCGGCGAGGTCGGCGCTGGCGTGCAGATGACGCCCAACGCGGTCAAGGTGCTGCGCGCGCTCGGACTCACCGCCGACCTCGAACGCACCGGCTTCCTGCCCGAAGCGATGGTGGGCCGCAGCTGGGACGACGCGAGCGGACTGTTCTACACGCCGTTGAAGGCGACGTGCCCGCGGCTCTTCGGCGCGGAGTTCTATCACATCCATCGCGCCGACCTGCACGCGATGCTGAGCAAGGACATCGCGCCGTCGCGCACGACCTTCAACGCAACATGCATCGGTGTGCACGAGGAGAACGATCGCGCCGTCGCGACCTTCGCCGACGGAAAGACGTTGGCGTTCGACCTGGTCGTCGGCGCCGACGGCGTGCGCTCCGTCGTGCGGGATGCGCTGTGGGGTCCGGAGCCCGCCCACTACACGGGTCACATGTGCTGGCGGGCCCTCGTCGAGGCGGACGAGCATCCGTTGCCGTTCGCGAGCCCGGATGCAGCTTTCTGGCTCGGTCCCAAGGGACACGTCGTGACGTACTACGTCAAGGGCGGGCGGCAGCTCAACGTGGTCGCGATCGCCGAGAACAGCGACTGGGTCGAGGAGTCGTGGAGCGTCAAGAGCACGCAGAAGGCTCTCTTCGATGCGTATCCGGGCTGGCACGAGAACGTGCTCGAGCTCTTCCGCCGCGCCGACCCTGACGGCATCTACAAATGGGGCCTGTTCGACCGCGACCCGATGAAGCGCTGGTCGAAGGGGCACGCCACGCTGCTCGGCGATGCGGCGCACCCTATGCTGCCGTTCCTGTCGCAGGGCGCGGCGATGGCGATCGAGGATGGCTGGGTGCTCGCGGAAGCGCTCGACGTCTTCGGCCGGGACATCGGCAAGGCGCTCGATGCCTACGAGGCGGAACGCATGCAGCGCACCGCGCGCGTGCAGCTGGAAGCGCGCGAGCGCGGACGCACGTATCACCTGTCGTCGCCCGAGGAGCTGCGCAAGCGCAACGAAGCCTTCAAGGCGGAGCAGGCGAGGAACCCCAACGCCGTCGGTATCAAGGCGGAGTGGGTCTATCAATACGACGCAACGACGTGCCGCGAGAGATTCGGCACCGAGCGCGTGCCCGCAGCCGCTTCCATGAACCCGCAGCCAAGGAGCGCAGCATGAGTGCCATCGATCTGTTGAGCCTGTTCCGTCGCGAGCTCGAACTGTGCAAGGTCAAGCCCGGCGAGGTGATGGCCGTCCTGAGCGGCCCGAACACGCGCCGTGACTACATCGAGGCGTTCGTCGCGGCGGGACAGCAGCTCGGAGCCGAAGTGTTCCATCTCCACCTGCCGCAGCCCGTGGCGTCAGGACGACAGACGCCTACGACGGCGCAAGGCGCGCTGTGGGGTGTCACGCCGCTGACCGGCCACAAGAGCGGCGTGGACATCCTGAAGAAGGCCGGCATGCTGGTCGACCTCGTCGGTCTGCTGCATTCGCCCGAGCAGCTCGAGATCCAGAAAGCGGGCACGCGCGTGCTGATGGTCGTGGAACCGCCCGACATCCTCGCGCGCATGATCGCCCGGCCCGACAGCCGTACGCGCGTCGAGGCCGCCGGTCGCAAGATCGCCGCGGCCTCGGAGCTGCGCGTCACGAGCCCCGCCGGCACCGACATCACGTACAAGCTCGGCCAGTACTCGCGCTCGCCGATCCTGCAGTACGGCTACACCGACCAGCCGGGACGCTGGGATCACTTCCCCGGCGCGTTCGCCTACACCTGGCCCAACGAAGGCCAGAGCGAGGGGGTGATCGTGCTGCGCGCAGGCGACATCATCTTTCCCTTCAAGGAATTCGTGCGCAGCGAGGTGCGCGTCACGGTGAAGAAGGGCTTCATCACCGACATCAGCGGCGGCTTCGACGCCGAGCATCTCGCGCACTTCATGGCAGCGTGGAACGATCCCGACGCGTACGCCATGGCGCATATCGGCTGGGGCCTCGACGAGATGGCGCTGTGGAACGGCATCAGCCTCATAAACAAGGAGTCGGCCATCGGCCAGGATGGCCGCGCGTTCTACGGCAACGTGCTGTGGTCCACGGGCCCCAACACCGACGTCGGCGGTACGCGCACCACACCCGCGCACCTGGACATCGTGATGAAGGGCGCCAGCCTCTTTCTCGATGGCGAAGCGATGGTGCGCGATGGCGACGTCGTGCCCGACGACCAGCGGGTTCGCAGGGCAGCCGCATGAGCGAAGTACTCGGCGGGGCGAAGGGCACGCGAACCGGCGCCACGAGCGAAGCACTCGGCGGGGCGAAGGGCACGCGAACCGGCGCCACGAGCGAAGCACTCGGTGCAGCCGAGGCGGCGCGTCGCATCCGCGCCGGCACCCTCACCTCGGAAGCGATCGTACGCGCCTGCCTCGACCGCATCGCCGCGCGCGAGCGCGACGTCGGCGCGTGGACCTGCATCGATCCGGATCGCGCGCTCGCCGCTGCGCGCGACGCGGATCGCCGCGATGCAGCGGGCCCGCTGCACGGCGTTCCGATTGCAGCGAAGGACATCATCGACACGTTCGACATGCCCACCGCCCTGGGCTTCGCGCCCTACTCCGGCCGGCAACCGTCCTGGGATGCTGCGTGTGTCGCGGCGTGTCGCCGTGCCGGCGCCATCGTGCTCGGCAAGACGGTCACTACCGAGTTCGCGTATTTCGCGCCGGGCAAGACGCGCAACCCGCACGACCTCGATGCAACGCCCGGCGGCTCCTCGAGCGGCTCCGCGGCCGCAGTGGCCGACGGCATGGTGCCGATTGCTTTCGGCTCACAGACCGCCGGCTCGCTGGTGCGCCCGGCCGCGTTCTGCGGCATCTACGGCTACAAGGCGAGCCATGGCGAGTTCAGCCTCGCCGGCATCCGGCCTCTGTCGGAGTCGCTCGACAGCCTTGGCGTCATGGCGCGTTGCGTGGAAGACCTGCAGCTCATGCGCGACGTGCTGTTGAATCGCGCGTCGACCACGGTCCGCGCGACGCGTTCGCAACCACCCCGCCTCGCACTGTACAGAACCCTGCATTGGCAGGCGCTTCAACCCGCGGCGCGCGCCGCGCTCGAAGCGGCAGTGGAGCGGCTTCGTGGTGCCGGCGCGCGGGTCGAGGAGATCGAGCCGCCGGCGAGCCTTCGTCCGATAGAGGGTGCGCAGCGCATCGTGATGGCATACGAAGCGGCGCACGGTTATCTGTTCGAGTACATGCATTACGCGGAGGAACTCAGTGCGCAATTTCGCGCGTTGTGTGACGAGGGGCGCTCGCTCACGCGCGACACGTACCTCGAGGCGAGGAAGCAGATCGCCATCGCACAAGCGGATTTCGCTCGCGCATTCAGCGGATTCGACGGCTGGATCGCGGCATCGGCGCTCGGCGAGGCGCCACCGGCCAGCGAAGGCACTGGAGACCCGGTGCTGAGCCGACCGTGGACCGCGCTGCAGGCACCCGCAGTCGCACTTCCCGCCGGGCGCGGGCCGCGCGGCCTTCCCGTCGGCGTGCAGCTGCTCGCGCCGAAGGGCAGCGACGATGCGCTGCTGGCCACCGCGCAGTGGGTCGCGGACCATCTCGCGTAACTCGCTTCGATCGACATCCGCCGATGACCGCCGACGTTCAGACCGCGCAGGGCATCTTCGCCGCCGGTGACGTGACGCTGGAGTCCGGCGAGGTGCTGCGCGACGCGCGCCTGAGCTGGAAGTCGTTCGGCACGCTCTCGCCGCGGCGCGACAACGTCGTCGTCTATCCCACCAGCTTCGCCGCGCAGCATCAGGACATCGAGTGGCTTGTCGCTCCGGACCGCATACTCGATCCGACGCGCTGGTTCGTCGTGATACCGGACATGTTCGGCAACGGCCTCTCTTCGAGCCCGTCGAACGACGCTTCCTATCCCGCGCTCGTGACGGCCGCATGCAACGTCACGATACAGCGGCGGTTCCTGCGTGAAACGTTCGAGGTCGAGCGGGTCGCCTGCGTCTACGGCTGGTCGATGGGTGCACAGCAGGCCTACCATTGGGCTGCGCTGTTCCCCGACGAAGTGGAGCGCGCGATCGTCTGCTGCGGCAGTGCGCGCACCGCGCCGCACAACCGCGTGTTCCTGGAAGGCCTGCGTGCCGTTCTGGAGGCCGCGCCGGAATACCTGGGCTCAGGACGGTTTCGCGACAAGCCCCAGGCCGCGTTGCGTGCGTTCGGCCGCGTTTACGCGGGCTGGGCGATGAGCCAGGAGTTCTACCGCGAGGGACTGCACCGCACGGCGTTCGGAGCCGCCGACCTCGAAAGCTTCCTCGCCGCGAACTGGGACGGTCGCTTCGCGATCCGCGATCCCGCGAACCTCATGGCGCACCTCGCGACGTGGCAAGCCGCGGACATCAGCGCCGGCGCGTACGGTGGCGACCTGCCCGCCGCGCTCGGCGCCATCCGCGCCCGCGTGCTGCTCATGCCCGGCGAGACGGATCTGTACTTCCGGGTCGCCGACAACGCGCTGGAGCTTGCACATCTGCGTCACGCCGAGCTCGTGCCCATACCCAGCATCTGGGGTCATCTGGCCGGCAACCCGCAGCGCAATCCAGCCGATGCAGCCTTCGTGCGCGAGCAGGTCGCGCGGTGGCTGGCTGTGTGAGAGTCGATCAAGACGCGTGACGCGTCGCCACTTGGGTCGTCAGGCAAAGACTGGTTGCTCACCGACGACGATCGCGACGAGCACGCGCAGGTATGAGGTCATCGTTGGCATGAAGCCTTTGGAAGGCGCCTCGGAACGCTTCGCTGGCGCTTCCGGAACCTTCGGCTTGAAATCCGGGAAATATTTCCGGATGAGCTGTGGGTCCACGAGCCGGGGTTGCATGTCGAGCGTTTTGCCGTCGATCTCGACGTACCGGTTCAGCCGGTTGCCGCCCATGGGAAGCTCGAACGCCTTTTCCATGAAGACTTCCGCGCTCTCGAGCGGCCGGTTGTCGACGGTGTTGGATGGCATGAAGATGTCCGGGTAGGCGACGACGCGTGTCAGCCAGCTGAGCGTCTTGTCGTCATGCGGACCGATCGTCTCCAGTTTGTGAAAATCGGCGATGTGATCGATATCGAGCGGGGCGCATTTCACACCGTTGTCCAGCGTGAAATATACGTTCGGCAGTGACAGATCGGGCGAGACGAGACCGTGATGCGCCAGGTTCGCGTACAGCTTGACCAGCGCCTCCTGGAATTCAGGCGGAAACGTCTTGACGACCTCATCGTAGTCCTTCAACGGCGATACGCCCCGAATGCGAATTGCCTTGTAGAGCGCGTCCGTCTTGACCATGACGATCCGCTTGCCGTCGAAGGCGATCTTGCGCTGGACGACGTACGGCTCGCTCGCGTCCGGATGAAACTCGAGCATCTCGGCCTCGGGGCCGACGATGTCGGCGAACGATTTGATGCGCTCCCAGGTCTTCTGCATGCGGAGCACTTGCTCGCGTGCCGTGCCGAAATCCTTGTGATCCTTGGCGATCTTGATGACCGAGCCGGTCTTGTCGAACAGCTGACCCGGTTCGCGGCCTTTGACGTCCTTGATGATGTAGACCTCGGACGACGCACCGGCGCCGAGGCGTATCGCATTCCCCTTTTCGTCGGTCTCGAGACGATACTCGATCTCCTTGTCGTTTTCGATCACGGGAAACCAGCTGCGCCGCGCCGGCGTGCCAGTCACCGGCAGCTTGCTGCGATCGGCCACCGCCGCGACGGTGGGTGCTGTGACTGCGGACGCGGGACGTTGCGGCGCTGCGCGGCCCGACATTCCAGGCGCCGCGCTGCCGGGTAGCGGCTCGGACTCGAATTGCGTCGTCGCACCGCGAAACGTTCGCGGCGGACCTTCGGGGCGCGTCGTCGGCTGTAGCGGAGGCAACGCAGGACCCTGCGTTGATGCCGCGCCGGCCGGCACCGACGTCGCGGGCAACGGCGGCAGCGCGGGTCCCTGCGTGGACACGGCGCCGGGCGGGAGCGATGGCGGCGCCGACGCAGCTGGCGTCGAGGGCGGCAGATCGGGCGCGGGCATGCGTGTGGTCGCCGGTTGCGCCGGCGACGTTCCCGCCGTTGGGGGCGGTTCGTTCTGTGTCGTCGACGGCGTCGCTGCCCACGGTTGCGCGGGCGCGGGCTCCTCGCCGAGCAGCTTCATGGGCGCCTTGTCGGCATGGCCCTCCTGCAGGTCGTTGCCCATGCGCGCGACCTGATGGCGGACCAT
>Ga0207674_10000993_pt1 | contig 37011 bp, 35 predicted proteins | sample KBSCornC72_FD_184303 | JGI IMG/M metagenome (GOLD analysis project Ga0207674, IMG submission 184303) | Corn rhizosphere microbial communities from Kellogg Biological Station, Michigan, USA - KBS Corn C7-2 (SPAdes) (version 2) | ecosystem: Host-associated > Plants > Roots > Rhizosphere > Soil ... | reverse complement strand
GCGCGCGGAAGCGTCCGCCACGGCGCGCAACAATTCAGGCGAGCACCACTGCACGCCGGCCGGACCGTACTGGACGTTGAAATCGGGCCGATCGCACGCCGCTGCGATGGCATCGACGCGTGCCATCAACTCGGCAACGGGAAGCGGCGGCCCGCAGAAGCGCTTTTCCACGTCGGTGCGAACACCGCTCGGCAGCGCGGCGAGCACCCGCTCGGACGGGCCGTAAACGAGCGGATTGATGTCGCGCAACGCCACCGCGAATCCGACACGGACGCCGACATCGCGCGCGGCACGGGCAACCTGTTGCACTTCGGTAACGAGATCGGTGATGCCCTGCACGCGGGTGTAGTGAATCATCACCGTTCCGGCTCCGCCGAGCGCGCTTCGCGCCAGCGATACGGCCGCGGCGGTGTACGCATCGACGGGCGGCAGCATCGCCATGTAATGCAGCCAGATCTCCAGCGGCTTCCCTGCCGCGCCGAAGGAGCTGGAGCGCACGGTGCGCGCGTGGTCGTGTGCATTGACCAGTGCGGGAAGCGCGAGAATCGCGCGGCACGCGCCGCTGTCGCACCGGTCGACGGCGACGATGTGCTCGCCGTCCAGCCTGAGGCTGCGATTGCGAGCGACACCTGCGCTCGCATCGGGAAGAATGAACCTGCAATCGATGCTGCGCATCAGGCATCGCTCCCATCGTCTCGAATGCGCATGATGTCGACCGCCGGCGCGTGCCGCTTCACTTGGGGAGGCGCGGCAGCATCCGATCGGCAGTCGGTGGAAGGAACGAGCGGTCGAACACTTCCGACACCGCCGGCGTGCGAGGCAGATTGTAGGCTTTGACCGCGACGGCAATCGCATCGGCCATCCGCTTGTCCGAAATGTCTCCGACGCCGACGCGCCTGCTTTCCGGCGTGTCGATCAGCGTGCGCGTCACGTACAGCAGGCGTCGCTTCTCGATGTCCTTGTTGATCAGCGGCTGGATCCTGGCGAGCATGTCGATGGCGGCATCGGGATGCTCGAGAACCTCGCGCATCGAGCGGGCAAGCGCGCGAAGCAATCCCCGCACCGCCTCGGGATGCTCGTGGATGAGCTTTTGCGAAACCATCACGCCGTTGGAGTAGAGGTCGAGACCGTAGTCGGTGTAGTAGAGCCAGCGAAAATCCTTGTCGGGGTCGAGATTCAGCGCGACGAGGTTCATGTAGCTCGTCGCCGTGAACACGGCCGATGCATCGACCTCGCCGCGCAGCAGCAGCGGCTCCTGCAGGGCCGGCGTCATGTTCTGGATGGTGACGGTATCGAGCGGCAGGTTGTTGCGCTCGGCAAGGAGCGGGAACAGCGTCAGTGCCGCCGAGCCTGCCGGTGCGCCGAGCTTGTGTCCTTTCAGGTCGGCGACCGTCCTGATCGGGCTCGTTGCCTTCGTCAGCAGCGCGAACGGCGCCTTGCTGTAGATCATGTACACCATCACCGGTGCGACGCCCGGCCGCTGCGCGGTGTTCTGAATGATGGCGTTCACGTCGCCGAAGCCGGCGTCGTAGGTGCCGGACATGATGCGCGTCACCGTATACGCCGAGCCGTCTCCCTGGTCGATCGACAGCTCGATGTTCTCCCTGGCGAGATAGCCCTTCTCCTGCGCCCAGTAGAACCACGCGTGGATGCCCTGGAGCTTCCAGTCGAGGGTGAAGTGGATCCTGACCTTGTCCTGCGCGCACGCGCTGCCCGTCGCGAACGCAAGGATCGACAGGCCGATGGCAATTCGAAGCAGCTTGGGCATGGCGCCTCCTGTTCGTGAGGGTTCGCGACCGCGGCGCCGCACGTCCGTAGCGGGCAACGCCAACGATTCAGGAGCGCGCCGCGCTCTTCCTTTTCGCGCGCGCTTCCGCCGGCGAGAGTCCGGCGACGATCAGCCGCGTTGCTTCGTCGATGTGGTCGCACAGCAGTTTCACCGCGAGATCGGCGTTGCGGTTGAGGACCGCATCGAGGATGCGCTGGTGAATGAGCGAACGCGGCGAATTCGGCAGGCGGCTCTTCGCCGAGAGGCGGCGGTAGCGGTCGAACTGGTCGCTCAACAGCGCATGCAGGTGCAGCAGGCAGTCGGACTGGCAGGCGGAGACCAGCGTGCGATGAAAGTCGCGATGCCGGCTTTCCCAGATGTCCTCGGCGACGTTCTTGCCGGCCTTCTCGAGCAGCGCCACCTTGTGGCGCGCCGCGACCACGTTCGCCTCCCACGCGTCGTCGCCGTAGCTGATCGACAGGCGCAGCGCCAGGCCTTCGATTTCCTTGCGCACCATCGCGATGTCGATGATGTCGTGCGCCGACACCGATGGAACGCGAAAGCCGCGCTGCCCGGTAGCCACGACGAGCCGGTTTTCGGCGAGCCGCGACAACGCCTCGCGCAGCGGGCTCAAGCCGACCTTGTACGTCTTGCGCAGGTAGTCGAACCGCAGCTTCGTCCCGGGCGGCAGCCGCGCGCTCAGGATGTCGACGCGCAAGCGCTCGAACATCTCGCCGGCCAGCGTGCGCGATGCCGTTTCGCCCGCTGGCCCCGGCCGTGCCGCATCAACCGGTTGCCTGCGGACCGGCTGGCTTGCGTCGGAACGCGCGTTTTCCTTCAGCATCGTGGTATTTCCCGGTTAGCGCTGCGATGACCCGCGAACACGCGCATCCTGCGTGCCTGCGCGGAATTTCACGAGATGCCCATGCTTTCCGCGACACCCGAGAGCGCCTGTTCGAAGCACGCGAGCGGCGCGCGCACGACGCCGGCGCCGACCTGGCCGACGCCCGCCTCCTTGTGCGCAATGCCGGTGTTGATCACCGGAGTCTTGCCCGTCTGCAGCACCTTGCGGATATCGATGCCGGTGGGAACGCCGGCGAAATCGAGGTTGGGCATCGTCCACTCGGGATTGCGCCCTTCGGTGATTTCGTACATCGCGTTCGTGTAGTTCGCCGCCTCGCTTGCCGAACCGGCGCCGACGAAGCCGGCAACCGCGGGCGCCGTGGCCATTGCGAATCCGCCGAGGCCGATCGTTTCGACGATCGCCGAGTCCCCCATGTCGGGGTTGGCGTCGCTCTGCGAGTAGCCGGGGAAGAACAGGCCGACCGGCATTTCGACGGGTGCCGTGTACCAGCGATCGCCGGTTGCGCTCACCCGCACACCGAAGTCGGTGCCGTTGCGGCACATCGCGGTGACGATCGTCGATGCCTCGATGCCGCCCGCCGGATCGGTCATCGACTTGCCCATCGCCATTGCAATATTCAGGAAGAACTGGTCGTTCCTGCCGATGAAGCTCAATACGTCGGCCAGCGTGTCGCGGTCGGTGCACGCACGGGCGAGGGCAGGCGCAATCTCGCGCAGGAACAGCGCGGAGCACGCGACGTTGCGCTGGTGCATCTCGTCACCCATCGCGAGTCCGCGGGCGATGATCCCCTTGAGGGGAATGCCTCCGCGCAGCGTCAGCGCCGATGAAAGTGCAGGCCCGAGCACGTCGGCGATCCAGCGCAGGCGGGCCAGCACTTCCTCGTCGTTTCCGCCGAAGCGCATGACCTTGCCGAGGCCTTCGTTGATCGTGCAGTACGCGCGGTTGCCGAACGCGCTGTTCTCGACGATCATGACCGGCTGGCTTGCCGTGGTCATTCCCGTCATCGGGCCGACGGCGCCGAAGTGATGATTGGGGTGAAACGAAAATTCGCCGGCCGCCGCGGCCTTCGCCGCGTCGTCGAGCCCCGCGGACCAGCCCTCGAACACCGCTATGCCGCAGATCGCGCCGCGCATCGGGCCGCACATCCGGTCCCAGGTGATCGGAGGACCGGCGTGGAGAATGACGTTCCTGCCGAGTCCCTTGATGACCTCATGCGCCGGCTTCACGTCGACGAGCACCGGCTGTGCCTCGAGAATCCTGCGCAGCGCTTCCTTGTTCGCGAGCTCGATTTTCTGCACGTTCCGATCTCCTCGTCCCGAGAGGCGTCCGTTCTCGACGGTTGTCCGATGATACCGGACGCCGTGCGCGCCGGGCAATAAAGATCGAATGAACGGCTCATCGTCGGTATAACGGTTTAATTTCGAAAAAGTGGCGCAGCGCGCGCGCTTCGCGTAATCTTTCGGCGCGGGGCGCTGCTTCGTGGTCGCGGCAAGCGAAGATCCGTCCATGCGGAAACAGCAGGCGCCAGGACCCAGGACTTCGGGGGATCGATCGATGTCGGCAACGGGCAACATTGCGCAGCGTCTAGTGATCGCGATCGGGGGCAACGCCACGCATCCGGAAGGCATACGGGGCACGCCGTCCGAGCAGGTCGAGGTGGCCGCGAGGCTGGGCGACGCGTTGTTGCCCGTGATGGAGCTCGGCAACGAGTTGATCATCACGCACGGGAACGGGCCGGTCGTCGGCAAGATCCTGATGCGCCAGTCGATCGCGCGACAGCGGGTCGAGCCGATGTCGCTCGACATCTGCGTCGCGCACAGCCAGGGCGGCATCGCCTATCTCCTGATGCAGGCGCTGGAGAATGCGTTGCGCGCGAAGGGCAATCCGCGCCACGTCGTCTGCCTGCTGACGCAGGTCGAGGTCGACCCGAACGATCCCGCCTTCGCCGATCCGTCGAAGCCCATCGGCTATTTCTATTCGGAGCAGGAAGCGCGCGAGCTCAACGCCGAGCTCGGATGGCAGATGCGCGAGGATTCGGGCCGCGGCTGGCGGCATGTCGTTCCGTCGCCGCGCCCGAAGCACATCGTCGACATTTCGCTCGTGCAGACGGTCGCGAAGAGCGGTGCGGTCGTCATCGCCGGCGGTGGCGGCGGTGTGCCGGTCGTTCGCTCCGCCAACGGCCAGCGGCACGGCGTGGAAGCGGTGATCGACAAGGACCGCACGTCGGCGCTGATGGCGAACGTCCTGCACATCGACGATTTGATGATCCTGACCGCGGTCCCGCGCGTGGCGATCAACTTCGGCAAGCCCGATCAGCGGGCGCTGGATCGCGTGACGCTGTCGCAGGTCAGGAAGTGGCACGCCGAAGGACAGTTTCCGCCCGGCAGCATGGGACCGAAGATCGACGCGGCAATCCAGTTCCTGCAAGGAGGCGGGCGCCGCGTGATGATCGGGCGGCTCGAGGACGCAATGCCAATCCTGCGCGGCGACGCGGGCACGCACATCGTCGCCGACTGATCGCTTTCGCCGCATGGAAGACGCCGATCGAACCGATGGTGACGCGACGGTCGAGTCGAGCACGCGCATCGTCGTGCTCGGCAACGCCGCGCGCACCATATTGCGTGAAAGCCGGCATGGATCGGTGCTCGCGGTTTTTCGGCGCAGCTTCTACGTGCGCTTCGCCAGCCAGGTCGTATGCATCGGGCCGCTCGGCCTCGGACGCGGGCCGTTGAACGCGCTTTATGCGTCCTTCGATCGCGTGCCGTGGCTCGCGCGGGCTCTTTCGCCGGACGCCGAGGTCCGTTCCGATGGAGGCAGACTCGAGGTCGACGATCGGTTTGCATTCGACTTTGTCACGGCCGACGTTTGGCAAGCGCCTGCGGCTCCGCTTTCTGCAATCGTGTCGCTTCCTGCCGGCGTGCAGCTTCTCGCAGCGGCGGCGCGGCAACGCGCCCCCGGGGGTTTGGGGCCTCTGCTATGGTTATCCGCGAACGCGCTCGACGCCGATGCGCACGGGGCACGCGAGCCGTTGCTGCGGGCAGCGATGCCGCCGGTCGCCGCGCTTCGCGGCTGGCTCGCCTCGGTGCTGAGGGGTATCGCCGCGCCGCCCCCCGCGATCGGCGCGCTGATCGGGCTCGGTCCCGGATTGACGCCGTCGGGTGATGACTTCCTGTGCGGAACGATGGCCGCACTGCATTATTTCGGTCGGGGCGACGTCGCGTCGCGCCTCGCCGCAATCGTGGCGCCGCGGCTGGCCGAGACGAACCTGATCAGCGCCGCGTACTTGCGCTGCGCGTCGGCCGGCGAGGCGTCGAGCGTGCTGTTCGAGGTCCTCGGCTGCCTGCCCGCTGCGGACACCGCGCTGCTCGCGCAGCATCTCGACGCCGTGGATCGGGTCGGCCACACGTCGGGCTGGGACTGTCTGGCCGGTGCGGGGGCGGTGTGCGCCGAGTTGGCCATGCTGCCGCCGATGCCCGCGCCCTCGGCAGCGCACGGCCACTGCTGAAATCTACGGAAGCTTGCGCAGCACGTTCTACGGAAGCTTGCGCAGCACGTCGATCGCGAGCTCCGCCGCGTGCGCATTCGACGGTGCGACGACGACACCCGCATCCTCGAGCAGCGCGACCTGTCGTGAATAGCCCTGCGGATCGTCTTCGGTTCCGCACACCGACGTGATCACCACCGCCTTGCGCTCGTTTACGGGCGGCAGCGCCGAAATGAGCTCGCCGGCCGGATCGGCGTTCGCGCCGTAGCCGATGACGACGTCCATGAGGATCACCGCCGTCCGGTTGTCCTCGAGCGCATCGGCCAGCATGCGGTTGCGCAGCGTCGCATCGATCATCGGATGCGGGCGGCCGACGGTGTATTCGTCATCGCCGAGATCGAGGAGCGCATGCATGTCGCCGGCCGTGGCGTCGGCCTTGCGCACGCCGGGTATCGGCACGTTGGAGGCAACCGCGATGCCGGCGCGGCGGAAGAAGACCTGCGCTTCGGCGCACATCGTGCCGCCCGAAAACAGTCCCTGCATCCGCGAACGGCCGCGGGCAACGCGTGCGGCAAGCTCCGACGCGGCGGGCGGCTGAGCGTTCCAGCCGATGCGCTTGTCCGACAGCGCGCTCTGCGCGGTCGATCGCAGATCGGAGAACAGTGCAGCGTTCGGCGGCACCGGCATGTCCTCGACACCGATGAAGCAGATCGACACTTTCTTGCTGCTCTGCGCGATGCGATCGAGAACCACTTTCGCAACCGCGGGCTCGGGCGGCTTGGAGATCAGCACGATCTGCTTCGTACCGGGATCGCGGTCGAGTGCATCGAAAGCCATCAGCGTCGTGATGCCGCCGACGGCCTGCTTGAGGTCGCGCCCGCCGACGCCGATCACGTGCGACACGCCGCCACCGCCGCGTGCGATCAATGTCGACACTTCCTGCAGCCCGGTGCCCGACGCGCCGACGAGGCCGATGTCGCCGCGCCCGATCACGTTGGCAAAGGCGAGCGGAACGCCGCCGATGATCGCCGTCCCGCAGTCGGGACCCATCATCAGCAACCCGCGCTGCCGCGCGTCCTGCTTCAGCGCGACCTCGTCGGCGATCGGCACGTTGTCGCTGAACATCATCACGTGCAGTCCGCGATTGAGTGCGCGCCGCGCCTCCGCCGCGGCAAATTCGCCGGGCACCGAAATGAGCGCGAGATTGGCGCCCGGCAATTGCGCAAGCGCGGTATCGAGGGATTTCGGATACCACTGCCCGGCGCCTTTCTCGCTCGCGGCGGGCGCGTCGAGCAGCCGCTCCGCCTCGGCCAGCGCGCTTGCCGCCGGCGCCTCGCCGTCGGCCGACACGGCGAAGATCAGGTCGTTGGGACCGGCGCCTTCGCCATCGGCGTTCAGCAATCCCGCGTCGCGCATCAGATTCTTGTTGGTGACCGAGCCGATCATCAGCGCGGCGCTCGCCACGCCGTCGAGTGCGCCCACCGCGCGCGAGATGCGCATCAGCGCGACCGAGTCGCGGTAGAACGCGCGGCGTACCTGGTTGACGACGTGAGCCATGGTCAGTTTGCTCCGTTCATGTCGGCGAAGGCGACGAGTGCCTGCTCGAAGCACGCGAGCGGCGGATGGACGACACCGGCGCCGATCTGTCCGCGTCCGGGCAGCCGGTTCGCGATGGCGGTGTTGATCACGGGCAGCAATCCGGTCGCGAGCACCTTGCGGATGTCGATGGCGGTGGGCACGCCCGCCATGTCGAGCGTCGGCAACGCCCAATCGGTGTTGGTGCCCAGCGTGATCTCGCGCATGCTCCTCGTGTAACCGATCGCGTCGGCCAGTGTGCCGGCACCGATGAAGCCGACGACCGCGGGCGAGGCCGCCATCGCGAAACCCCCGAGCCCGACCGTTTCGGTGATGCACGAATCGCCGATGTCCGGATTCGCATCGGCCTCGGTGAACCCGGCGAACAGCAAACCCTTGGCCGGCTGCGCGGGACCCGTGAACCAGCGATCGCCGGTGCCACTCACGCGAATGCCGAAATCGGTGCCGTTGCGCGCCATCGTCGTGACGACGGTCGAGTGCGCGATGCCGTGCGCCGGCGCCACCGTCGCCTTGGCCATCGCCATCGCGACGTTCAGGAAGAACATGTCGTTGCCCGCAACGAAACGCAGGATGCGGCCAAGGTCGCGGGTCGCAGTGTCGGCGAGGTCGCCGGCGAGCTCGCGCAGGATCAGGCTCGAGCAGGCGGCGTTGCGCATGTGCATTTCGTCGCCCATCGCAAGGCCGCGTGCGATCAGCGGCTTGAGCGGGACGCCGTCCCGGTTGCGTATCGCGGCACCGAGCGCAGGACCCGCCACCGCCGCCATCCACTTCAGCCGGTCGATCACTTCGCGATCGTTGCCGCCGAAGCGCATCACGTTCCCGATGCCCTCGTTGACCGTGCAGAACGCGCGATTGCCGAACGCACGGTTCTCGACCACGAGCACCGCCATGTTGCGCGTGGTCATCCCCGTCATCGGCCCGACGGCGTCGTAGTGGTGGTTGGGCTCGAACCCGATCTCGCCGGACGCGGCGAGGCGGCTCGCGGCCTCGAGGTCGGGCGCCCAGCCTTCGAATACGATCGCGCCGGCCACCGCGCCGCGCATCGGTCCGCACATTCGGTCCCAGCCGATCGGCGGTCCGGCATGCAGTATCGTCCGATCAGGCAGTTGCGGGATCGCGTCTTTCGCGAGCCGGACGTCGACCAGGACCGGCTCGCTTGCCAGAATGCGCCGCAATGCCTCGCGGTTGGCGGCGGCGATCGCGTCGCCGGACGTGGGTACGGTCATCTCAGCCGCCGAGCTTCGCCAGCAACTCGCTGATTCGCGGATTGATGACCGCCGGCGGCGACCAGTCCAGGTGAACGACAGGAACGTTGCAGCGCTCCAGGTCGCGCGCAAATTCACGCAGTCCGATATTGACCACGCGCACCTCCATTTGCAGCAGCTTGTCGGTTTCCATTCGATGTCCTCTCGTGTTCCGCGCCGCCTGCCGATCCATTCCGGGGGATTGCCGCGCGTGGCTGGTGCAGCGTTGCAATAATAGCGCATACGCGGCTGAATTTCGAAATTATTGCGGCGACCATCGTACGGATCCGGCACGCCGGCCACCGCAATGCGCGAATTGAAGCTCGACGCGCGTCCCGCTCGCTTCGACGCGTCGGCGCAGGTTCGCGCGGAATTTCGAAATATGTTGACAATGCAACGGACAGCCAGTTTACTGAACGCCGCCGGCGGTAGCGACATTCGCCGCTTTGCCAGCGAGCACGGGGTCCCTCCTCAGAGCATGCGCACATGAGCGACGTGTTTGCCGCCGCCTCGGGTGAAAAGTCCGCCCGACTGGAGTTGCGCGGTATTTGCAAGTCCTATCCTGCCGTCGTCGCCAACGACGGCATCGACCTTCGCGTCATGCCGGGCGAAATTCACGCCGTATTGGGTGAGAACGGCGCCGGCAAGAGCACGCTGATGAAGATCATCTACGGCGTCGTGAAGCCCGACGCCGGCGAGATCCTGTGGCACGGCGCGCCGATCGACGTGGCCAGTCCCGCGCATGCTCGCGAACTCGGGATCGGCATGGTCTTCCAGCACTTTTCGTTGTTCGAAACGTTGAGCGTCGCGGAAAACGTGGCGCTGGTGTTGCCGGGAAAGCCGGGTCTCGACGAGGTGGCCGAACGCATCGGCACCGTATCCGAACGCTATGGCCTGGCGGTCGACCCGCGGGCCCTCGTCCATTCACTTTCCATCGGCGAGCGCCAGCGCGTGGAGATCATCCGCTGCCTGCTGCAGGATCTGCAGATGCTGATCATGGATGAGCCCACGTCGGTGCTGACGCCCCAGGCAGCGGCTCGGCTGTTCGAGACGCTGCGGCAGGTGGCGAGCGAAGGCTGCAGCATTCTCTACATCAGCCACAAGCTCGACGAGATCAAGGCGCTTTGCCATCGCGCAACGGTGTTGCGGGCTGGCAAGGTGAGCGGAACCTGCGACCCGCAACGCGAAACGACCTCCGGCATGGCGCGACTGATGATTGGCCGCGACCTGCCGAAATGCAACCATCCCGAGGCAGCGGGTGACGGTGAGGCGAGGCTCATCGTCGACGGCCTTTCACTCGCGTCCGAAAATCCGTTCGGCACCGACCTGTCCGAGATACGGCTGGTCGTACGCAGTGGCGAAATCCTCGGGATCGCCGGGATTTCCGGCAATGGACAACAGGAGTTGCTGGCGGCCCTGTCGGGCGAACGGGCGACGCAGGATGCCGGCGTGATCAGCCTGTGTGGAAGGGCGGCCGGGCGCCTTGGCGCAGCCGCACGTCGCCGCCTTGGGCTGTGCTTCATTCCCGAAGAGCGGCAGGGTCGCGCCGCAATCCCGTCGATGTCGCTCATCGACAATGCGCTTTTGACCGCGCACGGCCAGCGGATGGTGGCCGCAGGCATGCTGCGAGCGGACGTAATGCGCGATTTCGCTCGGCGCTGCATCGACGATTTCGATGTCAAGTGCGCTGGTCCCGACGCCGAGGCGAAGAGCCTGTCGGGCGGCAACCTGCAGAAATTCATCGTCGGGCGCGAGGTGATGCAACAGCCGAAGGTGCTGGTGGTGTCCCAGCCGACCTGGGGCGTCGATGTGGGTTCCGCGGTTTCGATCCGCCAGTCGCTCATCGATTTGCGTAACGCCGGCACGGCGGTCCTCGTGATATCGGAGGATCTCGAGGAGCTGTTCGAGGTCTGCGATCGGATCGCCGTCATCGCCAACGGCCGCCTGTCGCAGGCGAAGCGCGCCACCGAGACGGACGTCGAGGAAATCGGCGTGTGGATGAGCGGGCTTTGGCCGGCCCGCGTTGCCGGCCCGGCCAACGCACATGCCGACGAGTCCGTCCATGCAACTTAGGCTCGAACCGCGCGCGTTGCAATCGCGCGCGATGCGCTACGCATCACCCGTCATCGCCGCGGCCTTGACGCTCGTGATGGGCTTCATCCTGTTCGCCGCGCTCGGCAAGAATCCGCTGGCGGCTTTCCACGCGTTTTTCATCGCGCCGATCAACAGCATCAACGGCGTTGCCGAGCTGTTTCTCAAGGCTTCGCCGCTGGTGCTGATCGCGATCGGGCTCGCCGTCGGCTTTCGCAGCAACATCTGGAACATCGGCGCGGAAGGACAGCTCACCGTTGGCGCCATCGCGGCCGGCTGGGTGGCGCTCAATCCGGCGTTCGCCGACAGTCCGCTGCTGCTCGCCGGGATGATCGTCGCCGGCGCCGTCGGCGGCATGGCATGGGCGGCCGTTCCCGCGTTCCTGCGCACGCGCTTCAATGCCAACGAGATCCTCGTCAGCCTGATGCTCACTTACGTCGCGCAGTTGCTGGTCAACTACCTGGTGTTCGGCCCCTGGCGCGACCCGCAGGGATTCAACACCCCGCAATCGCCGCTGTTCGCGGATGCCGCGCTGTTTCCGATCCTGATCGAGAACACGCGGCTCAACGCGAGTGTGCTGTTGACGCTGGTTGCGGTGGCTGTCGGCTGGGTGTTCCTGAACAAGAGCTTCCTCGGCTACAAGACGCGGGTGGTCGGCCTGTCGAGTGCTGCGGCGCGCTATGCGGGATTCAGCGAGAAGCGCACCGTATGGATCGGCATGCTCGCAGGCGGCGCGGCGGCAGGACTCGCGGGTGTGGGCGAAGTCGCCGGCCCGCTCGGGCAACTGTTTCCGACCATTTCGCCCGGCTACGGCTTCACCGCCATCATCGTGGCGTTCGTCGGCCGCCTCGATCCGGTGGGCATCGTGTTCGCCGGCTTGCTGATGTCGCTGCTTTACCTCGGCGGCGACTCGGCGCAGATAAGCATGGGCCTGCCGGCCGCGGCGGCCTCGCTATTCCAGGGCGCGTTGCTGTTTTTCCTGCTCGGCGCCGACGTGCTCGTCAACTACCGCGTGCGGGTCATCCGTGCGGGACCGGTCGCTCGCCGGAGTTTTTCCGCGTGATGGACATGATCATGCCGGTCGTCGTCGCGACCTTGGGCGCCGGCACACCGCTCATTTTCGCCGCACTCGGCGAGCTCGTCGCGGAGAAATCCGGCGTTCTCAACCTGGGCGTCGAAGGCATGATGCTGGTGGGCGCGATCGTCGCGTTCATCACGATGCTGGGGACCGGTCAGCTGTGGCTCGGTGTCGCCGCCGCGGGCGTCGCCGGCGCACTGATGGCGCTGCTGTTCGCCTTCGCGACGTTGACGCTGCAGGCGAACCAGGTGGCCGCGGGTCTGGCCCTGGCGATCTTCGGCGCCGGCGTCAGCGCGTTCATCGGCAAGGGCTACGTTGGCGTTACGCTGCAGAACGCGGCGAACGGCGGCATCTCGCTGCCGATCGACATTCCGCTGCTGGGCCCGCTGTTGCACTCGCTGCATCCGCTGGTCTACGCCTCGTGGCTGCTGTTCGCGGGTGTAACGTGGTTCTTGACCCGCAGTCGCGCCGGCCTGGTGCTGCGCGCCGTCGGCGAATCACCCGCATCGGCGCATGCCGTCGGATATCCGGTGATCCGCATCCGCTATTTCGCCACGCTGTTCGGGGGAGCGATGGCCGGTGTCGGCGGCGCCTATCTCTCGCTCGTCTACGCGCCGCTGTGGCTCGAAGGCATGGTCGCCGGACGCGGATGGATCGCGCTTGCGCTGGTGGTGTTCGCGACGTGGCGGCCCGCACGCGTGATGCTCGGCGCCTATCTTTTCGGCGGCATCACGATCGTGCAGTATTTCGCGCAAAGCGCGGGAATCGCGTTTGCCACGCAGTTCATGTCGATGCTTCCTTACCTTGCCACGATCGTGGTGCTGGTCGTGATCTCGCGCGACGTCGCGATGATCCGCCGCAACGCCCCGGTGTCGCTCGGCAAGCCCTTCCACCCCAGTGTGTGAAACACGCGCCACCGCGGCGAGCCGGTTGCCGCACTGCAAACGACACCGCGGGACAACCGGCAACGACTACCAACCCAGGAGAGAACCATGCGTATCGTGAACAGACGTGACTTCTTGAAGAGCGCTTCGTCGCTTGGCATTGCCGCAATCGGCGCGCGCGCAGTCGACGCCTTCGCGCAGGACGTCCTGAACGTGGGCGTCGTGCATCAGTTTCCGATCGGCGAGGTCGGCTGGGAAACCCAGCATGCATTGGGATACAAGGCGATGGAAGCGGCGTTTCCCGGCAAGGTGAAGGTGACCGTCGTGGCCGACGTGCAGCAGGCGCAGGACTCGGAGCGCGTGTTCCGCGAGCTCGCGTCGCAGGGCAACAAGCTGATCTTCGGCACCACGTTCTCGCACATGGCGCCGATGCTGAAGGTGGCGCGCACCGCGCCCAACACCTATTTCGATTGCTGTGCGTCGGTCACCACACTCAAGAACATGGGCGCGTTCGAAGCGCGCAACTACGAGGCGAGCTACATCGCCGGCGTCATCGCCGGTCGGATGACCAGGAGCAACATCCTCGGCTGGGTCGGCGCCTTCCCCATTCCGCAGACCGTGTGGCGAATGAACGGCTTCATGATCGGCGCGCGCAGCGTGAATCCGAAGGCGGTTTGCAACGTCATCTGGATCAACACGTGGAACGACCCGGCCAAGGAGAAGGATGCCGTGGGCGCGCTGATTTCGCAGGGAGCCGACGTGCTGGCCGGCAGCCCGAACACGCCGGTGCAGGGCGTTGCGGCGGAAGAGCGCGGCGCGTGGTCGATCGCCAACTGCAGCGATTTCTCGAAGTTCGTGCCGAAGAAGCAGTTGACCGGGGACATCTTCGATTGGCGCAGTGCGTACGTCGACTCGGCGCGCGACGCCCTCGCCGGGAAGTGGAAGGCGCAGGACCGCTTCCGTGGTCTGGGCGAGGGAGGATTCTGCGCGATGGTCCCGTACAACGCCGCGATACCGGCCGAGGTGGTCGCGGATGCCAGGCAGCGCGAGAAGGACATCGTCAGCGGCAAGCTCAAGGTATTCGCGGGTCCGCTCAAGGATCGCGACGGCAAGCAGCATGTGGCTGCCGGCGCGTCGTTGTCGGACAAGGAGATCCGCAGCATCAACTGGCTCGTCGCCGGCATCAACGGGCCCTTTCCGAAGTCGTGAGCATGACGAACGCAGGTGCCGGCGCGCTGTTCGATACCGTGCTGACGGATGCGCTGCTCGCGGACGGCAGCAGGGTATCGATCGGCATCACGGCGGGCCGCATCGCCGCGATCGATGCCGTGTTGCCTGCGGGACGCGAGCAGCTCTCCGTCGGCGGGTCGCTGGTGCTGCCCGGGCTCGTCGACGCGCACGTCCATCTGGACAAGTCGCTGATCGGCGATGCATGGCAGCCGCATCGTGCGGGCAGGAGCGCGACATTCAGCGTGATGGAGCGCGTTGCCATCGAAGCGGAAATCCTCGGTCGCGCGGCGCCCGTCGAGCAGCGGGCCGCTTCGCTGGTCGAGCTTGCCATTGCGCACGGCACGACGCACCTGCGCTCGCACGTCGACATCGATCCAGTCACGGCCCTGAAGAGCCTGCATGCCGTGCTGACCGTTCGTGAACGCTACAAGGACGCCGTGTCGATCCAGATCGTCGCCTTCCCGCAGCGCGGTCTCACGTCGTGCCCCGGAACGCTCGCACTGATGGACGCGGCGATGCGGGAAGGCGCGGACCTGGTCGGCGGCCTCGACCCTTCGGGCGTCGATCACGACGTCGACGGGCAGCTCGACGCCGTATTCGGACTCGCGCAACGCCACGACGCCGGCATCGACATTCACCTGCACGATCCCGCCGCCGAAGGGCTGGCGGAGCTCGACGAGATCGCACGGCGCACCCAGTCGGCGGGCATGGCGGGCCGCGTCAACGTGAGCCACGCATACGCGCTCGGCATGGTGCCGAAGGGGGATGCGCAGCGCACCGCCGAGCGCCTTGCCGATGCCGGCGTCTCGATTCTCACCAACGCGCCGGGCAACCACGCCTATCCATCGGTGCTGCTGCTACGCGAGGCAGGGGTGACCGTCATTGCGGGCAATGACAATATCCGCGATGCCTGGTGGCCCTACGGCGACGCGGACATGCTCGAGCGTGCGATGCTGATCGGCTACGGCTCGGGCTTCCTCACCGATGACGAACTCGGGATCGCGTTTGACCTCGCTACGCACAGCGCCGCGCGGGCGCTGGGCCTCGACGACTACGGCGTGCGCGTCGGCGCGCACGCGGACCTGATCGTGGTCCCGTCGCGCAATGTTGCCGAGGCGGTCGTCGCGCGTCCGGTACGCAGCCACGTGTTCAAGGCGGGCCGGCTCGTCGCGGGGCACGGCAAATATCTCGGCCGGTGAACGGCCAAACCCGAAGGAGAGCGTAAATCGTGACCATGAACCAGGATCATCTCGCGCTGGCAATCCGGCTCGCCCGCGACAATGTGCTCGACAGCGGCGGCCGGCCATTCGGTGCCGTTCTGGTCAGAGGCGACGACGTGTTGGCCACGGGTGTCAACGAAGTGCTCGCCACCAACGACCCATCCAGGCATGCCGAGATGCAGGCGATCCGAGCCGCGGCCGCGACGCTGAAAACCGTCCACCTCGAGGGCTGCGTGATGTACGCGAGCGGCCACCCGTGCCCGATGTGCCTGTCGGCGATCCACATGACCGGCATCAAGGAGGTTTACTACGCGTATTCGAACGAGGACGCCGAGAAATGCGGGATGTCGACGGCAAGGATCTACGCGGAAATGGCCAAGCCGCTGTCGCAGCAATCGATCAGGATCGAGCACGTTCCGCCGCGCAACGGCGGCGAAACGCCTTTCGATTGCTGGCAACGCAAGCGGGAGTCATCGTCACGGTAGTCGCGTGATTACCGACGCGATGCAATGAGCTTCGGGCAAGCGTCGCATTTCGGCCGGTCATTGCAATTGACCAGGAATTTCGAAATATCTTGACATTGCGACGCGTAGCCAGTTTACTGATCGCCGCCGGCGCGCAGCGCGCCGAGGCGTCGGCAGCCCGGGGAGCGTCACGGCGCTGGCACTTCGGCTGTCGCGCCGGCTGTTCGCACAATGCATGACGGGATGCTGAGAATGTCGACCGCAAGATTCGAATCGAGAGTCGTCCGGGTGCCGATGAATTCCCCCGGCGACGTATCCGGCGTGGCTGCGTTGTTCGACAGCGGCGACGTCGATCCCGCGCACGTCATCGCGATCATGGAGCAGACGGAAGGCGATCCCTACGCTCGCGGCTACGCGACGCTGGCGATGGAAGTGCTGCTGTCGGAGCGGCTCGGCATCTCGCGCCGGCAGGTGTTCGACACGATCCCGATGATGATGATCGGCGGCGTGGGCGGCATCATGTGCCCGCACATCATCCTGTTCGTCAGGCAGCCGGGCGGCGCTGCCGGTCGTGGAAAGCGCCTCGCGCTCGGCGTCGCCAGCTCGCGCGAGCTCAAGCCCGAGGAATACGGCACGATGATCGAGGTGGACCTCGTCGCCGAGGCGGTGCGCGTGGCGATGCGCGACGCGGGCATCGCGGACGCATCGCAGATCGAATGCGTCGAGGTCAAATGCCCGGCGATGACGCCAGCGCGCATCGCCGACGCCCAAATGCGCGGACAGAAGGTCGTCAACGCGAACCCGGTCGTCGCGTCGTCGCTTGCGAAAGGCGCATGCGCGCTCGGTGTCGCCGTTGCCACCGGCGAGGTCGACCGTGAAAAGTTGCACGACGGCGTGATCAATGTCGACAAGTCGCTTTACTCGTCGGTCGCTTCGACGTCGGCCGGTGGCGAGCAGGTGGCGTGCCGGGTGCTCGTCATCGGCAACGTGGACGGCGCGCCGGGGAAGCTCGTCGCCGCGCACGGCGTGATGCAGGACCAGCTCGACATCGCTGGCGCACGCACCGCGTTCGTGCGCGCCGGGCTCGCATTGCACGATGGCAGCGTTGCCGAGCGCGACCGCGGCCGCATCTCGGCGGTGCTCGTGAACGCGGGCGCAGATTACGTCGGCAGCGTGCGTGGCCGGCGCCACGTGCTGCACTCCGACTTCCTGTCGCCGTTCAGCGGCATCCAGGCCAAGGCGGTCGCGCATGCCGTCGTGGCGACGATCGTCGGCGACACGATGTTCCTCGCCTCGGCCGGCGCCGAGCATCAGGGTCCGCCGGGTGCCAACCTGGTGTGCGTCATCGCCGAAGCCGCGGCGTAGCGTTCGAGGCGAAACGATCATGGACGTCGAGAAGCATTTGCGATTGACGCAGGCCGGCGCGATGAAGATCATCGAGGCGGCCGTCAGGCACGCGATTGAAATGGGCAAGCCGCAGTGCATCGCGGTGGTCGACGAAGGAGGCCACCTGCTTGCGTTCACGCGCATGGATGGCGGCAAGCGGCTTAGCATCGAATCGGCCATCCGCAAGGCATCGACGGCCGCATCGAGTCGCGCGCCGACCGGGGGCATCCAGGGCGAGCTCGAATTCCGGCTTGCCCATGCGACCTCCGGGCAGCTCGTCAACCTGAAGGGCGGATTGCCGATCATCGTCGACGGCATCACGATCGGCGGCATCGGCGTCGGCTCGCAGACCGGCGAGGAAGACCTCGAAGTCGCGCAGGCGGGACTGCGCGCCATCGCGGGTGTGCGGTCCGCCTGAGCACCCCGCGGAAACGAGCGCATCGGCGACTGCTGACCTCAATGGCGAAATCCCGCGAGTGATGAAGGTCGCTGTCTTCTGTGGATCCAATCCCGGCCGGTCGGAAATCTATGGCAACGCCGCGCTGCAGCTCGGCCGCGCGCTTGCCGCGCGCAAGATCGGGCTCGTGTTCGGCGGCACCAACAAGGGGCTGATGAAAATCGTCGCTGATGCCGTGGTAGCCGGCGATGGCGTCGTCCATGGCGTCATTCCGGCGGCGCTCGTCGACAAGGGCCAGCAGTATCCGCGGCTCACGCACGCCGACGTCGTCGAGACGCGGTCGCTGCGCAAGCGCCGGATGGCCGAGATCGCCGACGCATTCATCGCGATGCCTGGCGGCGTCGGCACCCTCGAGGAGCTCCTCGAAATGTGGGTCGACGCGCAACTCGAGGGTCACGGCAAGCCGCTCGGACTGCTCAATGTCGGCGGATTTTTCGACGGCCTGCTGACCTTCGTGGACACGATGATCGAGGAGCGCTTCCTGCCGCCGCAGCACAGGGACATGATCATCGCCATGCCCGATCCCGACAGCCTGCTCGAAGCATTTCGTTCGTTTGCTCCGGTCACCACGTCCAAATGGATGTGACCTGGCGCCGTCGCCGTCAAACCGATCGAGGAGAACACGCCATGTCCGTACGTGCCTTTCTGCGCAGCGCCGCCGCGGCGCTCGCCGCGCTTTGCGTCGCAACCGCCGTGCATGCCGCCGATCCGGTCAAGATCCGCTTCGTGCTGAACTGGAAATACCAGGGTCCGCAGGCGTGGTTCTTCGTCGCGCAGGACAAGGGATATTTCAAGGCCGAGGGCCTCGACGTGCAGATGGATCAGGGCGAAGGATCGGGTGCCGCCGTCACCCGGGTGGCCAGCAAGGCGTACGACATGGGGTTCGGCGACATCAACGCGCTGACGGTCTTCGCCGCGCAGCATCCCGACGACTCGCCGAAGGCCGTGTTCATGGTGTACGGCAACTCGCCGTTCTCGATCTACTCGCTGAAGGACAAGGGTTTCACGTCGCCGAAGCAGCTCGAGGGCAAGACGCTCGGCGCGCCGGTCGACGACGCGCCGTTCAAGCTCTTCCCGGCGTTCGCGAAGGCCGCGGGCATCGACGCCAGCAAGGTGAAATGGAAGCACATGCAGCCGAGCCTGCGCGAGCAGATGCTCGTGCGCGGCGAGGTCGACGCGATATCGGGATACATCAACACGGTCTGGTTCAGCTTGCGCAAGATCTACCCGAACCCGGGTGACAAGGTGAACATCATGAAGTACAGCGACTACGGGCTCGATCTGTACAGCAACGCGATCATCGTGTCGAAGGATTTCATCCAGGCGCATCCGCAGGCCGTGGCCGGCTTCCTGCGCGCGCTCGCCAAGGGCTTCCAGGACGTGCTCGCCGATCCCGGGATGGGCGTGGACGCCGCACTCAAGCGCCAGCCGCTGCTCGACCGGCGCATCGAGCTCGAGAACCTGATCGCGACGGTGAACATCGAGATGTTCTCGCCCGAATCGAAGCGCATCGGCGTCGGCGACGTCGACGACGCGCATTTGAAGAAGGGCATCGGCATCGTCGTCGACTCGTACGAGCTGAAGCGCACGCCGGCACCCGATGAAGTGTTCACGCGCCAGTTCCTGCCGGCGCGCGAGCTGCGCAACATCCACGAGCTCAAGACGCCGGAATGACGCGATGATCACGGCAAACGGCGCCGTGGCGGTCGCGGGCGCGGCCGCGAACGGCAGCGCCGGCGACGCCGACGTGTTCGTCGACGTCCGGAACGTCACGCTCAACTACAAGGTCGGCGACGACAGCTCGACGCTGGCGCTCGACCAGACCAGCATGACGCTTCGTCGCGGCGAGTTCGTCGCGATCGTCGGCCCGAGCGGCTGCGGCAAATCGTCGCTGCTGAAGCTCGCGTCGGGATTGCGCCGCCCGTCGCAGGGCGAGGTCGTCGTCGGCGGAAGCGCGGTCATGAAGCCGATCAAGATCGTCGGCATGGCCTTTCAGAATCCGACGATGCTGCCGTGGCTGCGCACGATCGACAATGTCCTCATGCCGCTGCAGATCGTCGAGCCGCACCGCAGCCAGTTCCGCGCGAAGAAGGAGGCGTATCGCGCGATGGCGCAGTCGCTTCTGAGCGAAGTGGGGCTCGGCAATTTCGCCGACAAGTATCCGTGGGAGCTCTCGGGCGGGATGCTGCAGCGGGCGTCGCTCTGCCGCGCGCTGATCCACGACCCGCGCCTGCTGCTGCTCGACGAGCCGTTCGGGGCGCTCGATGCGTTCACGCGCGAGGATCTGTGGCAGGTGCTGCAGAAGCTGTGGATGGAACGCAACCCGACGGTGATCCTCGTGACGCATGACCTGCGCGAGGCCGTCTTTCTCGCCGACACCGTGCACGTGATGAGCGCGCGTCCGGGCCGGGTGCTGACGACGCACCGCGTGAATATCCGCCGGCCGCGCACGCTGGACGATCTTTTCACCGACCAGGCATCGCAACTCGTGCACGAGCTGCGCCGCCACATCGCGCACGATCGCGCGATCTAGAAAAGCTTCCGAATGCGATCCGTTCACGAACTGGGTGCCGCCGCGGACGCGGCGGTCACGCAACCCGCAGCGTCGAAGCCCCGGCGCTTGCATTCGCGCCTCGGCAAGGGCCTGCGCGAGCTTGCCGCGCCCGACCACGTCTTTCCGCTGCTGGCGATCATCCTTTTCTTCGTGGTGTGGGAAATCGTCTGCCGCGTGTTCAGCGTGCCGGTGTTCATCCTGCCGAAGCCGAGCGAGTTTCTCGGCGTGCTGATCACGAAGTGGCCGGCCATCCTGCCCAACGCCGTTCAGACGCTGTACACGACGATCGTCGGTTTCGCGCTCGGTGTGCTCGTCGGGGCTGCGATCGGCGCCTGCATCGGACTGTCGCGCTTCGTCTACCGCGTGACGTATCCGCTGCTGATCGGCTTCTACAGCGTGCCGAAGATCGCCGTGGTCCCGATCCTCGTGATCTGGTTCGGCATCGGAACGGTGCCTGCCATCCTCACCGCGGCGATCATGTGCCTCTTCCCGGTGGTCGTGAACGTCGCCACGGGACTCGCGACCACCGAGCCCGAGCTCGAGGACGTGCTGCGCTCGCTCGGCGCGAGCAAGCTCGACATCCTGCGCCGGGTCGGTCTTCCGCGCTCGATGCCGTATTTCTTCGCGTCGCTGAAGATCGCGGTTTCGCTGGCGTTCGTCGGTACGGTCGTCGCCGAGACGGTGGCGGCCAACATCGGCATCGGCAGCATGATGATTCTCGCGAGCTCGACGTTCGACGTGCCGCTGGTGTTCGCCGGCGTGTTCCTGCTGGCGGTGCTCGGCGTCGCGATGTACGCGGTGTTCGCGCTGATCGAGCGACGCGTCACGTTCTGGGCCCGGCGCAACGCCGACGTTGCGGTGTAGCGGCGCGCCATGCGCGCGTCGATCTCCGCGCCTGGCGGGCTACGCGATGTCGCGCAGCGCCCGCACCGCCAGCCGGTAGCCGGCCGGGCCGAGGCCGGCGATCACGGCGGTCGCCACCATCGACACATACGAGCGGTGGTAATGCGGCTCGCGCCGATGGATGTTCGATATGTGCAGCTCGATGATCGGCCCCATGAACATTTTCAGCGCGTCGAGAAGGGCGATCGACGTGAATGAAAAGGCGGCGGGATTGATGATGATCGCGCGCGCCTCGTCGATGGCCTCGTGGATCCAGTCGACGAGCTGCGCTTCGCTGTTCGTCTGCCGGAATACGATCGGCTGCGCACCGGCTTCTTCGCGGCACTGCGCCTCGATCTGCGCGAGCGTCGTGGTGCCGTAGATCGACGTCTCGCGCTGGCCGAGGCGATTGAGGTTCGGCCCGTTGAGGATGTAGAGCGGCTTCGTGCCGGAGTCGGTCATGGCTTCAGTATTATCCCGGGGATTTGCATCGGCCTCGCCGTTCAGCCCTTGTAGCCGAACATGCGCGGCAGCCACAGCGTGGTTTCGGGCACGAACGTGATCACCGCCAGGACCGCGATCGCCGCGGCGATGAACGGCACGCATTCGCGAACGATCTTCGCGAGCGGCTGCGACGTCATGTTTGCGACGATGAACAGCAGCAGGCCGAACGGCGGCGTCAGGAGGCCGATCATCACGTTCACGACCACCACCACGCCGAAATGGACGAGATCGACGCCGAGGACTTTTGCGGTCGGGATCATGATCGGAACGATCACGAGCAGGATCGTCGTGCCCTCGAGCAGACAGCCCAGCACCAGCAGGATCGCGTTGACCAGCAGCAGGAAGGCGACCTGCGTCAGGTGGAAGCCCGCGATGAAGTGCGCGACCGAGGCCGGGACGTTCTCGATGGTGACGACGTAGTTGAAGACGAGCGCCCCGGCGATCAGCATGCCGACCGACGTGGTCGCCTTCGCGCTCGACAGCAGCACGTCGTAGAGCTGGCGCAGGCTCATCGCGCGATAAATCACCGCGGCGGCAAGCAGTGCGTACGCGGCCGCCGCGGCCGCGCCCTCGGTCGGCGTCATCACGCCGCCGTAGATGCCGAACAACAGGATCACCGGCAGCAGCAGTGCCGGAAACGCTTCCAGCGCGATCCTCGGGATTTCGCGCAGGGGCACCGAGGGCTCGACCGGATAATGCCGACGCCGCGCAATCAGTCCGTTCATGACCATGAACACAATGCCCAGCATGAGGCCGGGAACCACGCCGCCGAGGAACAGGTAGCCGATCGACGTATCGGCGACGAGCGCGTACACGACCATCGGAATCGACGGCGGAATGATCGGACCGATGATCGCGGCGCTCGCGGTGATGGCGGCCGCATACGAGACCGGATAGCGGCCTTCGCGCGTCATCATGCCGATGATCACCCGCCCGATGCCCACGGCGTCGGCAATGGCGGAGCCCGACATGCCGGCGAAGATCACGTTCGTGACGACGTTGACGTGACCGAGACCGCCTCGAAAGCGGCCGACCAGCACGAGGCAGAACTTCAGCAGCCGGTCGGTGAGGCTGCCGGTGTTCATCAGGTCTGCAGCAAGGATGAACAGCGGGACCGCCAGCAGGACATAGCTGTTGTACAGGCCGTTCAGGATCTGCTCGGCTGCGGTACCGGCGTCGAGCCCGGCGCTGACCAGGTAGAAGATCGACGCGCCGATCATCGCGAGGCCGATCGGCAGGCCGAGCACCGCGAGCAGCACGAGAACGCCGATGCACAGCGTGAACGGCGACAGCGTCACCGGACGTCACCTGCCTGTTCGACGGTCGATTCGGCCGGCTCGGTGGCGCGCAGCGTGCGCCAGACGAGGCGGATGTGATTGACGATGCACGCGACCGCGAACAGCAGGTAGATCGAGTACAGCAAATCGAAGCGCATGTGCAGGTACGCCGAGTGCTCGCGTTTCATGAACACCACGTACTTCCACGTGGCCGGAAGCGACCACGCGAGCAGCACGATCAGCGCGAGGCTGGAGACGATGGTGAAGACGCGCTGGATGCGGCGCGGAACGACGCCGTAGACGATGTCGAAACGAACCTCTTCGCGGTCGGCCAGGATGAACGATGCGCTCCACAGCACGACCCATAGCCAGCACAGGACCGTGACCTCCTCGGTCCAGCCGAGCGGACGGTTCAGCACGTAGCGAAAGAAGATCTGCAGCAGGAAGCTCACGAACATCGTCGCCATCAATGCGACGGCGACGTGGTCCGCGAGCCTGCGCAGCGTGCGCCCCCCAGCTAGGCGCATGCACGCCTCACGGCGCGTTGATGCGCTGCGCGCGTGCGCCTCCCAGCCAGGCGCATTCGCGCCTCACAGCGCGTTGATGCGCTCGAGCGCGCCCTTCGGCCAGTCCTGCCCGTACTTGTCGACGTATTTCTTCTGCGCGTAGGTGCGGAAGGCATTGACGTCGGGCGTATAAACCTTCTTGCCCTGCGCCTTGAAGAACTCGACGACGTCCTTCTCCTGTCCGTTGAACTTGGTCGTGTAGTCGTCGATGGACTTCTCGGCTGCCGCCTGGAACTTCGCCTGCACCGCGGGCGGCATCGCGTCCCACGTCTTCGCCGATACCGCCATCACGTCGTATCCGATGACGTGGCTCGTCAGCACGAACTGGGTGGTGACCTCGTAGAACTTCATCAGCTTGGAGAGCAGCAGCGGGTTGTCCTGGCCGTCGATGGCGCCCGTCTGCAGCGCCGTGTAGACCTCGGCGAACGCGACGGGCGTTGGATTCACGCCGATCGATTCGCCCAGGAACTGCCAGAATTCCCCCGGCGGCATGCGCAACTTGATGCCGGCGAGATCCTGCGGCGTGCGAATGGTCTTTTCCGGCTTCAGGTTCACATGACGGGCGCCGAAGTAGACCGGCGTGATGATCTGGATGTCGAGCTTGTCGCGCGCCATTTTCACGAACTCGCGTCCGACGTCGCTGCGAAACGTCTTTTTCAAGTGCTCGGGATCGCGGAAAAGATACGCCGACGTCATCAGCGACCACGCCGGCAGCTGCTTCGAAATATCCTGCGGCGCGAGGTTGGCCATCTCGAGGTTGCCGCGCTGCAGTGCGACGAGCTCGGTGCCCTGCTTGAACAGCGTGTTGTTCCAGTACGGCTCGAACTCGAAGTTGTCCTTCATCGCCGCGGCGAAATTCTTGTACGCCTCGGCGCGCAGGTCCTGCTCGGTGAAGGCACTCGAGAATCGCAACTTCGTCTTGCCCTGCGCGAGTGCGGCGGGCACCGCGCCGGCGGCGACCAGCGAAGCACCGGCCTTGAGGAACGTGCGGCGGTCGAGTGGCGAAGCCGGATTCATGACACCTCCTGGATGAGGATCGGGCGTCTGGCCGGCCCGATCGGATTGTTGGATAATGGCCACGGTCTCGGAGAGTAGCAAGATCGTCGGAGCCTGCCAAGCATCGGGCCGGTTGCACAGGCGAGCCCGGCGCCGGCCACGCCCACGCTCTCGACTCGTCGACATCAGATCGATCAAGCCATGATTGAAACCGCAACGGGCGCCGCGACGGTCAGCGACAGGATCTACAGCCGCATCCGCAGCGACGTGATCCTGTGCCGCCTCGTGCCCGGACAGCGGCTGACACTCGACCGCATGCGCGACGTGTACGGCACGAGCATCGGCACGCTGCGCGAGGTGCTGAACCGGCTCGCCTCGGAAGGCCTCGTGGCCGCCGAGGGCGCGCGCGGTTTCGAGGTTGCGCCCACGTCGGTCGCGAACCTGCGGGAGGTGGCGGCGATTCGGCAATTGCTCGAGTGCCATGCGCTGCGCGAGTCGTTCGCGGCTGGCGACATCGAATGGGAAGGCCGCATCGTCGCCGCGCACCACAAGCTCGCGATCGTCGAAAAGCGGATGGTCGAGGGCGACCATTCCGAGAGCGACGCCTGGAAGCGCTACGACGCCGCTTTCCACAACGCGCTGATCTCGGCATGCGGATCGGCGCTGCTGCTCGAACTGCACGCGGCGATCTACGACAAGTATCTGCGCTACCTGGTACTCGCTGACGTCTTCCGCGGCGAGATCGCCGCCGGCGAGCATCGCCGCCTGCTCGAATTCGCACTCGCGCGCGACGTCGAATCGGCGCAGCGCACGCTCACGACGCACGTGCAGGATTGCGTTGCGCATATCATCGCCAAGGGGCTCGTGCAGGCGAGCGCCTAGCTTTCGCGCCGCCGCCGGCGTCGCGTCCGCCTCCAAGCCCGGGATTCATCCGATGCGCCGATCCATCGCCACCGTTTCGATGAGCGGCACGCTGCGCGACAAGCTCGAGGCGATCGCCGCGGCGCGCTTCGACGGCTATGAGCTGTTCGAGAGCGACCTGCTGTACTACGACGCGTCGCCGGCCGAGGTCGGCGCGCTGGCGGCCGACCTCGGCCTCGCCTGCGAGCTCTACCAGCCGTTCCGCGACTTCGAAGGGTCGAGCAAGGCTGCGTTCGAGCGCAGCCTCGAGCGTGCCGAGCGCAAGTTCGACGTGATGCATGCGCTCGGATGCCGGCTGATGCTCGTCTGCTCGAACACGCGCGCCGATGTGGTCGCCGACGAAGCGCTGATGGCCGAGCAGCTCCACGCACTGGCCGAGCGCGCGGCGCGGCGGAACCTGCGCATCGGCTACGAGGCGCTCGCATGGGGCCGCGTGGTCAACCGCTTCGGACAGGCGTGGTCGATCGTCCAACGGGCGAACCACCCGCACCTCGGGCTGATCCTCGACAGCTTTCACACGCTGTCGCTGCGCGACGATCCGGCCGGCATCGCGAACATTCCCGGCGAGCGGATCTTCTTCGTGCAAATGGCCGATGCGCCGTGGCTGACGCTCGACGTCACGAACTGGGCGCGGCATCACCGCAACTTTCCGGGCCAGGGGCAGCTCGACGTCGTGCGCTTCTTCGAGCAGGCGCTGCTCGCCGGCTACAGCGGGCCGCTGTCGCTCGAGATCTTCAACGACGTGTTCCGCCAGACGCCGAACCGGCGCACGGCCACCGACGCCATGCGCTCGCTGCTGTTCCTGGAAAGCGAAGTGCGCAAGCGCCTGCAAGTCGATGCCACGGGCGCGGCCGCAGCGCTGGCGAAACGTGCGCTCGCGCGGATCGACCTCTTCGATGCGCCGGCGCCCGCGCATTTCTCCGGGGTTGCGTTCCTCGAGTTCGCCGTCGACGAAGCCGCTGCCGCAGCGCTCGCCGCATGGTTCGAGAGACTCGGGTTCAGCCGCGCCGGCAAGCATCGTTCGAAGGACGTGACGCTTTACCGGCAGGGCGAGGTCAACGTGATCCTCAACGCCGATCCGGCGTTGCCCGCGCGCGATTTCTTCGCCGCCCGCGGCCCGTCGGTATGCGCGCTCGGCCTGTGGACCGACGATCCGGTGCGTGCTCAAAACCGCGCGACCGCCTTGCAGAGCGCGCGCGCCGAGGGTCGCGTCGGACCGAGCGAGGTGCCGATCCCGGCCATCGTCGCGCCGGGGCGCACCGTCATCTATTTCGTCGACGAGGCGCTCGCGCCCGATCGCCTGTTCGAAATCGACTTCGATCTCGACGCGACCGAGCGGGATCCGGCAGGACCCGTGCGGCGCGTCGATCATGTCGCGTTCGGCCTGCCGCTCGTCGAGCTCGACACGTGGGTGCTGTTCTGTCGCGCCGTGCTGGGCATGGAGGTCGGCGACAGCCTCGAGCTCGCCGATCCGTTCGGCCTCATCCGCAGCGCCGGCGTCGCAACACCCGACCGGCGGCTGCGCTTCGTCCTCAACGTATCGCTGAGCGAAAAGACCGGCACCGCGCGCACCGTCAGCGCGACGGGCGGAAGCGCCACCGTGCATCACGTGGGTGTCGCGGTCGACGACGCGCTGGCCGCAGCCGAAACGCTGCAGCGATCGGGCATGCCGCTCGTGCAGGTGTCGCCCAACTACTACGACGATCTCGCCACGCGCAGCGATCTCGACGCGGCGACGCTCGACGCGATGCGGCGCACGTCGGTTCTCTACGATCGCGCGGGCGGCGGCGAATATCTGCACGGGTACACGCCCGCGTTCGCCGAGCGGTTCTTCGTCGAGATCGTCGAGCGGCGCGGCGGATACGACGCGTACGGCGCGCTCAATGCGCCGGCGCGCATGGTCTCGCAGGCGCAGTCGTCGCGACGCTCGTGAGCGGCGCAACGCGATCGCACGCGAGCGCCGCATGAACCGCATTCGCATCGTCGACTCGCACACCGGCGGCGAGCCGACACGCGTGATCGTCGACGGCGGCCCGGATCTGGGTGGCGGCTCGCTCGCCGAGCGCCGCGAGCGCTTTCGAACCGCGCACGATCACTATCGCCGCGGCATCGTCACCGAGCCGCGGGGCGCTGACGCCGTCGTCGGTGCGCTGCTCTGTGCGCCGGTCGATCCGGCGTGCGCGACGGGCGTGATCTTCTTCAACAACGTCGGCTGCATCGGCATGTGCGGGCACGGCACGATCGGGCTTGCGGTGACGCTCGCGCATCTTGGCCGCATCGCACCCGGCGCGCACCGCATCGAAACCCCCGTCGGCGTGGTGCGCGTCCAGTTGCACGACCGTCACCGGGTGACGCTCGACAACGTGCCGAGCTATCGGCACGCGGCGAACGTCGGCGTGCCGGTCGCGGGGTTCGGCACGGTGAGGGGCGACGTCGCCTGGGGCGGCAACTGGTTCTTCATCGTCGAATCGCCGGGTCTCGATATCGCCGTGTCGAACATCGAGCGCCTCACGGCGTTCGCCCGGGCGCTGCGTGCGGGCCTCGCCGCGGAGGGCATCCGCGCGGCCGGCGGCGCCGAGATCGACCACGTCGAGGTGTACACCCCGTTGCCGACGACGGCGCCCGGCAGCCGCAACTTCGTGCTGTGTCCGGGCAACGCCTACGATCGTTCGCCCTGCGGGACGGGCACGAGCGCGAAGCTTGCCTGTCTGCACGCGGACGGCGCGCTGCGTCCTGGCGACACATGGCGCCAGGAAAGCGTCACCGGGAGCGTGTTCGAAGCGTCGTTCACGCTCGACGGCGACGCGCCCGGCCGCATCGTGCCGCGGATCACCGGAAGCGCCTACGTCACCGGCGAATCGGCGCTCGTGTTCGACGAGGACGATCCGCTGTGCTGGGGCCTGCCGCAGCAGGACGCGTCGTAAGTCCTCGCCGTTTTTTGACGCGCCGAAAATCTACGAAGGCACGCGCGGCGCTCGCGTGACGCGCATCCGCGTGTGCTCCGCCTCGCCTGCGGCTTCCGCGGCAACCGAGCCGATTTCGCAGCGGTGGAATCCGAGATCGCGCAGCGTGCGGTCGTCGAGCGCCTGCAGCGCGTGATAGATCGAGCGCGATTGGTGCCGGCGCTGGTAGCGCTCCCATAGCCCGCCGATCGATTCACCCAACGTACGCGCCGCGCGACGGAGAAAGGCTGCCATGACGGCCGCGCGACGCGCTCGAGCCGCCTGGAACACCTCGTAGCTCGTCGACCATCCGAACATCGGCTCGTCCGGACTCGCGATGTAACCGTCGCCCGACTCGAACAGGATTTCCCATCGCGGCGGCGCGAATCGCCCCCCCGTACGCGGCACCGGTGGTCCGCAGCTCGCGTCGTTGACCGCCGGCGACGCGGTCCATTGCATCGGTGCCGGCGTGCTGTTTGCCGCGGTGTCGCGGCTTTCGTCTTGCACCCGGACCGTGCTGCGTTCATGCGGGTCAGCGGTTTCGCCAGTCAGCGAGCGGATCGGGTCAACTCCGAAGTAAATCACGGCCGTTCCTTTCGACAGGATCGATTGGCGCGTTGGCATGTTTTCGCCGGGAAGTGCCGGCCGGGATCGGCTGCCGCTTCCTTGCGCCAGCTCCCTTGCTGCGGGAGTTCGATGAAGTCTAGCGAGCGGATGCGGCACGCATGTTTCACGACGGCGACCGTTTTGTTTCCTGTGTAGCAAGGCGAGCCGCGGTGCCCGGAATGCCCGTTGCTCCCGGAATTGTTTCGTTTGTTTCACCCGCCGGTCGCGGGGCGCGCGCGCCCTCAATTCCCTTTATGCTGTCGCAACCGAGCCGACCGGTTCCTGACAGGAATGAGCCCGAACACGACGATCCTGGTGGTCGACGACGAGCCCGGCGTGCGCGACGTGCTGAAGGATTACTTCGTCGCACACGGCTATGCGGTCGTCGAAGCGGAAAGCGCCGGTGCCGCGAAGGCACTCGCGGCGCAACGCGCGATCGACATCGCGCTCGTCGACATAAACATGCCCGGCGAAGACGGCCTGAGCCTAGCGCGCCACTTGCGCGAGCGTTATGCGAAGGTCGCGATCATCATGCTGACGTCCGCATCGACAGTAATCGACCGGATCGTGGGCCTCGAGATGGGCGCCGACGATTACGTGCCGAAGCCGTTCGACCCACGCGAGCTGATGGCGCGCGTCAAGAGCGTGCTGCGCCGCACGTCGGCCGCGAGCCGCGCGGACATCGGCGCCGCGCGGGTGCGCATCGGGCGCTGCGTGCTCGATATAGGCGCGCATCGGCTGAGCGATGAGCACGGCGCGGAAGTGGCGATGTCGCCGCTCGAGTTCGATCTGCTGAAGGCTTTTGCCGAGCATCCGAACCGCGCGCTGTCGCGCGAGCGAATCCTGAATCTCAACGACAAGCGCGACTGGGACCCGTTCGACCGCAGCGTCGACCTGCGGATCATGCGGCTGCGCAAGAAGGTCGAGCCCGACCCCGAGCAGCCGCGGTTCATCCGCACGATACGCAACGAAGGCTACATCTTCGTCCCCGATGGAAGATGAGGTCACGATGAACCGTCGATGGCTCGTATTGCCGCGCCTTCGGCGCTGCCTGCGCATGCTCGCGTGCGGCGCGCTTCTCCTGTCGTTGTGCGGCTGCATGGGCCAGCCCGAAACCGCACTGCGCATCGGCACGAATGTGTGGATAGGAAGCGAGCCGCTTTATCTCGCGCGCGACCTTGGCCGCCTCGATTCCGATCATGTTCAGCTCGTCGAATATCCGTCGGCGAGCGAAGTGCTGCGAGCCTTTCGCAACCAGGCGATCGACGGCATGGTGATCAGCCTCGACGAATTGATCGGACTGGCCGCCGACGGGCTGCAGCCGCGCATCGTCCTCGTCGTCGATGTGTCGAACGGTGCCGACGTCGTCGTCGGCCGCGCGGGAATGCGCTCGATGCACGATCTCAAGGGCAGATCGGTCGCGGTGGAGAGCGGCGCGCTCGGCGCATTCGTGCTGAGTCGCGCGCTCGCGCTGAACGGCATGCAGGCGAGCGACGTCAATGTCGTGCATCTCGAGTCGAACGAGCATCCGGGCGCATTCGACAAAGGGCAGGTCGACGCCGCCGTCACGTTCGATCCTTACCGCGCGCAGCTGCTGGCGGCGGGCGCTTCGACGCTCTTCGACAGCACGCAGATTCCGGGCGAGATCGTCGACCTCCTCGCCGTGCGCGCCCCGGTGGTCGAGGGGCACCCGAAGACGATCCAGGCGCTGCTCGCGGGCTGGTTCGCGGCACTCGATTACATGAAGCGCGAGCCGGCCGACGCCGCGCAGCGGATGGGCATCCGCCAGCAGACGAGCGGACAGCAGTTCCTCGAGGCGCAAAAGGGCCTTCACATTCCGACGCGCGAGGAGAACCTGCGCATGCTCGGCGGGCCGAAGCCCGAGCTGGCGGCCGCGGGTCGGCGGCTGATGGGCATCATGCTCGATGCGAAATTGCTGCGCGCGGACGTCGACATCCAAAGCGTTCTCGCGCCGCAGCCTTTGCTCGACCTCCCGCGATGAAGCTGCCGGTTCCCGTGTCGCTCAAGGTCACGGTGCCGCTGCTCCTGCTCGCGTTCGCGGCGACGCTCAGTGCAGTGAACCTCGTCTACCACGTGCCGCAGGCCGAGCGCGGCGCGGAGGAGGAGAGCCGCACGCGGCTCGCGCAGGAGATGTCGCGATTGCAGAGCACGCTCGAATACCTGCTGCTGAAGGGCGACTCGGAAGCGGCGCAGCACGAAATCGCGGTGCTTTCGCACAATCACGACGTTCTGCTTGCGGCGCTGACCGACGAACGCGACATGATCATCGCCGCCACGCGGCGCGCCTGGCTCGGGCACCAGATCGAGGACGTGTCGCCGCAGTTCGACGCCGATCAGGCGGCTCGCGCCATTCGCGAGCGGCGCGCGGGCATCGCCATCGGTCTCAACGGAGATGTCCTGCTCGGGCATGCGGGCATCCTCATGGGCAGCGAGCGCGACGAGCTGCGCCCGTCGCGCACGGGCAGCCTGTTCCTCGCCTACGACCTGAAGCGATACAAGGCCGAGGCGCGCGAGCAGGTCGTTCAGCAGTCGCTCTACTGGGCGGGCTGGGTGACCGCCCTCGCGCTGGCGCTCTGGCTCGTGTTCCACTTCCTGCTGACGCGGCGCACCGCGCGCCTCGTGGACGCGGCGGAGCAGCTCGCGGCCGGCAATCTCGCGGCACGCAGCGGCCTCGGCGGAAAGGACGAGCTCGGCCGGCTGAGCCGCGCGTTCGACATCATGGCGCGCAAGGTCGCAGGGACGCAGACGCGGCTGCGGGAAGACATTGCGGCGCGCGAGCGCGTGCAGCGCGAGCTCGAGATGTCGGAGGCGAGCTACCGTGCGATCTTCGACGCGTCCGAGGACGCGATCTTCGTGCACGACATCGACACCGGTGCCATCGTCGACGTCAATCCGAAGGCGTGCGCGGCGTTCGGCTACGAGCGAGACGAATTCAGGCGCCTCGAGATAGGCACACTCGGCACCGGCGAGCATCCGTACGCGCAGAAGGACGCGATGGCGCTGATCGCCCGCGCGCGCGCCGGCGAGCAGTTGCGTGTCGAATGGCGTGGGAGGGGCAGCACCGGCAGGCTGCGCTGGTACGACGTCTTCTCGCGCCGCGTCACCATCGGAGGCCACGACCGCATCCTTTCGCTCGCCCGCGACATCACCGATCGCAAGAGCGCCGAGGCCGCGCTTCGCGCCAGCGAAGAGCAGTACCACGCGATGTTCAACGCGTCGATCGACGGCCTCGCGCTGTGGAATGCGGCGGGCGAGGTCGTGGACATCAATCCCGCGCTATGGCGCATGTACGGCCATACCGATGCCCAATTCCGGGCGATGTCCACGCAGGACTGGCCGCGGCCTTCGTATCAGCCCGAGTTCCTGCGCGTCGTCGCGTCCGGCGAATCGCTGCACTCGGAAGTGACCGAGACGCGGAAGGACGGATCGGCGCTGCAGCTCGAGGTGCACGGCATTCCGATGCAGTATCAGGGGCGGCCGCACGTGTTGACCATCGCGCGCGACATCACCGGCAAGAAGCGCGCCGAGGAAGAGCTCGCGCGCCAGCGCGAATCGCTGTACCAGCGCGAGAAGCTCGCCGCACTCGGTTCGCTGCTCGCCGGCGTCGCGCACGAGCTCAACAACCCGCTGTCGGTCGTCGTCGCACGCGCGGTGCTGCTCGAGGAGCAGGGGGACGCGGCAACGCAGTCCGCGGCGCTCAAGATCCGGACGGCGGCCGAGCGCTGCGCGCGCATCGTGCGCACGTTCCTCGCCATGGCGAGGCAGCAGCAGCCCGAGCGCGGTCCGGTGGCCGTCAACGAGGTCATCACGGCCGCGCTCGACATGACCGGTTATGCGATCCGCACGAGCGGCATCGAGGTGTCGCTCGCGCTCGCGCCCGATCTGCCGCTCATCCTCGCCGACGCGGATCAGTTGCACCAGGTGCTGCTCAATCTGATCATCAACGCGCAGCAGTCGTTGCAGGAGCATCCGGCGCCGCGGCGCATCAGCGTGACGAGCTCGATCGATGCGGGCGCCGGCACGCTGCGCATCGCCGTGGCGGACAACGGCCCGGGCATCGATCCAAGGCATCGGGCGCGGATATTCGATCCCTATTTCACCACGAAGCCCACCGGTATGGGCACGGGCGTCGGGCTCGCGGTGAGCCTCGGTATCGTCGAATCCCATGGAGGTGAGCTATGTGTCGCTTGCCCCAGGGAAGGCGGCGCGATCTTCACGATCACGCTGCCCGTGCGACCGGTGGAGCCCGGCGACGCGACGATGACCGCCGTGCCTGCCGCGAGCCCGCGGCGGCGCTCGGTGCTCGTCGTCGACGACGAAGCGGAGATACGCGAGTCGCTCGCCGAGATCCTTTGCGGCGCGCGGCATCGCGTCGTGACGGCAAGCTCGGGACGCGAAGCGCTGGAGCGGATGGCCGCCGAGTACTACGACGTCATCCTGACCGACGTGCGGATGCCCGATCTCGACGGGCGCGCGCTTTACGCGCAGATCGAGCAGCGCTGGCCACGCCAGGCAGCGCGCGTGGTTTTCGTCACCGGCGACACGCTCGCATCCGAGCTGCGCGATTTCGTCCGCAACAGCGGGCGTCTCGTCATCGAAAAACCGTTTCTGCCTTCCGAGGTGCGACGGATCGTGGCGGAGCTCACGGCGGCCGCCGAGCTTCCCCGGCCGCATTGATGCCCACCCGGGTTGCCGTCCCGGCTTTCGAGCACGACGGAAACAAACGAAACAACACGCGGGGCGCGCCGACGCATTGCTGCAACAGCCCGGCACTAGACTGCACTGATCGTAACGTGCAGGAGATCGAACGTGACCTTCGATGGAAACAGGACGCCACGTGCCGCACTGGGCCTGATCGGCATGGCCATGGCCGCGATCACGATGGGGGCGCTGGTCGTGCTGCCCGCGGCACTCGAGGCGGCGAGCGGTGACGTCAGCGTCGTGACGACGGACGGCATGGCGGCGTACAACGTTGCCGCAGGTGCGGGCAACGTGCGCGAGGAAGATTTCGACGCCCGCGTGTCGCGGGGTTTGAACTGCAATTTCACCAAGGACCGATCATGAACTACGAGGGAAGCTGCTTCTGTGGTGCCGTCGCAATTGCCGTGTCGGGCGAGCCGGTGGCCGAAGGCTATTGTCATTGCGCGTCGTGCCGCAGCTGGTCTGCCGCGCCGCTCAACGCATTCACGCTGTGGAAGCCCGACGCGGTCAGGTTCACGCGCGGGGAGGGGAACGTGGGTGTCTTCCGCAAGACGGACCGCAGCCACCGCAAGTTTTGCAGGACGTGCGGCGGGCACCTGCTGACCGACCACCCGCTGTGGGGACTCGTCGATGTGTATGCGGCAACGATCCCGGCGCACCGCCACCGGCCCGCACTGCACGTGAACTACGCCGAGAGCGTGCTGCGCATCAGGGACGGCCTGCCGAAGATGAAGGACCTGCCGAAGGAAATGGGCGGGTCGGGCGAAACGGTTCCGGAATAGCGCGAGACGCGTTGCTCGCCCGGGTGCGCAGCACGGCACGCGGCGTAGCCGCGCACCGCGATTCGATCAGCCGCGATCGAATGGATGCCCGTTCGACGCGGCAATCATCGCCGCCGCGTCGCCGTACGTGCTTCCCGGCGCGAGTCCAAGAAGCACGCAGGTCGCGCCGGGCAGACTGAACGCGCAACCATGAACGTTGCGCGCGCTCGCCTCGATGGCGGCCCGGTCGCGTCCATCGAGTGCGTTGAGGAACAGGTCGCGCAGCGCGGGGGATGGCTGGCCCCAGGTGACGGCGGGGATGTGGAACATCGGTTCTCCTTCGCCCGATGCGATGGCCGCATCGGAGGGGGGTGGCGCGGCGGACGCCGCCGTGTCGGATGCGTTCGGAACGTCGCCAGCGTCACGGGCATCTTGTATCTGTTCTACGCGGGCGGCATGCCTTTCGTCAAGCAATAGTCGCTCAAAGGCCATCTTCGCCGCTGGCCGCCAGACCTTGCAGATTTCCGCGCAGCCGCTCCTCGTCGAGGTCGAGGTCGCGCTCGACGCGCCGGCGGATCGCGTCGCTCACCTCGCCGCTTCGCAGCAGCTCGTTCAGCCGCTTGCGTTGCGCCGCGACGAGGGCGAGCTCGAGTCGATGCATGCTCGCCGATGCGGCGAAGCGCTCGCCGTCGCGCTCGCGTTCGCCCTCGAGCTGCGCGATGCGCAACTGCTCGCGCTCACGCCACGGTGCGATGACCTCCTCCGGCAGCGCGTGCGTCTTCGCTGCCGCGTCGAGCTCGGCCAGCGCCGCGCGCGCCGCCTCCATCCGCGCGTAAATCTCGCGCTCCTTGCGCCGGCGCACCTCCGCGAGGCCGAGCTTGTCCAGCCGCAGCTTCTTCAACACCCATGGCAGCGTGAGTCCCTGCGCCACCAGCGTGACGACGATCACGACGAACGTGAGCACGAGAACCGCATCGCGTCGCGGAAAAGCGACGTCGCTTGCGATCGCGATAGGCACGCTGAGCGCGGCGGCAAGGCTGACGACACCACGCACGCCGGTGAACGCGATCACGAACGGCATGCGCCAGTTCGGCGCGGGATCGCGCGCGGCGATGCGGGGGAAGAGCCAGCGTGGCACGTACGTCGCCGGAAACACCCAGAGGAACCGGACGACGATCACCACCGCGCTCACCAGCACGCCGTTGACGACCAGGTGCGTGAGCGTCGCGGCGTCGAGACCCGCGGCAACCGTGCGCGCCTGCAGTCCGGTCAGCAGGAAGATCGTCCCGGTGATCACCGTGTTGACGACGTCCCAGAAAAACAAGGCCTGCAGCCGCGTGTTCGACCGGATCAGCGCCACGCCTGCGGAACCCACGTAGAGACCCGAGACGACCGTCGCCAGCACGCCGGATCCACCGAGGGCATGCGGCGGCCAGAAGGCGACGAACGGCGTCAGCAGCGACAACAGCACCTCGAGCCGCGGCTCCGCCGCGAAATGACGCAAGCGCAGGATCACGTAGCCGACAACGAATCCCCACGCCGTCTCGGCCACCAGCACGAGCGCGAAATCGACAACGGCTTCGGGAAGCGAAAAGCGTCCCGTGAACACCGTGGTGAGTGCCAGGTTGAAAAGGATCAGCGCCGTCGCATCGTTGACGAGCCCTTCGCCTTCGAGGACTGCGATGATGCGACGCGGAATGCTGAGCCGCTCGGCGACGGCGAGCGGCGCGACGACGTCCGGCGGCGAGACGATCGCGCCGAGCATGAACGCGACGCCAAGCGGGAACCCGAGCAGCCAATGCGCAGCGCCCGCGACCGCGATCGTCGTGACGATCACGCAGCCGAACGCGAGCAGCAGGATGGGCCGCAGATTCGCTCGAAACGCCTGCCAGCTCATCGTGAATGCCGCGAAGTAGATGAGCGGGGGCAGCAGCACGAGCAGCACGACGTCCGGCTGCAGCGTGATCGACGGCACCCACGGCATCAGCGCGAGCGCGATGCCGGCGACCACCAGCAGGATCGGCGGCGGCAGGTGCAGCCGCGCCGCGATCCAGGCGACGGCTCCAACGATGGCGAGCAGCGCCGCGACGGTGTACAGGATTTCGGTCACAAGAGTCGCGCGCCTTGCGATGCGCGCGCTGACGCGCATGCCGCGTCAGCGCGCACACGGTGGCGCCGCGAACGCGGCAAGCGTGCGCGGAACGCGATCGCCTGGCGCTTCCGGACGACTACGCCGATTTCTTCGCGGATTTCTTCTTCGCCGCGGATTTCCTGCTCGCCGATTTCCTCGACGCGGACTTCCTTGGTGCGGCTTTCTTCGACGCGGATTTCTTCGCGGCCGATTTGCGCGCGGGCGACTTCCTGGACGCGGACTTCTTCGACGCGGACTTCTTCGACGCGGACTTCTTCGATGCGGACTTCTTCGATGCGGACTTCTTCGATGCGGACTTCTTCGATGCGGATTTCTTCGACGCGGACTTCTTCGACGCGGATTTCTTCGACGCGGACTTCTT
>Ga0207674_10000992_pt1 | contig 37015 bp, 25 predicted proteins | sample KBSCornC72_FD_184303 | JGI IMG/M metagenome (GOLD analysis project Ga0207674, IMG submission 184303) | Corn rhizosphere microbial communities from Kellogg Biological Station, Michigan, USA - KBS Corn C7-2 (SPAdes) (version 2) | ecosystem: Host-associated > Plants > Roots > Rhizosphere > Soil ... | reverse complement strand
GCCGCGATGCGGCGCTCGCCGGCGGAGCGCGCACGGTTGCCCTCGGCCTCGCCCTCCATTGCACGGTGGCGTATGGATGGACGACGATCTACTACGTCCTCCTCAATGGCTTCGACTGGCTGCGCGACGCGGTCGCGACGACGCGCGGCAAGCTGATCGTCGGCGCGTTGTTCGGTGCGACGATCTGGCTCGGCATGAACTACGTCGTCGTCCCGTTGGCGGGGCTCAAGATCGCGCCACTCTCCGGCTGGCGATTCTGGGTGCAGCTCGTGTGGCACATGATCGCGCTCGGTCCGCCGATCGTCGCGATCGTACGCGCGGACTCCGATCGATAAGGTTACCGGCGTAGCGAGGGTGGGCGTGGATCGACAGATTCAGCCATGCCTACCCGACGCGATTTTCTCGCGAGCGCCGCATCCACCGGCCTGCTCGCCGCCCTTCCCGTCGACCGTTCGCTCCCGCCGCACGCCGGCGAGCGACCGAACGCGCCCGCTCCCCCCTTCGCGCTCGACGACACCGACCTGAGTTGGGTCTCACGGCTGCGCGGAACATCGCGCGCCGTCTTCGATTCACCGGCAGTCTCCGAGGGCGGAGCGTTGTTCCGCGCGGTCCTGTGGCGGAAGCAGATCAACAAGGCCTTCGGCACGCCGATCGAAGACGTGACGCCGGTGATCGTTTTCCGCCACATGGCGATCCCGATGGTGATGGACGACGCATTCTGGGAGCACCTCGGCATCGGCAAAGATCTCAAGATCAAGGACCCCAAGACGGACAAGTGGGTCAAGCGGAACCCGTGGGCTTCGGCAGAACCGGACGCCAAAGGGAGCGCGAAAGACTACACGATCCCCGCGTTCATCCAGAGCGGCGGCATCGTGCTCGCGTGCGGTCTCGCATTCGGCGAGATCATCTATCAGTACACGCAAAAGGACAAGCTTTCTCAAGCCGACGCTGAGAAGCGCGCGAGGGAGCACCTGATTCCGGGCATCGTGCTTCAGCCGTCGGGATTCTTCGCCGTGCTCAAGGCGCAGGACGAAGGATGCAAGTTCTTCCTGGGCAGCTGATGTTCTCGGCTACTCGGCGGCTCGGCGGCTCGGCTCCTCGGCTACTTGGCTACTCGGCCGCCTCTCTCATAACGCTCACGGCCGGGGCGCTCGCGCAAGCGCCGCAGCCGCGAGGTCGTCCGACGCTCGCTACGGCAGTCCGGCCATTCGTTGCCATCGACACGGCGATCGTCGCGTTGACGAATGCCCGCGTCATCGACGGGACGGGCGCCGCTGCACGGCCCGGCCAGACGATCGTCATCGAGAACGGGCGCATCGCCGCGATCGGCGACGCGAGCCAGGTGCGAGTGCCGGTGGGCGCGCAGGTGCTCGACCTCACGGGGAAGTCCGTGATTCCGGGCATGGTGATGGTGCACGAGCACCTGTTCTATCCGACCGGTCCCGGCACGTACGCGTATCTCGACGAGAGCTTCACGCGGTTGTACCTCGCCGGCGGCGTGACATCGATGCGCACCGGCGGAGACATGAACGGCTTCGGCGATCTCGGCATCAAGCGAGCGATCGACCGCGGCGACAAGCCCGGCCCGTGGATCGACGCGACCGCACCCTATCTCGAAGGGCCGGGGCTCAATCTGCCGCAGGTCCACGAGCTCACCGACGCCGCCGACGCGCGGCGGATGGTCGATTTCTGGTCGTCGATGGGGGCGACGTCGCTCAAAGCATACATGCACATCACGCGCGACGAGCTCAAGGCGGCGATCGACGAAGGGCACAAGCGCGGCATGAAGACCACGGGCCATTTGTGCTCCGTCACGTATCGCGAAGCCGCATCGCTCGGCATCGACAATCTCGAGCACGGGTTCTTTGCCGCGACCGATTTCGTCCCCGACAAGAAACCGGACGTGTGTCCGGGTCAGGGGGCCGGACAGGCGGCGTTCGCCGCGGTCGATCCGTCGTCGGACGCCGTGAAGTCGTTGATCAAAGTGCTGGTGCAGCGACATGTCGCGATCACATCCACGCTCACCGTATTCGAGACACTCACGCCCGGTCGGCCATTGCCGCCCGGGCTCGACGTGTTGCTCCCGGAGCTGCGTGATCAGTTCCAGCAGCGCTACGATGCCGCGCAACGCAGTCCGCGATCGGCGTACCCGACGCTCTTCGCGAAGGCGCGTCAGCTCGAGGTGGATTTCTTTCGCGCCGGCGGGACGCTGATTGTCGGGACGGACCCGACTGGCGGTGGCGGCGTGATTCCGGGATACTCGAATCAGCGCGCCGTGGAGCTGCTCGTCGAGAGCGGACTCACGCCGCTCGAAGCGATCAAGGTCGCGACGCTCAACGGTGCGACGTACCTCGGCCGCGCCGACAGAGTCGGATCGATCGCTATGGGCAAGCAGGCGGATCTCGTGGTGCTCGACGGAGACCCGTCGGCGCGGATCGATGATATTCGGAAGGTGTCGCTCGTGTTCAAGGAAGGCGTTGGCTACGATCCGGCGAAGCTGATCGCTTCCGTCAAAGGGAAAGTCGGCCTGTTCTAGCGAACTGTTTGAAGGAGGATGTCGCATGATCGGTCACACAACGTCCCAGCGCACCGCGTCGCGTGTGGCGCTCGTTGCATTGTCATTGGCCTGCGCAACGGTGACATCGCGAGCTCAGAACGTTTCGCTCGACTCGTCGCAACTGGCCGCGATGCGCTTCCGGTACATCGGTCCCGTCGGCAACCGCATTGCATCGGTCGCAAGCGTGACCGGCGACGCCAACGTCTACTATGCCGGCGCGGCGTCGGGCGGCATCTGGAAGTCGACCGACGCTGGGATTCACTGGGCGCCGATCTTCGACGACAAGGATGTCTCGTCCGTCGGCGCGCTCGCCGTCGCACCGTCGGATCCGAACGTCGTGTGGGCGGGCACCGGCGAACCGTGGATCCGTAGCCACATCTCGATCGGCAACGGCATGTACAAGTCGACCGATGCCGGCCGCACCTGGACGCACGTGGGCCTCGACGCGACGGGCCGCATCGGCCGCATTGTGATCGATCCGGCGAACCCGGACATCGTGTTCGTCGCCGCGCAGGGCCACAGTTACGGACCGCAGGATGAGCGCGGCCTCTATCGCACGACGGACGGCGGCAAAACCTGGCAGCGCGTCCTGTTCGTCGACAGAAACACCGGCGCGATCGACGTCGTGATGCACCCGACGGACAGCAAGACGTTGTTTGCCGCGACCTGGCAGCTCGAGCTCAAGACGTGGACGCGCGAGAGCGGCGGCCCGGGGAGTGGCATCTATGTCTCGCACGACGGCGGCACAACGTGGACCAAGCTTCAAGGCAATGGTCTCCCGACGCACGAGCTGGGCAAGATCGGGCTGGCGATCTCGCGGTCGAATCCGAATCGGGTCTACGCGCTGATCGAGACGGGAGATGGCAATCCGCTGCACGGGCGACCGACGGACAACGGCGAGCTGTGGCGCTCCGAGGATGGCGGCGTGAATTGGAAAGTGATCAGCTTCGACCGTGATCTCGCCTGTCGTCAGCCCTACTACACGCGCATGGCGGTCGCACCGGACAATCCGGATGAGACGTACTTCCTCTGCGCTACGTTCAACCATTCGCTCGACGGCGGCGCGACGCTCACACAGACTGGTCGCGGCGGTGGCGGCGGTCGCGGGCGTGGGGGTCCGCCGCCGGCAGCCGAGGCGGGCGGCGCGGCCGGTCGCGGGAATCCGGGCGCGGCGTTCACGTCTCCCGGCGGCGACAACCACGACATCTGGATCGATCCGAACAACGCGTCGCGCATCGTTGTCGGCAACGACGCCGGCGTCCACATCTCGACGACGCGTGGGCGCACCTGGCTGCACGTGCAGCTGCCGATCGCGCAGATCTATCACGCGACGGTCGACACGCGGGTGCCGTACAACGTCTATGGCAACAAGCAGGACGGCCCGTCGTATCGTGGCCCGAGCAACAGCCGGTCGGGCGGACAGATCCCGCGGAGTGAGTGGCACGGTGTCGAAGGCGGGGAGAGCGGGTGGGCCACGCCGGATCCGGTCGATCCGAACATCATCTGGTCGACGGCGTCCGGCTCAGGCTCGCGCGGCGGCATCGTCATTCGCTTCGACGAGCGCACGCGAACGGGGCAGAACGTCGAGGTCTGGCCGCTCAGCACGGGCGGCACTCCCGCCGTCGACGTCAAGTACCGTTTCATCTGGGACGCGCCCTTTCTCATCTCGCCGCACGACCATAACACCGTGTACACGGGCAGTCAGTTCGTGCACATGTCGAACGACGGCGGCCGCACCTGGCACGTCATCTCGCCCGATCTCACGCGCAACGACAAGTCGAAGCAGCAGCTGTCGGGCGGTCTGACGCCGGACGACATCGGCGTCGAGTATGCCGACGTCGTCTACGCGATCAATGAGTCACGCCTCCAGAAAGGTCTGATTTGGGTCGGCACCAACGATGGGCTGGTTCAGGTGACCAGGGATGGTGGTAAGACGTGGACGAACGTCACCGCGGGCATCCCCGGCATTCCCACGTGGGGGTCAGTGCGACACGTCGAGCCGTCGCGGTACAACGCGGGCACGGCGTACATCATCGTCGACGCGCACCAGGAGAACAACCGCGATCCGTGGGTCTACAAGACGAACGACTTCGGCAAGACGTGGAAGCTGATCGTCAACGGCCTGCCGAAGGTGCCGATGGGCTACGCGCACATCATCCGCGAGGATCCGGTGCGGCGTGGCCTGCTCTACCTCGGGACCGAGAACGCGATGTACGTGTCGTTCGACGACGGCGACCACTGGCAGTCGCTGCAGCTCGGCATGCCGCACGCGCCTGTGTATGGGATGGTGATTCAGGAACACTTCAACGATCTCGTCATCGCGACGTACGGCCGAGGTTTTTATATACTCGATGATCTGAGCCCGCTGCAAAAGGTGACGCCGCAGGTGATGGCGTCGAACGCAACGCTGTTCGCGCCGCGGCCGGCCTATCGCTTCAAGAACATCCAGGGCAACGTCTCGCAGAGCGACGATCCGACCGCGGGACAGAACCCGCAATACGGCGCGGCGATCAACTACTGGCTCAAGTCGGCGCCGCAGGCGGCGACGATCGCCGTTCTCGACGCCACTGGAAAGACGGTTCGCTCGCTTCAGGCAACGCGCAACGCCGGCCTGAATCGCGTCTATTGGGATTTGTCGAACGAACCATCGAAGTCGCCGCGCATGCGCACGAAGCCGGTGAACGATCCGGATTTCCGCATGAACGCCGACGGCACCCGCAATGCGCCGGGGTTCGGCACACTCTCCGTGCTCATGCCGCCCGGCAAATACTCGGTCAAGCTGACGGTGGACGGTCAGTCGTACACGCAGCCGCTCACGGTGCTCAGGGATCCGAACCAGCGCGAGACCGAGGCCGACATCGTCGCGTCGACGAATCTGCTCAAGAGCATTCAGGCCGACATGAACACCGCCGCCGAGGTACTCGGCACCACCGAGTCGGCACGGGCGCAAATTCTCGCGCTCGGCGAAGACATCCGGTCCAAGGCGGCCGAGCTTCGGCCACTCGCTGATTCAGTGGAGCAGAAGTTCATGACGGTTGGCGCCAACGTCGTCGATCCACGACTCACGGGTCGCGGACAGGACGAGGTGCGGTACCCGGTGAAGATCGGCGGCCAACTCAACTGGCTCGCCGGCGGCGTCTCGGCCTCGGATTTCACGCCGGCTTCACAACAGCGAGACGTTGCGGGCATTTTGGCGAAGCAGACCCGCGATACACGCGACGCGCTTCAGAAGTTGGTCGCCGGGGATTTGGCGCGACTCAATGCGCAGTTGCGGGCCAAGGGGTTGAAGACGATCGATCTGGGGTCGGTCGTGTTTTGATCATCGGGACTTGTGTGCGTTGGGCTGGCCACACTGACTAGGGGCTTAACGGATTCTGGGATTGGTGGGATTATGAGATCGCTCCTTGACCCTGCAGGATCCCATGCTCAACGAGCGGAATTGATTGTTGAACAGCCTCTGGATGCTTCGATCGCCTGGGCATCCCGAAGCCGTTCTCCAATTATCCCGGCTTGTTGAGCGACGAGCCGTAGGTGAAGAGGGACGATCTCATAATCCCATTCATCCAAGAATCCGTTGACCCCTCGTCAGTGTGGCCCGAACGTGCCACGATTAGACTCGATTGACCCGATAGACATTCGCTTTTGGCCCAAAGTGAAGCAGCAAGCCCGCACGCAGGCTCGTCGCCTTCAGATAATTATAGATTTGGCGAGTCGCGCTCGGCTCGATAGAAAATGTCGACTTGACCTCGATCACCAACACGTCGTCAACAACGAAATCAAGTCGCTGCCAGCCGATCACCATTTCCTTGTAGACGACGGCGACTCGAACCTCGCGACCGACTCTGTGACCGCGAGCAAGCAGCTCTCGTTCAAGTGCGGCCACATAGATGTGCTCGAGGAAACCGTACCCGAGAACGTTGTACACCTCGTAGAACGCGCCGATGACTGAATAGGTCAGCCGCTCCAGTAGCAACTCGTTGCGGGCCATGCCCCGAAAGAATGCTGATCGGGAGTTGGCGAGCATCACCGAACGGCAGCAAACGCAGCCATTCAATGCCGAGAGAAAAGAAAAACGGGCCCGGTCGATTGACCGGGCCCGTCCCAATTCAAGAACTCAGATCGTGCTTACGGCCAAGCCTTCAGGCAACCGCCGCCGTTCGCATTCACCCAGTTCTGCTGCACGAGGAACTGTTTCGTGCCGACGGTGATGTTCCAGACTCCGGTACCGTTGTTCGACGTCGAGCCCCATGTCCAGGCGCACTTGTCGGCATTCTCGTAGCCGCGGACATCGAACCAGGCGTTGCCCATCTGGTCGGTCGTCGTTTCTTCGATCTCGTGGGCGAGCGTATTCACTTCGGCGTCCGCGCCGGCGTCACCGTTGGGAGCGGCGGTGCCGTTGGTGCAGATACCGGGATACTGCTGGTTGTACGGCATCGCGGCATAGAGGACCGTCTGGCCGTTGACCGTGCCGTGATAGTGATAGGCGCAGTACTGCGTGCCGAAGCCGCCGCCCAGGTTCACACCGCTTCCGGTGAAGATGGCGTACAGCGTGTTGCGGTCATACGTCAGCTGGCCGTTGTCGAAGCCGCTTTTCAATAACGCGAGCATGTTGGCATCACTCGGCGCCGATGGCGGTGTGCTGCCGGTCGCCCAGAACCCAACGTAGTTCACAACGTTCGCGATGTGGGCGCCGGTGCCGTCGGTGTACGTCGAGTTGATGTTGAAGTACGACGAGCCGCCGAGGTTTCTCAGGAAATAGCCGACGTTCGAACCGTCCTGATTCCCGGTGCCGGTGGTGTTCACGGGGCCGCCGGTAAAGATCGCGCCCGAAGCCCAGTAGACAGCGACGACCTTTGTCTCGTTCAGAAGCACCGGTCCGCCGTGATAGCTGATCCCATTGCCGCCACCACCACCACCACCACCACCGCCGCGTCCATTACCGGCGCCGCCGTTGCCATTCGCGGCGAACCACGGCTTGGTGTGCATGATGTGCGCGCCGGCGGCTGGGCCGTTGAACTCCGGCCAGGGGGACGCGTCCGCATTTGCGACGCTGGGCGCGATGTTACGCGGCGGCGTCGTTGTCGATTCGGAGCAAGCGGCCAAAAGAGCCGCAGCTCCAGCAAGGAAAGACCATCGACCAACTGAGGGGAGCAGCTGCGGCATCGGGAGTAACTCCTTCAAGTGGTTGGCGCGCCTACACTTGGCGCGAGCTCGTACGCCGCCACGCTGCGACGATTCGTGCTGTGGGGGTTACGGGGAATGCGCCATTGTAAGGTCGAGTCAACGAGCCCACAAGCTAAATTTGCAAACGCATGACGCGATGGCTGACGTCACCTGTTTCCGGGACAAGTTTGCCGGCTCGGCCCACGGCTGGAAAGCTCGCACCATCCCATGACCCACTGACACTGAACGCGCGAAGAGTCTCGCTAGTTCCGAAATGGGCTCTGCGAAATCGAGAGCGCCGTTTCGCGGTGTCGCCAAAGCGTGGCGTCGGCACCGTCCGATCCGCGAGATTACTCGTTCGGCCACTCCTTTCATCCCCACCGGAGCATCGCCTCAATGTCTCGTCAGTTGGTTCGAGCCGGCATATCGATCCCCCTCGCCGTCGCCGGCATTGCCGGCCTGGTCCGACTCGGCGCGAGCGCCGAACCGTTCGACCGGGTCGTGCTTCGGCAGCCGGTTCCGTTTGCACTCGACACGGTCATCACGAAAGGTCTTCGCTGGCGCAGTATCGGCCCAGACCACGCGGGCCGGTCGATCGCGATCAGCGGCGTGAAGGGTCAACCGAAAGTCGGCTACGCGGGTGCCACGGGCGGCGGCTTGTGGAAGACCACCGACGGCGGCCAGACGTGGACCAACGTCACCGACGGCCAGATCCACAGCTCGTCGGTCGGCGCGGTCGCCGTGTCGGAGACCGATCCGAACGTCGTCTTCATCGGCATGGGCGAGTCGTGCATCCGCGGCGACATCCAGCCCGGGGATGGCGTCTACAAGTCGACGGACGCCGGCAAGACGTGGACGCACGTCGGCTTCTCGAATTCGGACGCCATCTCGCGCATCCGCGTTCATCCGACGAACTCGAACATCGTCTTCGTCGCCGACTTCGGGAAATACGGCGCACCGAGCGATGAGCGCGGCGTCTACAAGAGCGTGGACGGCGGCAAGACGTGGAAGCGCGTCCTATTCAAGAATGCTGAAACCGGCGCGGCCGACATCGCGATCGATCGCACGAATCCGAACGTGATGTACGCGTCGATGTGGGAGGCCTACCGCAAAGAGTGGCAGATGTCGAGCGGCGGGCCGGGGAGCGGGTTGTACAAGTCGACGGACGGCGGCGAAACCTGGACAGACATCACTCACACCGGGGGTCTCCCGATAGGTATAGATGGGAAGATCGGCGTCTCGATCTCGGCCGACCCGAACCGTATCTTCGCGCTCATCGAGAACGAGAACGGTGGTCTCTTCCGCTCCGACGACGCCGGCGCCACGTGGCAGCTCGTCAACAACGAGCGACGTTTCCGTCAGCGCGCGTTCTACTACACGCACGTTTTCGCCGATCCCAAGAACAAGGATCTCGTCTACATCGGCAACGTCGGCACTTACCGCTCGAAGGACGGCGGCAAGACCTTCGCCCAGCAGCAATTCGCCGGCGGCGACTCGCACGACATGTGGATCGATCCGGACAACAGCGATCACGTTCTGCACGCGGCCGATCCGGGCGGCGACATCACGACGAACGCCGGCGCCGACAACCCGACGTGGACGGCGAAGACGTATCGCACCGGACAGTTCTATCACGTCGTCGCCACGTCGCACGTGCCGTACTACGTGTGCGGATCGCAGCAGGACGCGAGCGAGACATGCGTCTCCACCGCGGCAGCGGGCGGCGGACGAGGATTCGGCGGCGGCGGTCGTGGCGGCGCCTCCACGGACTTCAGCCCCGGCGGCTCGGAAGACGGCTACATCGCGCCCGACCCGCGTGATCCGGACATCTTCTACTCCGGCACCAACGCCAACGGCGGCGGCTTCCTCACGAAGCTGAATCGTCGCACCGGCGAGGTGCGCGAGGTGAGCCCGTATCCGCGCATGTTCTCCGGCGAGGAGTCGGCGGTGATCAAGGAGCGCTGGCAGTGGACGTACCCGATCGTCTTCTCGCCCGTCGATAAGAAAACTCTATATACCGGCTCGCAGCACGTCTGGAAGACGACGAACGGCGGCGACAGCTGGGAGCGCATCAGCCCCGATCTCACGCGGCACGATCCCAAGACCATGGGGCCGTCGGGCGGGCCGATCACGCGCGACATGAACGGCCCCGAGGTCTACGCCGTCATCTTCTCGCTCGCGCCGTCCAAGCGGACGACGAACGTCATCTGGTCCGGTTCCGATGACGGCGTCATCCAAGTCACGAAGGACGGCGGCAAGACGTGGTCGAACGTCACGCCGAAGGACATGCCGGAGTTCGGACGCGTCAGCCAGATCGACGCGTCGGCCTTCGATTCGGCGTCGGCGTATGTCGCCGTGAAGCGTTTCCTCCTCGACGACAAGGCGCCTTACATCTATCGCACGCACGACTTCGGAAAGACGTGGACGAAGATCACCAACGGCATCGGTGCCGCGGAGTTCGTGCACGCGGTGCGGGAAGATCCGACGAGGAAGGGGCTGCTCTACGCGGCGACGCAGAATGGCGTCCACGTCTCCTACGACGACGGCGATCATTGGGAGTCGCTCAACCTCAACATGGCCGACATCCCGGTCTGGGATCTGATCGTCACCGAAAAGGACCTGGCGATCTCGACCCACGGCCGCGGATTCTGGATTCTCGACAACATCGAGCCGCTGCGGCAGTACACGCCGACGATGGTCGCCAGCGCGGATCCCGTGCTCTTCAAGCCCGCGGCGGCGTATCGCTCGGGCGGACCCGCGGTGATTCAGTATTTGCTCAAGTCACCGGCACAGAACGTTCGCGTCGAGATCCTCGACGCGAAGGGTCAGGTGATCCGTTCGTATCCGGACACGACGAACGCCGCCGGTGGCCGAGGCGGACGCGGTGGCCGCGGGACTCCCGCTGATTCCGCGGCCGCTGAAGCTGGTGGCGGCGGTGGCGGCGGGCGTGGGCGGGGCGGCTTTGGCGGAAATCAGAACCCCGGTCGCGTCGCCGGCGTCAACACCTTCACCTGGGATCAGCAGTACGCGCCGGCCGTCACCTTCCCGAACATGATCCTCTGGGGCGGCTCGACGAATGGGCCGTCGGCGCCCCCGGGCCGGTACACCGTCCGCCTCGTCGCCGACGGCAAGACGGCGACGCAGCCGCTCGTCGTGAAGCGCAATCCGTTGCACGAAGCGACCGACGCCGACCTCCAAGCGCAGTTCGCGCTCGCCATTCAGCTGCGCGACAAGGTGAGCGAGGCGAATAATGCGGTGATCCAGATTCGCGACGTCAACCGGCAGGTGGCCGATCGCCTTTCCAAGTCGCAGGACGTCCAGCTGCAGGGGACGGGCAAGAAGCTGACGACGGATCTCAGCGCGGTCGAGGAAGCGGTCTATCAGGTGCGCAACCAGAGCGGCCAGGACCCGCTCAACTTCCCGATCAAGGTCAACAACCGCCTGGCGTCGCTCCTCGGAGTGGTCTCGCGCGCCGATGCCAAGCCAATCGCCGCCGCTTACCCGATCTTCAATGACCTCAAGGGCGAGCTGAAGGTCCAGACCGATCGCCTGCAGGAGATCCTCACGAAGCAGCTCCCGGTCTTCAACGCCCAAGCGCGGCGGTTGGGCCTCGAGCCGGTCATCGTCGGGAAGCCAGTCGTGTTCTGACGCAACCCTTCTTCCGCTTTGGTTGTCAAACGGCTATGCTCACTTTGAGCATAGCCGTTTCCTTTTGCCCCGAACCCCACCCGAAATAGGGTCAGACCCTATTTCGAGTTTTCTAAATAGGGTCTGACCCCAGGCGGGGAAATGATGACGAAGCGAGGCACTCGCGATCCGCTGGAACTGCTGCCCCTCAAGCCGATCGAGCTGCTCGTGCTCACGATGCTGAGCGCGGGCGATCGCCACGGCTACGGGATTCGGCAGGACATCGTCGCGCACACGGACGGGCGCATCGCGCTGGAGGCCGGGAATCTTTATCGGCACATCCGCGCGCTGCAGGCCGACGGCCTCGTCGACGAAACCGAACCGCGGCCCGTGGACGGCAACGAAGACGAGCGCCGCATCTACTACACGCTCCTTCCCTTCGGGCGTCGCGTCCTCGCCGCCGAGCTCGAGCGCCTGCGCGAGTTGATGCGCATCGCCGAAGAACACCGCATCATCGGCCGGGCGCGGGCATGACCGCCGCCGATCGGCTGTACCGGCTGCTTCTTCGGCTGTATCCGCGCGATTTCCGCGACAGCTACGGACGCGCGATGCTCGACTTTCATCGCGATCGCGTCCGCGCCGCGCGAACCGCCCGCGAATCGCTGGCGCTCCTCTGGCTCGCCACCATCGCCGACGTCCTCGTGTCGGCGGCGGGAGAGTGGCTTCGACCGTTCATCTCGGGAGACTCCATGCTCGACACCATCGGCCAGGACCTGAGGTATGCCGTCCGTGGGTTCGCACGGCGGCCCGCGTTCACGGCGATCGTCCTCGCCACGATCGCGCTCGGAGTCGGAGCGAACGCGGCGATCTTCAGCGTCGTCAACGGCATCCTGATCCGCCCGCTGCCGTACCCGAACGCCGGGCGCGTGTTCAGCTTCGGCCACGAGCCGCCGCACTGGCTGACGTCGCAGCCCGATTTCATCGACTATCACGCGGGCATGCCGTCGCTCGACGGGCTCGCGGCCTACATTCGCGGCGACGCGACGATGAGCGGGGGCGCCGAGCCCGAACGCATCCGCGTTTCCAGCGGAAGCGACGAATTCTTTCCGCTGCTCGGCGTGCGTCCAACCGTCGGACGCTTCTTTTCGGCGGATGAATTCGCCGTCCAACGGCCGACCGTGGCGATCATCAGCTACGGTCTCTTTCAGCGGCGCTTCGGCGGCAGCAAGTCGGCCCTCGGGAAGACGATCTCCATCAACGGAGTTCCGCGCACGGTCGTCGGCGTCATGCCGCCGCATTTCGATTTCCCCGAGTCGCGGACGGATCTCTGGCTGCCGCTTCCCCGGTTCAATCCCGACAGCCTCGGCGATCGGACGAATCACTACTTGTTCATGGTCGGCCGAGTGAAACCGACGGCGACGATCGACCGTGCTCGCATGGAGGCGGCCACGATCGCCCATCGCATCGTGACGCAGTACGCCGACCGCTTCGATCCAAAGTCTCCGCTCGTCCCGCGCATCACCCGCGTCAGCGACACGCTGGTCGGGTCGACGCAGCCGTACCTGTTCGCGCTCCTCGGCGCCGCGGGTTTCGTGCTCCTCATCGCGTGCTCGAACGTCGCGAATCTGTTGTTGGTGCGCGGCGAAGCGAGACAGAAGGAGATGGCCGTGCGCAGCGCGCTCGGAGCGTCGGGCCCACGTCTCGCCGGACAGCTGCTCGCCGAGAGCGCGCTGCTGGCGACTGTGGGCGGAGCGCTCGGTCTCTTGCTCGCCTGGTTGGGCAGCCGGCTGTTGTTGCGCGCGGCACCGTCGTCCATCCCGCGGCTCGACGCGATTGGAATCGATTGGCGCGTTCTGCTGTTCACGGCGGCGATCGTTGTGGCGACGGGACTCATGATCGGTCTCGTGCCGGCGTGGCGCATCGCGCGCGGCGCGTCGGCCGAGGCGCTCAAGGAATCGGGTCGCGTGGCATCGGCGCACGGTGCGACGCGCCGCGTGCGACGCTCGCTCGTCGTCGTCGAGGTCGCGCTCGCGGTGGTCACACTGTCGGGCGCGGGAATGCTTCTCCGAAGCTTGTGGCATCTCCAGGGCGAAGATCTCGGATTCGATCCGCACGGCGTTCTCACCGCCAAGGTTGCGCTGCTCCCTCGTGAGTACAACGAGGGCCGAACGGCCGTCTTCTACTCGCAGCTCGAGGCCAGGTTGGGCGCATTGCCCGGCGTGCAAGCCGCCGGCGCAAGCGGCTGGCTGCCCGTAGTCGACGCCGGCGGGTTGTGGGGTTTTCGACCTGAGAACGGCAATTATCCCGAAGGCCGCTGGCCGTCGGCCGTGCCGCAGCAGGCGACGCCGGGATTTTTCGCGGCAGTCGGTCTTCCGTTGATCGCCGGAAGAGTTTTCACGAACTCTGATGTCGACGGCTCCCCGCTCGTCGCTGTGGTGAGCAAGGCGTTCGCCGAGCTGGCGTGGCCGAAGCAAGGGGCGCTTGGCAAACGCTTCCGCCTCGCCGAGGGCACGCCGTTCATCACGGTTGTCGGCATCGTGGGCGACATCCGCGCGCGGGGCTTTGGCGACACACCCGAAGCCACGATGTTCTTCCCGCTCGCTCAAGCAGCAAAAAGCGCGTACTTCATGCCGAGGAACATGGCGCTGCTCGTCCGCACATCCGGCGATCCGGCGATGCTCGCCGCCGCCCTCCGACGTGAGGTTCGCGCGCTGGATCCCACGGTGCCGGTCGCCGAAGTGCGCACGTTGGAGCAGGTCGCGGGGACGTCGGTGTCGAACAGACGCTTCAACACGTCGCTGCTCGCCGGCTTCGCCGCGCTGGCGCTCCTGCTCGCCGGTATCGGGACATATGGTGTGATCTCGTACGGCGTGACGCAGCGGACCTTCGAGATCGGCGTGCGCATCGCGCTCGGCGCGGACACGCGCTCCGTGCTCGGCCTGGTGATGGCGGAGGGCATGGTGCTCGCGGGAACGGGTCTCGTGATCGGGCTCGGCACGTCGATCGTCGTCGCTCGTTTCATTCGCGCGATGCTCGTCGGCGTTCCGACGCTGGATGCGCCGTCCCTCATCGCGACCGCGGTGGCGCTGATCGCGGTCGCCGCGATTGCGTCGGGGCTGCCGGCGCGCCGGGCGCTGCGGGTCAACCCGATCAATGCGCTGCGCGGAGCCTAGCCGAGTCTGAGTCGATACCCTTCAACGAGCTCCGCGCCCGGCGGCTGAAAGTCGCGCTCCGGCGCGCGCGTGAATCCGAGGTTCGCGTACATCGCCATCGCGGCGCGCATGCTGCGCGACGTGTGCAGTCCGACTTCGCTCGCGCCCTGCGCTCGGGCGCGACGAATGCACTCTTCGACCAACGCCTTGGCGATTCCACGTCCGCGCGCCTCCGGAGCCACGGCGACCAGCCTGATCTCCGGCGCGCCGGCGCGCGAGGCCAGTGCGCCGTAGGCGTCGGTCTCCGCCGGGTAGAGCATCGCGCTTCCAACGAGACGGCCGTCGTCCTCGGCCACGATACGCTCTACGAGCTGGTCGGAGGCCAAGGCGTCACGCAACGCCTGACTCAATCCGCGCCACGAGTCGGGATCCATGATCTCGGCGTATTCGGCGTAGGAACGCAGCGTGAGCTCGCGGATCGTCGCGCGCTCGTCGTCCGCGGCGGTTCGAATGATGGTCACGGAATAACAATGTATCATTGGCAGCATGAACCTGAGTCTGACCATCGCGGCGGCGGTCGTTGTCTCGGCCGATTCAAGCGTTGTCGTGCGGGTGAATCAGGTCGGCTATCTGCCGGACGCACCGAAAATCGCCGTCGCTTGTTCGCTCGCCGACGCCGATTCGCAGCCGCGACGCTTCGTCGTCCGCGGTGAGAACGGGAGGGTCGTGCTGGGGCCAGTGCGCGTGCGCGGCGCGGGAAACTTTGGTCCGTGTAAGACGACGTGGCGGTTGAATTTTACGGCGATTCGAACGGCGGGCCGTTACGTCATCGAGTTCTCCGGCGCGTCGGCGCATGTTCGAATCGGGCGCGACGTGTATGCCGGCGGTGCGGACACCGCGCTGTACTACATGCGCGAGCAGCGATCGGGGTTCAATCCATTCTTCCGCGACTCCGTGCACAGGCTCGACGGAAACGTGATCGACGACTCCGGCCGTGTGGTGAAGTTTCAGCCGGTGAGCGGTGGATGGGCCGACGCCTCCGACTACCTTCAGTACGTCGCGACGTCGGCCACCGCGACGTACCACTTGCTCATGGCCTACCGCGATCACCCGTCGGTATTCGGAGACGCATTCGCGGCGAACGGCCTGCCGGGTCCGAATGGCGTCCCGGACGTGCTCGACGAAGCGCGACACGGTATCGAGTGGCTGCTGCGCATGTTCCCGAGCGACTCGGAGCTATACAACCAGCTCGGCGACGATCGCGATCACACCTACCTCGATCTGCCGACTACCGATTCGTCGGACTACGGATGGGGCAAGGGGAAGGAGCGTCCCATTTACGCATGCACGGGACGCGCACAGGGAATCTTCGCGTACAAGAATCGGTCGACGGGACTTGCGTCGACGGCGGGAAAGTTCGCGTCGGTCTTCGCGCTCGCGGCGCGCATCCTTCCAAGCGCCGATACCGCGCTGCTGCGGCGCAAGGCCGAAGCCGCGTATGCGCTCGGCGTCGCGCATCCGGGCGTCTGTCAAACCGCACCGGGACGTTCGCCGTACTTCTACGAAGAGGAGAACTGGGTAGACGACATGGAGCTCGCCGCCGCGGAGCTCTTCTCGCTCACGCGACGCGATTCGTTGCGTCGAAGCGCCCTCGCTTTTGCGGCGCGCGAGCCCGCAACGCCGTGGTTCGGCGCCGACACGGCGCGTCACTACGAGTGGTATCCGTGGTACAACGCAGGGCACTGGTCGATCTGGCGTGCGACGCGCGGCTCCGACCGGACGAAGATGACGGAGTACTACCGACGAGGCCTCGCCGCGGTCGCAAAGCGGGCCGACAACGGATTTCGCGTCGGAATCCCGTTCATCTGGTGCTCGAACGATCTCATGGTTTCGTTCGCGTCGCAGGCGCTGCTCTATCGGCGAATGTCGGGCGACGCGCGCTACCGCGAGCTCGAGCAAGCGGCGATCGATTGGCTGTTTGGCGCGAATCCGTGGGGCGTCTCGATGGTGATCGGCTATCCCCACGACGGACGGTGGCCGCATGATCCGCATTCCGTGGTCGCGATGCAGTACGGGCCGGAGGCGTTGACAGGCGGTCTCGTGGACGGCCCCGTTTACCGATCGATCTTCTCGAGCCTGAGAGGAATCGCGCTACGCCACGAGGATAGTTACGCGCCGTTCAATACCGGCTTCGTCCTATATCACGACGATCTCGGCGACTATTCGACGAACGAGCCGATCATGGACGGTACAGCAAACCTTGCATACCTCCTCGCAGCCCTCGCCGATCGTAGGTAGCTGTATCGCGACGAATCGCGGTGTCCGACCGAACCAAAGAAGTATCGCGTCGTGTGATGGTATCGCGCTGCGCGATCGTGTCGCGCCGAGTAATCGTGTCGGAAGGAAGACGGATGATGTGCTCGCGCGGGACGATCGTGTCGCGACGAATCGACGTATCCGGCCGCACGAGCGTGTCGCGGCGAGCGATGCTGTCTCGCATGATGCTGTCGCGGCGCAATGCCGCGAGGCGCCTCGCAGCCGCTCGGCGACGCGCCGCCGCGGAATCTGCCCGCGCCTGCGCCGCGGCGATCGAGTCGCGCTGGAACGCCGACTCCGCGCTGTCGGGCGACACGATCGGCGGCACGACGGCCGACGACGTCGCGCCCGCCGGCGGCGATCCCGGCTGAACGGTGACGGGCACTCCGGTCGGCGGAATGACGCGGCCGCCCTCGGATTGAGACAAGAACCCACCGCGGGGCGCGCGTCCGCTATCCAGCCCGGCCGCGGGCGCCGCGATGATCTTCGATCCGTTGACTTGCACCACCGACGGCGCTTTGTGCCCGTGATGCGCCAAGCCGATGCCGAGGGCCATGACCAGCATGAGCAGCGCGACACTGATCGACGGCATGAGCCATCGCGCGTAGCCGCGCCAATCTCGTGGTCGATCGGGCTGGCTTGCGGGGCCGACGGCGACCGCTACGACATGATCGATCGGCGAAAGCTTGCGCGGCTGGATGGCAACCGACGCCGCCACCGCGCGGCTCGCCTCGAGCACCTCCCTGTGCAGTTGCTCGACCTCGACGCGACGCGTCTCGAGCTCGCCGAGTCGCTGCTCCAGCAACCGACGCTGTGCCTCCAGCTCGTCGCGGACCTCGGTCAGGCGTTTCTGGCGCCGCGCGACGTGCGACTCGGCCTCGGCCCGCTCGGCGGCGATCGCGGCGCGCTCGTCGCTTTCGAATTTTCTAAACTCTTCGCGCTCCTTGGCCAGCGCGGCCGCGTCGTCGCGCGCTTTCTCCTCGAGCTCCCGCTTGCGGCGCTCGAATCTCCGGTATTCGGTGTCGCGCCATTCGGTGACTTCGTCCTTGAGCGCGATCAGGTCGATCTCGGCGCGCTTGAGGACGTCGCCGGCAGCGACGACGCCGATGTAGGCCATGACGTCCGGCGTCGGCGCGCCATCCTTGAGGCGCGACATCATCATCGTGTCGTCGGAGACCTTCTTGGCGAGGTTCGGGACGAAATCGCACAAGCGCTGTTCCGTCTCGGGACTCCATATTTCGCCGCTCAACAACGTCCAGGCGAGACGGCCAATCGAGCGCGCGTCGGACGTCGCGTCCGGCACGCTGTTGATCGGGATCGGCGTCCGCGTGAGCGTGACGATGAGCCGATTGGTGCCGCGCTCGAACACCATCTCGTCGGGATCGACCCCGCGATGGATGACCCCCTGCTCGCGCGCCCAATCGAGCGCGGCGTGTACATCCTCGAGCAGAATCGCGATGCGCGTGTTCGGAAGATGACGTCCGCGATCGAGCAACTCCCGGATGGTATCGCCATGGTTGCGCTCGGTAACCGTAGCGAAGGTGTCGGCGCTGATCCAACGGCCCTCGATCACTTGCGCGACGTTCGGATGCGAAAGCGTTTTCAGCAGCTGCGCATCCGTCGCGAGGTGAGCCACCGAGTTGTTGTCGTTGTCGGCGAGGACCCGCGCGAAGGTGATTACGACGTCTTGTCCGTCACTGCGTCGTCGAGCCAGGTAGCGTTGAGTGGACGCAGGGCTTCGCAGGCCGCCGACGACGTTGTACTCCTCAGCGAAGGCGCCGAGCTCTGGCGTTTCCTTGTTCGGGGCTGCTGCGGATGACATGGATCGGCTGGCGACTGGGTTCTCTAGGCCCTACGAGTGCGTGATCCATGCCGTGCCAGTTTAGCGCCGAATGCCCTCTCCGGCCTTGAAAAATCCCGGGAGGCTGACCGGAGCGACACCCGAGATCGCATCGGCGCCCAGGATGGCGCGGGCGGCGGCCCGCTCGAGGTCATCCGTCACCCCGTAAGTCACCATGTAGGTACCAATGTTCGGAAACTGCCTGATGACGTACGGGTTGCCGAACGCGACCACGATCACCTTCCGTCGCCCGGCAAGTCCGTTGATCCAATCGGCCACGGGCTGCGGGATGGCCACCCTGCCCTCGCCCTCGACGCGGCGGACGAATGCCGTCACGATGACCGCGTCGGACTCGCCGATGCTGCGTTCGACCACCGCGATGGCGTCCGGCGTCGCCGACGGCAGAATCTTCCCAGCCTGAACGATTGCCCCGCCGCCCCGCGCCGAAACCGTGGGGCTCCGGCGCAGTTCCGCGAGGAAGGCCCGGCCGGCTTTGATCTCGGTCTCCGGCGCGTACTGCACGATCGCCACGCGCGCCGCGCCGCGAAGCGGAACGAGAGTGTCTCGGTCGCGCAACAACGTGATGGCGCGCCGCGCCACGCCGGCCGCGATCGCCCGGTGCGCCGGGGAGCCGACAACCTCACGGAGGCGCTCGAGCGAAACCATTGGCGCGAAGGCGACGCCGGATCGCGCCTTGAGCTCGAGCATGTGACGCGCGGCGCTGTCGATGCGCGAGCGCGAGATCTCGCCGCGATCGACGGCGGCGACCAGTGCGTTGATGGCGCGCGTCGCGTCGGACGGCTTGAGCAGGATCTCGGCGCCCGCCTGCACGGCGAGCACACTGCTCTGCTCCGCGCTGTAGCCCTTGCCGATTCCTTCCATCGTCATGGCGTCGGTGATCGCGACACCGCGAAAGTGCAGTGAGTCACGCAGCAGACCGGTGATGATGCGCGGCGCGAGCGTGGCGGGAGTGCTGCTGTCGCCGTTCACCGCGGGAAGCGCGATGTGCGCCGTCATGACGAGCGACGCGCCGGCGGCGATCGCCGCCTTGAAGGGCACGAGCTCCACGCTGTCGAGTCTCGCCATGCTCGCGCCGACGACCGGCAGCCCGACGTGCGAATCGACGTCGGTGTCGCCGTGCCCGGGGAAATGCTTGGCGGTGGCGAGTTGGCCGCCGTCGATAGCACCGCGCACGAAGTGGGCGGACAATCGCGCCACACGTCGCGGGTCTTCGCCGAACGAGCGTGTGTTGATCACCGGGTTGGACGGATTGTTATTGACGTCCACCACGGGCGCGAAGTTCACATGGATGCCGACGGCGCGCCCTTCTTCGGCGATGGCGCGCGCGACGTCGTACGCATCGCTGTCGCGTGCCGTCGCGGCGATGGCCATCGCGGGCGGAAAAACGGTCGCGCCGCCCGCGTCCAGCATGTAGTGCGCGAACAGCCCGCCTTCGAGCCTGCCCAATCCCGGCTCGAGATCAGCGCTCACCAGTAACGGTACGCGCGCGCGACGCTGGAGGTCGTTGAGCTTCGCCGCGACCTCGATCGGTGTGCCGAGGGACATCGACACGCCGCCGATGCCATCGCGTTCGACCCAGCGAATCACCTCGGCGTAGCTGGAGTCGCGCACGTTGGTGTAGTCGCCAAGCATCCACACCATCACCATTTGGCCGACGCGCTCGCGGAGCGAGAGCGACGCGAGCGTGCTGTCCACCCAGCGACGTTGTCGCTCGGTGAGAGGCACCGCGGGGGACAACGGTCCCACGCTCGGGGTCGCGGCGGCCGGGCTCGAAGCTCGTGACGGCTGGCATGCCGCGACCGCGGCGAATGCCAGCGCCGCGGCCGCGCGGGGAGGTCGTTGCATCAACGCGCGGCGCGAGTGAAGCGGACATCGATCACGCGGCCGGCAAAGATCGCGAAGCCGGTCACGCGACCCGACGCGTCACGTGAAAATCGGATGGAGCCGAGACCCGGCGCCGCGAAGTCGTCGGCGTAGGCGGGACGAAGCTCGATCTCGTCGGCCGGCCGGCGCCGCAGCACCAGCTTATCGCCTTTCGCGGCGACGACGAGCTTCACGTCCAGCTCGTCGCTCGTGTACGTGCCCGCGTAGTCCTGCAGTGCAATCTTGGTTGCCGTTGGGCGAGCTTCCTCGAAGTGCGACGAATCACCACTCGCGCGAACCAACACGAAGCCGCGACGACCCGCGGTGCGCTTGAATTCCGCCTCGCCGGCCGCGGCGTGGAAGCGCGTTCCGCCGAGGGGCGTGAGCGCAGTCGGCTGGCCGCGGCCGGTACCGACGGAAAGCGCGCCGCCGCTCCAGATGAGCGTTATCACGTCATCGGTGTGGGGATCGCGATAGACACCGGCCCACTGCTGCAGCTCGGCCGCCGGTACGTCGACCTTTCGGGCCTGCAACTCGGTAATCGTCCGTGGAATCATCAGATCCACGACCTGGTGCGCGAGCTGTGTCGGATTCGCCCCGGCGTAGTTGCACCACACGGCGACTGAGATGTGCTGGTCCGGATAGCGCGCGAGGAAAGTGCGATAGCCGGCCGTCGAGCCGCCGTGGCTGACTTCGCGCGTTCCTGAATACTCACCGACCTCGAGGCCCAATGCGTACGTGATCGTGCGCCCGTTCGTCAGGCGCATCCGGGTTTGGAGCGCGTCGACATAGGGCTGTCCGCCCACGGTCGGATGATCGAGGTTCTCGTTCCACTTGAGCAGGTCGGACACGGTGCTGAGCAGACCGCCGTTGCCGATCATATTCGTGAACGGCATGTCCGTGTGAAAGCCATTCGCCGGCGAACCGGAATACGCCGTCGCGCGATTGGGCACGACCGTGGTGAAGTCGTCGCGCCAGCGCGTGTGCGTCATCCCGAGCGGGTGGAAGAGACGCTCCTGCGTGAACGTGTCGAGCGTCTTGCCGCTCACGCGCTCGACGATGATGCCGGCGAGCGCGTACCCCGTGTTGCTGTAGAGATACTCCGACCCCGGCGGGAAATTGAGCATCTTCTGATGGACGACGAGGTCGAGCGTCGTCGCCGGCGAATGGACCTGCGATCCCGGCCCACGGCCTTCGATGCCGAGGAGGCCCCATTGATCGCGCAGGCCACTCGTGTGCGTGAGCAGGTTGCGGATCGTGATCTTCTGTCCGCCGAAGTTCGGGACCTCGGGCAAATAGCGTCGGATGTCGTCGTCGAGGGACAGCTTACCGTCTTGGGCAAGCAGCACGATGGCCGACGCGGTGAACTGCTTGGCGACGGATCCGCTCTCGAGCACGGTCGATTCGGTGATCGGCACGTTGTACTCGAGATTCGCCATGCCGTAGCCATGGGTGTAGAGCGGCCGGCCGTCCCTCGCCAGTCCGACGGCGCAGCCCGGCGTCTTGTCGGTGAACCGGGCGAAGACGGCGTCGATCTTCGGCGCGAGATCCGTCGGTTGCTGGGCGTTCGCCGCCGCGGCGAGGCTGCCGGCTAGAACGAACGCCGGCGCGATTGTAAGGACGTTGTGGTGGGAGCGCATGGCTAATGATGGGTCGCGCGCACGCCCCGAGCAAACCGTTCAGGGTGGCGGGCGGTCCACTAGGAATCAACGGATGGAACCCAGCCCGACACCGACGCGTAGGGCGACGAGCCCACCCCGTCCACCGGAGCCATCGGGATCATGCGAAACGTCAAGTTTGCGCTGCGCACGCTGTTCAAGACGCCCTTCGTGACGACCGTCGCGATCCTCTCGCTTGCTCTCGGCATCGGCGCCAACGCGGCGATTTTCTCGCTGTTCAACGAGATGCTGCTCCAGCCGATGCCGGTGTCGCATCCGGAGCAACTCGTCGATCTTGGCGCGCCCGGTCCGATGCCAGGCTCGAACTCTTGCAACCAAGCGGGGAGCTGCGAGGAGATCTTCAGCTACCCGATGTTCCGCGATCTCGAGGCGGCGAAGACGGCGTTCAGCAGCATTGCCGCCCATCGAGCGTTCAGCGTCAACCTTGCCATGACGGGCCAGACGCCCATCAACGGGCGCGGGATGTTGGTCTCCGGCTCGTACTTCCCGACCCTCGGCGTGCGCCCCGCATTGGGCCGGCTCTTCACCCGCGACGATGACCGCACGATCGGCGGTCACTACATCGTCGTTCTGAGCTACGCGTACTGGGAGAACCAGCTCGGCGCGAACCCGAACGTTGTCGGCCAGAAGATGACGATCAACGGCCAGCAGATGACGATCATCGGCGTGGGCCCTCGAGGATTCGACGGGACGACGCTGGGCGAACGGCCGTACATCTTCGTGCCGATCACGATGCGCGCCGTGATGAGTCCGGGATCCGGTGGCAGCTTCAAGAACCGGCAGTCGTACTGGGCCTACCTGTTCGCGCGGCTCAAGCCGGGCGCGACGATCGAGCAAGGGCGCGCGGCGATCAACGCGGTCTACAAGCCGATCATCAACGACGTCGAAGCGCCCCTCCAGAAGGGGATGAGCCAACAGACGATGACGAAGTTCCGCGCCAAGGTCATCACTGTCGCCGACGGCCGGCGCGGACAATCGTCGATGCACAAGGAGGCGAAGACGCCCCTGCTCCTGCTCTTCGCCATCACAGGCATCGTGCTGCTGATCGCCTGCGCCAACATCGCCAACCTGTTGCTGGCGCGCGCGGCGAATCGATCGATGGAGATGGCGGTGCGCCTCTCGCTCGGTGCAACGCGACGCCAGCTCGTGACCCAGCTGTTGACGGAATCAGTCCTGCTCGCACTTCTCGGCGGCATGGTGAGCCTCGTCGTGGCGTACTGGACGCTCAACGGGATCGTGCAAATGCTGCCGCCCGAGGCGGCGACGACGATGAACTTCACGTTGAGCAGAATGGCCGTGTTGTTCACCGCCGGGTTGTCTCTCTTCACGGGTATCGTGTTCGGACTGATCCCGGCGATTCAGTCGACGCGCCCCGATCTGGTGACGGACCTCCGCAACAACTCGGGGAAGCTCGCGGGCGGCCGGGGAGCGGCGCGTTTCCGGTCGAGCCTTGTCACCGTCCAGATCGCGCTGTCGATGGCACTGCTCATTTCAGCGGGCCTCTTCATCAAGAGTCTGCGCAACGTCAGCCGAGTGGACCTGGGCATCAAGATCGACAACATGGTGACGTTCAACATCTCGCCCAGCTTGAGCGGCTACGACACGACGCGCGCCAAGGCGCTCTATGCACGCTTTGAAAACGAGCTGTCGTCGGTGCCGGGCGTGACTGGCGTAACGTCCTCGATGGTGCCGATCCTCTCCGGGGACAATTGGGGAAATGACGTCTCGGTCGAGGGATTCAGGAAAGAGCCGGATACCGACGCCGAGTCGCGCTTCAACGCCGTGGGCCCCGGCTACTTCAAGACGTTCGGTGTGCCGTTGCTCGCCGGCCGCGACTTTACCGTCAGTGACGCCTCGATAGCACCGAAAGTGGCGATCGTGAACGAGGCATTCGCGAAGAAGTTCAATCTCGGCCGGCAAGTCGTCGGCAAGCACATGTCGATCGGCAACGACTCGTTGAACATCGAGATTGTTGGATTCGCCAAGAACTCGAAATACGCCGCCGTGAAGGACTCGATCCCGCCGGTTTTCGTGCTGCCGTATCGCCAAACGGAACGTGTGGGGTCGCTCGTCTACTACGTTCGCTCGGCGCTTCCCACGGACCAGCTCGTTCGCAGCATCCGCGACGTGTCCAGGCGGATCGACCCCAACCTCCCACTCGAGGATCTGAAGACGATGCCGCAGCAGGTGCGCGAGAACGTCTTCCTCGATCGGATGATCAGCACGATGTCGGCGTCGTTCGCCGCGCTGGCGACGTTGCTCGCGGCGATCGGATTGTACGGCGTGCTCGCGTACTCGGTCGCGCAGCGCACGCGTGAGATCGGGGTTCGCATGGCACTCGGCGCGGACAGCGGACGCGTCCAACGGATGGTGCTGCGTCAGGTCGGCCTGATGACACTGGTCGGCGGTGTCATAGGCATTGCCGGGGCCGTCGGTCTCGGCAGAGGCGCGCAGTCGCTCCTCTACCAACTCCAGGGATATGACCCGATCGTGTTCGCGACAGCGGCGGGGTTGCTCGTGCTCGTGGCGCTCGGAGCGGGTTACCTCCCTGCCCTGCGCGCGTCGCGAATCGACCCGATGACTGCGCTACGCTACGAGTAGCGCGGTCAGGTGCAGACCGGCACCGACGCGCCGGCGAGATTGATCTTGCAGTTGGTCGTGAACGAGCTCCCGTCTGAGGAGATCGTCGACGTGATGGTCACGGTGCTCGACCCGTTGAAGGTTAGCACCGAATGCGTTGTGCCGGTCACGGATTGCGAGGCGAACTGCGTCGTCGACGTCGCATCGGTGGTGATGGTACCCGAAGTCGGCCAGTGATCTGAATCGCCCGGCTTGGGTAGGGTGACGTTGGCGGATACCGCCTTCGAGTCCATCACCGCGTGGGTCGCATACGGCGCGGTGAGCGTGAGGTCGGTGTGCGTCGTCGTCGTTCCGTTCAGGACGTGGGCGCCGGTGAGCAGGCCGCTCAGCGTCTGATCCTGATGGCTGACGAGCGTCATTGTACCGCTGCTGCCGGCCTGGTCGAGCTTTATCGTGCCGCTCATGTCGGCGACGGTTCGAAACGCCGCCGTCGTGCTCGCGTCGGGCTGCGACTGCGAATGGCCGGAGGCGTCGAGCAAAAAGAACGTCGCGTTGAACGTGATTCCGTTCGACGTGAGCGTGGCGCAGGTGAACCCCTGGACGGCCGCCGAGTACTGACAGGAGGACGGCACGAGCGGCACCATCGTGGGAATTGCCGCGCCACCGACTCCGAGTGAACCGGCAACGTTGCCGCTGCCGACTCCCATTTCCACGATCAGCGGGCCAAGATCGAGCGTGTTGCCCGACGATGGCCCGGTCGCGTCAGTCGAATGGCACCCGGCAAGTGCGATCGTCGATGCGACAACGGAGGCTACGACAACGCGGCGCTGCGACTTCATGGGACTGCTCCCTTTGCTACAGGGCTGAGGGATCAATCTGCTGATCCGGCTTCGGCTCAGGAAAGAGCTTGGCGAATGTGCCCATCGCCCCGAACCCTTTGATCTTCATTTGTCCCGTCAACATGAGCAAGGGCGGCGGCGTCATCTTGGCGACAAGCTTGTGAAAGTTTTCAGGTTTCATGGTGATTTGGAGGTCGGCCCGCGGCGGCGCGGCATTCTCGCGCACGGTGCACTTGCCGTCGGCGACGTTGAACGTCCAAGTCCCACCACCGGCTCCCTCGAAATTCCAGACCATCGTGAACGGCTTCTTCGCCGCCATCTCTCGATTCATCGAGACGGGCATGAAGTTCATCATGAAATCGAGGCGATAGTGAACCGCTGACGGACTCGGCGCGGGCCCGCGTTTTCCCGTGCGCAGCCAGAGCTTCCAGTACTCGGCGACATTGTGCGCGATGATCGCGCCGTAAACCTCTCGCGCGGTGATCCACCCGAAGATGAGCGGCATCCACACGCGGCGGTCGAGGTCCGCCTCGGTCATCGCGGCAAGCTGGCCGCGGATGATGTCGCGCTGCTTCCGCATCTCGGCGAGTGACCTTTCGACGGTGTGATTCGGTCCGCGCTTCGCCAGCTCGCGGCGGTTCCAGTCGTTCAGTTCTCCCATCGAGCGAATCTGGAGCCGTTCGGACTCCGGCACGTTCGGTCCGAGCGCGACGTAGTTGGCCAGCGTACCGTCGAAGTACGCCATGTGCCATGGCTGCTCGGCGTACGTCCACGTCTTGCCGAACTTCCTACGCCACTGTCGATCGTCGAATCCGGCCCAGATGTCGTCGAAGAGCTTCCAGCCCGCCTCGAGCTCGCGTTTGATCGAGGGCAGGGTCGTGATTGGATCGATCGTCACGTCGCGCCTCCGCAGTCGGTTTCGGGAAGATACGATAAAGGCTCATTATCGGATTGGCGAGACTCGACCCGCGGCGGTCCGTTTGACGAATGACGGCTTTTGGGTGACTGTTGCGCATTGCCGGGTGGTAGTGGTCGAATCACACACACGGAGGCCTAGGATGCGCAGATCGGTGCTGGTCTCGCTTGCGTTGGCGGTCATCGTTCCACTCGGCTGCGGAGGAGGCGGGGGCGATGACAATTCGGGCATCACGAACCCGAGCTTCGCGTGCACCACGGCCACAAACGGAACGTTTTCAGCGACGCTCAACGGCCAGGCGTGGGTTGCCTGCGGTCAGGTGAGCGTACGAACCGACGTCTCGTTCCTCAGCGCGAAGGACACACTTCGCACGATCAGCTGGGCCGGATCGGGCTTTCTTCCCGGGAACGTCGGCTATGCCATCGTCATGAGCGCGTCGAAGCTCAACGGCGGCACCCTGTCGCCGGGAACCTATTCGGTCGGTCTGGTGACCCCAACGAACTCGAACTTCATCGTCGGGAGCTCGAACAACGCGGGATGGGCGGCGAGTCCAACGGGCGGCTCAGGGAGCGTCACCTTCACCGCGGTCACGAGCAATCACATCACCGGAACGTTCACGTTCGACGCCGCCCCGACGACCGGGACAGCGTCGGGGACGCTACAGGTGAGGAGTGGGAAGTTCGATTTGAGCTTCTAGGGCGGTGGGCGGTGGGCGGTGGGCGGTGGGCGGTGGCCCATCCCCCATCGCCGCTACCACCAAGCGCCCGACTTCGGGAACGCCGGAAACGCGACTTCCTGGTAGTTGAGCCGCCGCGGATCGAGGCTGGATTGAAGCTCCCGGTGCGCGCGGAAGCTGTTGTTGCCGGACATGATCTCCCAGTAGGCACGGCTCGAGCTCATCGCCTCGCCGTTCGCCCAGGCACGCTTCGGAATCGACGCGCAGGCGCCGAGGCTTCCAGCCGCCAGGATGGCGAGCATCGCGCGAATCAGGGACTTGTTCATACGGGCTCCCGGTTGGTTCCGGTTAAGAGAGAGGCATGGCGCGGACCAGCGGGAAGCCTGCGCCGCGCCGAGCCGAAGGTCAAGCTCGCCGCCACGCGCGACGCTGAGCCAGGCCTTCCCTGAACCGCCTGCCGGATCGTCGCAACAGCTGCCGCGTCTGTCCGGCAGGAGGCGGCAACGGTGGATCTGCCGGTCGCGTACGAGTAGGCGGGCCGCTATCGTCCGCCTTGTCCCCGCCATAGTTTCGAGTCACAGATCCCCTGTTGTACGGGAGGCCCCGGCCGCCAATGATCCTCACAAAAATCCGTCTCGTAACGCTGTCAGGCCTCACCGTCGGGCTCGTCTCTGTCGGAACCGGCGCCTCGGCGCAGGTTCAGGTGACCCAGGCCGGCATCGAGCAGGCGCGTAAGGACAGCGTCCGCCGCCCCTATACCGCCGCCGACATCGAGTTCATGTCGGGCATGATCAGCCACCACGCCCAGGCCGTACAAATGGCCAAGTGGGCGGAATCCCACAACGCCAGCAAGGCCGTCACGATCTTTTGCGGCCGCGTTGCCACCGCGCAAACCGCCGAGATCGGGCTGATGCAGCAGTGGCTCGCCGAACGGCGGCAGCCGGTGCCGGACGCTGATCCACGCGGGATGAAAATGGATATGGGCGGTACGACGCACTTCATGGCCATGCCGGGCATGCTCACCGACGAGCAGATGAAACAGCTCGACGCGTCGCGCGGCATCGAATTCGACCGGCTCTTCCTCACATTCATGGTCCAGCACCACCGTGGCGCGATCCAGATGGTCGACAAGCTGTTCGGCACGCCAGGCGCCGGCCAGGACGAGATCGTATTCAAGTTCGCTAATGACGTGCAGGTCGATCAGAGCACCGAGATCGACCGCATGATGCAGATGCTCGAAGCGCTCAGTGGCTTCTAATATCGAAATAGGGTCAGACCCTATTTCGAGTATTCTAAATAGGGTCTGACCCTAATTAGCGAATAGTTTCGGACCGTACCATGACCTTTCCCCCAACCCGTCTTATGACATTCTCCCACGTCTCCCCTCTCGCGCGGACAGCCGCCGCCATCGGCGCCGCGTTGGCTCTCGCGGGTTGCTCCGCGAGCTCCGGCGGACCTTCGGTCATGCCCGCCGGCGCCGCGATGTCCACCGCGGACATGTCGGCGCCGCTCGTTCGCGCCCCGGACCCCGATCCTCGCGTCGGCCTCAAGGCCGGTCTGCAGGACGCCGGCTCGGCGATCTGGAATCTCCGCATGGTCTCGCATGTGCCGTCGCCGCCGGGCTTCGCGACGATCACGAACTCCGACCTCGCGTTCCACAAGCAGAGCGTGATTCAGGGGAACTACAACGGGTTCGAGATCTGGGACATCTCGAACCCGGCGTCGCCGCGGCTTCGCACGTCGAAGATCTGCCCGGCGTCGCAGAGCGACGTCTCGGTCTATCAGAACTTGCTCTTCGTGTCGGCGGAAGCGCCTACGGCGCGCCTCGACTGCGGCACGCAAGCGCCGCGTGAAACCGTCAGCAAAGAGCGAATTCGCGGCTTACGCATATTCGACATCACCGACATCGACAATCCGAAATACCTGACGAACGTGCAGACCTGCCGCGGCTCGCACACGCACACGGTCGTGCACGATCCGAAAGACTCGAAGAACGTGTACGTCTACATCTCGGGCACGTCGGGCGTGCGGCCGAGCGAAGAGCTGCCGCGTTGCAACGCGGATCCGGGCGCGTCGAACACGGCGCTCTTCCGCATCGAAGTCATCAAGATTCCGCTCGACCATCCGGAGAAGGCGGACGTCGTGAGCGGCGCGGCGATCTTTGCCGATAACAGCAAGCTCGGCTCGTTACGCAACACGCTCGGCCACGGCGCTTCGCCGGCCGACGCTGACGCTGGTGGTCGTGGTGGACGTGGCGGCGGTGGTCGTGCCGGTGGTCGTGGCGGACGCGGCGCGCTTCCCGACAACGCGACGGCCGCGGACTCCGCGCGCTTCAACTTCCAGCAGGCGTATGCGGCGCTCACGCCGTTGACGGACGCGTCGCCGAAGGCCGACACGGCGAAGTTCAACAAGTCGGCCGATTCGCTCGCCGCGGTCTACAAGCAGGTCCGGCCGCCACTGCCGCTGCCGCGAGGGACGCTGACCCAGTGCCATGACATCACCGTGTATCCGGACGCCGGAATCGCCGGTGGCGCGTGCGCGGGCATGGGATTGTTGCTCGACATCCGCGATGTCGCGAACCCGAAGCGTGTCGGCGCGGTCGCCGACTCGAACTTCTCGTTCTGGCATTCGGCGACGTTCAGCAACGACGGCTCGATGGTCCTCTTCTCCGACGAGTGGGGCGGCGGCGGCGCGCCGTATTGCCGCGCGAAGGATCCGAAGGAGTGGGGCGCCGACGCGATCTTCCGCATCGTCGACAACAAGATGGTGTTCCAGAGCTACTACAAGATGCCGGCGGCGCAGACGCAGCTCGAGAACTGCGTGGCGCACAACGGCTCGCTGATCCCGATTCCGGGCCGCACGATCATGGTGCAGGCGTGGTATCAGGGCGGTCTCTCCGTGTTCGAGTGGAGCGATCCGGCGCATCCGCACGAGATCGCGTTCTTCGACCGCGGCCCGAACGACTCGACGCGCGCCCAGGGCGGCGGCTACTGGTCGGCCTACTGGTACAACGGCAAGATCGTCGGCTCCGAGATGCAGCGCGGACTCGACGTGTTCGAGCTCACGCCGAGCGGTGCGATCACGCAGAACGAGATCGACGCGGCGAAGTCGGTCGAGTGGAATTTCCTGAACGTGCAGGACCAGCCAAAGATCGTCTGGCCGGCGACGTTCGCGCTCTCGCGTGCCTACACCGATCAGCTCGAGCGGTGGAAGGGACTGTCCGCCGCACAGGTCTCCGCGGTGCGCAGCGGCTTGAGCGCGGCCGAGAGTGCGTCGGGTGCGGCACGTCGTGACGCGCTGCTGAAGCTCGCGACGCAGGTGCGCGGGTACGAATCCGGATCGTCGGACGTCGTGCGCGTGCGCTGGTTGAGCCAGTCGATCAGCGACCTCGCCGCAAAGTAGCTCTCGAAACCCGAGGCACGGATGCCAAAAGGGGGATGCTCCGGCATCCCCCTTTTTCTTACCGTTCCACTGGAAACGCCGTCTCCGCGCCGATCAGTGCACATCCGTGGTGTTGTCCGTTTCAAAGCAGTTTGGCTGGACGATTCTCGTGGCCCGACGAGCTACTACGAAAGCAGGCTGAAAGGCTTTGGCACGGATGAGCTGCACGGAGCATCGCTGATCGGCACGGAGACGGCGTTCAGAGTTGAACAACGGACGGTCTGATCGCTGCTACTGAGCCTGCTCAGTGAACATCGCCGACAGCGGCAACGTTCCGACAATCACGGAGACGGAAACGTCGTCCGTTCCGCGTTCGCCGAGCGTTAGCGTGTCCTGTGCGAGGCCGTTGGCATCGGTGACCGTGGTGGTATTCGCTAGAATACCGCCGTCGTCGCTCGACCAATTCACCGTGACGCCAGCGACCGGGTTGCCGTACTGGTCCGTCACCTTCACGGAAAGCGGGGCGCCGAGCGTGCTATCGGCGGGCGCGACCTGACTGTTGCCCGAAACGACCGTCACCTGAGCGGCAACGTCAGCTGTGCCGATCGCGGTCACAATCGCCGACTCTGAAGCGATACTGACCGTCATTGAATCCAGCCCCGCGGCCGTGCCGATCTTCCAATTGACTTGCGCGAGACCGGCGTTGTCCGTTGTCGCCTGCGCGCTCGAGACACTTCCGGCGTTGGTATTCGGCGTGAACGTCACGGCGACACCGGACACCGGGCGTCCATTCGAGTCCGTCACCAGCACGGCGATCGGCTGCGTCAGGGTGGCGTTGACCGTCCCCGACTGATTGGCGCCGCTCGTCACGGTGACGAGCGACGGTGTGAGCGGCGCCGTAGTGTCCTTGCTACACGCCGCGACGACCACTGAAAGCCCACACCCAACTACACGACCGGCGATGAAGCGCCGGATCCTACGTGTGCTCCGCAACATCATCGACTCCTAACGCTGAACGTTTGCGTGTTCGGCCCGCGCTTCGCGGGCAACGCGGCATCTGCGCCGCATTCGGACGGACGTTCGCGTTCGAAGCCCGTTAAGCGGCCACTCTCGCTCTTTACGGGTTCTTAGCGTCGTGCAAGGCCATTAAGGAATACTAATGCTGCCAGCACGGGGGACGCGCCCGTGTCGCGTGTCTGCAGTTGGGAGGGTTCAGCGTTGCGTGTGCTGCCGGAGCGACTAAGTTCGCGGGCATGGAAATCGATCCCGTCGACGCCGACGCATCGGAGCCCGCAAACCGCGAGCACGCACGACTGAATACCTGGGTCGCGATCACCGTCGCGCTCCTCGCCACATTCATGTGGATCTGCAAGGTCGACTTGTCCACGCCATCGCGCGATTGCTTTCGTAGCGTGAATCACGGCATCGGACGGTGTGAACGTTGCAACATGATGTTCGAATGAATTGCCATCCCATCCGCCTTGTCGCGCTATCACTGGTTTTCTTCGCAACCGCCTGTGGCGCCGCGCGGGAAGCGACGCCTGCCGTCACCCCCAGGGGAACGACAAGCCCCGATTCGGCGGCTGGTCGTACCGTCGTGGATTCCACCGGTCGAGCATCGCCGGTGCCCGTCGCGGTACCTTCTGCCGCCGCTCCGCCATCCGGCGCTGATACCGCGGCCCCGGTCCTCATCAGCGGCCGCAAGAAACACGACTCGGCTTCGTTTGCTTCGACGGTCGCCTTCGGGCGACAAATGGCCGCCAAGTGGCCGACGATCCCCACCCCGCTCCCGGGGTCCATTTTGCCGAACCGGCGGATCGTCGCCTTCTACGGTAATCCACTCTCGAAGCGAATGGGCGTGCTCGGTGAGTATCCAGTCGACACGATGCTCGCGAAGCTCGACGAAGCCGTGCGACAGTGGCAGGAAGCCGACCCGACGACGCCGGTGCAACCGGCACTGCAACTGATCGCCGTCACGGCGCAGGGCGCGCCCGGGAAGGACGGTATGTATCGATTGCGGATGGATACGGCGCTGATCGAGAAGGTGTACGGCTGGGCGAAGCAGCGAAATGCCCTGCTCTTTCTCGATATCCAGGTCGGCCACAGCACGATGCAGAAGGAGCTGCCGCGGCTCATCCCCTTCCTCTCGCGCCCGGACGTTCATCTCGGGATGGACCCGGAGTTCTCCATGCACTACTCGAAGGAAGGCGTGGTGCCCGGAAAGAAGATCGGCCAGTTCGACGCAAAGGACATCAACTGGGTGTCGGAACAGCTCCAACAGCTCGTCAGTGAGAAGAATATCCCGCCGAAAGTGCTCGTCATTCACCGCTTCCGAACCGAGATGGTATCGCACGCGCCGCAGATCGCACTCGACCCGCGCGTGCAGATCGTGATGGACATGGACGGCTGGGGTCCACCGTGGATGAAGTTCGAGTCCTATCGCGACTACATCGACCTCGATCCGGTCGAGTACACGGGATTCAAGCTGTTCTTCCACAACGACGTCAAACGCGGCGATCGGCTGTTGACGCCGGCCGAGTTGCTCTGGCTTCGCCCGCGGCCGCTGTACATTCAGTATCAGTGATCGACCCGGTGGCACCGCCGCCAACGTTCCGTGAATCCTTCCTCCGACGACGTCGTCCTGGTCATCGACGACGAACCACAGATCCGGCGCGTCGTGCGCAACGCGATGGAAGCGGGGATCGCTCGGGTCGTCGAAGCGAGCACCGGCCGCGCCGGCATTGATGTCGCGGCCGCCGAACGTCCCTCGCTGATCATTCTCGACCTCGGCCTTCCCGACATGGAAGGCGCCGACGCGTGCCGTGCGATTCGATCGTGGTCCGCGGTGCCGATCATCGTCCTTTCGGCGCGAGGCTCGGTGCAGGAGAAAGCGGCGCTCCTCGACGCCGGCGCCGACGACTACATCGCCAAACCTTTCAACACGATCGAGCTCCAGGCGCGCGTCCGGGCACAACTACGTCGCGCCAGACTCGCTCCCGCCGCCAGCCCGACGCATCTCGTCGAAGCGGACGGCGCCGTCATCGACCTCGCGACGCCGGCGGTCAAGCGTGACGGAACCGCGATCCACCTGACCAAAACGGAGTGGCAGCTTCTCCGAACGCTGATGCAAAACGCGGGGCGTACCATGACGCATCGACAGCTGTTCAGCGCCGTGTGGGGAAACGCGTATGGCGACGCCCAGCAATACCTGCGCGTTCACATCCGGAGCATCCGGCGAAAGATCGAGCGCGATCCCGTTCGGCCGAAGCTGATCGTCACCGAACCCGGCGTGGGCTATCGCTTCCAGACCGAACCGTGAGCGAGAGAACGCGGTCGAAAGCGTTGCGCGCGATCGTGTGGACGGTGGTGTTCGTCGCCGTCACCGCGATGATGATCTCCATTCGCGATCGTCTCGACCGCGTGCACGTCACGCTGGCGTATTTGCTCGTGGTGCAGTTGGCGAGCGCTCAGGCAGGACGTGCCGTTGGGCTCACGCTGGCGATTCTCTCCTTTCTGACCTTCAACTTCTTCTTTCTCCCTCCGTACGGAACGTTCGCCGTGGCGAACCCGCTCGACTGGCTCGTCCTCGTTGCGTTCCTGATCACCAGCATCGTCTCGGCGCAACTTCTGTATCGCGCGCGCGCCCTCGGCGCCGAACGCGAGCGTCTCTCGGCGGCGTCGCGGCGGGCACAGTCTCTCGAGCAGTCCAACCGGATGAAGGACGAGACGCTCGCCATGGTGTCGCACGACCTCCGCACGCCGCTCACGACGATCAAGGGCTTGGCCCACGAGATCGCCGACGCGGGCGACGAGCGCGCCGAGGTGATCGAAGAGGAAGCCGACCGGCTCAACGCGTTTGTTGGCAAGCTCCTCGATCTTTCGCGCGTGACGATGGGCACCGCCGCGCTCGACATCCAGCCCAACGAAGCCGAGGATCTTCTGGGCGCGGCGGCGCAGCAGGCGCAGGGATTCGGTCGCGAGCTCACGTTTCACGTCGAGCCGTCCGATTCGATGCTCTTCGGCAAATTCGACTTCGTCCAGTCGCTCCGCGTGCTGGTGAACCTGATCGACAACGCCGCGAAGTATTCGCCGGCCGGCGCGCCGATCGACGTCGGTGCGCGACGCGTCGGCGGCGAGCTGCATTTTTGGGTCGCCGATCGGGGACCGGGGATCGTCGACGACGACCGTGAACGGATCTTCGAGCCGTATTATCGGCGGCGCGTCGGCGACGCCGACCTCGCCGGCGCGGGACTCGGCTTGTCGATCGCAAAAGGAATCGCCGAGGCGCAAGGCGGGCACCTGACGTTCGCGGCGCGCGACGGCGGCGGTAGCGTCTTCACCCTCAGCGTTCCGGCGATGGACCTGCCCGTGGACGGTCCGGCCATGGACGGCGGCGCCGCGGACTAGCCTTCGTCAGAGCTTGACGAGCATCGCCAGCGTCATCCGCGTTTCTGACTTGCGGAGATCGGGAGTGAAACCCGGAACGATGCTCCCGGGATTTCCCGTATTGCCGCCTGGCGGCGTCACGCCACCCGGCCCAGCGAAGTAAGGGACGTTCGACGCGCGCCGGCGCGTTTATGAAATATTCACGGCGGACCGATCTGCCTTTACGCACCGGCTACGCGCTCGGACTTACACTGCACCGTGTGGGTCATCCGGCGTGTCGCCGGTGACCGCGCGTTGACGAATGCAGATGTCGAGTCATGTTCGCCTATTGGATGCATCCGAGCCGGACCACGACGGTCCGATTGACAAGCTCGCCTTCGAGCTCGTGCTGGCGACGCGGCTGAAGGCCGGAGATCTCGTGCTCTGCACCGCCGGCGACATTGTGCCCGCGGACGGCGTGGTCATCGAGGGGACGGCGGTGCTTGCCGCCGGCGAGCCACTTGTCCGCCGCGGAACGCGCCTCATTTCGGGCTACATCGTCCTTCGCGTCGCCGCCTAATCCGAAATCTTCACGGAATCTTCACGCCCCGTTCGCTCTATTTCAAACGGGGGGTCAACCTTCGTATGCCTACGCCTTACAAGCGCTTCAAGCGAGTCCTGTTCGGGCGCCCACTGGCGTCGGACCGGCTCGAGCACGAAAAGCTGAACAAAAAAACGGCGCTCGCAGTGCTGTCCTCGGACGCCATCTCGTCCGTCGCCTACGCCACCGACCAGATCCTGTTCGTCCTCGCCATTCTTGGCACCGCGGCGCTGAGCTATGTCGTGCCGATCTCCGCCGTCATCGCGCTGCTATTGGTGCTGGTCGCGATCTCCTACCGGCAGACGGTGTTCGCCTATCCGCAGGGCGGCGGGTCGTACACCGTGGCAAAGGACAATCTTGGCCAGATGCCCGGATTGATCGCCGCGGCGTCACTGCTCACGGATTACATCCTGACCGTGTCGGTGTCCGTTTCCAGCGGCGTCGCGCAGATCGCGTCGGCATACCCGTCGCTCAAGCCACACACCGTGGTGTTGTGCGTCGTCGTGATTGTCGTGCTGATGTCGGTGAATCTTCGCGGCGTTCGCGACTCCGGGATCGCGTTCAGCGTGCCGACCTACGTGTTCATCGTGATGATGCTGGCGCTCATCGGGACGGGGATCGCACGTGGCCTCTTGGGCCTGGAAGCGGCCGTGCCGGCCGGTCCCGCGCGCATCGACGCCGTCTCGGCGCGGCACGTGATGACGACGCCCGTCGGATTCGCGCTCACCTTCCTCATCCTGCGCGGATTCGCCGAAGGGTGCGTCGCGATGACGGGGACGGAAGCCATTTCCAACGGCGTCAGCGCCTTCAAGGCGCCGAGCTCGAAGAACGCGGCGATCACGCTCGGGTGGATGGCGACGATCCTCGCCGTGTTTCTGATGAGCACGAGCTATCTCGCGCGCCACTACGGCGTGATGCCGACCGACGCGGAAACGGTGACGTCCCAGCTCGGGCGGCACATCTTCGGCGGCGGCGTTCTGTACTACCTGCTGCAGTACGCGACGTTCGCGCTGTTGGTGCTGGCCGCGAACACGGCGTTCGCCGACTTCCCTCGCCTGTCGAGCATCCTGGCGGGCGACCGCTACATGCCGCGACAGTTCGCCGCCCGCGGCGACCGACTTGCCTTCTCGAACGGCATCATCGTCCTCGCGCTGGTGGCGATCGCCTTCGTCTGGTTGTTCAAGGGCGACACGACCACGCTGATCCCACTCTATGCGATAGGTGTGTTCGTGTGTTTCACGCTGTCGCAGGCGGGCATGGTCGTCCACTGGCAGAAGACGCGCGAGCCGGGTTGGCAACGGCGCGCGTGGCTCAACGGCGTCGGCGCCGTGGCGACGGCTGCCGTCGCCATCGTGCAGGTGGCGACAAAGTTCACGTCCGGCGCGTGGATCGTCGTGCTGATCATCCCGACGATCATCGTCGTGCTGCGGCGCATTCAT
>Ga0207674_10000990_pt1 | contig 37081 bp, 38 predicted proteins | sample KBSCornC72_FD_184303 | JGI IMG/M metagenome (GOLD analysis project Ga0207674, IMG submission 184303) | Corn rhizosphere microbial communities from Kellogg Biological Station, Michigan, USA - KBS Corn C7-2 (SPAdes) (version 2) | ecosystem: Host-associated > Plants > Roots > Rhizosphere > Soil ... | reverse complement strand
CCACTTCTGTTCGCCGGTCCGCGCATCCAGGGCGTAGACGATGCTGTTGTCCATCGTCTGGTAGATCGTGTTGTTCCACATCAGCGGCGTGCCTTCGGTGCCACCGCGGCCGCCACCTGCTGCGACGAGCGGCGCCGACCAGGCCAATCCCAGCTTGCCGACGTTTGTCTCATCAATTTGCTTCAATTGGCTGTAGCGCTGTTCCGTTTGCGTCAACCCGTAGGTGAGCCAGGTACCCGGCATAGCGTCCTTGGCGGTGCCAGCGGTTTTGAGAAGTTTTGCGTCAACCGCGCGCGGCTGCTGGGCGGTGATCGTGGAAATCAGACTGAAAGTGGCAATGACGCCAGCGGCCAACAGGGCCTTGGTGGTAGAGGTAGTCAAGCGGGGATTCCTTCAAATGCAGTATGACCGATTTTAGCCCTCAAAGAAAACCGAGGATAATGATCCAATGCCACTCAAACGAGCCTTAGCTGCTTTAGCGATCACTGTTGCCGCCTTCGGCCAGACGCCGCTGGTTCCGCCCGCCAACGCCCCCTACGGCGCCCCTATCACGGCCGACACCGCGAAGAAGCTAGCGGCTGCCGCCATTGCCGAGGCTCGCAAGAACAATTGGGCGATGGCAGTGGCCATCGTCGACACCGGCGGTTATCTCGTGTACTTCGAAAGGATGCCGGACACTCAGTTAGGCAGTGTCGAAGTTTCCATCGAAAAAGCGAAATCAGCCGCGCTGTTTCGCCGCCCGACAAAATCGTTCCAAGACACGGTTGCTGGAGGCGGGGAAGGTCTTCGTATCCTTCGCCTCACCGGTGCGATTCCAGTCGAAGGTGGCATCCCGATTATTGTCGACGGTAAACTCATCGGAGCCGTCGGCGCGTCGGGCGGCAGCAGCGATCAGGACGGTCGCACACTGCCCAGGCCGGCATCGCCGCGATGAAATAGGGTACGGAAGATAGGGGCAGAGCCAGGTGCACTGGAACTGTCGGTCACGACGTAGCCACCCTGAACGCGGGGCACGAACGTCATTGCGGATTCTCTCTCCAGAATCGAAGTCTGGACACCATGGAGTTTCCTTCAATCTGGAGCGGGATGGAGCTTTCCCAGGGCAACGATTTTGGTGTAATTCCTCATGACCGCCAGACGGCTTCCGGCGACGCGTTTATGACCGTCCAGGTTTTTCTGCGCCTGCTCCGTCTGGCATCGCGCCATGGCTGTTCCACGCTGGGAAAACTCATGGAACCGTTTGAACCGTCCGCATCTTGAGGTAAGATTCTTGAGCATGCTACGACACACCTTCACGACATTTGCCTGCCTTACACTGGGGACCCTCGCGTCACTTTCTGCGCAGGACCTCACGATCATTAACGCCCGTATCGTCGATTCGAATCGGGTCGCGAACGGCGGCGTGATCGAACGCGGGTCCATTGTGGTGCGAGGCGGGAAAATTGTCTCGGTTGCGGCTGGAGCGCCGTCGGCAGCCGCGGGGAAGACCATCGATGCGAAAGGCATGACTGCCATGCCGGGCTTCATCGATGCGCACCGCCACGTCAATACCGGACCCAATGAGAAGGCGCAAATGCAGGCGCTGCTCGAAGCCGGATACACCACCGTCCTCTCCGGAGGCGGTCCGGCGGAAGGCAACATCACGCTTCGAGATCACATCGACAAGGGTGTCATCAACGGACCGCGCATTATCCCATCCGGCGCCGTGAGGCTGAATGGTACTCCCCAGGCGGCACGCGCCGAGATACGGAAGATGGCCGATATGGGAGTCAAGTTTACGGGCGAAATCCTCCTGACGCCCGTCCCGGGGCCGAGCGAGAAAGAAATCGAAGTGCTTAAGGCGATCGTCGACGAGGCCAAGAAAGTCGGTGTGATGGTCCAGGTCCACGCCGTCAGCTCCAAGGCGATGGTTGCCGCCGTAGAAGCCGGCGTGCCGCTGCTGGTGCACCTCCCGAACAAGGATTGGGTAAGCAAAGAAGACGCCAAGAAAGTCGCGGCCGCGGGCACCAAAGTGTTGGGGACGGCTGCCTTCGGCACGCCTGTTTTCGGGGTGTTCGCAGACGATAACAAACCGCGGTTCCGGGATGGCAAGGCCTGGCCCGAAGGGATCATCGATGGAGTCCGTCTGGGCGAGGAAGCAGGATACATGCCGGTGAATGCTCGTACGATCTGGGATGCGGGCGTCATCCTGGGCTACTGCACCGACACAACCTATGACCCCAAAGCCGGCCTGGACCACGAGCTGAAGCTGCTCAACATTATGTTCTCGACGCAGGACCTGATCAAGATGATGGGACCGAATACCGCGTCGTACATCCAGATGAGCGACCAGGTAGGAATGCTGGAGGCAGGCAAGCTGGCCGACCTGATTCTTCTGGATGGCGATCCGCGCGAAGGCTATTGGAACTGGCTGAAAACCAAAGTCGTCGTCAAGGGCGGCGCGGTAGTAGTCGACAAGCGCTAGTGATCGGGCTGAGGTTCTTTACCCGTCGGAAAGAATTCCATAGCGACCGAGTTCAGGCAATAGCGCTGGCCGGTTGGCGGAGGTCCATCGGGAAACACGTGCCCTAGGTGGCTGCCGCAGCGCTGGCAGCGAATCTCGAGGCGAACCATTCCGTGGCTGGCGTCGCGGATTTCCCGTATATGCTCGGGATCGAACGGCTCATAGAAACTAGGCCACCCAGTACCGGATTCAAACTTGGCGCGCGATCCGAATAGCGGAAGACCGCACAATCGGCAGCCATAAACACCGTCTTCCTTGTTGGCGAGTAGACCCCCGCAAAATGGCGGCTCGGTGCCGTGGTCCAGCAAAATCCGCCGTTCCTCAGAACTTAATCTCTTGGCCAGACGCTCACGATCCGCTGCGCTGAGCTCGTCCAACTTGTAGCCCGAATGTGAAATCTGTGACTCCATGGCATTTTTATTGTCTCAGCTCCCGCTATCTTTCGGATAACCCTCTTGCATGCAGCGTGAGCGGGTGTAGAATCCTTTTCAATGGGCGAAACCACGATTGTTCTCCCGGCTGCTATAGCCGCGATTGCATTGATTGCTGGCTTGATTGGGGAAACGCGCCACCGCCGCAGGATGCGCCGAGTCGCCTCCATACGAAGAGTGCTTGATACAGAAGCTGTATCGGCACAATAAAGGGCTGAAAGATTAGATTTTGGTGGACGGCGTGGGACTTGAACCCACGACCCCCGCATTGCGAACGCGGTGCTCTCCCAACTGAGCTAGCCGCCCACTGGATCTACGGTTCAGGATAACATGCGTCGCTCAAAAAGCCGCTATTGTTGGACGGCGGTATAGAGCACTTGCTGCCCAGAACTGCCACCCACGGCGAATGTCAAAGGCACGGCGGCGCCGGCAACGCTATCCGGCACAATCACATTGAACTGATAGAGCCCTACCCAACCCGGCGCTAGTCCCGCATAGTTCACTGCTGCGCGCGTCCCGCCGAAGAACACTTGGAACGGCAGAAGTAAGCTGTTGTTTTGCTGTACAACGTCGCCAGCGCCGATGCCCGCAGTCACCGGACCAAACCCGACGCCGTAGAGAACGACAGTTTCACCCGGACGGGCCGGCCGCGAAGCCGCTACCGTACCACCATCCGCTAAAGTCGCCTGAGTGTACTGCTTATTGCCAATCATCATCGAAGCTGGCGCCAGCAAACCCGGCTGAACTTCGTTCACCGTAATCATCTGCGGATCGCTGGTTCCGGCGGCCGTGATTACGCGGATCTCTTGCGGACCCAGGTGCGCGTCCGAGGGAATCTCGGCATTGACCTGCTCGGGGCTGATGTAAGAGATAAATGCCGGCTGGCCACCGATCGTAACAGCGATTCCGTCTAGCGAAGTGGGAGCCCGGGAACCCTGAAAATCCGCAGAGGTCCAGGCGCGCGCGTGATTCGCAAGATGCGTCCCATGAATCTCGATCCAGGATCCTGGCGCTACCGAACTAAATCCGCCGAATGCCTCGGCGCTGGTCACCCCGGCGAGATCGATTTTGGGGATCTGCGAAGTGAGAGTTACTGTAGGCGTTAGCTTGCGGATCACGCTGTTCTCATCGTCGGCGACATACACATTCGACGCAGAATCTACGGCGAGGCCCCAGGGAAATCTAAGCGCAGCGCTGGCGGCGGGTCCCCCGTCTCCCTGATAGTCGAAATTGCCATTCCCGGCGGCTGTCCAGATCGTGCCGTCTGTTGTAACTATGCGGACCCGGCTATTGAGCCAGTCGGAAATAAACAGATTCCCGGATCGGTCCACGGCGAGTCCTTTGGGGTAGTAGAGGCTAGCTTGGGTGGCGGGACCTCCGTCGCCCGCCTCGGTTCCGTTGCCGTTGCCGGCCACGGTGGTGATCGTTCCATCCGGGGTAATCTTCCGAACCCGATGGTTGAGCGTGTCGGAGACGAACACATTACCGGCGTTGTCGATCGCGATTCCCTGCGGCTTGTTCAAACCCGCGCCCACAGCAGGTCCGCCGTCACCGGAAAAAGCGACATTCCCGGAGCCGGCGAAGGTGTTGATGTTTCCGTCCGTGCCCACCTTGCGGATTCGGTTATTGCCGGTATCCACGATATACAGGTTGCCTGCGGCATCGAAAACAACGCCGGTTGGCGTATCGAGCAAGGCTCCCGTGGCTGCCCCGCCATCTCCGCCTAGCCCCTGCGTAGAGTTACCGGCGAAAGTGCTCATGATTCCACTGGATGTGGTGACTTTGCGGACTACGTCGTTGTAGGCGTCGGCGATGTAAATATTCCCGGATTTGTCGATCGCCAGACTATAGGGGCGATTCAGCCCGGCTTTGGTGGCAGTGTTGGTGTCCCCGAAGTAACCGAAATCGCCGGTCCCGGCGATGGTGGAGATATTCCCGTTCGTATCGATCTTTCGAACCCGGCTGTTGAAGGAATCCGCAATGTACAGATTGCCGGCGGTGTCGAAAACGATTCCAGCGGGAAACTTGAGCTGCGCCGCTGTTGCTGCGCCTCCATCTCCGGCAAATCCGGCGGAACCCGTTCCCGCTACAGTGCTAATTGTGAATTTTGGCGCCTGGCCAAAGCACACCGATAGTAGAAACACGCTGGCAAATCCGCTTAGACGACGATGTATCAAGGCAATCTCCCGAAGCTTCCTTAGACGTAAGTTCGAACTCTTTCCAGTACAGCATTAAAGGAGGGTTAATTTCCTGAGCCCGGCAGGCGGACATTTTTTGCTTGCCCTGGAGGCGAAATCAGTAGACACTGAAATTTCATGGCCTCCCCCCGATTCCCCGATACGCCTGTCCGCGAGCCCGCCGATAGGTGGAGTACAGCGGAGGCTTCGGAACTATACGACGTCGCCAGTTGGGGCAAGGGCTATTTCTCGGTCGGCAAAAACGGTAACCTGCTAGTCCACCCCGAGAAGGATATCAGCCGCGCCATCGATCTCAAAGAACTGGTGGATAACCTCCAGTTGCGCGGCATCTCCCTGCCCATTCTGATTCGCTTCGGTGGCATCCTCAAGCACCGTTTGGGCGAGATGCATCAGGCGTTTCAGAACGCCATCGCCGAACACGGCTACAAGAACAACTACTGCTGCGTCTATCCGATCAAGGTTAACCAGCAGCGCCAGGTGGTGGAAGAAGTCTTCGAATACGGGCGGCCTTACAAATTCGGTCTGGAAGCCGGCTCGAAACCGGAGCTGCTGGCCGTGCTGGCCATCGCCGACAACCAGACCCCCATCATCTGCAACGGTTTCAAAGACGACGAATATATCGAGATGGTCATGTTGGCCAAGAAGATCGGCCGCAACATCATCCCAGTGGTCGAGAAATATACCGAGCTCGACCTGATCCTCAAGCATTCGCAGCGCGTAGGTGTGCGGCCCGTGATCGGACTGCGCGTCAAGCTCGCCAGCCGCGGCTCGGGACGCTGGAAATCCTCGGGCGGGTACCGTTCCAAGTTCGGCTTAACCGTGACTGAAGCCTTGAGAGCCTTGGATCAGCTCAAGAGCGTCCATATGGAAGACTGCCTCGAGCTGCTGCATTTCCACCTGGGCAGCCAGATCACCAACATCCGCCAGATCAAGGGCGCGGTTACGGAAGCGGCTCGCGTGTTCGTGGAAATGCACCGTGCGGGAGCCGGGCTGCACTACATGGACGTGGGCGGCGGCCTGGGCGTCGACTATGACGGCTCGCAGACGGATTTTGAATCCAGCGTGAATTACACGCTGCAGGAATACGCCAACGACGTGGTGTATCACATCCAAAGCATCTGCGATGAATCCGAGGTGCCGCATCCAACGATTATTTCGGAAAGCGGACGCGCGGTCGTCGCGTATCACAGCGTGCTGGTTTTCAATGTCCTGGGCGTCACTGGGTTTAGCGACAGCGATTCTCTGCCTGAGATTCCAGACGACGTCGAGCAGCCGCTGATCGATCTGAAAGAGACGCTGCGCGGACTCTCGAATAAGAATCTGCTGGAAAGTTTTCACGATGCGCAGCAGGCGCTGGATTCGGCTCTGAATCTGTTTAGCCTTGGATACCTGCCCTTACAGCAGCGAAGCTGGGCCGAAAGCATCTACTGGCTGATTTGCCGGCGAATTCAGAAATTCGGCAAGGAACTGGATTATTTCCCCGAGGAGCTGGAAGGTCTGGACGGCCTCCTTTCAGACACCTACTTCTGCAATTTTTCGCTGTTTCAGAGCATGCCCGATAGCTGGGCCGTGAAGCAGTTGTTCCCTATCATGCCGATCCACCGCTTGGACGAACAGCCTCATCGCCCCGGGATCCTGGGCGATATTTCCTGCGATTCCGACGGTAAGGTAGACCAGTTCATTGACCGCCGCGACGTGAAGAAGACGCTCCTGATGCATCCGTTCAACGGCGAGCCCTACATTCTTGGAGCGTTCCTCGTTGGAGCGTATCAGGAAATCCTGGGCGACCTGCACAACCTGTTCGGCGATACCAACGCAGTTCACGTCCAGCTGGATCCGGGCGGCTCGGTGGTTCTCGAAGCCGTGATCCAGGGCGATACCGTGCGGGAAGTGCTGGATTACGTTCAGTTCCAATCCAAAACGCTGGTGGAGCAGTTCCGCCGCGCGGTGGAAGCAGCCGTTCGCGACGGCAAGATCACCTTCGAAGAATCCGGCTCTCTGCTGCGGTTCTACGAGGACGGCCTGCAAGGCTATACCTACCTGGAGCAGTAGTGCGGCGCGCGCTGGCGTGCGTTCTCTTTGCAGTCACCTTACTCGCTCAGGACGCCTACGTCCGGGCGCTTGCGCCCCGCCAATTCCAACTGTCCGATGATGTCGTTCCTAAGAAATACACCGTTAAGCTAACCATCGATCCGAGTCAAGCTACGTTCGATGGGGAAATTCGCATTCAGTTGGAGTCGCCCAAGGATTTCCCGGTGCTTTGGTTGAACGCGAAGGGACTGACGGTGAAGGAAGCATTCTTCTCTCAGGGCGACACGGTCGGTCAACCGGCACCGGTGTATCTGAACGATGAGTTTCTCGGACTCCAGGTTGGAGGCAGTCGGCTCCCTTACTCCCCCGAATTGGTCATCAACTATCAGGGACGCCTCGACGATAAAGCTTTGGTCGGTCCCTACCGCCGCAGGGTAAACGGAGAGTGGTACGCCTACACGACCTTCACCCCAATCGATGCACGGCGCGCCTTCCCATGTTTCGACGAGCCGCGATTCAAAGCGCCTTGGGATATTTCGATCCGCACAAAGCGCGAGAACAAAGCGTTTTCGAACGGGCGCCAGATTTCTGAGACCGAGGAAGCGGACGGCTGGAAACTGGTGAAGTTTGCCACTACCGAACCCCTGCCGGCCGAGTTGGTTGCGTTCGCTGTCGGACCGTTTGATGTGTACGAAGGTGCGGCCGCCGGTCACGGAACCCCGGTTCGAGTGATTACGGCGAAGGGCCATGCCGCAGAGGGCCGCGCCGCCGCGCAGGCAACCATCGAAATCCTGCCGCGGCTGGAAGCGTATACAGGCAGTCCCTATCCTTTTGGGAAACTCGACCACCTGGCACTCCCCGAAGGCGCGTTCGGGGCGGTGGAGAATCCTGGATTAATCACCTACCGCGCGCGCAACTTGTTGCTCGCTCCGAATCAGGAATCGCCGTCGCAGACTCGGGCGATCCGCGCGCTGCAAGCCCACGAAATCGGCCATCAGTGGTTCGGAAACCTGGTCACGCAGGCGACCTGGAATGACGTATGGCTCAGCGAAGGATTCGCTACCTGGATCTCGTCCAAGATGATGGACCAGGAGCAGCCGCCCGAACGCGTGCACCTGTCTTCCATCGTTGCGCGGGAACGCCTGATGGCGATCGACAATCCAGCTCGCGCCCGTCCGGTTCGTGTCGCAGTAAATAGCCGCGTGGCAGCGCGCGATATCTACAATCGGATCGTCTACGAAAAGGGCTCGGCGATTCTGTTGATGCTGGAAGGATGGCTCGGCGAAGACGTGTTCCGCGATGGACTACGCGGTTACTTGAACCAGCATCGTTTCGGTAGCGCCACCACAGACGACCTGTCGGCCGCGCTCAACGCAGCCTCCGGAAAAGATCCGACTCGCGTGCTGTACTCGTTTCTGAACACGGCAGGAGTCCCTGAAGTGCGCGGGCAGTTACTCTGTCCCAAGGATGCCGCTCCCCGCTTGCGGATCACCAAATCGACCCCTGGCTCGGTTCCGGTGTGCTGGCGGGCGGATCGCATCAATTCATCGTGTACGGTACTCGAGGGTCCGTCCACCGAAGTCGCGCTGCCGACGGGAACCGCCTGCCCGGCGTGGTTCTATCTGAATTCGGGGGGAACGGGTTACTACCGGACGCGTTGGACGCAGGCTCCGACCCGGGCTATTCCGGACCTTACGGCAGCGGAACGATTGGCATTGGCGTACGACCTCCGCGGGAATCAGACTCCTTCGGCGCGCACGGCTCTGGCCCGGCTGGCCGCGGATGGCGAACCGGAAATTGCTAACGCGGCGCGGGAGGCGTTAAAGTAGCGATCCGTCCATTGGTACCCACGGCGAATCCATTGCTGATCGCATTGAAGCCGCCGTTGATGGATCTCCAGCTTTTCCCGCCATCCGTAGACAAATCGGAGCCTGAAGTTCCAGTAGCGATACACATCGAATCGCATGTGACCGCGGATCGATAGCCGCCAGGTGCGGGGCCCGATGGCGCAGTCCAGGTTTTGCCACCGTCGCTTGTGATCGCGACGTTGCCGGCGGATTCAGCGGGTTTCATGTAGTCTCCCCCGACAGCGACACCATGCAGCGCATCGAAAAACGCCAGCGAGAAAATCCCAGCTCCCTCAGAATCGTGCCGTATCGGAGTCTTTGCCACGGACCAGGTTTGCCCGCTGTCCTGGGAATGGAACACTCGACCTCCGCCGAGACCCCCTGTGCCAAACCAGGCTTCACGCGTGCCGCGCGTGAACACGCACGTTCCACTGGCGGCGAATGCTCCCTCGCCTCTATTCGCAGACGGGCCTTTGACGGGCTGCCACGTCATACCGTCGCTGGTGGTCAGGATCGTGAACTTTCCGTCACCTCCTTCGACGGGATCGCCGACGATAATACCGTGCGTGGGGTCCCAGAAGCTCATACAATCCCAGAATCCCTTCGGCTCGAGATTCGTCGCGATCAGCAGCCAGCTAGCGCCGCCGTCGGTGGTCTTGTAAATCCGCGACTTCGGGCCTTCGCCTGAGCTCCTCAGGTAAACGGTGCGTTCATCCACTATGTGGAGGTCCCGGAACTCAAGATCCGCCACGCCCTTCGGGGCGGCCGCGCGCCAAGTTTTCCCGTCGCTTGTAGTCAGCACCGTGCCCTTGTCGCCGCTGACCCAGACGGTTTGCCCCTTGGCGCCCACGCCTCGCAAGTTCGACTTAGTGTCGCTCGCGATAGGAGTCCAAGACTGTGCGATCGCCGACAAACCGATTACGAAAAGAAATTTCCACACGACACCCATTGTAGTGAACACTAGAGTGATGGCCAGCCCCCCGGTTGCAAAGGTCGTGCCCGTTTCCACCACCTTGTTCGACGATACACGCACGGATCCCTACGCCTGGCTGCGCGATCGCAACGATCCCGACACGATGCTTTACCTGGAAGCTGAGAACGACTATACCAAGGCGATGACGAAATCGACCGAGCCGCTGCAGGCCAAGCTGTACGACGAAATGCTCGCCAGGATCAAGCAAACCGACCTCAGCGTCCCGGTGAAAAAGGACGACTATTACTACTATTCGCGCACCGAGGAAGGCAAACAGTACGCGATTTACTGTCGTAAACAGGGCTCCTTGGATGCGCCCGAAGAAATTCTGCTCGACGGAAACGTCTTAGGTGAGGGAAAGAAGTATTTTCGCATTGGGAATTTCGCGGTGAGCCCCAACCACCGGTTGCTGGCGTATTCAGTCGATTTCGAAGGCGATGAGATGTACACGATCCGCGTGATGGATTTGGAAACTCGCGTCTTGCTGGCGGATGAGATTCCCAACACGTACTACTCGCTCCAATGGGGCGAGGATAACCGGACGTTTTTCTACACCATCCTGGACGAAGCCAAACGTCCTTATCAGGTTTACCGCCATACGCTCGGCGAAAAAGAAAATACGCTGATTTATCACGAGGAAGACCAGAGATTCACTCTGGAAGTTTCGAAAACCTCCAGCCGGGCCTACATCCTGATTGAAATCGGCAGTCCGCTCACGTCGGAAGTTCGTTACGTCAGCGCCGATCGGCCCTATGAGCCGCTTCAGACTGTGCTCCCGCGTGTCCACCAGGTGGAGTACGACCTTACTCATCACGGCGATTCGTTCTACATCCGCACCAATGACCATGCCAAAACGTTTCGCGTAGTGCGCGCGCCTGTCAGCGATCCGTCGCGGTCGAATTGGCAGGACTTTCTGCCCGCTCGCGAGCTGGCCACGGTGGAAAGCGTGCACGCCTTTCGGGATTACCTGGCCATTGAGGAGCGCGACCGGGGGCTCACTCAGATCCGTATCCACCACTTCCCGACCAACAGCGCATACCGTATCGAGTTTCCGGAGCCCGTCTTTTCCAGCAGCCTCGGTACTAACGCGGAATTCGATACGCATGTGCTGCGCTTTCACTACACCTCTCTGGTTACGCCTGCCTGTGTGTTCGATTACGACATGCGGACCCGCCAGCGCGAACTCAAGAAGCAGCAGGAGGTTCTAGGTGGCTACGACCCCTCGCAATATCAATCCGAGCGCATCTTCGCGAAGGCTCCGGACGGCACAGAAGTGCCGGTCTCGATTGTGTACAAGAAATGCGTCCAACGCGATGGAACCGCGCCCATGCTTCTGTACGGCTACGGCTCTTACGGCATCAGCATCGATCCGACCTTCAACTCGGACCGGCTGAGCTTGCTCGACCGCGGAATGGTTTACGCCATCGCGCACATCCGCGGCGGCGGTGATCTTGGGAAGCCGTGGCACGAAGCCGGAAGAATGCTCGGCAAGATGAATACGTTCACGGACTTCATCGCCGCGGCGGAACATTTAATCTGTCAGAAATATACTTCCGCGGATCGCTTGGCAATCATGGGCGGTAGCGCCGGCGGATTGCTGATGGGCGCGGTCACCAACCTCCGGCCGGGTCTTTTCGCGGTGGTGGTTGCCAACGTACCGTTCGTAGACGCGCTGAATACTGAGCTGGACGCGACGCTGCCCTTGACCGTCGGCGAGTGGGAGGAGTGGGGCAATCCCGCCCAGAAAGAGTACTACGACTACATCAAATCCTACGCTCCGTACGAGAATGTCGAGGCCAAGGAGTACCCGAAAATCCTGGTCACCGCCGGTTTAAATGATCCGCGCGTCTCTTATTGGGAGCCCGCGAAATGGGTGGCAAAACTCAGGGCACTGAAGAAAGACCAACGCATTCTCCTGTTGAAGATCCAGATGGGCAGCGGGCACTTCGGAGCGTCCGGCCGATATGAACGCTGGAAGGAAACTGCCTTCAATTACACCTTTATCCTTCACGCCTTGGGTATCGAATGACAACCGCTCGATCACTCTCGCGGCTCGGAACCGCCTTACAGAGCCGCGACAGTCATGGAGCGGTAATAAACTTAAGCTAAAGCCAACCCCAAATGCAGCCGATTCCTTTCGAAGGAGAATTCATGCGCTCCCTTAGGACTTTCGCACTCATTTCTTTAACGGTATCCGCCGCGTTCGCCCAAGTTTCCCAAGTACCCGCACAGGACTGGCGATTCGCGCATCCGGGCGCGACGATGGTGGGAGGCTTTCGTGTGAAAGCCACGCTTGAATCGCCCCTGGTAAACGCACTCATCGAGCAGGCCACCGCTAAGAATCCAGCCGCCGGACCCATGGTCCAAATGGCGAAGGCCGTACTCGGCGGAGTGACCGAAGTGCGATTCTCGGTTCGCGATATGGGGAAAGGCCAGGACCCCGACGTTCTGGCTCTGGTGAGCGGCGTATTGAACGATGCCGCGGCAAACGCGCTGATGCAAGGTAAGTCGAAAACCACCGTTCACCGCATCGACGCGAACACGCTGCTGGTAGGCGAGGGGCAATCGCTCGAAGACGCCGTGGATCGCATGAGCAAGCCCGCCGTCGGGCTCCAGGCGCGCGCGGTGACTCACAGCAAGGAACTGTCGAAGAACGATCTGTGGATTTCGGGCGCTCTTCCGGAGCTGCCCATGACGCTTCCGGTGCTCGACTCGTTGCGCGGCATAGCTCTGGGTATTAGCGCGCAGGCCGATCTGCGTATTGAGATCGCACTCGAAACCAACAGCCCCAAGGCCGCGGAAGAAATGGTCAGCACAGCACGTCGATCCCAGGCACAGCAGCCCGGGCTGGGCGCTGCGCTGCAAACCGAAGTGGATGGATCCACAGCACGTTTCCGATTCGTGATGGAAGGGAACCAGGTGATCCAGGCGGTGCAGCAGGCGATAGAAAATCGAAGCGCTCCATCTGCACTCACCGGGTTACTCGGCCAGCCGACGCCGGTATTCCAGTCCAATGAACCGGTGAAAAGCGACAAGCCGAAGCGCGATACGGTGGTTATTTACGGCCTGGAAGGCGGCCCGCGCGAGATCAAGAACACGCCGGCGCAATAGGTCGGTGTGGGTTCAGCGTAGTATGCTGAGAAGCGCATGAACCCACAACAAGCACCCGCGAAAATTCAACTCACCAACACTCCCGATTATCGGGAGGCCTACGCCAACAGCGTGCAGGTGCGCGTCAGCTTGTGGGATTTTTTCCTGCTTTTTGGCACGGTCACACAGAGCACGCCGGATAGCGTTTCGATTCAGAACTATCAAGGCGTTTTCTTGAGCCCGCAGCAGGCCAAAGCGCTGGCGAACGTACTGAATCAGAACGTCAGCCAGTACGAAGCTACCTTTGGCGAGATCCGTCTCGAACCGAAGCCTCCGTCGTCTATCCAGTAGGCTGTGTGGTTTCCCGGCGTTCGTCCCAGCTAATCTTTTTCTTCGGCTTCGCGGCGCTGCTGCTGGCGATGCACCTGCCTTTTCTGACCCTCCCGTTTCATTGGGACGAGCTGGGCCAATTTGTTCCGGCGGCGCTGGATCTCTATCACGACGGGGCGTGGGTCCCGCATTCCACGCCTCCGAACGTGCATCCGCCGGGCGTGATGGCGATCCTGGCGCTGGTCTGGCATGTGTTTGGCTTCTCGATATTGTCAGCGCGTCTGACCATGCTCGCAATCGCCGCCGCCGGCGTTTACCTCTCATTTCTGCTGGCGGTTCGTTTGTCGCGCAAAGCCCCGGGAGCCCCGGCCTTCGCGGCGGTCGCGTTCCTGCTGATTGCGCCTATGTTCTATACCCAGTCCATGATGGTGCTGCTCGACATGCCCGCCATGACGCTTACGGTTCTAGCGCTGTTGCTGTTTTTCGATGAGCGTTATGCCGCCTGCGCTGCTGCCGCCACAGCGCTAGTCCTGGTGAAGGAGACCGCCATCACTGCGCCGATGGTTTTCGCGGCGTGGCTGTGGTTTCGCGAAAAGCGTCTGAAGGAAGCTTTTTTCTTTTTGGCGCCGGCGATTGCCTTGGGCTTGTGGCTGGTGGAGCTGCACCATGCCACCGGTCATTGGCTGGGCAACGAAGAGTTCGCGCAGTCCAACGTGAACCAGTCTCTCCGATTCAGTCACATCGCCTACGCCTTCGGCCGACGGATTTACATGCTCTTCATTAGCGACGGCCATTTTCTAGGCACTGCCGCGCTGATCGCAGGCTGGCGCTGGCTGCGCGGTAAAGAATGGACCATCGCGGGCCTGGTCGCGGTGTCGCAGGCCATCGTCGTTACGGTTCTGGGCAGCGCCGTGCTGGATCGCTACATGCTTCCTATTTTGCCGATCCTGTACGCGGCATTTGCCGTCGCAGCCTCCGCTTGGTCGCGGCCGGTACGGCTGATCACACAAGGCGCGATGGGGACGCTGTTCATCGTCGGGTGGTTCTGGAATCCGCCCGTTCCCTTCCCGTACGAAAATAATCTCGCCATGGTGGACTTCGTCCGCCTCCAGCAGGATGCCGCCCAGTATCTGGAGGACCACGAAGGGAGCAAGCGCATCGCCACTGCCTGGCCCTTCAGCGAAGCGATTAACAATCCCGAGTTCGGATACGTTCGGCACCCTTTAAATCGAGCCATCTGGGCAGACGGGATGCGTCAGGTGGATCTGGCCAAGCTCAATCCCAAAGATTTCGATGTACTGGTGTTGTACTCGCGGGATTGGCCTGTTCATCCGCGGTTGTTGAACATCCCGAAGGTTCGATCGCTCTTGGCAACCTTCCTGGAATTAGATTTCAACGCGACTTCCGATGAAGTCCGCTCTACGCTGGGGTTTGTTCCGGTGATCCGCTGGACCAGGGGCGGCCAGTGGATCGAAATCTACCTGCCCGAACCGCGACAGTGATGGAGCGGCCTAGTCGAGTGTCTGCCGGACTTTTTCCAGCAGCGCAGCCAGCGTAAACGGCTTAGCCAGGAACGCCGCGCCCGGTGGCATTACCGCTGATCCAGTGTGCCCCGATATAAACAACGCCTTCAGCCGGGGGGCCGCCTGCTGCATCCGGCGCGCCAGCTCCGGTCCGTTGATTCCAGGCAGCATCACGTCGGTGATCACCAGATCGATCTGTTGCTCGCGTGCAGCCGCCTGAGCGTCTTCAGCGCTTCCAGCTTCCAGCACGCGATAACCCTCGCGGCTCAGGATCTTGCGAATCAGCTCACGGATTCCGGATTCATCATCAACCACCAGGATCGTCTCGCGGTCGCCGCCGGTGCGCGGACGGGCCGCAGGACGGACCACCGCCACCTGAGGCGCACCCTCGGGCTCGATGTACGGCAGATAGATGGTGAAACTAGAACCCTTGCCGGCTTCGCTGGCGAATGCGATGTCGCCCCCCCATTCATGAACCACGCTATACGCACGCGCCAGAACCAGCCCCGGTTGATCCGCGGCGGGGTCCGTGGACTTGCTTAAAACCGGATCGAACATACCAGCTACTTGTTCCGCATCCACCCCGCGTCCGTCATCGCGAACCGTGACACGGGCATATTTCCCTGCGGCAAGGGCAGTTGGCGACAAACGCTCGGTCACGGTCTCGACGCCCCATTCGATCGTGATGCGGGTCCGGTCCGCAGTACTCTCGCGCGTTCCCGCGATCACGGCTGAGAGAACGTCGCCGAGCTGTTCGGGGTCCGCCATCACAATTACGGGTGTCCGATTTACGGTGAGTTCCACCGCCACGCGAGCTCCTGCGGCCGCTGTGATCTTCGAGCGCAGGTTCAGAATGGCATCCCCCAGGTTCACCGGCGAAGCAGGCTTGCCCTGCCGGCGCACGAACTCGCTCAACTGGGCTGCTAGTGCTCCGATGCGGCGCGCGGCGCCCAGGATCTCGCCTGCTTCGCTGCGCAGCGGATCGCCAGGGTTCAGAGCCTGCATCAGCTCCTCGGTGTAACCGGTGACGATCATCAGCGGATTGTTGATTTCGTGAGCCAGGCGTCCGGCGAAGCCATACAGAGCCTCAAAGCGTCCGGCGGAGAGCAGCTGCTGTTCGAGTTGTTTTCGGCCCGCGATGTTCGTGATGACGCCCGTGACGGCCGAGCCTGAAACTCGAATCGTCTCGCGGCACCAGACGGCCTCTCCGGAAGCCGACATGGCCCGGTACTCGGCACTGACTTCCCCGGCGGAGGCCAACACGACGCTATACAGCGCCATGACAGCAGCCCGGTCGTCAGAGTGGATACGTTCTTCAAAAAACTCCCGACGGCCCAGCCAGTGCGAGCGTGGATGTCCCAGCATCTCTTCGAAACTGCCTTCGACCGTTCGGAACTGGAGCGTGGCTGCGTTCGCCTGCCAAAGAATCGCAGGCAGCTCGCGGGAAAAAGAAGCGCCGCTCGGAGCGGAAACCTCCGGTGCAACGCCGAAAACGAGGAGCGTCTCGATCTGATCTTCATCGTGCAGGGCCCGCATCGGGATCTCGGTGAATCCCGTGACGGGCAAATCTCTGAATCGGCTGCGGAAAGCCCGGTTGGTCCAGACCACGGCGCGGTCCTTCGAAAGGATCGCGAGAGGAATAGGCAGGATGGCCGCGATTTCGCGGAAATAGCCCAGTTCCGCTTCCAGCAGGGCACGCAAACGCGCGACATCCTTTACAGACCAATGGTGGAAGTCGGCGCTCTCCGTCACAGCTTAAGTTTGGGGATGAAACAAGGAAAGTAACAGTGTACCGGCGCCTATCCGGTCATAGTACTGGCGATCAGGACTCTAGCCCTTCACTACTAGTACAGACGCACGCCGCGGTTCCCAGGTTCTCGGAACATATGCACGGTATCGATAAAACGCACTTGCCGTGACTGGTAGGTCATAGCTAGGGTGTGAGTTCTGCACCCATCGCCGAAGAAACGTACACCGTGCAGCAGCGCGCCATCGGTAACCCCGCAAGCGGCGAAAATAATCTGATCTCCGGGAGCCAGATCCCGAGCCGTGTAAACACGCTTGGCATCGCTGATGCCCATCCGCTCCACGCGTTCTTCCAGTTCTTTGGTGTTCACCACCAGCCTCGCCACCATTTCACCCGAAAGGCAGCGAAGCGCGGCTGCCGTCAGGACGCCTTCGGGCGCTCCTCCAGTGCCGAATACTGCATGGACGCCCGCGCCCCGCACCGCCGCGGCGATACCCGCCGAGAGATCGCCATCTTCGATCAAACGGATCCGGGCGCCCGCCGCCCGAATTTGCGCGATGAGTTCTTCATGCCGGGGCCGGTCGAGCACCATAATGACCAGATCCTTGACGTGGCGATCCAGGCAATGCGCGATAGCTTTGAGGTTATATTTGACCGGCGCGTCGATATCCAGTGCATCGCGGCACGCGGGGCCAGCAATGATTTTCTGCATGTAGCAATCGGGCGCGTGCAACAATCCACCTGGCTCGGATGCAGCCAATACGCAGATTGAATTGGGCGTGCCACGGGCGCACAGGTTGGTTCCTTCCAGCGGATCCACCGCGATATCAACGCGCGGATACTCCACGCCCTCGGGCGCTTTCGCTCCCACTGCCTCCCCGATATACAGCATGGGAGCCTCGTCGCGCTCGCCTTCACCGATGACGATGTTACCCGCCATGTGAATGCCTTCGAAGGCTTGCCGCATGGCGTGCACAGCGGCTTGATCGGACGCCTTGGGATCGCCTTGTCCCATGGTGCGCGTGGAGGCAATCGCAGCCTCCTCCACCACATGAACGAAATCGCCCAATAGGTCTCGTTCCACGCTGATGGGTTTGATGGCCTGCTTAATCGCGCTCATAAAGGCGGGCTGTCCTCCGGCCCCGCCCATCTTATCAAAGTAATTCAGAAAAGCGATGAAAAAGGGGACAGGCTACTCTGTCCCTCCGCAAGCTCCTGACTTCTCGTACCAGTGTGGGCGCGGACAGAGCTGCCTGTCCCCCTTTTTCATCGGTCTGGCGTTGGAATTTGCGCGACGCTGCCGCCCATGTTGGCGTACGTGTCGCGAACCCGGATCACTTTCGAGCCGCCGAACGTAACGAAGATCACTCGACCCGGAGGCTCGCCATACTGCCAGGTTTCCTGTTCGATGTCGTCTTTGGTTTCGCGAGTCTTGCGCAAGGGCCGGCCCAGCGCCAGGATGACGGCTTCCTGGTCCATCCCTTCGATCGCTTTCTTCTCTTTGATCGCTGCTTGAGTTTCCGGCGGCAACGTATCGATGAAGTTTTCGGACGAACTGTGCTTATCGAAATCCAGCACGGGGGCTAGTATCTTCTTCACCTGCGCGGACGTGATGTCGCCGATAGAGTCTTTGAACTTGAGAACGATGGCCGTTCCGGTATCGGGTTGGTTTGACGCCTGCGGATTCGAAGGACCCGTGGTTGCGCCGCCCATGCTGATCTGTACCTTGTCGCGCCACGAGCCTTTCTTCTTCATCCCGTCGTTTAACTGGAGCGTGATGGCGTCATCATCCACGTCGACCTTGGTCACTTGGACCATATCGCCGGCGCGGGCCGCCGGACCATCTTTACGCACGGCGTTTTCCCAGGTCTTCTTGTCCCAGGTTCCGTTTTCTTCGAAGGGTAAGGCTTTGCGCGAGCGCGGCAGCATGATCTTGGCGGTGGCGAATTCCGCAGACAGCCCGCGCACCAATTCGATGCGCTGATCCAAGCTCAGCTTCTTGGTATCGCCGTGCAAGCTGGCTGCGGCAAGGAATGCCGCTAATACTCGCGGAGATATGCGGGAAACAGACATATCAACTCTCCGTCCCGTCTGCCGGCGGAATCAACTTTTGGAGCCCAAAAAACAGGGCGACCACGATTAACGTCGTGAACGCGCTGCCTTCCACTCCGTAGTCGCCGCCGCTCCAAAATACACCCACGTTCCAGTGCAAGGTGTACCCGGTCACCCCCATTGTAAACCCGCTCAGGTTGGTCCCTAACAGGGGAAGAGCCACGTTCCACCCGAAGTGCAATCCAATCGACAGCCATAACGCTCCGGTTCGCCACACAGCGTACCCGAACAAGATTCCAAAAGCCACCGTGTTGATAATTCCCATGATCGAGACGCCTGGATTCGCGGAGTGCATCAATCCGAACATCAGACTGGTCGGGAGAATGGTCGCGAACGGACCTAAGGCGCGGATCAGCAATTGAAAAGCGTAACCCCGGAAGAGCAGCTCTTCGCCTATTACGCCGAAAAGAAGCGATCCGCAGCCGAATGCGAATGCGGCCCAGGGATGCTCGGCCACTGCCTTCTCCCGCTGGAAAGTCGCCATCCTTAGAGCTAGCGGAACCAAAACCACCACTATCGCAGCAGCCGCGGCCAACCCGGTGCCGCCCAGGAACTCACGCCCTGAACATAGACTCCAGGCCAATCCGACGTCTGCGAGACGTCCTCGCTCATAGACGCGAACCACTATAGCGTTCGCCACTGCTGCCGCTGCGAAGCTCGAAAGCGTTGATGTCAGGACTCTTCCTGCCAGCGGCTGCATGATGGCAGGAAAAATCAACAAGCCCATGAATGCGAAAAGGATGTACAGTCCTATCCGGAGGAGTATTCCTTGCTTATCCGGCAGAGCCATGCCGTTCATGCGTTTTGAGTTTCCTTCGCCAGCCCCGAGAAAAAGAAGATGGGAGCCGCGAACACGACCCTCAGGCACGCATATGCACCCAGGATGACTGCGTCCAGGAAACTCCGACCACGTTGCCACGGCAGGAATATTCCGATTCCGATCAAAACCAGAGAGATCGGGACGGCCCGTTTCCAGGCTGCACTCTGGAAGCCCAGGCGGCCGATTAAGCCCGACGCCTCTTCTGCCAGTACAGCCCTCATTTGCGGAATCCTGTCCAGACATGGTACCAATCGTTTGAAGGCTAGGGCGTCGCCTTACACGGTGTTAGGGCGATTTTCCTGGTCCCAACGCTAATTGACCGCCAGCTGTTGTCCGATAAAACCAGTAGATTATGTTGGATCGCCGTGTTGAACCCCGAATGCTGTGTGCGGATCTGGTTGATGTTGACTGGAAAGATCAGAACGGCCGTACCCGCCACGGTGTCGCCAATTTGGAAGACATCTCGCTTTCGGGCGCGTGTTTGCAGGTAGATCGGCCGATTCCGCTCGGTACTCCGATCCACATTTCGTATCCCGGTGGAGAACTCAGCGGAAAGGTTAAATACTGTGTATTCCGCGAGATCGGCTATTTTCTCGGCGTCGAATTCAATGACGGCTGCCGTTGGTCGCAACGCAGCTTCCGCCCGCAACATCTGTTGGACCCGCGCCGCCTGGTGACTCGTACTCTGACTCGCCTCAAGGCCGAAGGCGAAATTCCTCCTTCGTCCGTTCACTAAGGAACACGAAATTTTTAGTCCTGTGCCTTAGGGTGCTCGTACTGGGTCCACAGGGAGATTTGCAGCCAGCCCTCGCGAGGTATGCTGGATGTGGCGCTGGTCATGGCTACGTTAGCTGATAAATTACCGGAGCAAGCCCCCGCGAGGACCGGGACGATTTCCTGGACGGCTATCGCCTGGTTCGGGATTCTACTTATAGCGGCGTATCTCCCAATTCTCGTCAAGCTGGTTAACCAGTGGAGCACCGACGACGATGTGAGTCACGGCTTCTTCGTGCCCATAGTCGCCGGGTATATCGCGTGGACCAGGCGCGACGCGCTGCTTCGCATCGAATGGAAACCCGCCTGGTGGGGCCTCGGCCTCCTGCTGTGGGCCGCCGTACAGGCTTACCTGGGGCTGCTCGGCGCCGAGCTGTTTTTACAGCGTACGGCGTTTCTTATGTCGCTTCTGGGGCTGCTTCTGGTCCTGGGCGGGACGGCTCTGGTCCGGGAGCTGTTGTTCCCCTTGCTGCTGCTGCCGTTCATGATCCCGCTTCCGACCGTGATCTACAACCAGATCACCTTTCCGCTGCAACTGTTCGCCAGCGCGGTAGCGGAAAGGTCCTTGGAAGTGTTGAATGTTCCCGTGATACGCGACGGCAATATCTTGGAGCTGGCGAGCCAGAAACTCTCCGTCGCCGAAGCCTGCAGCGGAATTCGCAGCCTCTTGTCGCTTTCGTTTCTGTCTCTGGTATATGCTTACTTTTTCGACCGTAAGGTTTGGATGCGCTGGGTGCTACTGTTTGCTACGGTTCCTATCGCGATCATTGCTAACTCCGCTCGCGTGACAATTACCGGCCTCTTCAGCGAAATTGATCCCTCGTTGGCTGAGGGCTTCTTTCATGAAGCTGAGGGCTGGGTCATTTTTGTGGTCGCGCTCGCCATGTTGGTAGTTACGCACTTGCTCATCAACTTCGTTTACCGCCGGTTCCACAAGGAACCGACTGCGCCTGAGGAGCAAAGTCTTGCTTAAATTCCTGAAGTCCCCGGCCGCGCGTATCGTTACCGCGCTCTTGATCCTGCAGACCGCATTTTTGTACAGTGCCGTCCGGCCTGAATTCATCCCGCCCAGCCGTCCGCTGGAGGGAATGCCGACCACGCTGGGAACTTGGAAGCTCGTCCAAAGCGGTGTGATTGAGCAGGAAGTCCTGGATGTTCTCAAGGCGGACGATATTCTGAACCGCGTGTACTGCAACTCCGCGACCGGCGATTGTAAGACCTCGGGACAAACTGCGTTTCTGTTTGTAGCCGGCTTTCGTTCACAGCGCACTGGCAAAGCACCCCATTCGCCTAAGAACTGCCTGCCAGGATCCGGGTGGGTACCGCTTTCCTCAGGGGAGCTCACAATTGACGTTGGACGCGAAGCCCCCATCACCGTCAATCGATACGTGGTTGCCTCCGGCAGCGAACGGGACATGGTGCTGTATTGGTACCAGTCGCGCGACCGCGCCGTGGCTGATGAATACAAGGCCAAGTTCTGGGTCATGCGCGACGCGATTCGTTTGAATCGCACGGATACGGCACTTGTCCGGGTTATCGTTCCGATCGGGAAGAAGGATGAAGCGCAAGCCGAGGCTACGGCTTCCGAATTTGTGAAATCCTTCTACTCAACTCTGCTCGAGTACCTGCCAAGCTAAAGCCGCGGCCTCGGCAATCAATTTCCCGCGGATGCTCCGCTTTGCGCCATCGCGTTGGCCGCGGCCCGTTTCTTCTGCCGCTCTAGCCGCATCAACTCCCGCCGCCGCCGAACTTTCACACCCTCATCCACTTTGCGCCAGAACTTCGCGAAATAACCAACCGCGGAAGCGAAGCCGAATACCACCACCGCCCACATCGCGAACTGACCGTACTCCGCCAGTTGCGGCCAGCGGATCCCGCCTATGACCAGACCGATCGCGGCGACTTGAGTCACCATTTTGGTTTTTCCCAGATCGCTGGCTTGGATCGTATAACCCGACGCCGCCGCGATGGACCGCAGCCCGGTCACGGCGAATTCCCGTCCGATGATCAGAATCACCATCCAGGCCGGGACTCGTTGGATCTCTACCAAAGAGATCAGAGCCGCGGAGATCAGCAGCTTATCGGCAATCGGATCGAGCAAGGTGCCGACTGTGGTGACTTGTTTCCAGCGCCGCGCGAAGTATCCGTCGATTAAATCAGTAGCCGCCGCCACAAGGAAAATACCCAAGGCGAAGAGCTCCCGCGAAACCGGCACAAGGCGCGCCCAGTTGAAACCGAGGTCCTGGCCGAGCAACGCGGCCACCAGCAGCGGAACGAAAAAGATCCGCAGCAAGGTCAATAAATTCGGCAGATTCATCCGATGCTAAGATCATACACCGGCTGCCCGCCTACCGCTTGGAGTAGTCGGATTTCTATATACTTGCGGGCAAGGGGATCATCATGCTGACGCGCCGCACATTGCTCATTCTCTGCCTTCCGGGAATGTGCCTGGCGCAAGCCGCTAGCACCGGTGCGAAGACCTTCGTTGTGATGGGACATGTCAAGAAGCCGGGTAAATATGAACTGCGCGAAGGAATGCGCGTAGTGGACGCCTTGAAGGCCGCTGGCGATTTTCTGGAAGATGCCCAACTTGCCCGTATCAAGGTTGTTCGCGGCGCCGAACGCAAAAACTTCAACTACGCTCAGTTTGCAATCGGCAAACGCACCGAACAAAATATCCTGCTCGAAACGGGCGATGTGATTGTAGTCCCTTAATCCCTTTAAATCCTGGCGCTTGGAACGGCGAAATCTCTCAGCCGCCGCCGGATCGACGCCGGGGCAACCGCTTCCACATAACAATAGTCGTTATCGTAGCGAGTTGCCAGGACACGGGCGTGTTCATGCAGCAGATGCAGCGGCCCGCCTTCGCCCACCGGAAAACGGAACGCGCATTCTTCCAAAGGATCCAAGGACAGCGTCTGATCGATCTTCTGAAGGAGTTCGTCAAACCCTTGCCCGGTTGCGGCCGAGATCGCCACGGCGCCCGCGGGCAGTTTTTCGGGATCGCTCAGGATGCGCCGCGCTAGAGCGGACGTGTCTGGCTCTCCCGGAACCAGGTCAATTTTGTTCAGCACCAGGATTTGCGGTGTCTCTCCCGCGCCGATTTCGTTCAGCGTCGCCAACACGTGCGCGGTCTGTTCTTCCGCCGCGGGTGAGCTCGCATCCACCACATGCAGCAGCACTTCGGCTTCGATCACCTCCTCAAGTGTCGCGCGAAACGCCCGAATCAGCGTCGTAGGCAGATTGCGAATGAATCCGACGGTATCGCTTACCAGAACATGGCGCTTGGACGGCAGAACGATGTGACGAACCGTGGGATCGAGCGTAGCGAACATCTTGGCGTCGGCCAGAACACCCGCTCCCGTCAGTCGATTGAACAATGTGGATTTACCGGCGTTGGTGTAACCGACCAGACCCAGGGTCGCCAGGGGAACTGCTTGTCGCTGCTGGCGTTGCGTGGTGCGACCGCCGCGCACGCGCTCCAAATCGCGTTCGATCGCCTGAATGCGTTGATGAATCCGCCTGCGGTCGGTTTCAAGTTTGGTTTCGCCAGGTCCGCGAGTACCGATACCGCCGCCCAGCCTGGACATCGCCGCGCCGTGCCCGGTCAATCTGGGCAACAGGTAGTTCAGCTGCGCCAGTTCCACTTGTAACTTGCCTTCGCGAGTCCGCGCGCGCCTCGCGAAAATATCCAAAATCAGTTGGGTCCGGTCGAGGACCTTAACGTCGAGTGCACGCTCTAAATTTCGCTGCTGGGTCGGGCTCAGCTCCTGGTCGAACACGACGACCGACGCATCGTGAAACTGCACCTGCGTCTTGAGCAGATCGACTTTGCCCGAACCGATCAGGGTGGCGGCATCGGCGCGCACGCGCGTTTGGATAGAACGATCCGCAACGGTTGCGCCGGCCGTGGCAGCTAAAACCGCAAGTTCTTCGAGGGATTCTTCCGCGCTGATGGAAGATGTTCGTGAGCGAGAGCTACGCCCGCTCAACTTCAAACCGACAAGCAGCGCAATTTCTAAAGCCAAATGCAGTTTTCCAGCTACGAGGCAGGTTCAGCCGGAGGGCCTGGTGCGGCGTGCGAACCCGCTGCGGCACTGGTGTGCGCTCCGGTATGGAACGGTCGCGAGACCACCACGGTGGAGATCGCGTGCTTAAAAATGAGCTGTTCCTGGTTGTTGGTTTCGAGCACGACCGAGTACTTATCGAAGCTCTTGATCTTGCCCGAAAGCTTCACGCCGCTCATTAAATAGATGGTTAGGAAAGTCTTATCTTTGCGCGCGTTATTTAGAAAGGCTTCTTGTATGTTTTGCGCCTGCTTTTCCATGGGAGCTGCTCCTTTGGTCCCAAAAAAAGAACCCCACGCGGCTCCGATCAACAACACCGCACGGGCGTCGGACCGTTTCCATCATAACCCGGAATCGCGATTCGCGGCCTCTGGAGCCTGAATCTGGACCAGGTCGCCGTGTATCGGAGAAAGCAGTTTTCGGGGCAGCTTACGGCTATAAATTAACCGTTCCACCATAGGCATCGCATGCCGCACCCAACTTCCGTTGACCAGCAAACTGGCGGCCACCAGCAGTGGATGAGGAATCGGCGTGGAGCAGCGCGCGCACATATCGATCTCAACCGCGCGGCCCTGGACGTGCGCCCGGCGCAGCCGCTGCATTTCCTCGGAATTGAAGATTTCCGTCAGAGGCTGCTCCCGCAGATCGCCCACATGTGCTCCATCCAGTGAGTAACTTTGGCAACACGGGAACACGCGTCCGTCCTGCTTCACGTACATCGCCCCGCGCCACAGATAGTGGCAGCGCCGTTTGATGGATGTCGCGCGCGATTGTTTCTCGGGCTGGACCAGATTGGTTTCGTCTTCCTTGACGCGCACCTGATCCACGCCTTTAATCCCAGTCCAGAAGCGGCGAAAGTCGTCGGCTTCATGCGCATTACCCGGCATGCGAACCATCTGCACCACGATCTGCAGCTTTGAGCCGCGAGCGTGTTTCATGCGGCAAAAACGAACGAAATTATCCTGGACCTTCTCGAACTTAGCCCCCTTACGGTAGTGTTCGAAGGTCTCTTTCGTCGCGCCGTCGAAGCTCAATGTGATGTGCCGCAGCCTCGAATCCAGCAGCCGCGTTGCCAGTGCTTCATCCAGGAAAGTGCCATTGGTCGAAAGCAGGGTCGCGACGCCATGCTTCTCGCAGAATTCGATGCGGTCGAAGATCTTGCGATCCATGAAGGGTTCGCCCAAGCCGATCAGCATCATGTGCTCGCCAGTCTCGGTTGCCCCTTCCACCAAGCGTTCGAAGATCTGATCGGACATATCTTCTTTGGGCTGTTTATGGGTCTCGCGAGGGCACATCGGGCAGTAGAGATTGCACTTCGCCGTGGTCTCGACGATGTACTCCACCGGCAGACCAGGCACACGCTCGGCGCCCCGGAGGAAACTCCACAAAACTTTCGCGCGATTGGTCCAGCGCATGAGAGAGATGCTGGACCCATCTTCTCATGGCGCTGTCATCCGGACGTCCCGATGCCGGTCAAACCACCACGCCCACAATGGAATGAGCCAGATCGCCAAGCCGAGCCGGGCTACAAGCGCCGCGCTGGGCGGCGTCGAACCGAACGCGTTGCCGAAATAAGTTATCAGCATAAACACCACAAAAGCCCAGAAGCCGTAGGATCCTATCCGATCGCGCGCTCGCGTGGATGAAACGTAGATCCACACCGCCGCCGCGAACATCACGCTTTCTATGGCGATGGTTCCCGCCACAGAGTTCCAGAGTTCCAGTCCCAGGCGCTCAGTTCCACCCGGGTACAACGGCAAATCCGGCCGATGCGTGACATAGTCCAGAATCCAGTGACTGACCACGCCCGCCGCGATGACAAACGCTCCTGCGGTATAGCGCGTCACAGCCCAATAGATCAGCGCAAAGAGCGCGGCCCACACAACCGACATCGCCAGACTGTGCGTGTATGGATACGAAACGAAATCCAGGGGCGTGAATGCTGTGTTGCCGGGATCGATCCGAACTTGTTCCCATCCGGCGAGCAGGAACAGAGGCCATAACAAGTCGAGAGCCATGGGCGCAGCCATCAGCACGCCCAGCGATGCTTTCGGCGCCACGCGCTTGGATGCGAAACCTACTGCTAGATGTCCTATAAACATGGGAGATCTCCCTACAGTGTAGGCTCAAGTTTTGGATGGAGAATCGTGTTCAACTGCTGAAACAAGCCTCGCTACGCGTGGGCGGCAGATACGTTCTCTATTGGGCGCAGGCGAATCGCCGTGTCGATTCCAACCACGCATTGGCTTTCGCAGCACAGTTGGCGAACGACCTGCGACTTCCGCTGCTGTTTTATGAAGGTCTCACGTGCTCGCATCCGAATGCCAACGATCGCCTGCACACGTTTGTTCTTGAAGGCGTGCCCGAGAACGCCAAGCGTGCTGCTTCGCTGGGGATCGGCTACGTGTTCTACCTGCGCCGTCGGCTTACGGATCCGAACGACACTCTTTATCGCCTGGCAGCCGACGCGGCCGCGCTGGTAACCGACGACTATCCGGGCTATCTGGTTCGCGATCACAACCGAAGCGTTCCCGCCAAGGTCGGGATTCCGTATTACGCTGTAGACGCGAGCTGCATCGTACCCATGGGACTGAGCGGCAAACAGGAGTATGCTGCGTACACCATCCGTCCGAGGATCAATCGCGTCCTCAAGGAATATCTGAAACCGGTGGAGTCGATTCGCGTCAAGAAACGTTGGACGGATTCGTTTCCGTCATTTCACACGGTAGTGACCCACGAAAACATTCCTGAATTGCTGGCTTCGAGTGAAATCGATCATGGGGTCACGCCGTCGGCCGAGTTTCGGGGCGGCCGGACAGAGGCCAAACGCCGCTTACGTGCCTTTCTGAAATATAAATTCAAGAACTATGCCCGGCTCAGCCGGGAACCGTCGGAACGTGCCACCTCACAGCTCAGCCCATATCTGCACTTCGGTCACATATCGTCTCTTGAAGTTGCTCTCGCCGCCCAGAAGTATGCCGAAGAGCACAAGCTCATCGTGCCCGAATACCTGGAAGAACTGATCGTGCGCCGGGAGCTGGCCTTCAATTTCGCGCGTTACGGATCCGAGTCGAACACGCTGGCCGCACTACCCGACTGGGCGCAGAAGACACTTCGCAAACACGCCCGGGATCGTCGCGAACGCATTTATACCTGCAAACAATTTGAGCAAGCGGCGACCCACGACGCGCTGTGGAACGCCACCCAACGTGAGCTCCTGCGCGACGGTGTGATCCAGGGATATTATCGAATGTACTGGGGAAAGAAGATTATCGAGTGGTGCAAGTCGCACCAGGAGGCGCTCGAGATCATGATCTATCTGCACGACCGCTACGCGCTTGACGGGCGCGATCCGAACACTTACGCGAACATTCTCTGGTGCTTCGGTCTGCATGACCGTCCCTGGGGTGAACGGCCTGTGTTCGGCATGATTCGCTACATGTCGCTCGAAGGAATGAAGCGCAAGACTGACGTGGACGCATACATTCGGCAGATCGCATGAACGTCGTCATCACGGGCGCTTCGGGATTTATCGGCCGCGAGCTTTCCAAGAGACTCGCCGCAGCAGGCCATGTAGTTCGGCCGGTATCATTGCGCGGCACTCTTGCAGCCGGTGCACTCGCAGGCGCTAATGCGGTGATCAATTTGGCGGGAGAACCTGTCGCGCAGCGTTGGACGACTTCCGCGCGTGACAAAATCCTGCGCAGCCGCGTCGAGGGCACCAAGGCTTTGGTCGCGGCCATGCGCGCACAGCCGCCCCAGGTCCTGATCAATGCTTCCGCGGTGGGATATTACGGATCGCGCGGGGACGAAATCCTCATCGAGTCTGCGCCGCCCGCGCAGGATTTTCTTGGGCGCGTCGCTTTGGCTTGGGAAGAAGCGGCGCAGGCCGCCGAGCCTCTGGGTGTTCGTGTCGCGAGGATACGCATTGGTGTAGTGCTGGGAAAAGGCGGAGGCGCATTGTCGAAGATGCTCCTTCCATTTCGTCTGGGCGTGGGCGGACGGCTGGGTAACGGAAAACAGTGGATGTCGTGGATCCACATCGACGACCTCATGGAGTTGATCACTTTCCTGATGAGGGAATCCACTGTGCGCGGTGTTTTCAACGCCACGTCGCCGTTTCCTGTGACCAATCGCGAATTCACGCAGGCGCTGGCGGAAGCCCTTCATCGACCGGCGATCATTCCCGTGCCGGCGTTCGCGCTGCGATGGGCGCTCGGCGAGATGGCCGAGGTCGTGCTCGGCAGTCAGCGCGCGATTCCCGATGCCGCGCAGCGCGCGGGCTTCGTCTTCGAGCATCCGGATATCTTCACGGCGTTGGCGCAGATTGCCGCCAGCGCGTGATAGAGTCTACTCATGTTCAGGAGCTTTTTTCTCTTGTGTTTCGCGCTTCAAGCACAGGATGCTCCGCGGCTGCCGCTTGAGCAGGTCCCGCTGAATTCTGTCGGAACAGTATCCTCGGTGGCGATCGATCGCAGTGGAGTCATCTATGTTCTACAGCGCGGCGACAAAGCCGATCCTGTGATCGCCGTAAACAAGGAAGGGCAGACGCTGCGTTCCTGGGGCAAGGGGATGTTCAACGTCCCGCACAGCATACGTATCGATGGTGATGGCAATGTTTGGACAGTGGACGCGGGAAGCTCTACGATTCTGAAATTCACGCCGCAGGGCAAGAAGGTTCAGCAGATCGACGTCGGCGAAATGGCTGTCGGCGATAAGTGCGCTTTTCCGACCTTGTGCGGCACGACCGATATCACGTTTGGTCCCAACGGCCGGTTATTCATTTCGGATGGCTACGGCAACGCGCGCATTCTGGAATACACGGCGGATGGCAAGCGCGTGAAGGTGTGGGGCAGCGCCGGAACCGGCCCGGGACAATTCAACATCCCGCATGGGATCGCATATCAGGGGACCACTCTCTACGTCGCCGATCGGGGCAATTCACGGGTCCAGCGTTTCGACCTGAGCGGCCACTATCAGGGCGAGTGGACCAACCTAGGCCGTTCGTTTGCGCTGAAAGTATCCGGCGGCGCGCTGTGGGTGTCGACGATGTTCGCCAAACCGGCGATTCTCAAGGTCGATCTTTCGACGGGCAAGATTTTGGGTCAGATCGATGCGCCTGGTCCGCATTCTATTAACGTGAGCGAAGCCGGCGAAGTGGTCGCTAGCGGTTGCTGCGGCGGATCGAATCCCAACGGCTATTCGTGGTTTAAGAAGAACTAGTCTTTGTGACCTGAAGCTGCCTGGTTGGGCTCCCATAATACTTCGGGAACGCCCAAAACGTGATTCGCCCAGCGGCTCCAAACAAATAACGCGTCACTCAAGCGATTCAGATACTTGACCGCTTCGGCGGGCGTTTCCTCCACCCGCCCCAACGCCACCGTCAGCCGTTCCGCGCGACGGCAAATAGTGCGTGCCGCGTGCAGCTCGGCGTTGAGCCGGGTTCCGCCCGGCAGCACGAAACTTCGCAAAGTGGATAGCTCCTCATTCATCGCGTCGATCTCGCGCTCCAGTTGTTCGATCTCGGCCGATGTAATGCGGGCCTGCTTGGGATGGATATCCTTCGGCAGCGTCGCAAGCTGCGATCCCAGATTGAACAACTCATGCTGAACCCGTCGAAGGATATCCGTAAGCTTTCCCAATCTCCCGGCCTGCGGCGTATCCTCATGGCATGTTACGCAGGCCAGTCCGACGAAAGCGTTCAGCTCATCCACGGTTCCGTAAGCTTCGATGCGAACCGAGTCCTTCGGAACGCGCTGCCCACCCGCAAGAGCGGTCTCACCTTTATCGCCACCCTTGGTGTAGATCCGATTGAGCGCAATGCGCGGGTCATCAAATGGTTCCGGCACGCTTCCATATTACCTGCGTTAGCATGAGGAAGTTCTGGACATCTCCGTCTTTTCCTGGATCATTCTTCTGGCTGCCGCGACGGCTGCCGGCATCGTCAACGCTCTGGCCGGGGGCGGCACCTTCCTTTTATTTCCGGCGCTGGTGTTCGCCGGAATCGATCCCGTCGTGGCGAATGCGACTTCCTCAATGATCACGCTGCCGGGTGGAATTGCGTCCGCTTTGGTCTATCGGCGTCCCGTCACCGGCAAATTGTTCTGGACGCTGATCGCGATTGCCGTCGCGGGAGGCGTGATCGGCAGCCAGCTCCTGTTGCACACCCCCAGCGAACGATTCGCCAAGCTGGTGCCCTATTTAATGATGGGTGCGGCGCTGGTCTTCACCTTTTCCGACCAGCTGCGGCGCTTCGCCAGCACACATACGTCCGGCAACGAGCAAAATGCTCCGCTGCTGTACACCGGCACGCTGGCGATCTCGATCTACGGCGGTTATTTCGGCGCCGGAATGGGCGTGCTGATGATCGTCCTGTTCCTGATTGCCGCGCACATTGGCGTGCAGGAATCTGCGGGCCTGAGGATGTGGTGCGCCACAGGCGTAAACACACTCGCTGTTGCGGCCTTCATCGCCAAGGGCATCATCGTGTGGCGCGTGGCGATTCCCATGCTTGTTTGCACGCTCATCGGCGGTTACTGGGGAGCGCATGCGGTGCAGAAACTTACCGCGGAAACGGCTCGGCGCACTGTACTCGTGTTCGCCTGGACCCTGAGCCTGTGGCTGCTGGTCCGGTCGTTGCGATAAAAGGGGCGTCCCCGCGAATACAAGGGAAGGTTACTTCTTGTCTTTACTTATCCCGATGTCTGCCTTCATCGGACCCAGCGCCCCCAGAAGCTCGCGCTTTTCCTTCCGCCCAGCCGGTCATAGAGCGTTTTATTCTTGGCCGGCAACGGTAAAGACAACGTCGGAACCGAGGCGATTCGCCAGACCTAATACTGGAGAGTATCCCCTGGTGACGTTTTTGTTCCTTTCGCCGGGGCATACCGGCGGCCAGGTACTTTCGGATTTAGCTCACTCGACAATTCGCGAATCAGCCTGGAACTTCTTGTAATCGCGATAGGTGATGTCCAACTCTTCGCGCAATTTGCGCAGGTAGGCGACCCTGGCGTCGGCCCGAATGGCGATGTGCGCCGGCAGCCAGACTTCTTCGTTCACGCGGACCTGTTCGAAATTCAAGACTGCTCCCTGAGCGAGCTTGATCAGCCCCAGGCCGAACGAAATCGGATCGATCACTTCCACTTCAGCCTTCACCCATTGATAGTCCGCCTGATCCACCCAGATTTTGCCCCGCAGCTTGGTGAGTAGTTCGGCCCGCTTGAGTTTGGGCTTGTAGCCGGGTTTAGGCTGCGCTCCGATGATCCACACCGGACGTCCGCCCATCTGCTCCATACCCTGAATGGTCAAATTGAAGGCTTCCGGAATCTCGCGCAGGTAAGTGCGTTGTTCGGCCCGGTCTTTTTCCTCCTTCGCCTTATCGGACGCCGACTCGCGCTGCCGCTTGGCTTGTTCTTTGTCTAGTTTGTCCTGCTCCTTGCGGGCTTCCTTGTCCGAAAGCGGTTTGTCATCGCGCTGCACTAATCGCCCATAAGGACGATCCCCCAGAACCATAAACTCGTAGGTTTCGATCTCTTTGGAAGATAGGCCGCCATTGCGGCCATAGCGCCGTTCTTCCGTGCGCTCCAAAAATGTATAGTTCTTGAAGCGCTCGAAGTTATAGGCATCGCGATCGATGGAGTGGCGGATGATATCGGCCGCGTCCGGTACAGTCTGCGCGCATAACACGGACGCGGCATGCACCGCCAGCAAAAGCCACTTTGTCACGCTTCAATTATGACGCGCGCGCGGGCATCGCCCTGGAGGGAAAAGGCAGCGTGATGACGAACTCGGCTCCCCGGCCATCCGTTCGATTCGCAGCACGCACGCAGCCGCCTTCCTGCTTCACGATGGTTTCGACAATGTGCAATCCCAGGCCGCTGGAACCGGTGGAGACATGCGGCAGAAACAGGTCATTCATAACCGTGGATGCGATCCCCAGGCCTTCGTCCCGTACGATGATCTCGATTTCCTCGGGAGTGTAACGTGCCAGTACGTGAATGGTGCCGCCCGCGGGCATTGCATTCATCGAATTTCGAAAAAGGTTGATCAGCACGCGTTCCCATGCCCAGTGACCGCCGAGTTGGATCCCGGCCTCTACATCGCACGCAAACGAAATTTCTGGTCCTCGGCCGGCCGCTACGGAATCTTCCACGAAGGCGATAGCATTTGCCAGAATCTGTTCGAAAGGAGTTCCCGTACCGGTGCCGGACTGGATGCTGTTGGCAATATTCTTGCCGCGTTCCACGCTGCGCAGAATCGCCAGGGAGAGCTTGGAATACTTGGGATCGCCGGAAAGAAGATCGGCGGCGTCCAGCAGCGTCTGAAACACGTTGTTCAGGTCGTGCACCAGGCCGGACAGCGTCAGGTCTTCGCGGGTTTTCATTGCTGGACGATTTGTTGCAGTGTACCGAAAAACTCGGGGAAAGACACTCCCGCCGATTCCGAGCCCTGGATGGTGCTAGGTCCATCGGCCGCCAGAGCCGCCACCGCGAACGCCATAGCGATACGATGATCGCCCGCGGAATCGACTTCAGCCGCATGAAATTTCTGGCGGCCAGGCACATGGAAGCCTTCCGGATTGGTCTCGATCTCTACGCCCATCTGCTTGAAACCTGCCTCAATCGTGGCGATGCGGTCGGTTTCTTTGACGCGCAGCTCGCCCGCATCGCGAACCGTGAGACCGTTCTGGCTGGCTGCCCCCAGCACCGCCAGCGCTGGAATCTCGTCGATCAGAGCGGCGGTCAGCGCGCCTTCGATCACTCCGCCGGCCACCGCCGAGGTTTCGACCCGAAGATCGCCAATCAGCTCCCCGCCCACTTGGTGGACTTCGAGGACCTTGATCTTTGCCCCCATGGACGCCAGAAAATCGAGCAGGCCGGAGCGCGTGGGATTGAGACCGACGCCGTGAATCACCAGATTCGCTTCTTTGACCAGCAACGCTGCAACCAGAAAGAAGCATGCTGATGACAGATCGCCGGGAACCACCAGCTCGCGTCCAGTGAGGCGCGCTCCCGCCTGAAGGTGAATGACCCGCTTGGCCGTTTCGATTTCGGCGCCGAACTCCTTGAGGGCGATTTCGGTGTGATCACGTGTTCGTACCGGCTCACGGACAATGGTGTCGCCTTGAGCGAACAAGCCGGCCAACAGAACGCAGCTCTTGACCTGGGCGCTGGCCATAGGCAGCGCGTAGTCGATGCCGTGCAGCGGACGTCCATGAATCGTGAGCGGCGGAAACTTGGTGTTCTGCGCTTCGATGAATCCGCCCATCTCAGTGAGCGGGGCGATAATCCTCGCCATCGGCCGGCGGGATAGCGATTCGTCGCCTCCAATGCGCGAGGTGAACGCCTGCGCCGCCAGAATTCCGGAGAGCATGCGGATGGTGGAGCCCGAGTTCCCTGCATCCAGTTGTTCTGCGGGTTCCTTGAGGGCTCCGCCGTCGATGACGATGGTCCCGTTCTGCCGCTCTATCTTCGCCCCCAGCGCCGCCATGCAAGCCAGCGTGGATTGGCAATCGGCGCCGGTGGAGTAATTCGTAAGGGTGCTACGCCCTTCGGCGATGGAGGCCAGCATGCCGTACCGGTGAGAAATGGACTTATCGCCCGGAATCGTGACGATTCCCTGGATGGCTCGCGCCGGAGAGACTATTTCGCGCATGAACTACCAGTGTAGATGAGGCGGGCCTTAGTACTTACCCGTTTTTCGACCTAAACGTCTGAACGGGTCCGGCCGATGGATTCCATAGGGAAAGGACCGCTGTGTCCGCGCAGATAAATCTTGAAGCAAGCGCCGCCCTGCCACTGCGGCCGGAGCTGCGGCTCCCGCAATTCGAAGGCGCGCCGCCGGACCCGGCCTACGTCCCCACCATCCTGATTGTCGATGACATCGATCTGAACCGGCGTCTGCTGCGGGGCATTCTGAAGGTCATGCCTTACCGGATTCTGGAAGCCAAGCGGCCGTCGGCGGCCTTCTCCGTATTGGACATGGAGAAGGTGGATTTGATCGTCGTCGATATGGTGCTGCCGGAGATGAGCGGGATGGAGTTTTGCCACATCGTCAAATCCGACCGCCGCACGCAGTTGATCCCCATCCTGATGCTGACCAGCATTCAGGGAATCGAGAATGAGGTCGCCGGCCTGGAATCCGGCGCGGACGATTTTCTGCTCAAGCCGCTGCGCCCGGCACTGGTTCGGACACGGCTGAGCACCATGCTACGGCACAAGGCGCTGGTGGATTCGCTGGAAGAAGCCGAGACCATTCTGTTCGCGCTGGCGCAATCGGTGGAACATCGCGATCGCTACACCGGGATGCATTGCGAGCGTCTGGCCACCTACAGCATCGCCCTGGCGCACGCGCTAGGGCTGCCCAAGCACGAACAACTGGCTTTGTTTCGAGGCGGCTATTTGCACGACATCGGCAAGATCAGCATCCCGGATTCGATCCTATTCAAACGCGGGTTGCTCACCGAAGAAGAGTGGGAAGTTATGCGCCAGCATACGACTCGTGGCGAAGACATTTGCCGTCCGATGAAAACGCTGGCTCCGGTCCTGCCCATCATTCGGAGTCATCACGAACGCTGGGATGGCAGCGGCTATCCGGATGGTTTGGCTGGTGAAGATATTCCGTTGCTCGCTCGAGTCATGCAGGTCGCTGATATTTACGACGCCCTCACCACCGCGCGGCCCTATAAGCCCGCTTTCTCGCACGATCGGGCGGTTGCCATCATGCTGGAAGAATCGCGGCGCGGCTGGCGCGATCCCGAGCTCGTCCCACTGTTTGCCGAAGTGGTCGCACGGCAGCAGGAAGCCCAGGACGAGGAAGGCAATTTGCAGCACTCCCTCGAGGCCATGCGCCGCGAGCTGGCGCAGTAAGCTACGGCTTTCGTTTAAGTTCCATCATCACGCTGGAGACCAGCTCTTTTGCATCCGTGATGCTCTTGTCGATTAACTGGATGTCCATGGCAGGCTTGCCGGGCTGCCGCGCACTCTGGCAATAGACGCCGTGCTGGCCGACCAACACCAGCGCGTCGGTGAGCAAATCCAATGTGACTGCCAGCCGCCCGCGTTCCAGACCCATTCGAAACTCGTGTTCTTCAAGAGCATCTTTGCGGTCGGCGAATACGGACATGGCTCCATGTTACTAGGGGACGTTACTAGGGGACCGTCCACGTCCCGCGGGCGACCCATCCAGTGGACGTATTCGGCTCCAGGGCCTGAAGGTAAACCGTCTTCGCTCCCTGGAATTGCGCCGATTTAAAGACCAGGTTGATCGTGAAGGAGACCGCGTTGCCTGAGGTCGTCATGGTCGTAAATCCAACGGCACACTGGCTGTTTTGGAGAGTAGATGAGGATCCGATCCCCTTGGTGTTCAAGGTAACGCCGTCATTGGCGTAAAGACCTATTGTGGACACATTAGCGAATTCGCTAATCCTGGTTAGAACCTTACAGAAATTGGAACGGCGGATCGCATGAGCCGTCACACCCTGTCTGCGAAGGACGGTGCGGTCCAAGTCTCCTGCTTACGCTGCACCCCGCGCCTGCTGGGACAGAAAATCATCCATGAGCTGACGTGTCGATTTGCTCCCACCGATGAGCCCGAGCACGTGGGCACGCCGAAGCACACTCCTATCCATCCTCAGGTCCAACCCGTTCCCATGCCCAGTTGGAAACTAGCGCTGCGGCAGCGTCAGGCGGAGGTCGGTTTTCACCGAGGGTCCACCGCACAGCGCGAGGCACAGAAAGCACTCCTACTGCATTATGAGGCCGGACCCTGGCCGCAGTTCTTCGTGACCGTCCAGTTCAACCAGCCGGTCAGTGTGGAGGCGGCCCGCTACCGCATCCAGGTTCTCGGTACACACCTAGCGCGGACAATACTAGGCCGGAACTTTTGGAAGCTCCCCGACTCGGAGCGCTTGGAGTGGGTGGCCTTCTTTGAGGGGGAATACAATCCCCAGTTGCACATCCTGGTCTGGCTACCTCCCGGCTTGCGCGACATCCTAGTGTGGCGCTTTGGGGCGGCGTTTAGAGGCTGGGTCCCCGGAAAGTGCGCCCCTGCTGGAACCTTGGACATCCAGGATCTACGGCACAACGCGGATACGTTTTCGGTGTTGAGTTACGTTTTGAAGTACTACGATCCGCTGAAACCGGAGCGTATGATTTTCTCGGACGAATTTAAGCGAAAAGGAGAGTTCACTATCAATGAGAGGGGGCTCCGTGCCACTGACACAAAAGCCCCCAGGCCGGTGTCTCGACCGACCCGAGCAGTATAAAACCTTCTTATACAGAGGGCAAATTCCATTAACCGTGGAATCGGGTCGTGGCCATAAAGTGTGTCTGAAGGGTGGCAAAGGACAAAGGCAAAGGACACAGGCGCTTAGCAAAAATCAAACCTGAAAACATCCAAATTTTTCAGAAGAGGAAGGAGAAGAAATTATGTCCCAGATTTGCTACCGGCAGCGGAGATTCGGTGCGAAACGATCCGCGATTATCGACAAGGCTAACGAAATCATCCAGGAGTACCAAGCACAGGGTTACGACCTCACCGGGCGGCAAATCTTTTACCGGTTTGTTGCGCTAGGCGAATTAGACAACACCAAGCGAGCCTACGAGGACTTGCTGGAAATCCTGGTGGGAGCACGCTAC
>Ga0207674_10000989_pt1 | contig 37099 bp, 37 predicted proteins | sample KBSCornC72_FD_184303 | JGI IMG/M metagenome (GOLD analysis project Ga0207674, IMG submission 184303) | Corn rhizosphere microbial communities from Kellogg Biological Station, Michigan, USA - KBS Corn C7-2 (SPAdes) (version 2) | ecosystem: Host-associated > Plants > Roots > Rhizosphere > Soil ... | reverse complement strand
GCCCGCAAAGTCCAGAAGGGGTCGATGAGGTGCGGCCTCGCCAGCGCGACAAGATCGGCGCGGCCGGCGGCGAGGATCGAGTTGGCGTGGTCGGGCTCGTAAATGTTGCCGACGGCCATGGTCGCAAGGCGCGCCTCGTTGCGGATGCGGTCGCTGAACGGGGTCTGGAACATCCGGCCATAGACCGGTTGCTGATCGGCCCACGTCTGGCCCGCCGAGACGTCGATCAGGTCCGCACCCTCGCGCGCGAACGCTTCGCCGATCAGCACTGCATCCTGCGGAGTGATTCCGTCCTCGCCCGCCCAGTCGGTCGCCGAGATACGGATCGACATCGGTCGGTCGCTCGGCCAGGCGGCGCGCATCGCAGCGAAGACTTCGAGCGGAAAGCGGAGGCGGTTCCCCAACGGCCCGCCATATTCGTCGGTGCGCTTGTTCTGCAGCGGAGTGATGAAGCTTGAGAGCAGATAACCATGCGCAGCGTGCAGCTCGACCATGTCGAAGCCGCATTCGAGGCCCATGCGCACTGCGGCAACAAACTCGTCTCGCACCGCATCCATGTCGGCGCGGGTCATCGGCCGCGGCACCTGGTTGACCGGCGACCAGGACACGGCGCTCGCCGCCATCACTGGCCAATTGTCTTCGTCGAGTGGGACATCATTGCCTTCCCAGCCGAGTTTTGTCGAACCCTTGGGTCCGGAGTGGCCGAGCTGAAGGCAGATCTTGGCCTTGCTGTTCGCGTGGACGAAATCAACAATCCGCTTCCAGGCGGAGACTTGATCCTCGTTCCACATGCCAGTGCAGCCGGGGCTGATCCGGCCTTCTGACGAGACGCAGGTCATCTCCGTGAAGATCAGGCCCGCGCCGCCGATCGCGCGCTCGCCATAGTGGACAAAGTGGAAATCGTTGGGGATGCCGTCGACGGCCGAATACATCGCCATCGGTGATACGGTGATGCGGTTCATTACCTCCATCTCGCGTAGGCGGAACGGCGCAAACATCGGTGGCGCGGTCTTGTTTGAGCGGCCGCCAGTCGCGCGTTTCCAGAACCAGCGCTCGACCGTTTCGAGCCATTCGCGGTCACGCAGGCGGAGGTTCTCGTGGCTGATGCGCTGGCTGCGGGTGAGGAGCGAATAAGCGAATTGGAGCGGCTCGAAATGGGCGTAGCGCTCGAGCGTCTCGAACCATTCGGTCGAGTTGCGCGCGCTGTTCTGGAGTTTGAGCACTTCGAGGCTGCGCTCGGCCTGATATTCGTCGAGCGCGGCTTCGAGTGAGAGGGCCGCTCCACCACCCTTCGGCTGGTCCCCCTCCCGCGGCGAGCTGGGGGAGGATCTTAAGCGGTTGAGCACGTCGGCGAGCTTGATCGCATCCTCGAGCGCGAGCTTGGTCCCCGAGCCGATCGAGAAATGGGCGGTGTGCGCGGCATCGCCCAAAAGGATGACGTTGCCGCTCGACCAGCGCTCGCACTTGATGCGGCGGAAGTTGAGCCACACCGCGGGTCCCGGCAGGTGCGCGGCGTTGGACATGAGCCCGTGACCGTCGAGGTATTTGGCGAAAACTTGCTCGCAGACCGCGCGCGCTTCGGGCTGATCCATCCGGTCGAAGCCCAACCCGCGCCACGTCTCTTCCGAACATTCAACGATGAAGGTCGAGCAGTCGGGCGCGAAGCGATAGGCATGGGCCCAGATCCAGCCGTGCTCGGTTTCCTCAAAGGCGAAGGTGAACGCGTCGAAGACCTTCGTTGTACCGAGCCAGACGAACTTGTTCGCGCGGACATCGACATCGACGCCGAACGCGTTGTGCTGCGCGTCGCGGAAGAGCGAGTTGATTCCGTCCGAAGCGATGATGAGATCATATTCGCGCAATTTCGGGTCGCGCGGATCGCACTCGGCGTTGAAGTGCAGCACGACGCCGAGCTCGCGCGCGCGGTCCTGCAGGATTTCGAGCAGGCGTTTGCGGCCGATGCCGATGAATCCGTGGCCGCCGGAGGTCACCGTCTCGCCGCGGAAGTGGACGTCAATGTCATCCCAGTGGGCGAACTCTTCGGTGATTGTTTTGGCCGAAACAGGATCGTTGCGCGTGATGTTCTCGACGGTGAGGTCCGAGAAGACGACGCCCCAGCCGAAGGTGACGCCCGGCGCGTTGCGCTCGAAGACTTCGATCTCGTGCGCGGGATCGCGCAGCTTCATCGAGATGGCGAAATAGAGTCCCGCCGGACCGCCGCCGATGCAGGCGATCCTCACCTGGTCATTCCTCGGAACCGGACAATCCGAACACTACGTCCCACTTGCCCCAGCGAGCGCTGGTTCGGCATTTCGACGATCGCGCAGCTATGGCCAAGGCTGAACCGCATGGCCGGAGCATGGCACAGCAACGCTGGTGTAGGACAGAGGGAACGCCGCTATTCACTTACTCTAATCTATGTTAGCAAGTGGGCGAAGAGGACAAGCTTTGTCTCGTACGCCTGTAGTGCCCAAGCGTGCCCCACGAGTCGATGTCCGCAAACCCGCGCTTCTCATCAACTCGGACGGCATCGAAGTTGACGCAACCATGCTCGACATTTCCGGAAACGGGTTCCGGCTGCAGGTCTTCGAGAAGCTGTACGTAGGCGAGCTCGTGAGCCTGCGGGTAGACGACGAACTTGTGCCGGCGCGGATCAAATGGGTGCTCGGGGATGAGGCCGGTGGCACCTTTCTTGAGCCGGTCGATACCCTAACTCTGTAATCGCCGCTTACCGGACCGCTATGGCCAAGGTCAGGCGGCACTAACCGCGGCCACCGGGCCGTTCAGTTGAGATGCGTAAGAAACTGACCGACGATCGAGTTGAACGCGTCCGGTTTTTCGAGGTTTGTAAGGTGCCCGGCACACGGGATCATCTCCAGACGCGAGCCGGGAATCATGGACTGCAGCTCGTGTGACAGTATTGGCGGCGTAGCTTTGTCCTCCTCGCCGCAGATGATGAGCGTCGGCACGCGAATCGCCTCGGCTCGATTGCGCTGGTTGGCTAGCCAAACCGCTTCGGCGCCGATGCGATAGGCGGCGGGGTCGATGCGCGACATGGTCTCGACCACCTCCCGGCGTGTTCCCGGGTCAGCGGGCTGGGCGAGTAGGACGTCGACGCGGGCTTCGGCCATCGCGGGGAGGTCGCTGCTGCCGGCGAAGCTGCGCTCGTAAATTGCGCGGCCTTCCGGGTGCACCGCGAAGGTGTCGGCGAGGATTAGCGACGCGCAGCGGTCCGCGTCTGCGTAGTGCATGGCTATGGCGATGACTCCGCCGAGCGACAGCCCGCACACGTGCGCACGTTCGGCTCCCAGCTTGTCCATCGCTGAGATGATCGCGTCGGCATAATCCTCGCGCGTTGCGCCCTCGGGCGCGGGATCGCTGTCGCCGTAGCCGGGATAGTCGAAGGCAATTGCGCGGCGGGTCTGACCAAAGTGCGCGAGTTGCCGGCGCCAGACGCTTTTGTCTGAGCCAACGCCGTGGAGGAAGACGATCGGTGTAGCGCTGCCGCTGCCCGCTTCCTCATATCCGATGTCGTAGCCGCTATTGGTGATCACTGTGGGCATGAAGCCATCTTGGCAGCGAGGCGGCGCGGACGCTACCGTGCCTCGCATGGCGCGGATGACAGTCAATGGCGAGGGGCTTGAGTACAAGCTCGATCCCGACATGCCGCTGCTATGGGCGCTGCGCGACGCGTCCAATCTCACCGGCACGAAGTACGGCTGCGACAGCGGCGACTGCGGCGCGTGTACGGTGATCGTTGATGGGCGGGCGGCGTTGAGCTGCAGCGTCACCCTGCGCGAGCTCGAAGGGGCCACCGTGACTACGATCGAGGGGCTCGGCGGCAAGCATCCCGTGCAGCAGGCCTGGCTTGCCGAGCAAGTGACGATGTGCGGCTATTGCGAACCCGGTTTCATCATGGCGATCGCGGCGCTGCTCGAGGTGAACCCGACGCCTTCGGAGGAGCAGATCGCAGCACTGCCGAATATCTGCCGCTGCGGCGCTTATCCGCGCATCAGGAAAGCAATCGCGCGCGCGGCGCTGGCACGCCCCGCCCAGTCGGCGCCGACCAACTTAAAAGGCTGAACATACGCTTCCGAAACGGTTAAGCCGTCGCTCAGGGACCAAGGCGCAATTTCCGCCTCAGGGAACTCTAGAAAGTCACAGTCATGCGTAAGATTCTAATTGCCATTCTTATGGCCGGCGCGGCCGCTTCTCCGGCGCTCGCGCAGGACCATGGCCGATGGCATCGCGACCAGCAGCAGAGCGACGATAAACCCACCAGGGAAGAGCGCAGAGAGGCGCGCGAAGAGCGGCAGCAGGTTCGCGAGCAAGCGCGGGCCGAGCGCTCCAATGGCGGGGCCAATTTCGAACGCGCGCAGCCGAACCCTGCGCCGGTCGAGGTGCGTCAACAAGTGCAAGGCGATGAGCGCGGCTGGGACCGTGCGCGGTTCGAACGGCGCGACGCACCGCCGCAGCAGGTCGTCAATCAGCCGAGCGAGGCGACGTCACGTTCGGCCGAACGTCGCGGCCGCTGGAATCGCGATGATGCCCCAACGCGCAGTGAGGGTCCGGTCATCATCCAGCGCGAGGGCTTTGCCCAGGACGGGCGCTGGACTCGCCGGGATTCTGGGCGTGAAGGGGGCGACCTTCGCCAATCGGATCGGCCGGTGCCCAACGTCATGCGCACCCGCAACCCGCTAATCGTCAGCCGGACGCCGCGCGAGGGCACACAGCCGCCGCTGCGCACTGACTCCTACCGCCGGACGACGACCAACTGGAGCACCAACTGGCGCTACAACGATCGGTACGATTGGCGCCGCTGGCGCGACCGGCACCGGTCGAGCTTCCATATCGGCGTCTATTACGATCCGTTCGGCTGGAACTACCGCCCGTATCAGATCGGCTGGCGGCTGTGGCCGAGCTATTATAGCAGCCGTTACTGGATCAACGACCCGTGGCAGTACCGGCTTCCCTACGCGCCGCCGGGCTATGTTTGGGTGCGCTACTGGGACGATGCAATCCTCGTCGACCGGTGGTCAGGCGAAGTCGTGGACGTGATCCATAATTTCTTCTGGTAGAAGCGTACAACCGTTGATCGAAGGGGCGTTGCGGACCACACCGCAGCGTCCCTTTGCGCTTTAGCCAGAAACAATGATTTCCCGAGGTCCCGATGAAGATTGCCGGCCGACTGATCCTTTCTGCGTCGCTGCTCGCGCTGATGGCGCCCGCCGCTGCTGAAGCGCAGCCGGCCACGCCGCCGGTGACCGCGGCTCAGCAGGCCGCTCACGACCGGCTCTTCCAGCTCTTCAAGGAAAGCGACGAAGCCTATCTGAAGCGCAACCCGCTGCAGGCTCTGTTCCGCGGCGATTACCGCTACGCCGACAGGCTTGGCGATCTGTTCAGCGACGCGCATTACCAGGGCGAGAAAGCGGCGGCCGAGCACGACCTGTCGGCGCTGCAGGCGATCCCGCGCGGCGAGCTCAACCCGACCGACCAACTCGCGTTTGACGTGTTCGAGTTCCAGACCAAGGATACGCTGCGCGGGCTTCAGCCAGACCTGCTGACGCTGAGCGAAGCGCTGCCGATGAACCATTTTTACGGCCTGCACACGGAATATCCGACCATCGCCAGCGGGCAGGGCGGTGCGCCCTACGCGAGCGTTGCGGATTATGAGAACAGCCTGAAGCGCAACCGCGACTTCGCGACCAACATCGACGAGGGCATCAGCCAATGGCGCAAGGGTGAAGCGGAGGGAGTCACCGACACCAAGCTCACCGTCCGCAACATGATCGAGCAACTGGACAGCCAGCTGAAGCTGAAGCCGGAGGATTCGCCTTACTGGGGTCCAGTGAAGGGGTTTCCAAATTCGATCAGTGCGGCGGATCGCGCTCGCCTGACACAGGAATATCGGGAGTCGATTTCCACCGTCATCTACCCGGCGCTCAAGCGCATGCGCGACTTCCTGCAGAGCGAATATTTGCCGAAGGCCCGCGACGGTGTCGGCCTCATGTACATGAAGGGCGGGGAGCCGCTCTATCGGTACCTCGTCGATTCGACGACCACGACGAACATGACTCCCGAGCAGATCCATGAGCTCGGCCTCAGCGAGGTAGCGCGCATCACCAAGGAGTTCGAAAAGGTGCGGACGGAGGTCGGCTTCAAGGGCAACCTCCACGCCTTCTTCGACTACATGCGGACCAGCCCCAAGTTCCAGCCGAAGAGCCGCGAGCAGATCACCCAGGACTATTACAAGCTGAAGAAGAAGGTCGACGCGCAGATCCCGCGCTTCTTCTCGCTGGTGCCCAAGACGCCGCTCATGATCCGCCCCTATCCGACCTATCGCGAGAAGTTCGAGGCGGGCGGAAGCTATGACAGCGGCACGCCTGACGGTTCGCGGCCCGGCACCTTCTATTTCAACGCCTACGACCTGCCGTCACGCAGCACGTGGGAGGAAACGACTCTGTTCCTCCACGAGGGCGAACCGGGGCACCATTTCCAGATCAGCCTGGCGCAGGAGAACAAGGCGCTGCCGGCATTCATGCGTTTCGGCGGCAACACCGCCTATGTCGAAGGCTGGGCGCTCTATTCCGAGACGCTCGGCTACGACATGGGCTTCTACAAGGACCCGTATGCGCGGTTTGGAACCCTGAACGACGAGATGTTGCGCGCGATGCGCCTCGTCGTCGACACCGGCCTTCACACCAAGGGTTGGACGCGCGATCAGGCAATCGAATATATGCTCTCGCATTCGGGCATGTCCAAGACTGACGCTACCGCCGAGGTCGAGCGCTACATCGCCATCCCAAGCCAGGCGACCGCGTACAAGATCGGCGCGCTCACCATCCAGCGGCTGCGCAAGGAAGCCGTGGCCGCGCTGGGCCCGAAGTTCGACATCCGCGAGTTCCACGCGCAGGTGCTCGATTCCGGCGCGCTGCCCATGGCGATTCTCGAGCAGAAGATCCGCCGCTGGATCGCGAGTAAGAAGGCCAGCTGACGCGCTTGGATCGGCGCGCACCCAACAGCTGAACGAGCAGCTTACTCCGCCTCGCCCAAATTCACGAAGGGGGCGAATTTCACTTCGCGTTTGACGAAGCTCGTCTGGTAGCGCCGAACCGTCGCGTCCGCGACGAGCAGGCGGTCACATAGCGCATTGAAGTCGGCCATGCTCACGCAGTCGACGAGCGCGAGGAGGTCGGCCTCGCCGGTCGTCTCGTAGCAGAACTGGACCTCGTCGGCGGCGCGAAGCCGCTCCTCCAATCGTTCCTTGCCCTTGAGGTCCGCATGCTCGGCAAGCTCGATGAACACGAGCGCGCGCAGACGCCGCTCGGTCAGACGTTTCGACAGCAGAGCGAGCGTGCGCGCAATCCATCCATCCGCGCGCAGACGCCGCAGGCGGCGGGCGATCGCCGACGGTGACAACGGCACGTCGGCAGCAAGCGAATCGGCGGTACGCGAATCGTCGCGTTGGACGAGATTCAGTAACTGGAGATCGAAACGGTCGAGCATCGCCGCATCGCTGCCAAATTTTGGCACGGAGCGCAGCAAATTTGCGCACAACAGGCGCGAATTGATGGTACTGTGTTGCTCAACTCATACAGTGGAGCTTAAGATCGATGCGTGCGTCCTTCATTGCCCTTGTGGCGGCCTGCCTCCCCGTTCCCCTCCAAGCGCAGGCCGCCGCTTCCCCCGCTCCGGTCAAGCCGATGACCGCGGCTGAAACTATGCCGGTCGAAGCTGGCGAGGGGCGTGCGGTCGCGCAGAAGCTCGCCGACGAGCTGGTGCGCAGTTTCGTTTATCGCGGGCAGGCTGAAGCCTATGCGGCGATGCTCAAGGCGAATGCCGCTGCCGGGCGCTACGACAAGGGCGGGCGCGCGCAGATCGCGCACCTAATGACCGACGATCTAATGGCGGTGCACAAGGACGGGCATTTGACCGTCCGGGTTGCGGAGCCAGAGGACAAGGCCGGGCCCGGCGGTGGCGGCGGGCCCAACCTTCCGCCGCTGATCCAGTCGGCCAAAACGATTGCGCCGGGGATTGGCTACATTCGTTTCAGCGCCTTCTTGGGAACCGACGAAGAGATGGCCGGCGTGCGCAAATGGCTGGCCGAGAACAAGGACGCCAAGGCGCTGATCTTCGACCTGCGCAATCACCACGGCGGCGGAATCCAGGAGCAGGACGTCATTTTCTCCTATCTCTACGACAAGCCGACGCCGCTGGTGCAGATGGCGATGGCCAAGGCCATCTATGACGAGCACGGCTCGCCCATGCCCGATTCACCGACGATCCACTGGACGGCCGAGGGCGACAAGGTCGTCACCACGCATCAGGCGGTGCCCGGCGAAGCGACGGCGCTGCGGCGGGCCAAGGTCTTTGTGCTGGTATCGAACAAGACGGCTTCAGCGGCCGAGCATTTCGCGCTCGCGCTGAAATCCTCAGGCCGCGCGACGCTGATCGGCGAAGCGACCGCTGGCGCCAACCATTTCGGCGGACCGACCGAGCTCAACGACCATTTCTACGTTTGGATGCCAGTCGGGCGGACCTACGACGTCAAGAGCGGCAAGGACTGGGAAGGAACCGGCGTTGCTCCGGACGTCGAGGCCGATCCCAAGCAGGCGCTGGTGCTCGCGCTCGAAAAGGCGGGCGTGCCGCACGAGCAAGCAGTGAAGCTCGACGCTCAGGAGGTCCCAGCCGAGCCGGTGCACGCGGACAAGTTGCGGGCACGCTAGGAACGCCGCAGCGCGAGTGATGCCGACCATTTGCGCCGGAGCTCGGCCGGCCTGCAGGGGAAGCGCTCCTCAAGGAAATCAGCGCTGATCACCCGATCGGCACGAAAGTCCCGAAAGTCGCCGCGAAGCTCGCACCACGCGACGAGAATTCGGCTTGCGTCAAAATAGGCAATTGCGACCGGCCAGACGGTCCGCTCCGATACTTCGCCATTCTTGTCGCGATAGACCAGCGCGATCTTGCGTCCCGTGCGCGCCCAGGCACGTGCAAGCGCGACGTCCAGGCTATCTGTCGGCATGCTCCAGGAGGGAGGAGTGCGCGCCGCGGAGTCATTGATGAGCAGCCGGAGGCTTTCCGGCACCGACGCGCAAATCTTAGCGATGAGGTCGCGCGCGGCATGGGCGAGCGCCTGGTCCGCGTGACCCGCCACCCATTGGGCGCCAAGCACAGCGGCCTCCACTTCCTCGGTGGTAAGCATCAGCGGTGGCAGATCGAACCCGCCCTCCAGCACATAACCGAACCCAGCCTCGCCGCGGATCGGGACGCGCTGGCCGATGAGCGCCGCGACGTCGCGATAGACGGAGCGTTTCGACGTCTCCAGTTCGGCAGCCAAGGCGGCGGCGGTCACCGGCCGCGTCGAGCGGCGAAGGATCTGGATGATCTGGAATAGGCGATCGGCGCGGCGCATGGATGAGCTCTAACGCTCGCATGCTGACAGCATGGTGGCAACAGGAATGCCGTAGGGAGCCGCAATGCATCAGGAGCCACGATCATGAAGAGAACTTATCAAGGAAGCTGCCATTGCGGCGCGGTGCGGTACGAGGCGGACATCGATCTCGAGGCCGGCACGGGCAAATGCAATTGCTCGATCTGCACCAAGACGCGCAACTGGAATGCATTGATCAAGCCTGGCGACTTGCGGGTGCTCTCCGGCGAGGAGATGCTTAGCGACTATCAGTTCGGGTCAATGAGCGGCCATCACCTGTTCTGTAGCCGCTGCGGCGTTCGTACCTTCGAGCGCGGGCATGTGGCGCAAATCGGTGGCGATTACGTCTCAATCAAGATCGCTTCCCTCGACGGCGTGCCCGATCGAGTTCTGGCCGAGATTCCAGTCAAATATGCCAACGGCCGCGACAATGCCTGGTGGACCGAACCGGAAGAGACGCGGCAGTTGTAGTGGGTTTTGGAACGCGTTTCGAGCACACCTACGGTCAGGCGGCTTTTTTGAGCTCCAGGACCGAACGCGAAAGCGTCGCGCCTAGACGTCTTCGCCGGCCTGGGCCCCTGCCTTCGAAGCGGAGCTGGCTAGTGCCTCGGCAATCAGCTTGCGCATGTTCTCGACGCCGTAAAGTGCAATGAAGCTGCCCATGCGCGGTCCTTGGCTGGAGCCGAGCAGGGTTTCGTAGAGGGCCTGGAACCAGGTGCGCAGGCTTTCGAACGGGTGGCGCTTGCCGACTTCGAAGACGGCGTGCTGCATGACTTCGCCGTCGGCATCTTTGGCAAGTCTTGCCAATTCGGAATCGAGGTCACGCAGGGCCTCGGCTTCCATTTCCGTGGGCGGCCGGCGCTTCAAGGTCGGCACGACCAAATCGCGCGCGTAATTCACCGCGAGGCCGATCAGCTCGTCAAGCTCAGGATCGCTCTCCGGTGAAGTGCCCGGCGCGTAGCGCTGCACGAACTTCCAAGCGGTTTCCTTGTCGTGGAGACCGGGCAGGCTGACGAGGTTGAGCAGCAGCCCGTAGGTCACGGGCAGCGTCTCGCCCGGCACTTTGCCGCCGTGGATGTGGTGCACTGGGTTGCCGAGCTTCTGCTCGATCGGCTGGCTCCGATAATTGCCTCTGAACTGCCAATATTCGTCGACCGCGCGGGGGATCAGGCCAATGTGCAGGCTCTTCGCCTTGCGCGGTTCGCGGTAGATGTAAAAGCTCAAGCTCGGCTCGCTGCCGTAGCGCAGCCACTCGTCGAGGGTGAGGCCGTTGCCCTTCGACTTCGAGATCTTTTCGCCCTTTTCGTCGAGGAACATCTCATAGTTGAAGCCCTCGGGCGGGCGGCCGCCGAGGATGCGCGCGATCTTGCCCGACTGCGTGACGCTGTCGATCAGGTCCTTGCCGGACATTTCGTAATCGACTCCAAGCGCGACCCAGCGCGCGGCCCAGTCGACCTTCCACTGCAGCTTGGCGAGGCCGCCCAATGCGGATTGCTGGATGCGTGTCCCGTCCTCATCATCGAAGGCGATGAGGCCGGCCTCGGCATCGACGACCTCGACCGGAACCTGGAGCACTCGTCCACTCGAGGGCGAAACCGGAAGCACGGGCGAATAGGTCTTGCGGCGATCTTCCCGCAGGGTCGGGAGCATCACATCCATGATCGCGTCCCAGCCGCGCAGGACCTTGCGGATCACCTCGTCGAAGCGGCCGCTGGTGTAGCAATCGGTTGCCGAGAGGAATTCATAATCGAAGCCAAAGCGGTCGAGGAAGCGCCGCAGCATCGCATTGTTGTGGTGTGCGAAGCTTTCATACTCGCCGAACGGGTCGGGGATTTGCGTCAGCGGCTTGCCGAGATTCGCAGCGAGGAGTTCGTGGTTGGGGACATTGTCGGGGACCTTGCGCAGGCCATCCATGTCGTCGCTGAAGGCGATCAGCCGCGTCGCTGCACCGCCGGTCAGCTCCGCGTAGGCCTGGCGCACAAACGTCGTGCGCGCGACTTCGTTGAAGGTGCCGATATGCGGCAGGCCCGAGGGACCGTAGCCGGTTTCGAAGATCACGGGATCGCCGGCCGGCTTGCCTTCGGGCCAACGCTTCAAGAGCTTGCGCGCCTCCTCATATGGCCAGGCCTTGGAGGCAAGGGCGGCGGCGCGGATGTCGGGCACATCATTCATCGCCGGCGCTCCTAGCGGAGGGGCGGCGGCGCTGCTAGCCGAAGGGCAGGCCGCCGGTTGCCGAATATTCGCCGATGGAGCGGCAGCGCTTTGAGCGCGAGATCGCACGCCTGGGCGAGCCTGCGGTGTTGCGCGGCTTAGTTGCGGATTGGCTGAAGCGCGGGGATTCCTGGCCGGCGAACTTCCGCAAGCTGGTCGCGCGGGTCAAAAAGCTGTTGATTGACGAAGCTCAGCAGCTAGTCAGCCGTTCCACTTCCGTTCTGCGTGACTTACAACCACCGGATGCCCCGCCTGACGATTCCCGCGCTACACGCAACCCATGCCGGAATCTGGTTGGCCGGCACTGATGGGCAGGTGCGGGAGGCGAGCCGCGGGGAGGCGATCGCCCGCGCGGCGGAGACACCGCACATCATCCTCAATGCGCCGCTGGTGGGGCAAAGGCTCGGCTATCCGGAGCTGAGCGGGCTCGACCTGCTGGAGCTGTTCGCATTCCTCCATCCGGCCAGGTTTGCAGTGCCCACGGCGGCAGGACTGAGTCGCGCGCTTGAGCTTGAGCCGCCGACCGGAGAGGCGGAGGCGGCAGCGGCGCTGCAGCGGATCGCTGAGCGGCTGCTGGCGGCGCTCGCCGATCCTGACTGGTGCGAGCGTGAGGGAGCCTGGACTTCGAATGTCACCCTGCACCGCCTCGGCTGGGGCTGGGCGCCGTTGATCGGCGCTAGGCTCGAACGGCCGGAGCGCAGCGAGCGGATGCTTTTCTCGCGGCTGAAGTCGTGGGACGAAGCAGGCGAGCGGCCGCCGCCGCGGACGATCATTGTGTCGCCAGAGGGTGCACGGGCGAAGCTCGATAAGCTGACTGGCCGCGCCGAGGCGCGCGAGGGTCAGCGGGCGATGGCCGAGGCGGTGACTGAGGTGTTCGCTCCTAAGCGCTCCAAAGGCTCGCCCAACCTGCTGCTTGCGGAGGCGGGAACGGGGATCGGCAAGACTCTCGCTTATTTGGCGCCGGCGTCACTTTGGGCGGAGAAAGCGGGCGGCACTGTCTGGGTCTCCACCTTCACCAAGGCACTGCAGCGACAGCTGGATGCCGAAGGGCCGAAGCTGTTCGCGGAGGCAGAAGAGCGTGCGCGAAAGATCGTCGTGCGCAAGGGCCGCGAGAATTATCTCTGCCTGCTCAATCTGGAGGATGCACTGCAAGGCGCCTTCGCTGGACGCGCTGCAATCCTCGCCCATCTGGTCGGGCGCTGGGCGGCCTACACGAAGGACGGTGACATGGTCGGCGGGGATCTGCCTGGCTGGCTGCCGAGCCTGTTCCGCCGAGCAGGCGCGGCCGCGCTGACCGATCGGCGCGGCGAATGCGTCTATGCGGGCTGTCCGCACTATCGCCGCTGCTTCATCGAGCGCACCGAACGGGCGAGCAGGGAGGCGGACATCGTCATCGCCAATCACGCTCTTGTGATGATCAATGCGGCGCGGGCGCGGGAGAACGCGCCGGGGCGAATATTGTTCGACGAGGGCCATCATCTGTTCGATGCCGCCGATTCGACCTTCGCAGTGTCGTTCGGCGGGCAGGAAGCAATCGAGCTCCGGCGTTGGATCGTCGGGCCTGAGGGCCGTTCGCGTGGGCGACGGCGCGGGCTGGCTGCGCGGCTGATGGATGTCGCGTCTTACGACGAGGAAGGAGCGCGGGCGCTCGATGCGGCGGTGGAGGCGGCGAAGGCGCTGCCGTCGGACGGTTGGCCGCAGCGGCTGGTGGAGGGCGCTCCATTCGGTCCTGCAGAAGCGCTGCTCGCCGAGGTGCGCGGGACAGTCTACGCGCGGGCCAAGGCGCAGGAGGCGGGCTACGGGCTGGAGACTGAGCTAGCCGAGGCAGATGGGGCGCTGGTTTCCGCGGCAGCGGCGGCGGCCGAGGTTCTGGAGAGTTTGCATAAGCCGTTGGCCGCGCTTGCGCGGCGGCTCGAGGCGGTGCTCGAAGATGCGCCGGACTGGCTTGATTCGCAGGCGCGGGCGCGGGTCGAAGGCGCGATTCGCGGCCTTTCGTGGCGGCGTGAGACGCTCGCCGCGTGGATCGCGCTGCTGGGGCGGATCGGCGGCGAGGCGGATCCCGAGTTCGTCGACTGGCTGGCGGTCGAACGGGTCGACGGGCGCGAATATGATGTTGCAATCCACCGCCGCTGGCTTGACCCCACCAAGCCGCTTGCGGCGGCGGTGCTCGCGCCGGCCGACGGTGTGCTGGTCACTTCAGCGACGTTGCGCGGCGGCGAGGATTGGGCGGCGGCGGACGCGCGCACGGGCGCGCTGCATTTGCCCGGGGCCGTTCATTTCGAGGCGGAGAGCCCGTTCGATTATGCTGGCTGCTCGGAGGTGCTGATCGTCACCGACGTGAAGCAGGGGGACATTGCCTCTTTGGCCGGAGCATATGCGCGGCTGATCGCTGCTGCGAACGGCGGCACACTTGGACTGTTCACCGCGATCCAGCGCTTGAAAACGGTGCACGCGCGCATCGCTGACCGGCTCGCGCGCGACGGCCTGCCGCTGCTGGCCCAGCACGTCGATCCGATCGACGCTGGGACGCTCGTCGACATCTTCCGCGACGATCCGCGCGCTTCGCTGCTCGGCACCGATGCGCTGCGGGATGGCGTGGATGTGCCGGGCGAATCGCTTCGGCTGGTGGTGATGGAGCGGGTGCCGTGGCCGCGGCCGACGGTGCTGCATGCTGCGCGGCGAATGGCTGGTGGCGGGAGCGCTTACGACGATCGGGTAGTCCGCGCGCGGCTGGCGCAGGCGTTTGGGCGATTGATCCGGCGCCAGGGGGACTGCGGTGTCTTCGTAATTCTCTCGGCGGCAATGCCGTCGCGTTTGCTGAAGGCGTTTCCTGCAGGAGTGCCGGTCAGCCGAGTGCCGCTGGACGAGGCGATTGCGCGCGTGGAGCAAGTCCTCCCCGCAGCGGGGAGGGGAACCGCGACCAAAAGCGGCGTGGTGGAGCGGGCCAACCTCTCCGCCGCTTCTACCGGCCACCACCATTCTTCGCATGGTTCCACTCACCGTTCCGGGGAGGATTTGAAGTGAAGCTGCTGGCCGTCCTCCGCCACGCCAAATCGAGCTGGGACGATGCGGCGCTCGACGACTTCAACCGGCCGCTCAATGAGCGCGGATGGAAGGATGCGCGGCGAATGGGGCGCGAATTGAAGCATCGCGGCATGCACTTCGACCTGGTGCTCGCAAGCGCTGCTGCACGGGTACGCGAAACCATCGACGGCGTGCAGGAACATTTTGATTTCGCTGCGCCGATCCAGTTTGAGCAGCGGCTCTATGGAGCGAGCGAGCAGGAGCTTCTGTCACTGGTGCGAGCCCTGCCCGACACTGCACATGCGGCGCTGTTGGTCGGACACAACCCCGGCCTCGAGCAGCTGCTGGCGGAGCTGACCCTCGATGACGAAGATGGATTGAGGCACCGTATTGCCGGCAAATATCCGACCGGCGCGCTCGCTGTCGTCGAATTCCCGGGTCCTCGGTGGGCAGATGTGAGCCCAGCGACCGGTAAGATCGTCGAGTTAATCCTGGCGAAGGAGCTGGATTAGGAGCCGAGCGCTTCGCGAAGACGATCGCGCAGCTCGATCAGGCGAAACACGTCGATTCCACCCTGCGGTTCGTCAGGTTCCGGACCAGCCGGGGTCATCACTGCCGGTGTCATTGAGGCGGCGGGCTCGGCTCCGCTTCGCTCGCGCAGCAATTTTTGCACGCCGCGTACGGTATAGCCTTCCTGGTTCAGCAGCCGATGGATGCGCTGCGCAAGCTCGACATCCGCCGGGCGATAGTAGCGGCGGTTACCCGCGCGCTGCATTGGTTTGAGCTGCGGGAAGCGGGTCTCCCAATAGCGCAGGATGTGCTGGGGCACGCCCAGCTCATCAGACAGCTCGCCGATGGTGAGTAGGGCGCCGGGGTCTTTTTGTCCGGCGGAGGCCAAGATCAGCCTTTCGCGATCCGGTCGCGCATGATCTGGCTGGCGCGGAAGGTCATCACCCGGCGCGGCGCGATCGGCACTTCGACCCCCGTCTTGGGATTGCGGCCGACCCGCTCGCCCTTGTCGCGTAGGATGAAGGTGCCGAAGCCGGAGATCTTCACATTCTGCCCCAGCGAAAGCCCGTGGCACATGTGGTGCAGCACGCGCTCGACCACGTTCGCCGATTCGGCGCGCGACAGGCCCAGGCGGCGATGAACGACGTCGGCGAGATCCGCACGCGTCAGGGTGTTTGCGCTATCGGCTTCGTTAGTGACCCGCGCGATGCCTAGATCGGCCATCTCATTCTCCCGCCCTTCAACGGCTTGCCCCCGCCGTTTCGATTACGCTTTCGTAACGGAATTCCGTACGGTCGGCAATTCGACATTTGCCGGTTATTCCAAACATTTCAATACCTGAGCGCTGCCGCGCCCCAAGTAAAACCACCACCCATCGCCTCCAGCACAACGACATCGCCGCGCTTGATTCGGCCGTCCTTTACAGCCGTATCGAACGCAAGCGGAACCGAGGCAGCAGACGTGTTTGCATGCCGGTCGACGGTGACCACCACTTTTTCCCGCGGAAGTCCAAGTTTCTTGGCTGTCGCGTCAAGAATTCGCGCGTTGGCCTGGTGCGGAACAACCCAGTCGACGTCGTCTGAAGTGAGACCAGCGTCGGAAAGGACCTCGTTGAGCACGTCGGCGAGGTTGATCACTGCGTGCCGGAATACCTCGCGGCCCTTCATCCGAAGCTTGCCGACGGTACCCGTCGTCGAAGGCCCGCCGTCGACAAACAGAAGGTCGTTGTGGCGGCCGTCCGCGTGAAGTTTCGTCGCAAGAATTCCGCTGTCGGTCTCCTCGGCGCTCAGCACCAGCGCACCGGCGCCGTCGCCGAAGAGGACGCAGGTCGCGCGGTCTTCCCAGTCGAGGATGCGGCTGAACGTCTCGGCTCCGATCACCAGCGCTTTTCGCGCATTGCCCGAGCGCAGCATCGAGTCGGCGACCGACAGCGCGTAGAGGAAGCCGGTGCAAACGGCGTGGACGTCGAATGCGATGCAGTCGTTGATTCCGAGCGCCGCCTGCACCTTCGTCGCGGTCGAGGGAAAGGTCTGGTCGGGAGTCGCGGTCGCAAGGACGATGAGATCGATGTCGAGGGCGCTGACTCCGGCATGTTCGAGCGCTCCACGAGCGGCCTCCAGCGCCAGGCTGCCGGTCGTCTCGCCCTCGGCGGCGATGTAGCGGCTGCGAATTCCGGTGCGCTCGACGATCCACTCGTCGGTGGTATCGACGGTGGCGGCGAGCTCGTCATTTGTGACCTTGCGCTTCGGCAGCGCGCTACCGACCCCGGCTACGACCGAACGTCGACTCACTCGGCGGCCTCATTGGCAAAGGCGTGCGCACGGAAGTTGTCGAGGTCCTCGCCGATCTTTCGCGTGATGTCGTTGCGAACGATGCTTGCTGCAACGCGGATAGCGTTGGAGACGCCTTTGGTGTTGGCGCTGCCGTGGCTCTTCACCACCAGGCCGTTGAGACCGAGGAAAACGGCGCCATTGTGATTGTTTGGGTCAAGATGGTGCTTGAGTAGATTGAGCGCCGGCCGCGACAATGCAAATCCAGCCTTGGAGCGCAGCGAGCTCTTGAAGGCCCGGCGCAGCAGGTCGGTGACGAAGCGGGCCGTGCCCTCCGCCGTCTTGAGTGCGATGTTGCCCGAAAAACCGTCGGTAACGACCACGTCGACCAGCCCGCGCGACAACTGGTCGCCTTCGGTGAAGCCGTCGAAGCGGAAGGGCAGATAGTCGGCGTCGCGCAGCAGCGCCGCCGCATCCTTGAGCTCGTCGGTTCCTTTCAACTCCTCCGTGCCGATATTGAGCAATTTCACACGAGGAGAGGAGATGCCGAGCACGGTGCGAGCGTAGGCCGCGCCCATGACCGCGAACTGAACCAGGTTCTGCGCATCGCACTCGGTGTTGGCGCCAAGGTCGAGCATGATCACGTCGGTATCGCCGAGCGTCGGCAGAAGCGCAGCGAGCGCTGGCCGGTCAATGCCCGGCATCGTGCGGAGCGCAAGCTTGGACATTGCCATCAGAGCGCCGGTGTTGCCGCCCGACAAAGCGGCGTCTGCTATGCCTTCTTTGACCGCATTGATCGCCATGCCCATCGAGGTGGTGCGGGCACGGCGGATCGCCTGGCTCGGCTTTTCGCTCGCGCTGATCGCTTCTGGTGAATGGACGATGTGAGAATGGCCGGCGAGGCTCCGGTGCTCGGCGATCTGCGCCTCGACCTGCCGCTCGTCACCGTAGAAGGTGAACTGGAGGCCCGGATCTTTCCGCAGCGCGCGCGAGGCGCCGGCAATCATCGCCGCTGGGCCGGTGTCCCCGCCCATGGCATCGATGGCAATGCGTGGGGCCTCAGTCATGGCCCTTTGAAAGGCTTAGGCCTCGGTCGAGACGATTTCGCGGCCGTTATAGTGGCCGCAAGCCGAGCACATGTTGTGCGGCAGCTTCAGTTCGCCGCAGTTCGGGCACTCCTGGAACTTGGTCGGCGTCAGCGCGTGATGGCTGCGGCGCATGTTCCGCTTGGACGGCGAGGTTTTTCTTTTAGGGACAGCCATTGCGGCACCTTTAAATGCAATTTCGACAACAATAAAAATTGCGACGATCTGCGCCTCATCTCAGCGGAATGACCCGCAGGCGGCGGCTGGATCGTCGCGAACCGCGGCTCCTATAGCGAATGGAGCGCGCAGCGCAAGTCAGGCCGCGGCCAAGGCGGCGTCGCTGACGAACGGGTTGGTCTGGCGTTCGTGGCCAAAAGTGGACATCGGCCCATGGCCGGGAACGAACGCTGTTTCGTCGCCCATCGGCCAGAGGCGCGTCGTGATCGAGCTGATCAGCTGCTGTTGGTCGCCGCGCGGGAAATCCCAACGGCCGATTGAGCCTTTGAAAAGCACGTCGCCGACCAGCGCGAGCTTTGATTCGCGATGATGGAAGACGATGTGTCCAGGCGTGTGGCCCGGGCAGTGGCGGACGTCGAAGGTCAGGTCGCCGACCGTGACTTGGTCACCATCGGCAAGCCAGCGCGAAGGCTCAAACGGCTTGCCCTCGATCCCGTACTTAGGTCCTTCGACGCCGAGCTTCTCGACCCAGAAGCGGTCGTCCTCGTGCGGGCCCTCGATTGGGACGCCAAGCTCCTCGGCGAAGATTCCGGCGCTTCCGCAATGGTCGATATGGCCGTGGGTGAGCAGGATCTTCTCGATCGTGACGCCGGCCTGCCGGGCGGCGGCTTTGAGTCGGGGCAGATCGCCGCCCGGGTCAACGAACGCTCCGCGCATTGTCGCGGTGCACCACAGCAAGGTGCAATTTTGCTGCAGCGCGGTCACCGGGATGATCGCCGCGCGAAGAGGCAGCTCGCTCATTGGGCGGGGGCTTCGTCGACCGGGGACATTGCGGCAGGCTCGTTCTTCATCGAGACAGCGACCGCTTCGGCCCGGCGCAGTACGCGAAGCACGTTGCCGCCGGCGAGCTTCGCGAGGTTCGCGTCGGACCAGCCCCGGCGGATCAGCTCGGCGAACAAATTCGGATAGTCCTGCACGCCCCGAAGATCTGCCGGAGTCGCGTCAATGCCGTCGAAGTCCCCCCCAATTCCCACATGATCGTATCCGGCAATCTTGGCGACATGCTCGATATGGTCGGCGACGTCCTTCACCGTAACGACGGGTGCTGGATGCGCAGTGTCCCAAGCCTTCAGGCCCGCCTCGACCTCGGCCTTGCTGGCACGATGGAGCGCCTTCAGCCGGGCCTCCTCCGCGCTGCGATCAGCGCCCCAATGCCAGGCGGCGTCGGACAGGAAAGAAGGCACGAAATTGACCATCACCACACCGCCGTTCGCCGGAAGTAGTCGAAGCACATCGTCCGGGACATTGCGCGGGTGACCACCGATCCCCTGCGCCGATGAATGGGAGAAGATCACAGCTGCTTTGCTCGCAGCGATCGCGTCTTTCATCGTTGCGGGCGATACGTGGCTCAGATCGACCAGCATGCCAACGCGGTTCATCTCGTGCACGACGGTGGCGCCGAACGGGCTTAGGCCGTCATATTTGGGCTCGTCGGTCGCGCTGTCGGCCCACTCGGTGGTCTGGTTGTGGGTCAGCGTCATGTACCGCGCGCCAAGGTTGTAATATTGGCGAAGCGCTGCGAGCGAGCCGCCGATCTGGCGCCCTCCCTCGACGCCAATCATTGACGCGACCTTGCCTGACTTGTGAATGCGAACGACGTCATCCGCCGTCCGCGCAAGCTCCAGATCCTTGGGATAGGCTTCGACCATCCGGCGGACGATATCGATCTGCTCTATCGTCTCGCGGATCGCGGCGTCGCCAGTGATCTCGCCGTTGATGTAGACCGACCAGAACTGCCCACCGACGCGGCCCTGGTGGAGGCGGGCCATGTCGGTCATCAGCGGATGCGGCTGGCGCTGGTTCGTGCCCGTTGCAAGCCCCGCTATGTTCCTCTTGTAGTTCTCGGCCAGCTGCTCGGCGATGTCGTTGTGACCGTCGATGAGCGGCGTCGCCGTGAGAATGCGGTCGATCCGCGCCTGCACCTGCGGCGGAATTGGCTGGGCTGTGGCGGTCGTGGACATGAGGGTGAGCGCTGCGGCGCCCAACAAGAACTTTTTCAAAGCCATAGGCAAGGGTTTAGGAACAGGCGCGCCCGCAAGCAATCGGCGGGGTCTTGCACATCGAAGCCCAAGCCGCGAAGCATAAGTGCATGCCGATGCCCGATCTTGAGGAGACGATGCAATTCGACCCCGATGAGGGCATCGCGAACCTCGATGAACATCTCGATCGACTTAAGGACGCAGCCGAAGGCCAAGGTTTCAAGTTCGACCGCCACGCGGCGCGCAACGAGTTGCAGGCGGCGACCTTCGGCAAGCGCCGCGCAACGATCGCGCGGTTGGTGCTGTCGCCGACCGGCGCGATGGCGATCGAGGTGAAGCCGGCCTTCTGAACCCTCGCTTCGCGGGGGAGAAGGAAATTAGGCGGCAAGCGGAAAACGCAGGAGGCGGTTGGACACGGGCACCAGCGCAGCCGCATTGCCGCCGACGCTGCGGAGAATTTCCGGATGGTGCGCGTCGAGGCCGCCGGTGAGCGAGCCGAAAGCGGGCATGATGATCTTGCTCGCCGTCATCACGAAGCAACGGCGCGAGACCTGACGGCCGCGCAGGTGAACACGAAACTTGGGGTGGAAGTGGCCGGAGATCTCTGACCGCGGCTCTTCGCGAACGGCCTCGTGGCGAAGAATGATTCCGCCGAGCTCAACTTCTTCTTCGATCCGGCCGCCGCAGTGATCCGCGAAGCCAGGATCGTGATTGCCGACGATCCACACCCAGTCGAGCCTTGCAGTGAGGTCGGACAGGAGAGTGCGTGCGCTTGCCGAGAGGCGCTCGCAGCCGAACTGGTCATGGAAGCTGTCGCCGAGGCAGTAAAGGCGCTTGGCCCCAGTGCGCGCAACCGCGGCAGTAAGCGCGGTCAGCGTCGCGTGCGAATCATAAGGCGGGAGGAACTGTCCGAGCCGGGCAAACCAGCTCGCCTTCTCAAGGTGCAGATCGGCGACCAGCAACGCTTTGTGCGCCGGCCAATAGAGCGCGCCATCGGGCGTCGCCTCGAACGTTTCGCCTGCGAACGAAAAGGGAACCATGAGCCAGCTGTAACGCCGGCCCGATGGTCAATCTAGAGGACTATTCGTAGTCCCCGCCCGACGGGGTCGGACGCGGAGGGGCGGCGGCGGTGAGGCGCAGCGCTTCGGCGGCCTCGCTCAGCGACGCCAGCTCTTCCGTCTCGTCTTCCTCGTCAACGCGCACCTTCTGCAGGTTCGTGACTACCGCTTCCTCAAGGTGCCTGGGCTTTACCGTTTCCTCGGCGATCTCACGCAGCGCGACGACCGGGTTCTTGTCGCGGTCGCGGTCGATGGTGAGGTCCGCTCCGCCCGAGATCTGGCGCGCACGCTGGGCCGCGAGCAGGACGAGATCGAACCTGTTCGGGATCTTGTCGACACAATCTTCAACCGTAACGCGCGCCATTAATCGCTCCGCAAAGCCTATCCGGATCAGGATATGGGATGTCAGGAAGGCTGCGCCAATAGCTTGCGGGCATTCGAAAAGTCAACAAAAGCAGCCAGCATGGCGGACTTGCCAGCCGATCCCCCAAGGGAATCACTCTCCAGACCGCCGATTCGCGCGGAAATCGCCGGGAATCGGCTCGAGCTGCTCGAAAGCGGGGAGGAACGCCTCAGGACGCTGCTCGGGCTGATCGGCGGTGCCGAGCACTCGATCAAGATGCTCATGTACATGTTCAACGCCGACCATGTTGGCGTGGCTGTCCGCGATGCGTTGGTTGAGGCGGCGAAGCGCGGCGTCGAGGTCAGGCTGCTGATCGACGGCTTCGGATCGGCGGCTCGTCCGGAATTCTTCACGCCGCTGAACAAGGCCGGCGGTGAGGAATGCGTGTTCAACCCAAGTTATGGTCGGCGTTACCTGCTGAGGAATCACCAGAAGCTGGTGATCATCGACGACAAGGCGGCGATCATTGGCGGAGCCAACATTGACGACACCTACATGTGCGACAGCGGGGCGAGGCACTGGCGCGACCTTTGGCTCCTCGTAGAGGGTCCCGAGGTTACGATGCCAAGTCGCTATTTCGAGACCCTGTTCCGCTGGTCGACGCACAAGAGGCCGCGCCTCAATTATGCGCGCCGCCGGCTGGCCGAGTATAGCGAATGGCGCGGCCCACTGCAGTGGAAGTTCAGCGGCCCCTTGAGCATGCGCAACAGCTGGTGGCGGAGCATCGGCCGCGACATCGCACGGGGCTCGCGGCTCGACATGATCTTCGCTTATTTCGCGCCGCCCGGCGCGATGGTGCGGCGGATCGGGCGCTTGGGTCGGCGTGGTCGCGCGCGGATCATCACCGCAGCCAAGTCAGACAATAATTCGACCATCGCCGCTGCCCGGCACAGCTACAGCCGGCTGCTTCGCCGCCATGTCGAGATGTATGAGTACCAACCCGCCAAGCTGCATACCAAGCTCGCGATCGTTGACGACATCGTCCACATCGGCTCGTCGAACTTCGACTATCGAAGCCTCTACATCAATCTCGAGATCATGCTGCGGATCAAGGACGCGGGGTTCGCTGCCGCCGTGCGAGCCTATTTCGAGCGCGAACTTGAAGACTGCGTCTGGATCACACCCGCGCTCCACAAGCGCCGCGCCAATGCCTGGCGGCGGCTCAAATGGGCACTCTCCCACTTCCTCGTGAACGTGATGGACTACACGGTGACGCGGCGGCTGAACTTCCGCTTCGAGCGTTAGTCGTTTGCTTCGCCCTTGTAGCCCCAGAAGAGGGTTGCAGGCGGAACATTGATCCACTCGAAACCGCGCTTGATCGAAGCGAAATGCGGTTTGATGAAGTCGAGTACCTTCGGGCTGAACTGATAGACCAGAAAGGCGCCGCCGGGTCGGATCACCTTGGCGGTCGCCTCGGCGATCGCATCGCCGACACCAGGCGGCAGGGTTGAGAAAGGCAGACCGGAAAGCACATAATCGGCCTGTCCGAGATTACGGTCGGCGAGGATCTTTTCGACATCTGCCGCCGAGCCGGTGACGGCGACCAGCCGCGGGTCGTCGATCAGTTCCTTAAGATAATGGGTGAAGTCGGCATTGGTGTCGATCGTCACCAAGGTCGCGTCGGGCGCGAGACGCTCGAGCACGGGCCTGGTGAAGGTACCGACGCCCGGGCCATATTCGACGAACAATTTCGTGTTCGCCCAATCGACCGGCTCCAGCATCTTGTCGATTAAGACGCGGCTCGACGGGATGATCGAGCCGACCATCACCGGATTCTTGAAAAAGCCGCGCAGAAACTGCCAGTGCGGGCTCGGGCTGCGGCGGTCGCGGCGACGCTGAAGGCGACGGGGACTTTTCAGCGTGCGCGCGGTGGAAGAAGGCATGAGTGCTCCGTAACGGGGCCAAGCGAAGGCGGCGAGCGTTGGCAAATGCGCCGCCGCTTGGCAAGTTTTCAAAAACGTTACAACCGTGCGCCGGTCGCGTGCCCCTTCTGCGAATCGCGCGATTCTTGCGACAAGAGGTTCCGCTTGGCAGCCGTGCTGCCTATTCCCGAAGAGATGGCTTCAATTGCTCGAAAAGGCGGCGTCGGCAGGGCAGCGCTGACGAATACGCATTTCCTGCTGCTCTACTCAGCGATGCTCGTCGCCGCATCGGGCAATACGGCGCTGCAGTCGGTCATGCCGGCGATCGGCCGGGAGATCGGGATCGGCGACTTCTACGTCGCCATCGCCTACACTTGGTCGGCAGTGCTGTGGGTGCTGCTCGCGCCCTACTGGGCCGAAATGAGCGACCGCCATGGGCGCAAAACGCTCACTATGATGGGCGTTAGCGGGTTCATCTTGTCGATGACCCTATGCGGGGTCGCACTGTTCAGCGGCCTCCGCGGCTGGCTTAGCGGAGCGCTGACCTTCGCCCTTTTCGCGGTGTTTCGCGGCATCTACGGCGGGCTTGGCTGCGCCACGCCATCGGCGACGCAAGCCTATCTCGCCTCGAAGACCCGGCGGAGCGGGCGCGTCGGGGCACTTTCGGCGCTCTCGTCATCGTTCGGCCTTGGAACGATTATCGGCCCAGCTATTGCTCCCTTGTTCGTTTTGCCTTTCGTTGGGCTTGCAGGGCCGCTGTTCGCCTTCGCTCTGATCGCCGCGGCGGTGTTCGCATGCATCGCTTTATGGCTGCCGAACGATCAGAAGGGACGGCGCACCGGGCACGGCGCGGCAATGAGCTATCCCTCGCTTGCGACAACCCCAACCGGTGCCAGCGTCGTCGCAGCGACAAGCCCACGGCGGCAGAAGCGGCTCAGCTGGAAAGATCCGCGCGTCCGCCCGTGGATCATCGCCGGAGTCGTCGCCGGCCACGCGCAGGCAGCGACTCTCACCTGCATCGGCTTCTTCGTGATCGACCGGCTGCACCTGCCGCCTTCCGGATCCGAAGGGCCAATCGCAATCGTAATGATGGCGGGCGCGGTCGCGACTCTCGGCGCGCAATGGGGTCTGATCCCGCGTCTCGGCTTAAGTCCGCGCGCGCTGATCCTATGGGGAGCTCTAATAGCGGCGGCGGGTCTCGTCGGCACCATGCTGTCGACTGATCTCTACCGGATGACCATCGGCTTTGCTGTCGCCTCACTTGGTTTTGGATTCACGCGTCCCGGTTTCACCGGCGGAGCATCGCTGGCCGTGCCGCTCGGCGAGCAGGGCGCAGTCGCGGGCGTAATCACCTCGGCCAATGGGATCAGCTACGTCATTGCGCCCGCACTTGGGATCAGCCTCTACGGCTGGCACCACGAAATCCCGTTCGCTGCCTTCGCGCTGCTGCTCGTTGGGCTTGCCGCGGTCGGGCGAGAAAGGCTCGCCGCTTAGCCTTCCTTTCCGCCCGCTTTCGGGCGCAGCATTCCGGGAAGTACGAAGCCAATGCCCGCCATCGGTCGCGTCGCCTCGTTCTTCAGCGTTTCCTGAATGCGGTCATATTCTTCGAGCATCTCGGGCGTGACCGAAGCGCGTGTTTCGCTAAGTGCAATCTCGAAGTCGGCCATCGTCACCTTGGCTGCGTCGAGCCCTCGGCGAAGCGCCGTGAGGCCGGCGCGGCGGACTAGATCCTCAAGGTCCGCGCCGGTGAAATTGTCCGTGCGCTGCGCGATCTTTTCGAGGTCGACGTCGTCGGCGAGCGGCATGTTGCGTGTGTGGATCGCGAGGATTCGGCGTCTGCCCGCAGTATCGGGTGTGCCGACATAGATCAGTTCGTCGAAGCGGCCGGGCCTCAGCAGCGCCGGGTCAATGAGGGTCGGGCGGTTGGTTGCGCCGATCACGACGACGTTCTGCAGCTCTTCTAGGCCATCCATTTCCGATAATATGGTGTTGACCACCCGCTCGGTGACCTGCGGCTCTCCAAGTCCGCCGCCGCGCGCGGGCACCAGGCTGTCGAGCTCGTCGATGAAGATGATCGTTGGGGCGACCTGGCGGGCGCGGTTGAAGAGCCGCGCAATTTGCTGTTCGCTCTCGCCGTACCATTTGCTGAGAAGGTCTGACGATTTGGTGGCGATGAAGTTCGCTTCCGATTCTCGCGCAGCTGCTTTGGCCAGCAGCGTCTTGCCGGTGCCGGGCGGACCATAGAGCAGAAAGCCCTTGGCCGGACGGATGCCGAGACGGCGGAAGGCCTCCGGATGCTTGAGCGGCAGCTCGACGCCTTCCTGCAGACGATCGCGGGCTTCGTCGAGGCCGCCGATGTCTTCCCAGCGGATCGTCGGCGCCTCGACCATGACTTCGCGCATCGCCGATGGCTGCACCCGCTTCAGCGCATTTTCGAAGTCCTTCAATTCAACCGTCAGTGCATCGAGGATTTCGGTCGGAATCGTCTCGTCGGCCAAATTGAGTTTGGGCATGATCCGCCGGACCGCTTCGAGCGCAGCCTCGCGGGCCAGAGCGGCAATGTCCGCTCCGACGAAGCCATAGGTGCGCCGCGCGAGGTCATCGAGATTGACGTCGTTGGAGAGCGGCATGCCGCGGGTGTGAATGCCGAGTATCTCGCGGCGCCCAGGCTGGTCGGGCACCCCAACGACAATCTCGCGGTCGAAGCGGCCGGGCCGGCGAAGCGCTTCGTCGATCGCCTCGGGCCGGTTCGTCGCTGCGATGACGACGGTGTTTTGCCGCGGCTCCATTCCGTCGAGCAGGGTCAGCAGCTGGGCGACGAGACGCTTTTCCGCCTCGCCCGACACCTGCTCGCGTTTCGGCGCGATCGAATCGATCTCGTCGATAAAGATGATCGACGGTGCGCTCTGCGCCGCCTGCTCGAAAATCTCGCGGAGCCGGCGCTCACTCTCGCCATAGGCGGAGCCCATGATTTCCGGGCCTGCAATGTGGAAGAATTTGGCCGCGCTCTCGTTGGCGACGGCGCGCGCGAGCAGCGTCTTGCCAGTGCCGGGCGGGCCGTGGAGCAGCACGCCCTTGGGCGGATCGACGCCGAGGCGTTGGAAGAGCTCGGGATGACGTAGCGGAAGCTCGACCATCTCGCGCAAAGCGTCGATTGTGTCGCGCATACCTCCAAGGTCGTCATAGGTGACGTCGGCGCGGCGCTGGCCGTCGGGAGCGCCGGTATATTCGGCAAGCAGCTCGACCGTCGTCTTGCCGTCGATGTGGACGATGCCCTTGGGCGCAGCGGAGACGACGACGAGCCTCAGCTCCTGCAGCGCAAACGCCGGTGCATTGAGCAGCTGGCGAATGTGGTCGGGCATGTCGGCATTGATCCGCTGATGCCCAGCGGTCGCGACAGTATCGCCCTCGACCAGCGGGCGCCCGGCGAATGTGCGTTTCAGCGCCTCCGCCGAGCCCTGAAGCCGCACATTGGGCTGTGCGGGCGCGAAGACGACACGCGTGGCAGGCTTGGATTCGGTCTTGCTCACCTGGACGAAATCGCCGGAGCCGACGCCAGCATTGGCGCGCTGGAGACCATCGAGGCGGATGATATCTATGCCTTCGTCCTCGCCGTAGGGGCGGATCGCGCGCGCTGCCGTCGAGCGCTTGCCAACGATTTCAATCACGTCGCCTTCGTTGAGACCAAGATCGTCCATCAGACGGTCAGGCAAACGTGCAAAGCCGCGGCCGCTGTCGGCGGGGGGAAGGCTCGCGACCTGCACGCGGCGCGACTTGGTGCGTTCGATAGTATCTGCTTCAGGCATATTTTCTCCTGACCCGCGCTCTCATGCCGCTAGCGTAACGGCGGCACTCCGGCGCGGTTTCAACAAGCGTTCAATATTTGATCGCCCCAGCGATTTTGCGAACTACCGAACGCGGCGCAAAGCGATTGCTCGCTGCAGTCACCTTGTTCATCCAGCCGGGAACGACGACTGCGCGGTTCTTGTCGAGCCCCGCAAGACCTTTCTCGACGACCTCCACCGGGCCCATCGCCACATGATCGAACATGCCGTTGCCGCCGAAGCCGGCGACTTCGCCGAACTCGGTGTGCGTCGGGCCCGGGCAGAGACACGAGACCTTGATACCGTTGGGCCTCAGCTCCTCATGCAGCGCTTCGGTGAATGACAGGACGAAGGCTTTGGTGGCGAAATAAACCGCCATCTTCGGGCCTGGCTGGAAAGCAGCGGTCGACGCGACATTGATGATCCCACCGGACTCGCGCTCGATCATCCCCGGCGCAACTGCGCGGCAGAGGTCCGTCAGAACGCCCACGTTGAGGTCGATCATCTGCCGCAAGCGCTTGGCGTCGAGCTCGGCGAAGCGGCCGATCAGGCCGAAGCCGGCGTTGTTGACTAGCAGGTCTACGACCTCACCCTTTTCCTCGAGGTCGGCGATCAGCTTGGCCGCGGCATTCGCTTTCGACAGGTCGATTGCTACCGCGCGTGCATTGCCGAGCTCTTTGGCGAGCTTTTCCAGTCGCTCCTTGCGCCGCGCGACCAGCACCAGGCGATGCCCGCGCTTCGACAGCTGGCGCGCAAATTCCACACCGAGCCCGGCGGAAGCGCCGGTGACAAGCGCGACCTTCTTCAAGCTTTCGACACCGTCGCCTTGACGATTTTGCCCGGCTCGCGCGGCGGTTCGCCGGTGGGGAGCGCGTCGACATGTTCCATGCCGCTCTCGACTTCGCCCCAGACGGTGTACTGATTGTCGAGGAAGGGCGAATCCGCGGTGACGATGAAGAACTGGCTGTTGGCGCTGTCAGGGCTTTGCGAGCGCGCCATCGAGGCGACGCCGCGCTTGTGCGAAGCATCGGAGAACTCGGCTTTGAGGTTCGGTAGGTCGGATCCGTGATAGCCGGTTCCGGTCGGGTCGCCGCCCTGGGCCATGAAGCCTGGGATTACGCGGTGAAACACGACTCCGTCATAAAAACCGCTGTTGGCGAGGTCGGTGATGCGCTGGACGTGGCCCGGTGCGAGGTCGGAACGGAGCTTGATGACGACATCGCCGCCGGTCGAAAGGGAAAGGGTGAGGCGGTCGGCGTCGGCCATGGCATTACTCCCGAATGAAAGCTTCGAAAGAAGCGCGATTTAGGGACGGTGGGGTGGTTGCGCCAGAGCGGCCGCGTCCATAGGAGGGCCGCTCCGGGTCCAATCGAGGAGCAAGAAGTGAGCGAGAGCGAGCACATCGCTACCCCGCCCCCTCCTGATTCCGCGTCTCCCGTGGACGAGGAAGACCGTCTGCGCCCGGAATTCGTCGATAGGGTGCTCGACGCCGTCGACGCCGGTGAAGACGAGACCGCGCGGCGGCTGGTCGAGCCGCTTCACCCTGCCGATATCGCGGATCTGATCGAGCTCGCAGCGCGCGACGAGCGTGAGGGGCTCGTCAAGGCGCTCGCCGGGATCGTCGGTCCCGACGTGCTCGCGGAAATGAACGACTACGTCCGCGAGGGCCTGCTCGACGAGATGGAGCCGCAGCAGGTCGCGGACATCGCCGGGCAGCTGGAGACTGACGACGCAGTCGCGCTGATCGAGGATCTCGATCGCGACGACCAGCAGGCGGTGCTGCGGGCGATGGAGCCGGACGATCGCGCCGCGGTCGAGGAAGCGCTGGGCTATCCGGAGGAATCCGCCGGCCGCCTGATGCAGCGCGACCTGTGCGCTGTGCCAGAGCATTGGAAGGTCGGGCAGGTGATCGATTACCTGCGCTCGACCGAGGATTTGCCGACCGACTTCTGGGAAGTGTTCGTAGTCAGCCCGAACCATCACCCGGTCGGGACCTGCAAGCTCTCGACGATCCTTAGGACCCCGCGCGCAACACCGGTCGGCGAAATCATGAGCAGGGAGCAGACGCTGATCCCGGTCGACATGGACCAGGAGGATGTCGCGCTCCGCTTCCAGAAATATGCGCTCGTATCGGCGGCAGTGGTCGACGACGCGGGTCGGCTGGTCGGAATGATTACCGTCGACGACGTCGTCCACATCATCCAGGAAGAAGCCGGGGAGGACGTCCTCTTGCTCTCGGGCGCGGGCGAGGGCGACATCAACGAGCCGATTGGAATGACCGTCCGCCGGCGCCTCTTCTGGCTCGTCATAAACCTCGGGACCGCAATTCTGGCGGCGAGCGTGGTCAGCCTCTTTCAAGGCGAGATCGGCAAATATGCTGTGCTCGCAGTGCTGATGCCGATCGTTGCTGGAATGGGCGGCAATGCAGGGACGCAGACGCTTGCGGTCGCAGTGCGGGCGATCGCAACCAATCAGCTGACTGAATCGAACACGCTTCGAGCCTTCGGCCGCGAGCTAACGATCGCTCTTGCCAACGGGCTGTCGCTTGGGCTGCTGATCGGAAGCGGAGTCGCGCTGGTTTTCGGAGTGATCCATCCAACGCCGCATGGATTTCTGCTCGGCGCAGTGATGGGCGCGGCGATGATCATCAACAATCTTGCTGCCGGACTCGGCGGAATTTTCGTGCCGGTCACGCTCGACCGCTTCCGCGTCGACCCAGCTGTCTCCTCGGCTGTGTTCGTGACGACGATCACAGACGTAACCGGCTTCTTCAGCTTTCTGGGCTTAGCGTCGCTGGTCGGTCTTGGTCACTAAGCCATTGCGAATCATGGATTAGTGCGGCACGCGCAGAGCTGTGCCGAAGCTTCATCTGACCAAGGTAGCCTTCGCCTGCCGCGATCTTGACGTGCTGCAGGAGCGCGTAAAGCGCCGTGCGGTTGGCGGCGAAGTGCGGATAGCCACGCGCATGCGGCCAAAGCGCGCCGACGAGCTGATCGGCGGCAATCTCTACTGGATCGTAAGGCACGCGATCATCGCCGGCCTTGAGATTCTTCGCTTCGAGGACCGCGAGGATGGACGGATCGACATCATCTGCTCGGCCGAGCTCAGGACTGTTTCTCCAATGCCGCGCCGCGCGCACCAGGGCTGGCGCTATCTTAAGGACGCCGACGCGCCGAGTTCCGATGACGACGGCAGCGGCCTTGGAGCACTTCCGCCGCAACTTTACGGAAAACTAGCTTCACTTGCTCTTTTATAGTCGACTGGCCGACGCTATTCGCCTCCTCAAACAACCAGCAGGGAGCCTTCGCATGACTACGCTCAACACATCGTCGCTGATCGACTCGAAGGTCGCCGAGCGGGCCATGCTCAAGCATCCCTTCTATCAAGCATGGACCGAAGGCCGCCTGCCGCTCGACACGCTGCGTGCCTATGCGCGCCAATATTTCCATCATGTCGAAGCGTTTCCACGCGCGGTGAGCGCAGTCCACAGCGCCTGCCCGGACCGCGACGGACGCCGCATGCTTGCAGAAAACCTCGCCGAGGAAGAAGGCATCGAAGCCGGCAAGCAGGACCATGCAACCCTCTGGTTGATGTTCGCTTGCGGCCTCGGCGAGAGTGAGGAGGGCGTCCGCGCCGAGCAGCTGAACGCCGAGACACAGGCGCTGATCGATACCTTCCAAAAGCTGTCGCGGCAGTCCTACGCCGCAGGCCTCGGCGCTCTTTACGCTTATGAGAGCCAGTTCCCGGATGTGGCCAGCGCCAAGATTGAGGGCCTGATCGACCGTTATGGGATTACGGACGAAGAGACGCTGCGCTTCTTTAGCGTCCACGAAAGTGCTGACGTCGAGCATAGCTCGGTCTGCCGAGCGCTGCTCGAACGGCTGCCGGAAGAAGAAAAGGCCGAAGCAGTCGCCGCGGGCGACGAGCTTGCCGGAGCTTTGTGGAACTTCCTTTCGGGCGTTGAGGCGCGCGCTTCAGTTCACTGAGTCGATTTGCACCCGCTGACCGTGGTCGACCCGCTCACCTTCACGGTGCAGGACGGGCGACCCGTCAGCCGGATTGTCGCAGTGCCCCATCCGTCCACGCGCGCGGTGTCCGTGACCTGGGCGTCGATGGTTGCCGTGCCATCGGCGCTGATTGCTGCGTTCGGTGTGCTGAGCGCCTTGGCATCGAGCGAGGAAATACCGCGGATCAGCGCCGTCAGCTTCTTCGCGTCGCCTCCGAGTTTGGCGCTTCCGCTCCCTTCCACGGTGACGGTCATTTGATCGGCCGTGACCTGACTGATTTCGCCAGATCCCGATCCCTGGATCGTAAGCGCGAAGCTCAGCCCTTTGACGCGGTCGATCAAAAGCGAGCCGGCGCCGAAAAGCGTCGCGCTATTGAGGTCGTGCGTCCCAACGCTCACCTCGACCGGACCGGGATTCGATCCCGGATAGCCGCCCCAGGATGGGTTAGGGCGAATGACGAGCATGTCGCCGCGCATTTCGATGGCGACGCGATCGATTGCGGCCGGCGACCCGTTTGCCTTGGCAAAAGGCGCTGTGCCGGTCGCGAGACTGACCTTGTACGGGCCTTCCACACGGATTTTGGTGAAGCTGGTGATGCCGAAGTTGCGGGTGGCTGCATCGGCTGGAGCGGCAATCGCTAGGCCGAGTGCGGCTGCAATGAGGAAGGTGCGCATGCGCACACCTTCCATGACCATGGTTAACGAGCCTCTAAGAGCAGCGTACGTTGCCCGAGCCAGCCTTGCTGATGTTGCACTTGGCGCCGCCGGAAACCTCGACGTCGCCAGAGCCCATGATATCAACGTCGGCGGTCCCGCTGGCGTTGGCTTTCACGCCGCCCGAGCCCGCAATGGAGACCTTGAGCTGCTGCGCCTGGACCGCGCCTGCATCGAGATCGCCCGAACCGGCGATGTCATATTCTGCAGACTGAGTCTTGCCCGCGCCGGCCTTCACACCACCCGAGCCGGCGATTGACAGCTTCAGTGACTGAACGTCGAGCGCAGCGACTTTGATTCCGCCTGAGCCGGCGACGGTGCCTTCAAACTTCTGCCCAGTAACGCGGTCGACCCGAATGTCGCCCGACCCGGCGATGGTTGCTCCGCTCAACTGCGGCACCGTCACCGTGAAATGCGCGTTGCCGTGGTTCGACCAGCCGAAGTGGAACCATCCGCTGCGCCGCTCGGGGCGGATCACGAGCCTGTCGCCGTCCACTTCAACCTTCGTGTGCTCGAGCAGCTTCTCGGAGCCGCGCGCCGATACTCCCGGATTGCCGCCGGTGCGCACTTCGACGTCGTAGGGGCCGGCGACCTCAATCTGCTGGAAATTGCCCACTTGATAGTTGCGTGAGACGGTTGCGCCGCCATTTTCGGCACGAACCTGGCAGCCGGCGAGGGCAGCGGAAGCCACGGTCAGCGCCGCGAGAGATTTGCGCATGCATTCCTCCTATCACGTGTGTTAGCGTTGCAATACACCGACACAAAAGCAGCTGCAAGCGCAAAAAAAGGGCGCCCGGTTAGGGGCGCCCTCATGAATCGAGCCCGAGAGCTTATGCGACTTCTTTGGTCTTGTGATGGATCGTCGCAGCCTTGTTGAGGATGTCGAGGATCTTGGCGAGCGCCGACTTCTCGTCGGTCTGCTCCATCGCTCCAAGCTCGCGCGCAAGGCGCGAGGAAGCAGCTTCGAAGATCTGCCGTTCGGAATAGCTCTGCTCCGGCGCATCGTCCGGGCGGAACAGGTCGCGGGTCACCTCGGCGATCGAGGTCAGGTCGCCGGAGTTGATCTTCGCTTCATACTCCTGCGCGCGGCGCGACCACATGGTGCGCTTGACCTTCGGCTTGCCCTTCAGAGTCTCGAGCGCGTCCTTCATCGTCTTGTCCGACGAAAGCTTGCGCATTCCCACAGAGTCCGCCTTGTTGACCGGAACGCGGAGCGTCATCTTCTCTTTTTCGAACCGGAGCACGTAGAGATCGAGACGGGTTCCGGCGATTTCGGTGCTTTGCAGCTCGACAACGCGGCCTACCCCATGCTTGGGGTACACGACATAATCGCCGACGTCGAAGCTAAGCGCCTTACTTGCCATTGCTCACCTTTCCATTTGGGGCAGAGAGGCCCGAAGCGTTTCCGCATCGTCCCCCCGAACGACCTGTTGGCCGTGGCTCTGCTGCCTATTGAGGCTTCCCTTGAATTTAAGGCCGCAGCTGAATCGCGGCGGCCCCGTATGACAATTTTATATCATAAGTCAGGTCAGATTGCGAGTCCGAGCTGAGCCGGTATGTCATTGTTAATCTCGGTCAAATTGTGGAGACCAAGACCGAGCAGTCTTATACCTTTCGGTAAGGGGTGCAGAGCGGCCAGAAGCGCCTGGCCGGCGGCCGTGAATGCCGCTTGGTCCGGCACCGTTGAGGCGAAGCTTTTCGAGCGACTGATCAGCGTGAAATCGCCGAACTTCACCTTCAGCGTCACCGTTCGGCCGACCACTTCGGCGCGCTCGATCCGAACCCAGGCATAGCCGGCGATTCGCTCCAGCTCGGCGGCGAGCCGGTCGGGATCGCGCAGATCCTCGTCGAAGGTCCGCTCGGCGCTGACTGATTTGTACGGCCGGTCCGGCTTGACCTCCCGCTCGTCAATCCCGCGGCAGATGCGCCAGTACCAATCAGACGAGCTTCCGAAATGTGCCTGCAGCGCGGGCAGGCTCCACTCGCGAAGGTCGGCGCCGGTGAGGATTCCGAGCCGCTCCATCTTCTTTGCAGTCACCGGCCCGACGCCGTGGAAACGCGCGACTGGCAACGATGCAACGAAATCGGGTCCCCGCTCCGGCGTGATCACTGTCAAACCATCAGGTTTTCGAAAGTCCGAAGCGAGCTTGGCGATGAACTTGCAGTAGGACACGCCGGCCGAGGCGGTAAGGCCAGTCTCAGCGCGGATACGGCGACGAATGTCCTCAGCGATCGCTCGGGCGGTGCCGAGGCCCAAGCGGTCCTCACTCACGTCGAGATAGGCTTCGTCGAGACTCAGCGGCTCGACCAGGTCGGTATAGTCGGTGAAGATCGCGCGGATCTGCTGGCTCACCGCGCGATAGACGTCGAACCGCGGCTTGACGAAGATCAGGTCGGGGCAAAGCCGCTTCGCAGTCACTGACGGCAGCGCGGAGCGCACCCCATAAGGCCGGGCTTCATAGCTGGCCGCAGTGACCACGCCTCGATGGCCCCCGCCCACTGCGACCGGCTTACCCTTTAGTGAGGGATCGTCGCGCTGCTCCACGGACGCGTAGAAGGCGTCCATGTCGACATGAATGATCTTGCGGGCGGGCTTCTCGTCGCTTTGCATCGCAGCGATGTTCTGATTAAGGCGCCCGGCCATGAACATCCATGAATATCAGGCCAAAGAGCTGCTCGCGAAATACGGCGTTCCGGTTCCTTCAGGCTATGCCGCAATGAGCGTCGAAGAAGCCGTCGAGGGGGCAAAGAAGCTGCCCGGACCCTTGTGGGTGGTCAAAGCGCAGATCCACGCCGGTGGCCGCGGCAAGGGCCGCTTCAAGGAGCTTGGCGAATCGGCCAAGGGCGGCGTCCGCCTCGCCCATTCGGTCGACGAGGTGCGCGAACATGCCGCCGAGATGCTCGGCAAGACTCTCGTGACGGTGCAGACCGGCCCCGCCGGCAAGCAGGTGCAACGGCTATACATTACCGATGGCGTCGATATCGCCAAGGAATTCTACCTCGCGCTGCTGGTCGATCGCGAGACCGGACGCATCGCCGTCGTTGCCTCGACCGAAGGCGGGATGGAGATCGAGAAGGTCGCGCACGATAGCCCAGAGAAGATCACCACCATCACCATCGACCCGGCCACCGGCCTGATGCCGCATCACGGACGTGCAGTAGCCGCAGCACTTGGCCTCACGGGCGATCTTGCCAAGCAGGCAGGCAAGGTCCTCGGCAGCCTTTATCAGGCGTTCCTCGGCACCGACGCCTCGCAGGTCGAGATTAACCCGCTTGCAGTCGACGACAAGGATCGACTGCTGGTGCTCGACGCAAAGGTCGGCTTCGACAACAACGCCGAGTTTCGCCACCCCGACTTGGAGCAGCTTCGCGACCTCACTGAAGAGGACCCGATGGAGATCGAGGCGTCAAAGTACGACCTTAGCTACATCAAGCTCGACGGATCGATCGGCTGCATGGTGAACGGCGCCGGTCTAGCAATGGCGACGATGGACATCATCAAGCTGGAGGGCGGCGAGCCGGCCAATTTTCTCGACGTCGGCGGCGGCGCCAACAAGGAGAAGGTCACAGCGGCGTTCAAGATCATCCTCAGCGACCCCGCGGTGAAGGGCATCCTCGTCAACATCTTCGGTGGAATCATGCGCTGCGACATCATCGCCGAAGGTATCGTCGCAGCAGCGCGCGAAGTATCGCTAGGAGTTCCGCTGGTGGTGCGGCTCGAGGGTACCAACGTGCAGCAGGGCAAGGATATTCTGGCGACCAGCGGCCTGCCGATCATTCCGGCGAACGACCTCGGGGATGCGGCGAAGAAGATCGTCGCGGAAGTGAAGGCGCCGGTCGCAGCCTGATGGCCGAAATTCGCCAGGGGGGCTGCCGCTGCGGGAAGGTGCGGTTCGAAGTCACCGGTGAGCCGCTACTGACCCTCGCCTGCCACTGCACTGGCTGCCAGCGCATGACCGCCAGCGCCTTTTCGCTGTCGGAAGGCTATTCCGCTAACGCTTTCCGCCCGCTTGTGGGCGAGACCGTCATTGGTGGGGTGCACGGTCCTAGCCGCCACCACCATTGCGAATATTGCAAGAGCTGGCTCTACACTGAGCCGGAAGGCGTCGAGGACTTCGTCAATGTGCGCTCGACCATGTTCGATCAGCCCAGGACCGAGAAGCCATTCGTCGAAGTCTATGTCGGCGAGGCGCTTTTCTGGGCCGTGATCGATGCGGCCAAGAGCTACGACGCACTTCCGGCCATGGACGAGTGGCCGGGCCTGATTCAGCAATTTGCCGCGCGGGGAACGGCGGCAGTGGAGGAAACCAAATCATGAAAGTCCTCGTCGCGGTCAAACGCGTCATCGATTTCAACGTGAAGCCGCGGGTCAAGATGGATGGCTCGGGCGTCGATCTCACCAACGTCAAGATGAGCATGAACCCGTTCGACGAGATCGCCGTCGAGGAAGCGATCCGGCTCAAGGAGAAGGGCGTCGCAACGGAGATCGTCGCAGTGTCGATCGGCCCGGCGAAAGCGCAGGAGACGCTGCGCACCGCCTTGGCAATGGGTGCCGACCGCGCGATTCTCGTCCAAACCGACGAGGAAGCAGAGCCGCTCGCAGTCGCAAAGATCCTCGCGAAGATCGCCGCCGAAGAGCAGCCGGGGCTGTTCATCCTCGGCAAGCAGGCGATCGACGACGACAATAATGCGACTGGGCAAATGCTTGCGGCATTGCTCGGCTGGCCGCAGGGCACCTTCGCGTCGAAGGTCGAAGTCTCGGACGCCGCGACCGTCACTCGCGAGGTCGATGGCGGCTTGGAGACGGTGAAGCTGAAGCTTCCGGCAGTGGTCACCACCGACCTTCGTTTGAATGAGCCGCGCTATGCTTCGCTGCCAAACATCATGAAAGCCAAGTCGAAGCCGCTCGCGACTAAGTCACCGGCCGATTACGGCGTCGACGTTGCGCGGCGGCTGGAGACGTTGAAGGTCGCTGAGCCGGCCAAAC
>Ga0207674_10000984_pt1 | contig 37235 bp, 35 predicted proteins | sample KBSCornC72_FD_184303 | JGI IMG/M metagenome (GOLD analysis project Ga0207674, IMG submission 184303) | Corn rhizosphere microbial communities from Kellogg Biological Station, Michigan, USA - KBS Corn C7-2 (SPAdes) (version 2) | ecosystem: Host-associated > Plants > Roots > Rhizosphere > Soil ... | reverse complement strand
CGGCCCCCAGGGCGATGTGACCAAGGCGGAATTCATGGCGCCCATGCTGCGCCATTTCGACATGCTGGACAGCAACGACGATGGCAAGATCACGGCGGAGGAGCGCGACGCCGCCATGGCGCGCTTCGGCCATGGCCGCGACGATCATGGCCCCGGCGGTCGTGGCCCGGATGCCGACCGCCCGAGAAGCTGAACCGGAAACCGCGCCTGCCCGTCCCCTCCCCGCTTGGCCTTGCATCGAAGGGCCGGGCGACGGAGAAGGGATCGGCAAGGGCCGCGAGGCCGGATGACAGGGTAATGACGGGAACATCGATGGCCCAAAAGCCGCACATCCTACTGGTCGATGACGAGCGGTCGATCCGCGATCCGCTGTCGGCCTTCCTTCAGAAGAACGGCTATCGGGTCACCGGCGCGCCCGATGCGGAAACGGCCCGGCGCGCGCTGGGCGCGAACGCCATCGACATGCTGATCCTCGACATCATGATGCCGGGGGAGGACGGCCTCAGTCTCTGCCGCCATGTGCGGGAAAAGGGCGACATGCCGATCATCCTGCTGACCGCCCGATCGGAAGAAACCGATCGCATCGTCGGGCTGGAGATGGGCGCGGACGACTATGTGGTGAAGCCCTTCTCTCCACGCGAACTGGTCGCGCGGATCAAGACGATCCTGCGCCGCGCGGGCGCGGGCAACGGGCGAGAGGCGGCGCCCCCCGCCGCGCGCGCTTTCCGCTTTGGCGACTGGTCGCTGAATACCGACGACTGGACGCTGACCGGCGCGGACGATGTCGCGATACCGCTGAGCACGGCGGATTATCGCCTGCTGCTCGCCTTTCTCGAACGTCCGCGTCAGGTGCTGACGCGCGACCAGTTGCTCGATCTGACGCAGGGACGGGAGGCCAATCCCTTCGACCGCGCGATCGACAACCAGATTAGCCGCCTGCGCCGCAAGGTCGAAGCCGATCCGAAAGCGCCGACGCTCATCAAGACCGTGTGGGGCGGCGGATACATGCTGTCCGCCGATGTGACGCGCGCATGAACGCTGTCTTCGATCGCCTGATGCCGCGCACACTGGCAAGTCGCCTGGTCGTGGTCGCCGCGCTGCTGCTGCTGGTGGCGCAAGCGATAAGCTTTGCCTTGTTGATCCGCGAGAGCCGGCAGCAGATGGTGACGGTAAGCGCCGCACCTGCCGCCCTGCGCATCATCGACACGCTGGAAGGCCCCGGCGAGCGGCGGGGTCCGATCATGGCGCGCGAGCGCGTTCGGATTCTCGCCGATCCGCCCCTCCCCTCCGGGGAGGCGAACGCCGCAATCGCCGCGCGTGCGACCGAAATGCTGGAGAATGCCGGGATTACGCCGCGCCGCGTCATCGCCTATGTCGACAGCCACCCTGCCCCGCCGCCGCCCGAAACCCGGATGGCGCGGATCATGGATGACAGGGAGCGGGACCGGATTCGCGGCCGCAACCGCCTGTACCTCGCCGTCCAGACCCAGGACGGCAAATGGCTGTTCACGACCAGCCGCGTGCGGGAGGGTGGCCCGCCGATCGCGCGACTGCTCATCTGGCAGACCCTGCTGATCTATGCCGCAGTGCTCATGCCGCTGCTGTGGATCGGGCGCAAATTGTCCGCCCCGCTGGGCGTGCTGACGTCCGCAGCGAAGGAGTATTCGCCGCATGCGGCGCCAGCGCGGATGGCCGAACGGGGGCCGGACGATGTCCGCGACCTCACCCGCGCCTTCAACGACATGCAAACGCGGATCGGCGCAATGCTGGCGGAGAAGGACCATATGCTGGGCGCGATCGGCCATGACCTGCGTACGCCGCTCGCCTCGCTACGCGTACGCGTGGAATCGGTCGAGGATGCCGAGGAGCGGCAGGGCATGGTCGCCACGATCGAGGAGATGAACCAGATGCTGGCCGACATCCTCTCCCTCGCCCGCGCCAGCAGCGACCGGCAACCGCCGCAGCGCCTCGACCTGGCCTCACTGGCAGAGGCGGTGGCCGATGATTTCGCCGCGATGGGCGCGGACTGCACCTTCGAGGAGTCGGATCGCACCATTGTCAGCGTCCATGCCCCGGCGATCAAGCGCGCGGTGCGCAACCTGATCGACAATGGCGTCAAATATGGCGCGCGTGCGCGCGTGTCGGTTCGGACCGAGGGTGGACAGGCGGTGCTGCGCGTCGAGGATGACGGCCCCGGCATCGACCCGGAACGCATCCCCGATATGCTGGAGCCTTTCACCCGGCTGGAACAGTCCCGCAACCGGGAGACGGGCGGGTCTGGCCTCGGCCTCGCACTCGTGCGCGCGGTGATGCGGGCGGAAGGCGGCCAGCTCAGCCTCTTCAACCGCCCGGATGGCGGCGGTTTCGTGACCGAAATCCGGCTGAAGCTCGCCTGATCGCGGCCTTCAGAACAGCTTGCCCTTATCTCCGTCGCCCATCATCGCGCGGCGGACGAGCGGGATCGGCGGGCCGCCATAGCCCAGGAAGCGATCGTGGAAAGCCTTCCACGCCCCCCGCCCGCCCCGGCTCGCCACATAATCCTCGCGCAGCTTGCGGATCATCAGCTTGCCCATGGTATAGTTGAGATAGGCCGGGTCATAGGTGCCTCGCGCCGCCTGCTGGCGCGCGCTGCCCTCGTCCTGATAGCATTGATCGACGAACAAGGCGCGCGATTGCGCCTGGGTCATGCCGCGCGTGTGCAGGCCGATGGCAGACAGGAAACGGCAGTCCCGGAGCAATGCGTTGGACAATTGACCGATATGGGTTTCTGGATCGCCCGCGCCCAGTCCCGCCTCCCACGCCATCTCCTCCGCATAATGGCCCCAGCCCTCGGCAAAGGCATAGCCCACGAAAACCTTGCCGAAAGTCGACGTCGCGCGGTTGGCGTGGAGGAAGTTCAGGAAATGGCCGGGCCACACCTCATGCACCGATGTGAACAGCAAATCCTTCTCGCCGGGAATATAGCCGTCCTGAACCTCCTTCGACCAGCTCGGGTCGGGGGGCGAGATATAGTAGATCGACGGCAGTCCCGTCTCATAGGGACCGGGAATGTCGATATAGGCGAAATTCTGGCGATTATAGGGCGGCGATTCCGCGACCTCGGCCTGCTCCGTGCCCGGAATGGAGACGATGTTCGCCTTGGCCACGAATGCCTTGAGCGTTGTGAGTTGCGCCCGCGCGGCCTCCACGACGCCACCCTGCGGCTTGCGCGCGTTCATCTTCGCCATGCAGGCCGTGATCGTTCCACCCGGCAGAAAGCGCGCGCAGGCTTGCGCCAGCGCAGTCTGGTTTCGCTGGAGATCGGCGCGGCCGATCGCCTCCAGCTCCGCGACCGGCGTCGTCACCATTTCCGTCGCATCGAGCATCCGCGCGAAGCGGGCCTCGCCCAGTGCGAAATCGGTCGTGGCGCTCGCCCTGCCCGTCTCCAGCCAGTTGGCCAGCCCGGCCATAGCCCTCGACGCCTCCCCGGCGGCCGCGTCGAACTCCGCCTGCAAGGCTGGATCCCTGACCGAGGCGAAGGCCGCCTTGGCGTCTCCGACATAATAGTCGGCAAGGCCCTGGAACCCTGCCTTGCCGAAATCGATGAAGCTGACCGGCATCGGCATGGCGAGATTGGCGCGGATCTGCGCCGCCGCGCCCGGTACGGCACGCGCGAAGGCGATGAAGGCGCGCATTCGCGTCGGGGCGTCTGCATAGGGCCTTGCGATATAGACGTTCGGGTCCAGGCCGCCGTTGATGTAGAAGGCGGGACTATGATGGGGCTGGTCGGCATCGATCAACCAGAACAGGCGGCCACGCGCGACGGCGATAAGATAATCCCGTTCAAGCCGGTCCTCCGCCGTCAACCGCTGATCAGGAAAACCCTTCGCATCTTGGATTGCCCGCCGCAGGAAGTCCGCCTGCGCCTTCAGGCCAGCATCGCTCCAGTCCGGCAATCGCCCATCAAAGTCATGTCTACCCTGATAGACCGCAAAATAGGGGTCATGACGAAACAGCGTTTCGATGAAATTGTCGCGAAACGACGCCCATCCCTGGATATTGGTGCGCGGAATCTGGGGAGCAGCGCTGATCGCCCGATCATCACCAAAGGCGGCTACCGATAAGGCAAATCCGATCGCAACCAGGGCCGAGCGGATCGGGGCCGAGCGCAATGTGGAGTTCAGGCCGGGACGGGACAAGGTCATGCTTTACCCTTTCGATGGGTAATGGAATGAGTGAACGGATGAGCTGGGGGAGGATGGGCCGTTCCCTCCCGCTTGTCCATTCCGGCGGCGCGAACCGCCACCTTCATTCTCTATTCATATAGAAGACAATTATTGCCGTTGCGCCATCAAGAGAATTGCCTGCGCCCCGCTCTGGTCCTAGGGAGCGCGCATGGAACAGACGCAAGCCGTGCCGGAGTCCGTGGCGGCATCCCACCCGATCCGCATCCCAGCCTTTCGCGCCTACCTCATCGTGCGCTTTGCCACCGTGGTCGCGCAGCAGGGAATGGTTCTCATCATTGCCTGGCAAGCCTATAATATAGCTAGACTATCTATGGGGACGGCAGCGGCTGCCGCGCAACTGGGCTTCATCGGCTTGATCCAGTTCGTCGCGCTCTTCGTGACGACACCCGTGTCGGGCCTCGCCGCCGATCGGTACAACCGGCGCCACATCTCCATGATCGCGCTTGCCAGCCAGCTGTCGGCAGCGATGGTCCTGACCGTCGCCAGCTATGAAGGGTGGATGAACCTGCCGCTGATCTTCGCCATTGCAGCGCAGCTGGGCGTCACCCGCGCCTTCCAGGGGCCGGCGATGGGGTCCATCACGGCCAATATCGTGCCCGCCGCCCTCCTTCCCCGCGCCTTCGCGCTCAGCAGCATCGCCTGGCAATCCGGCACGATCATCGGCCCGGCTATCGTCGGCTATGCCTATGCCCTCCAGCCCCATTATGCCTATGGCGCCAGCGCACTGCTGTTCCTGATCGGCCTTGCCGGCATGGCGTCGGTGGGCCACGTGCGCCAGGCGGCCCCGGATCGCACGCGCCATCCGCTGCGCCAGATTATCGACGGGCTGTCCTATGTAAAGCGCAACCGCCTCGTCCAGGCGACAATCACGCTGGACCTGTTCGCGGTGCTGCTGGCGGGCACCACCGCGCTGCTGCCCATCTACGCGCGCGATATCCTGCATGTCGGCTCACGCGGCCTGGGCCATCTCGCGGCGGCGCCGGGCATCGGGGCCGCTGTCATGGCCTTCTTCTTCTCCTTCTTCCCGATGAAGCGCGACGTCGGCGTGAAGATGCTCGCATCCGTCGTTATTTTCGGCCTCGCGACAATCGCCTTTGGCGCGACCGCGTTCCTGCCGGCCGGGATCCAGATGCCCGTCGCGCTGGGGGCCATGGTCATCTGGGGCTCGGCCGACATGGTGTCCGTGTTCATCCGCCAGTCACTCCTCCAGCTTCATACGCCGGATGAGATGCGTGGCCGCGTCGGCGCGGTGTCGCAGCTCACCGTTTCCGCCTCCAATGAGCTGGGCGAGGCTGAGTCCGGCTTCGTCGCCGCACTTATCGGCCCGGTCACGGCAGTGATTTTGGGCGGGTTCGGCGCAATCCTCGTCACGCTCATCTGGGCGCGCCTCTATCCCGAGTTGAGGCTCGCGCGCAGTTTCGATCCTCCCCCTAACAATGGTAAAGAAGCCCAACCGTCCTGAAGCAGCCGAAGGAGTCTTGTTCATGCGTGCATCGTCGATCCTCGAAACGATCGGGGCCACGCCCCATGTCCGCCTCTCTCGCCTGTTCCCCAACAGTGAGGTCTGGGTAAAGAGCGAGCGGGCCAACCCCGGCGGTTCCATCAAGGACCGCATCGCCCTGGCCATGATCGAGGCCGCGGAAAAGACCGGCCAGCTCAAGCCGGGCGGCACGATCGTGGAACCGACCTCCGGCAACACCGGCATCGGCCTCGCCATGGTAGCGGCGGTCAAGGGATACAGGCTGGTCCTCGTCATGCCGGAAAGCATGTCGATCGAGCGGCGGCGCGTGATGCTCGCCTATGGCGCCAGCTTCGACCTCACACCGCGTGAGAAGGGCATGAAGGGCGCGATCGAGCGCGCGCTCGAACTGGTTTCCCAGACGCCTGGCGCGTGGATGCCGCAGCAATTCGAAAATCCTGCGAATATTGATGTCCATGCTACTACGACAGCACAGGAAATTCTGAAAGACTTCGCCGATAGTCCGATCGACGTCCTCATCACTGGCGTCGGCACCGGCGGCCATCTCACGGGGTGCGCGAAGGTGCTGAAGGCGACATGGCCGAACCTGAATGCCTATGCGGTGGAGCCGACCCTGTCGCCCGTCATCTCGGGCGGCGCGCCGGGGCCGCACCCGATCCAGGGCATCGGCGCGGGCTTCGTCCCCACCAATCTCCAGACCCAGCATATCGATGGCGTCATTCAGGTCGACCCCAATGACGCCAAGGACTATGCGCGTCGCAGCGCGAGCGTCGAGGGCATATTGGTCGGTATCTCGTCCGGCGCGACGCTGGCGGCGATTGCACAGAAGATACCGGAATTGCCGGTGGGCGCCCGCATTCTGGGGTTCAACTATGACACGGGCGAACGCTATCTCTCCGTGCCCGATTTCCTGCCGGAGTGAGAGCGTGGCGGTGACGACATCGACGTTACGATCATCGGCGCGGGAGGGCCCGCACCCTCTCGCGCTCCTGCTGTGGGCGGCGATTTTCGGCATCCTCCCGCTGTTGGTCGCCGCATTCAGCGTCACGCCCTTCACCCATCCCGGTCGCTCGCCTGCAAGGGCTACGGCAGATCGGACGATTCCGCGCCCGCCGAACCCGCCCCCGGCCGTCGAGCCGGTCGAGGTGTTGAAGATCGCGCCGAAAGATGCGCTGGAGATCAACAGCGCGATCGCTTTTTCTTCCGCTCCCAACCCCGCCGCACGCGCCTTTCACTTCGCCGGCGCGCCGGGAGCGGAGGAACGCGCGATCGACTGCCTGGCGGCGGCGCAATATTATGAGGCGGGGGATGACGGGCCGGGGCAGAAAGCGGTCGCTCAGGTCGTCCTCAACCGCCTGCGCCACCCGGCCTTTCCCAAGAGCGTCTGCGGCGTCGTCTTCCAGGGGTCGGAGCGAACCACGGGGTGCCAGTTCACCTTCACCTGCGACGGCGCTCTGACCCGCATTCCCTCCCCCGCCGCATGGGAGCGGAGCCGGACGCTGGCCCGCCAGATGCTGCAAGGAATGGTCGACGCGCGTGTCGGCTATGCCACCCATTATCATACTAACTGGGTCGTGCCATATTGGAGCTCCTCTCTCGACAAGATAACATCGGTGGGCACCCATTTGTTTTTCCGATGGAAAGGCTGGTGGGGAACACCGCCCGCCTTCCATCGCGCACAACTCGGAGCGGAGCCGGCGGTCGCGAAACTGGCGTCGCTTTCGCCCGCCCACCGTGCGGCTACCGGTCTGGTAGCGCTTGACGGCAGCGGACTCGTCAATCCACAATCGCCCGATTTTTCCGACCTTTCGCAACCGCCCGTTCCGATCGGTCGCGACAACATCGGCGACCGCTTCAGCGTGGGGACCATGACCGCGGTCAATTCGACCGGCGATGCGCTTGCCATCCTCTTCGACCGGGGCACCACCCCGGCTGTCTTCGAGCAATTCGCCCGCCAGATGTGCGGTGCCCGCAAGAAATGCCGTATATTGGGCTGGACGCGGCGCAGCGACGTGCCCAACGCCTTTCCCATCGATGACGAAACGCTGGCGACGATGAGCTTCGCCTATATGCGCGCGATCGATTCTGGGCTGGAACGTGCGCTTTACAACTGCAAGGAATATAAGGATATTCCGCAAAACCGCTGCATGCGGGAGCGGGTTCCGCTGCCACGGCTCGCACCGCCCGCCGCGGCGCCACCGCGCACGGGCACGGAAGTGGTTCGCATAACGCCCTGACCCGGCTTATGCGTTCGGCAGGAAAGCCTCCGCTGGCAGCGCCATCACGGCGTCGGCCCCGCCTTCTATCTCGCGGCGGAGCGCGCCCGCGCGGGGCATCAGCCGTTCGGCGAAGAAACGCGCGGTCGTGAGCTTCGCGGTGAGGAACGCGGTATCGCCGCCGCCCGCCGCCAGCCGCTCGGCGGCGGCGCGCGCCATCCGCAGCCACATGAGACCCAGCGCAACGATGCCGGTCAGGTGCATGAAGGCATAGGCGCCCGCCCCGGCATTGTCGGGTCTCGCAAGCCCGTGCTGCATCAGCCAGACCGTCGCCGCCTGCAATTGCCCGCTGGCTTTGTCCAGCGCGTCAGCCAGCGTGGCGACCTCCCCGCCCGCAGCCCGCGCCTCCCCGGTCTCCGCTGTTATCGTCTCGAAAAACAGCCGGATCGCGCGGCCACCCTCGGCGGGCAGCTTGCGGCCGACCAGATCCATCGCCTGTACGCCATTGGCCCCCTCGTAGATCATTGCGATCCGGGCATCGCGGACATATTGCTCCATGCCATTCTCGGCAATGTAGCCATGGCCGCCGAATATCTGCTGCGCCATCACGGCGACATGGAAACCCTGATCGGTGCCATAGCCTTTGATGACCGGGGTCAGGAGCGACAACAGGTCAGCGGCATCCTGTTTTTCCTTATCGCTTTGCCCATGATGAGCCAGATCGACCTGCAACGCCCCCCACAGGCACAGCGCACGCAAGCCCTCGGTCAGCGCCTTGGCCTCCATCAGCATCCGGCGGACGTCGGGATGGACCAGCAGCGGGTCGGCGACCGCATCCGGTTCGGCCGGTCCGGTCAGCGCACGCCCCTGCCGCCGCTCGGTCGCGTAAAGCGCGGCGTTCTGATAGGCGACCTCGCCCTGCGCCAGCCCCTGAACACCGACCCACAGCCGCGCGGCGTTCATCATCACGAACATCGCGGCAAGGCCTCTATTCTCCTCGCCCAGCAGCCATCCGGTCGCGCTGTCATAGTTCATGACACAGGTGGCGTTGCCGTGGATGCCCATCTTATGCTCCAGCGAACCGCAGGACAGGGCGTTACGTGGCCCCAGTGTCCCATCCGGTTCCACCAGGAATTTGGGCACGATGAAGAGGGAAATGCCCTTGCTCCCCGCCGGCGCTCCCGGCGTGCGCGCCAGGACGAGGTGGATGATATTTTCGGTCAGGTCATGCTCGCCGGCCGAAATGAAAATCTTGGTGCCGCTGATCCGATAGCTGCCGTCCACCTGCGGGTCCGCTTTCGTGCGGATCAGGCCGAGGTCGGTGCCGCATTGCGGCTCGGTGAGGTTCATCGTCCCCGTCCAGCGTCCCGCGACCATCGGCGGGACATAGAGTGATTTCTGCGCATCGCTGCCGACGGTCAAAATCGCTTCTACGGCGCCTTCCGTCAGCCCACTGTACATGGCGAAACTATGGTTGGCGGCGCTGAAATATTCGCTGACCACGGTCCCGACCACCGCCGGCAAGCCTTGCCCGCCAACCGCCTCCGGCGCGCCCAGCGTGGTCCAGCCGCCCGCCGCCATCGCCGCATATGCCTCCCGAAAGCCCGTCGGCGTGGTGACCGACCCGTCCTCATGCCGGGTACACCCCTCGCGGTCGCCCGACTGGTTGAGCGGGAACAGCCGCTCCGCCGCGAAACGACCGGCTTCCTCCAGCACCGCCGCCACGACATCGGACGTCGCGCCCGCAAAGGCTCCGCCGCGCGCGGCGAGCGTATCGAGGCCCAAGACCGCGTCAAGGATGAAGCGGCTGTCGGTGATGGGTGCGGTATAGGACGGCATCTCTCTCCTACTCGTTTTTGTCGGCTTTTTCTAAAGACCACCTGATCCCAGAAGGGCCACGGCCGCGCCAAGTTCCATCAGCGTCCGCTCGATCTCCCACCGTTGCGCGGTCAGTTGGTCGATGCGCGCGCGGCACCGGGCCATGATTTCCGCCCAGTCATTACGCGGCCCGTCGCCGTCTTCCCTTAGCGCGATCAGTTCGCGGATTTCGGCAATGCTGAAGCCAACGCTCTTTCCGCGAACGATCCACGACAGGCGTTCCCGGTCGCGATTCGAATAGCGACGCACCGCACCCTCGCGATGGGGCATGAGCAGCCCCTCATCTTCGTAAAAACGCAGCGCGCGCGGCGTGACGCCGAATTCCCGCGACACCTGGCTGATGGTGAGATCGCCCTCCGCCGGTGGTTGCGCTGGTTCTGCCGTCACGCCTTGCTCACGCCCTTGTCTCTCCCGCAGGCGAAAATGAGCGATTCGCGGGCGTTTGAAAAGGCCCTATTCGGGCATCTCATCCTCCGCAGAGCGGCTTACCCTCGCTATCGCTCATGCGCGTGCTGGCCGACTGGCGCGGAAATGTGACTCCGGCCAGCGACCCGCGTGTGCTGCACAGACGGGCACAGGCCGCGTCCACCGCACCGGGCATCACCAATCGGTCGCCCTCGTAGCGCGCGCTGATCGCGCAGCCGCCGGCGAAGTTCAGGATCAGGCGATCGTCCGATCGCCGCGCGACGCCGATACCCCGGCAATATTCCTCCTCGCCGATGCGGATTTCGACGCCGACATTGTACGTCATGCCATCGTCGCGGGCCTCGCCTATATCGATGAGGCAAAGCCGATCCTCCCCGCCATCATAGGCGCGACCATAGCTGCCGACGGGATTTTCCGATGAGGTTTCACCGATCACGCCGCGCTCGGTGGCGAGCGCCTCCAGCGCCACTGCGGCATCGCTCGGGGCCGGCTCCGCCTCGTTGCGGGCGGCCACGACGGGAGCGGGCGCCTTGTCGCAAGCCGACATGGAAAGCCCTATCGCCAGTAGAAATGGGACAAGCCGATGCTCAGCTATCCGGCGCATCTACCCATTCCAGCCCCTCGTCCGTGATCCGGCGGTAGAAGCAGTTCGTGCGACCGGTATGGCAGGCTGGGCCTTCCGGTTGGCAGATCAGCCAGATCGCATCTTGATCGCAATCGATGCGGATATCCTCGACGTTCAGGACATGGCCCGACGTCTCCCCCTTCATCCACAGCTTGCCCCGGCTGCGCGACCAGAAATGCGCGCGGCGCGTCTCGATCGTGGCCCGCAACGCCTCCGCATTCATATGCGCGAGCATCAGCAGCCCGCCGGTCGCCGCGTCGGTGGCGACGGCGGTGATCAGGCCATCCCGGTCATATTTGGGGTCAAGGACGAGACCCTCGTCACGTGTATCGGTCATGTCCGCCCTATAACGCCGACGATGCGGGGGAGAAAGGGGGAGCCATCATCCGCGCCCGATCAGCCGCTGTGCGATCCCGTCCGCCACCACGGAGGGCGGCAGCCCCGTCGCGGCGCTCTCCGACCAGATCGCGTCGAGCCGTCCCGCTATTTCCCCGACGCGCGCCAATATGTCCGCGCGCGTCACCGGCCCCAGATAGGCCAGCGCCACATTGATGATCCCGCCGGCGTTGATGACATAGTCCGGCGCATAGAGAATGCCCCGTTCAAACAGGCGGTCGGCATCACCGGGCGTCGCAAGCTGGTTGTTCGCGCCTCCCGCGACGGCTCGGACCCGCAGGCCCCCGATCGTCCCCGCATTCAGGATCGCGCCGAGCGCATTGGGGCTGAGGATATCAGCCTCGACCGAAAGGATGTCGGCGGCATCCACGACCGCCGCGCCCAGTTCAGCGGCCAGCGTTGCCGCCCTGGGCCGATTGACGTCAGCCAGCGTCAGCAGTGCGCCATCCGCAGCGAGCCGCCGGGCGACGCCGCCGCCGACGCTGCCCACGCCCTGGATCGCGACGCGCAGGCCCGCCATATCCTCGCTGCCGAACAGCGCCCGCGCCGCCGCCCTGATGCCCAGATACACGCCCTCGGCCGTTACCGGCCCCGGATCGCCGCCTGCTTCTCCCGCCGCGACCGGGAGACCGGAGACGAACCGGGTGCGTTCGGCGATGACGCTCATGTCGGCCTCCGCGATGCCGACATCTTCCGCCGTCACATAACGGCCGGCCAGTCCGGCGATCGCGTCGCCGAAAGCCCGCAGCAGGGCGGGCGTCTTGATGCGATCGGCGCCGGCCAGGATCACGCCCTTGCCGCCGCCCATCGGAAGGCCCGCCATCGCATTCTTGTAGCTCATGCCCCGCGACAGGCGGAGCGCGTCCGTGATCGCCTCATCCTCGCGGGCATAGTGCCAGAAGCGCACCCCGCCAGCGCCCGGCCCCAGATGCGTGGAATGGATCGCGATGACCGCGCGCAGGCCCGACGCCCGGTCATGGAACAGGTGGACGCCCTCATGCGCGTCGAAGTCGGGCAGGGACCATGGCGAGGTCGCGGGGGGCGATGACATAGGACACGGCTCCGTTAAAGAGAGGCGCCCCAGTCAGCGAATGTGGGCAAAAATGGGGCGACCGATGGGGCTTGAACCCACGACCTCCGGTACCACAAACCGGCGCTCTAACCAGCTGAGCTACGATCGCCACGGACGCAGGATGCGCCAGAGCGCGGCTCTTAGGGTGCAGGGGGGCCAAGCGTCAAGCCGGATTGCGTGGAACGTCGGAAAAAGCGTTCGGGAGGACCAATGCCAGCCCGATCGCCCCCTTCTCTCCCTCGGTCCTATCGGTCGGCAAGGCCGCCTTCCGCTATTCCCTAACAGTGCGCAAAAAAAGGGGAGCGACCGGGCCGCTACCCTTTTGGATCATTATGACCGGCCCCGACGAGACCGCAGGACACTATCAGTTGACTGCATCCTTCAGGCCCTTGCCCGCCTTGAACTTGGGCTGGCTGGACGCCTTGATGGTCATCGCTTCGCCCGTGCGCGGATTGCGGCCGGTCGATGCCTTGCGCTTGGACACAGAAAAAGTTCCGAAACCGACCAGACGAACCTCGTCGCCCCCCTTGAGCGAGCCCGTAATCGCCTCAAACACCGACTCAACGGCTTTGCCCGCATCCGTCTTGGAGAGACCACTAGCGTCCGCGACCGCGCTGATCAGATCCTGCTTATTCATGCCTTGGGAACCCCCTTCATATGTGTATGCTTACCGGGAATCGCTCTGTCGGACGCAATAAGGCTCAGCTTTCTGCGCGAGTCAAAGCAAATCCTCGCATCCTCTCGCAATATCGGGAGCTTATCGGCTCCGACTCGCGAGACTAGGATAGAACAGACGTCCTGACTAGGGGTGCAGCCAGAATGCCCCATTTTGGGATCGGGGCGAAAGGGGAAAGTGCACGGCTGCCTTTCCCCTTTCGGGTCCATTCAATGGCGTAGCGCCGCCTCTCCGTCCGCGCCGCCACCGATCGGCGGCTGGGCCGCGAGATCGTCCGCTTCGGACCAGTCGATAGGCGAGAGCGGCGCGGTCAGGGCGCGCGCCAGAACCTCATCGACATGCGACACCGGAATGATCTCCAGCCCTTCCTTCACATTGGCCGGGATTTCCGCCAGATCCTTCTCATTCTCCGCCGGGATCAGCACCGTCTTGATGCCGCCGCGCAGCGCCGCCAGCAGCTTTTCCTTGAGGCCGCCGATCGGCAGGACGCGGCCCCGCAGGGTCACCTCGCCGGTCATCGCCACTTCGCGGTTCACCGGAATGCCAGTCAGCGTGGAGACGATGGACGTCACCATGCCGATGCCGGCGGACGGGCCATCCTTGGGCACCGCGCCCTCGGGCAGATGGATGTGGATGTCCTTGCGCTGGAACAGGCTGGGCTTGATGCCATAGGCCGGCGAGCGCGCCTTCACATAGGAGAAGGCGGCCTGGATCGACTCGGTCATCACCTCGCCCAGCTTACCGGTAGTCCTGACCATGCCCTTGCCGGGAACGGTCACCGATTCGATGGTCAGCAGTTCGCCGCCCACCTCGGTCCAGGCCAGGCCCGTCACCGCGCCGATCTGATGCTCTTCCTCGCCCACGCCATAGCGGTACTTCTGTACGCCCGCGAATTCGGCGAGATTGTCCGGCGTGACGGTGACGCTTTCCGCCTTGCCCTCGACGATGCGGCGCAGCGCCTTGCGGGCCAGCCGCGCGATCTCGCGCTCCAGCGTGCGGACGCCCGCCTCGCGGGTATAATAGCGAACGAGGTCGCGCACCGCGCCTTCGGTGACGGAGAATTCCTCCGGCTTCAGGCCATGCGCCTCGATCTGCTTGGCCATCAGGTGGCGCTCGGCGATCTCGACCTTCTCATCCTCCGTATAGCCCTCCAGCCGGATGATCTCCATCCGGTCGAGCAGCGCCTGCGGCAGGTTCAGCGAGTTGGCGGTGGTGACGAACATCACGTCCGACAGATCGACGTCGATCTCCAGATAATGATCCTGGAACTTGCTGTTCTGTTCGGGGTCCAGCACCTCCAGCAGCGCGGACGCCGGGTCGCCCCGGAAATCCTGGCCAAGCTTGTCGATCTCGTCGAGCAGGAACAGCGGGTTCATGGTGCCCGCCTTTTTCAGGTTGGACGCGATCTTGCCCGGCATGGAGCCGATGTACGTCCGGCGATGGCCGCGAATCTCGGCCTCGTCGCGCACGCCGCCCAGCGACTGGCGGATGAACTCGCGCCCGCACGCCTTGGCGATGCTGCGCCCCAGCGAGGTCTTGCCGACGCCCGGCGGGCCGACGAGGCACAGGATCGGCCCCTTCAACTTGTCCGACCGCGCCTGCACGGCGAGATATTCGATGATCCGGTCCTTGACCTTGTCCAGCGCGAAATGATCGGCGTCGAGCACTTCCTGCGCGACGACCAGATCCTTCTTCAGCTTCGACTTCTTTCCCCACGGCAGGCCCAGCAGCGCATCGAGATAGTTGCGAACCACCGTGGCCTCGGCCGACATGGGCTGCATGCCCTTGAGCTTCTTGAGTTCCGCATTGGCCTTGGTGCGCGCTTCCTTGCTGAGTTTCAGCTTGGCGATCTTGGCGGCGAGTTCGGCCAGTTCGTCGGCGTCCTCGCCCTCGCCATTACCCAGCTCGCGCTGGATCGCCTTGAGTTGCTCGTTGAGATAATATTCGCGCTGGGTCTTCTCCATCTGGCGCTTCACGCGGCCACGGATCTTCTTCTCGACCTGCAACACGCCCAGTTCGCCCTCCATGAAGGCGAAGACCATTTCCAGGCGCTTCATTGGATCGGCCTCGACCAGCAGCGACTGCTTGTCGGAGACCTTCACGCTGATATTGGCGGCCACGAAATCGGCGAGCCGGCCCGGCTCCTCGATCTCGCGCAGTTGCACGGGCGTTTCGGCGGGCAGCTTCTTGTTGAGCTTGGCATAGCCCTCGAACTGGTCCGCGACCGAGCGCATCATCGCCTCGACCTCGGTGCCGGCGGCCTCGATGTCCTCCAGCGAGCCGACGTCGGCGGCGAGATAGCCGCTCGCCTCCTCCACACTGTTCAGGACGGCGCGATGCTTGCCCTCGACCAGCACGCGCACGGTGCCGTCGGGCAGTTTCAGCATCTGAAGCACGGTCGCCACGACGCCGATGTCATAGAGATCATCCCGCGCGGGATCGTCCATCGCGGGGTCGAGCTGGGTGACGAGGAAAATATCCTTGTCGGCTTCCATCGCTTTTTCGAGCGCGACGACACTTTTGTCGCGACCGACGAACAGCGGCACGATCATCTGCGGAAAAACCACGATGTCGCGCAAGGGCAACAAGGGAAGGGTCTGGGTCATTCTGGCTCCCTACTGGCCGGACTTGTCGGCGCACCATATCGCATGGGTTCGTCCCAATATTGGCTCGGCGCGCCGGGATTCAATCACGGGCGATGCGATCGCCCCTCTCGCCCTAGCCTCGCAAAGATGAGCATCGGCTGAATTCGGGGCAAAATTATGGTCAGAACGGCAGCTTGAAACCGGGGGGCAGCGGCAGGCCGCTCGTCAGTTTCGCCATTTCCTTGCCACTGGCCTCGTCCGCCTTGGCGCGCGCATCGTTGAACGCGGCGACGATCAGGTCTTCCATGATGCCCTTGTCCTCTACGCTGACGAGGCTGTCGTCGATGGAGAGGCCGATGATGCGGCCCTTCGCCGACGCGCGGACTTTCACGAGGCCGCCGCCGGCAGCGCCCTCCACCTCGATGGTGTCGAGGCTGGCCTGCGCCTTGGTCAGTTCCTCCTGCACCCGGCTCGCCATGCCGATTATGTCGTTCAGGTCTTTCATGATGACATGCTCCCGTTTCTCTGGGCTTCGATACCGATGAGTTCGGCATCGGGAAAGGCGTCGCGCACCGCCGCGCCGACCGGCGACGACCAGACCGCATCCTCGCGCGCCTGTGCGGTCGCGCGTTCCTGCTCCAGCAAGGTAGGCTGGGCGGGACCGTCGCCGAGCGTCACCTGCCAGCTCTGGCCGGTCAGGCTCTTGAGCGCATCGGCAAGATCGCGGCCGAAACTGGCGGAAAGCGGACGGGTGAGGCGCACCGAAATAGCGGGCGGCGCATAGTGGATAAGGCCGACGCAATCGTGCAGGTCGCTCGCAAGGCTGCCATGCTTTTGAAAGAGCCGTTCGACCAATGTCGGGAAATCGGGGGGGAAGGCGATCGCTGTCATGCCGGGCAGCGCCGGCTCCGCCGGTGCGGAGGACAGCATGGGGGGCGGCAATGCCGGGGCGACCGCCGCCCCGCCCGCGATCAGTCGCGCCAGTTCGGATGGATCGGGCATCGTCGCGGCATGCACCACGCGCAGCAGCACCATGTCGCAGGCGTCGCGCGGATTGACTGCCGCCACGACTTCGCCATGGCCCTTGAGCAACAACTGCCACAGCCGATGCAGGTCGGCGAAGCCCATCGCCTCCGCCCATTCGGCCAGCGCCGCCTTCTCCTCGGCGGAGCGCGCCGGGTCGTCGTCCTGCCGGCCCGATTTGGCCAGTGTGACGGCATGAACCAGATCGAGCAGATTGGTGATGATCCCCGCCGGATCGACGCCCAGCCCATATTGCCCGGCCAGGCCATCGAGCGCGGCGCCCGCATCGCCCGCCAGCACATGACCCAGCAGGCGGCGAATATTGCCCCGGTCGGCCAGCCCCAGCATGTCGCGCACCTGATCGGCGGTGACATGCGCCTGCTCGCCGGTCAGTTCGGCATGGGCGATCGCCTGGTCGAGGATGGACTGACCATCGCGCGCGGACCCCTCCGCCGCCGCCGCGATCAACGCCAGCGCCTCCGGTTCGGCGGTCACGCCTTCCTGCCCACAGATGAAGGTAAAATTCTCGACCAGCTTGTCGCCGGGGATGCGGCGCAGGTCGAATCGCTGGCACCGCGACAGGATGGTGACGGGAATCTTGTTCACTTCGGTGGTGGCGAACAGGAATTTGACGTGCGCGGGCGGCTCCTCCAGCGTCTTCAACAGGGCGTTGAAGGCGTTCTTGGACAGCATGTGCACTTCGTCGATGATGTAGATCTTGTAACGCGCCGACACGGCGGAATAGCGCACCGCCTCGATGATCTCCCGCACGTCGTCGACGCCGGTATGGCTGGCGGCGTCCATCTCCACCACGTCGATATGCCGCCCCTCCGCGATGGCCGTGCAGGGGTCGCAAACCCCGCATGGGTCGATGGTGGGACCGCCCTGCCCGTCCGGGCCGACGCAGTTCAGGGCCTTGGCGATCAGCCGCGCGGTCGACGTCTTGCCGACCCCGCGCACCCCGGTCATGACGAAGGCATGGGCGAGCCGGTCACGCTTGATCGCGTTGCCCAGCGTCTGGACCATGGCCTCCTGCCCGATCAGTTCGGCGAAAGTCTGCGGCCGGTACTTGCGCGCCAGGACGCGATAGGGCTGCGGGGAATCGGACATGGGGCTGTCTTAGCGGCTGGGTGGTGGGATGTCGAAGGGGCGGGAGAAGAAGGAAGCTGTTGTTCGCACAGAACCACAGAGAGGCCGAAAGCGGCCTTGCCGCCTGTCATCCTCCGCGCCTCTGCGGTTGCGCGTGAATCGCCAAAAAGGAAAAGGTGGAAGCCGGAACGACCCGCAGCAAATTCGTTGTGGCTGCTTCCGTCAGGACCTGACCAGGTTGGCGAGAACTGCGCCCGCCCGACTTCCGTGGCGGCATATGGCGGGGAACGCGGTAGTTTTCAAGCCTGCAATGCGAAGCTTTACGGGTTATCCGACTGTACGCCGACCATGATCCCGTTCGTCCTGAACTTGTCGAAGGACTGTCTTTCGCCTTTCGCGTGCGATGTCGAAAAAAGTAGAACGGCCCTTCGACAAGCTCAGGGCGAACGGATCTGTTTAGGGGGGCTATAATCCCTGCATATTGTGGCTGGTGCCCGGAATCCGCACGGTGATGCCGCCCATCGCGGCGCTCAGGGTGATCTGGCAGGACAGGCGACTCGTCCGCGTGGCGGCGGCGGCGAGGTCGAGCATATCCTCCTCTGCCTCGCTCGCGCGGGGCAGCTTGGCGAAATCGTCCGCCGCGACGATGACATGGCAGGTGGAGCAGGCCATCTGCCCCTCGCACGTCCCCTCCAGCGGCTGGCCCGCCGCCTGACCGACGTCGAGCAGATTGTCGCCGTCCTTCGCCGTCACGTCCTTCACATTCTCGCCATCCGCGCTGATGAAACGCACGGCGACCGCCGCGGGCTGACTCATGCCGTTCGCTCCTGCTCGCTGGCTGTCTCAAGGATGAGGAGGGCCGCTTCCTCCAGGTCAGACATAGACGTATAGCGCCCAAAGCCAAGCCTGATCGACGATCGCGCCTCGCCGTCGCTCAGCCCGATGGCGCGCAGCACATGGCTGGTCCGCCCCGACCCACTCGCGCAGGCAGACCCCAGCGCCATCGCCACCTGCCGGCAGGACGACAGGATGCGGGCCGCGTCCACGCCCTCGCGCCGTATGTTGAGGTTGCCGCGATACCGCGCCTCGACGCTGCCGTTGATCGTCCAGCCGGCGAACAGACGCCGCGCCGTTTCCCACAGGGCAGCGACATGCTCCGCGTCGGCGTCGCACTGGTCCAGCGCGAGTTTGGCGGCCATGCCGAATCCCCCGCACAGCAGCGGCGACAGCGTGCCCGAACGCAGCCCCCCTTCCTGCCCGCCGCCATGGATCAGCGGCGGCAGGTCAAGCCCCTCACGCAACCAGAGCGCGCCGATGCCCTTGGGACCATGGATCTTGTGCGCGCTGATCGCGACCATGTCCGGCGTGGCGGGGAGCGCGATGCGGCCGAAGCCCTGCACCGCGTCGCACAGGAACGGCGCGCCGGCGTGCACGGCCAGATCGGCGAGCGCCCCGATGGGCTGGAGCACGCCGATCTCGTTATTGACCTGCATCGCGACGACCAACGCGGTGCGCTCGTCGATCGCGACATCGGCCACGTCGAGGTCGATCAGGCCGTCGCGCCCGACCGGCAGATAGACCGGCTCCATCCCCATCTGCACGGCAGCGGCAACGGTATCGAGCACGGCGGCATGTTCGGTGGCGATCGTCACCACGCGCGTTCGCCCCGGCGGCGCGACGCGCAGCGCGCCATGGATGGCGGTATTCAGCGCCTCGGTCGCGCCGCTGGTAAAGACGAGTTGCCCGCCTGCCATACCGAGGGCGGCATGGACCCGGTCGCGCGCCAGTTCGACCTCGGCGGCGCCCTGACGGCCCATGGCGTGGGCGCTGTGCGGATTGCCATAGCGGTGCAGCGCGTCCGCCATGGTGGCGATCACCTCCGGCGCCAGGGGCGTGGTCGCCTGATAGTCGAGATAGATCATCGGCGCGGAAAAAGGCTTTCCCAAATCGGTCGGTAATCGTCAGAAATGAGCCATTCGCCGCCATTGGTCAATGAAAGCGGCGACATGCTGTCCCGTTGTGGACCAGCCGAAGCTGACCCGGACGACCTCGCCGGCCGATTTGTCATCCCATCCCATGGCGGCCAGCACCGGGCTTGTCCGCAACGTCCCCGACGAACAGGCGCTCCCCGCCGACACCGCGATGCCGGCCGCGTCGAAGCGAATCAGCTGCGCGCGGGCACTGACGCCCGGCATGCGGTAGGAGGCGATGGTGGGAATGCGCGGGCTACCCTGCGCGACCACGGTCCCACCCGCGTCGGTTATCGCGTTGTCCAGCAGCGCGCGCAGCTCCGCCGCCCGATCCACCCAGTGGCGCGGTGCCTCCAGCGCGGCGGCCATGCCAAGGATCGCGGGCAGGTTTTCGGTCCCGCCGCGATAGCCGAGTTCCTGGCCACCGCCCGCCTCCAGCAAGGCGAGATCGCGCACCAGCAGCGCGCCGGCGCCGATCGGCCCGCCCAGCTTGTGCGCGCCGATGGCGATGATGTCGGCATCGGGCAGAGCAATCTTGCCCGCCCCCTGCGCGCAATCGCACAGCCAGAGGCCCCCGCCCGCGCGAATGGCGTCGCCCGTTGTTCCCGCCGGCTGGATCACGCCCGTCTCGCTGTTCACCTGCTGGATGGCGACCAGCGCGCCCTGAAAGTCCATGCCGTCGAGGCGGACAAGTCCGTCGGCATCGACCGGAATCCGCTCGCCGGGCCCGGCATGGCGCAGCACCGAATCATGTTCGGTTGCGCCTGCGATCCGTCGCGCGGCCTTTGTGTGGCGCAGCGCCAGCGCGATGGCCTCGCTCGCCCCGCTGGTGAAAATGATCGCGCCGTTCCAGCCCAGCGCGGCGGCGATGCGCTCCCGCGCCCCCTCCAGCGCCGCCTTCGCCCGTCGCCCCGCCGCATGGGGCGAAGAAGGGTTGGCCCACGCCGCCAGAGCGGCCATCATCGCATCGCGCGCCACCGGCAGCAGCGGGGTCGTGGCGGCATGGTCGAGGTAGATGGCGGGTCGGGTGTCGGGCACGAGTCGGCGGAATCAATCCTGCGTTGCGAAAAAGCAACGGCTAACTATATAGACCGCTCTCCCGCGCGCGCCGAAAGGCCGCGCACGACGCCCTTCACTTTGCTCATCAGGTGCCATGCCCGACGTAATCTTTCCCGGTCCAGAAGGCCGCCTTGAGGGCCGTTTCAGCCCCCCGCCCCGCCCACGCGCGCCCGTCGCGATGATCCTGCATCCGCATCCGCACGGCGGCGGCACGATGAACGATCACATCACCCAGGCGCTCTACAAGACCTTCGTGAAGCGCGGCTTCGCGGTTCTGCGCTTCAATTTCCGGGGGGTCGGTCGCAGCCAGGGCACGTTCGACAATGGCATCGGCGAATTGTCCGATGCGGCGTCGGCGCTCGATTGGGTGCAGAGCTTTCACCCGGAGGCGCAGACCACCTGGATCGCCGGCTTCAGCTTCGGCGCGTGGATCGCCATGCAGTTGCTGATGCGCCGCCCCGAAGTGCGCGGTTTCATTTCCGTCGCGCCGCCGGCGAACATGTATGATTTCTCCTTCCTCGCCCCCTGCCCGGCGTCCGGCATCATCGTCCAGGGCGCGCAGGACGAGGTGGTCAGCCCCAGTTCGGTACAGCGTCTGGTCGACAAGCTGCGCACGCAGAAGGGCATCACCATTCATCATGACGAGATTCGCAACGCCAATCACTTCTTCGAGCATGAGCGCGACCAGTTGATGATGTCGGTCGACAATTATCTCGATATGCGCCTCGCGCCAGATTCGCCGATCAAGTAACCGGTCCCCTCAGCGCATGCCTTCACCGGGCGCGCTGAGGCTTTTGCCCGATGGCGTCGGCGCCAGCCAGATCGCCATATTGCCGAACATCACCGCCGCCGCGACGAGCATCAACAGCCCGCGCCTGCGGTCCCTTTTGCGGATCAGCAGGTGCAGGCCGCCCGCGAGCAGCGCGACGCCCGCCAGCATCAGGATGGAGAGGATCGTTCCGACCATCGCCACCCTATAGGGAGGCAGTCAGGGCGCTGGCAAGGTGCGGCCGTTCGGCTCAGGCGGCGTCCGCGCCGAACCATTCGATCGCACCGTCATAACGCTTGTTTTCCACCGAGGTCATCATCCCGGTCGCGAGCGCGGTCGCGGCGCGCGTGTCGGAGGCGAGTTTCTTGACCTCGGTCGCCACGACCGCGAAGCCCCGTCCCGCCTCCCCGGCGCGCGCAGCCTCGATGGCCGCGTTGAGCGCGAGAAGATTGGTCTGCGAGGCGATGTCCCCGATGGTCGAGACGATCCCGGCGAGCCGGCCCATCGTCCATTCCAGGGTCTGCTTCTTGTCCTCCACGTCCAGCTTGAACTGCTGAACCTCGTCCAGGCGCTTCTGCACCTCCCGTTCCAGTTCGACCTGCGCGGTCACGTCGCTGGCGATCTTGACGATCTTGAGCGGCCGCCCCACCGGGTCGAACACGGGATTATAGGTTGCCTGGAGCCATATTTCGCGGCCGTCCCGGGTTCGGCGCGGAAATCGACTGGACTCGAAATGGCCCTGCGCCAACCGGTCCCAAAAGTGCCGATAGTCGCTGCTCTGGGAGATGGCGGGATCGCAAAACAGGCGATGATGGGCGCCCACCACCTCGTCCCGCGTATAGCCTATCAGCGTCAGGAAATTGTCATTGGCGTCGAGCACGGTGCCGTCCAGCGCAAAATCGACCACCGCCGCGCTGTGACGGACGGCGTCCACAAATGCCTCTGCCTCCGCCAGGCGGGCGCGCCGCGCCGTGATGTCGGTGGCCAGCACCAGGACGTAATCCATGCCGCCCTGCTCGTTGAGCACGGGGGAGAGGCTGACATGCAGCCATAATATCGCATTGGTCGCAGTCGACACGCGGCAGATTTCGCCGACCTGTTCGCCATTCTCGAGGTGCACGCGGCGCGTCTCCGCTTCTTCGCGGCTGATACCGGAGGTCATGACCTCGTCCGCCCGCCGACCCTCAAGGTCCGCGAGCGAGACGCCCAGCTTGTCGCGGAAGCGCTCGTTGGCCCAGAGGATCGTGCCATCCGGTCTGATATGCAGGATCATGTAGGAACGACAAAGCCCCTCATATGCCGCATGCATGTCGATAGTCGCCAAACGCATCTCCCTTGCCCCACCGCCTAGCGCGCAATGGTTTATGGACGATTAGCGATGTGGCAGCCTGGTCTAGGCGCTTGAACGCAGCGCGGCCTCGACGAGCATCGCGGGCGGTGTCGCGAGGCAGATAAAGGTGCCGAGCGGCAAGCGCATGTCCGCCCGCATCCCGCCCTTCTTCAACGTGACCAGCACCGCCCAGCCCAGCCCGAGCAGAGAGGCCATCAGCAGCAGGAACGGCAAGGCCAGCCACCCGACCCATGCGCCGATCGCCCCCAGCAGCTTGGCGTCGCCCCAGCCCAGCCCCTCACGCCCCCTCAGCGCGCGGTAGCCCAGCGCGATCCCCATCAGTCCGCCATAGCCTATCGCCGCGCCGATCCATCGGTCCGTGAGGGGCACGTCGTTCGTGAAGGGGCCGATGGTGAGGCCAAGAAAAGCCAGCGGCAGGGTCAGGCCATCGGGCAACCAGAAATGGCGCCCATCAAGCACGGCCAGCGCCAGCAGGAGCCAGCCCAGCAGGCTCCACCCAAGGGCGGCGACCGGCTCATCCGTCCACAGGAAAGCCAGCAAAGCCAGCGTAGCGCAGCCCAGTTCCATCAGCAGATGCACCGGGTCGATCCGCATGCCGCACCGGCGGCAACGCAAACCAGCCGCGAACGCGCTCAACACGGGCACGAGATCGCGCGGTCCCAGCGCGACGCGGCAGCCATCGCAATGCGAACGACCCGTCGCCACGCTCTCCCCCCTTGGCCAGCGCGTCACCAGCGCGCCCAGAAAACTGCCGACGATGAGGCCGAGCAGGAGGCCGGCGAGACTCCGGAGGCCCGGCGACGCCCATAGGGTCAGGATCACAGCGACCCGGCGACCCGCAGTTGCTGCTTGCCGCCGACCGACTGAAACCCCAGCGCACCCAGCGCGAGAGCCAGCGCCGGATCATTGGCGGTGATCGTCATCGTGCCCCGGTAATGGCCGGCGCCGTCCAGCCGCAGTTCGATCCGCTCGACGCCGGACTGGCCGACCAGCGGGATGAGCAGGTCCGCGCCGTCGCAGCGGATTTCGCCGGCCATCCCATTGGCGAGATCGAGCCCCGGCGCGCCCGCCGACAGGATCGCGCGCATCCGCCCCGTCGCCTTCACGCACCGCGATCCACTGAAGGCGATGCTGACATCCTGCATCTCGACCGCAGACACCGGCAACGGCGCCAGCGCCCCGCCCAGGGGCAGGGTGCCGGTCATGTCGTCGATCCCGCGCGTCGCGATGCCGGCGGTCAGCGCACCGGCAATGTCGTCCGGCAGGCCCTTCCTGCGGCTGATCTCGAAGCGCGCGCGGCCGAGCAGCAGCGGAAAGGGCGAGAGCGCGACATCGACCGTCCCGATCCGCACCGGCCCTGCCTGCAATTCCTCCGCCGCGCCCCACCACATCGGCCCGCGCACCGACCGCGCCGCGACGCCCATGTCGCCCGCACCGACAATCGCGAAGAGAAAGCGCAGCGGCATCGTACCGATGAGCGCCAGCAGGAAGGCGACGCCAAGGATCGTCCATCCCCGCCGCGAAAGTTTCAGAAACTGTCGGATGCCGGTCGCCATCACACCGCCTCCCGCAAGACGGCCTGCACCACGACCGTGCCGGGCGTCGTGCCCGGCATCATGCTGATCGTTTCGACCTGCACCCCGCGTGCCTCCAACCCGGACAGCCAGGCGAGCAGCGCCCCCGCCCGCGCGGAACCGATGGTGATCGCCAGCCGCCCCTCGCCCTGCGCCGCGCTGCGGTCCAGCGTCAGGCCGGCCTCGGATGCGCTCTGCGCGACGCTCTGGCCGATAGCCGCGTCACCCCGGTTGGGGACGGCGGGCGCTGCCTTCAGCGCCGCGACCTTCGCACGCACCGATGCATTGGCATCGACCGACGCGCCATAGCGCACCCATGCGCTTGTGATCCCCGCCTCGACCGGACGCCACACGCCCAGCCACAGCAGTACGCCGCCGACCAGCAGCAGCATCAGCGTCACCAGCCGCCGCTCCCGGCCGCTGAGGGCCGACCACCAGCTTTTCAATCCCTGCATCACGGCACCACGCTGATGTCGGCGATGGTCTGCGCGCCCTGCTGCTGGACGCCGTTGGCGGCAACGCGCCAGCCGGCATTCTGCAACGCGACCAACGCGACGTTGATCGCGTCGGAACTGGGCGCGGCGAACTGCACCCGCACGCTGCCGTCGGCGAGTTGAGCGAGACTGGTCATAGTGACTCCCGGCGCGCCCTGCATCGCGCCCAATATCCCCGCCGTCGTGCCAGTAAAGCCGCCCACCGCGCCGCCGCGCGATGCGAGCCGCGCGGACAGGCGCGCGTCGGCATCGGTCACGTCGCTCGCTTCCGGCACGACGGCGCGCGCGATGGCCAATGTCGTGGCGTCGAGCGATGTCGCCTCCCAATGCAACCGCACGATGGTGACGAGGCTGACGAGCAGGGCGACCAGGGCAACGCAACCCGCCAGCACCGCCACCCGCTTCACCCACGCCGGATCGAGCGCGGTGACGCGGCGCAGCGCATAGCTGCCCTGTCGCAAAGTCATCGGCGGGTTGCCGAGCGCGGCGGCCAGCCCCTTCTCCACGACCATCTCGTCGATCCGGTTCAGCGGCGCATCGGCCAGAATGAGCGCGGCATGCGAATCCCGCACCCCCGCCGCGCAATCCGTGCCGCGCAGCAGCGCCTCACCGCCGACCCGGCCAGCGACAAAGCCCTCCTCCGGCGGCGGCAGCAGCAGGGCGGCGGGAACGATGGCGGCCTGCGGCGTACCCAGCGCCTCGGCATGGGCGATCCAGCTTTCCATCGCGGAGCGCGCCGCGACGGCGACGACATGGGGCTGCTCCGGCTCCACGGCGGGCGCGACGGCGGCGTGCAGCGCCCCGGCCGGGCCGATGCTCGCCTCCAGCGCCATCAGCGGCGCGGCGACCGCGCCCTGCCGCACGGTCATGCCGGGGCAGGCGATCCAGTGAAGCGCGACATCGCCGCTCGGCACGACCAGCATCGCTTCTTCATCGGCGGGCAGCGCGACGAGCCCCGTGGCGGCCTGCCACCCGGTGCCGTCCCCGCGCCCGACCACGCGGCCGTTCGCGACGCGCAGCCAGCCCGCCGCCGGTTCCTCATCGGAACCGCCGTCAGGCGCCAGCCAGAAGATCATGCCGTCAGCCATGCTCAGCCTTCGTCCCCCCATCGCCGGCGTATCAATCGCGCCGGCGCGTCTTCCGCATCGAAAAGCGCCGTCTCGCTCACATCCGCCCCAGCATTTGGCGCCCCGCCCAGATCCGCGCGCAAGTCCACCTCGAACCAGCGGCTCGTCAGCTTTGTCTGGCCGGTCGCGTCGGCTGGCAGGCCAAGGCTGGTGAGAGCCGGTTGCCCCCAGAAGTCCACGAGGCTGCCATAGCCATCCGCCGGCCGCTGCGCCAGCACTTGCCGCGCAATGTCCGGACCCAGCCGGCCATCCGCCAGCATGGCGAGCAGGATCGCCTGATCGGGCAGCAGCGTATTGACGTTGATCGGCGACAGGTCGGTGACAGGCAGCGCGCAGAGCCACGGTCGCACCCGGTCGTAGATGGCGGCGGTCATGCCGTTGACCGTCCGGAGTTCGCTGGGGTCGGCGAGGAGGTCGCCAGCGGTACGATAGGGCACCGGCTGCTGGAGATAATAGGCATCCTCCGCGCCGCCGCCAGCCGGCAACTGGTCGCTGTCGATCCAGTCCGCGCCGGAGGTGGCGATCTGGTCAGCGGCGCGCGGGTCGGTGCCGAGCAGGCGGAGCAGCGCGGCGAACTGCGCTATACCGCTGGCGCGCGCGGCGTAGCTGCCCGCACTGTTGCCCTCCACCAGGCTGTTGACGTTGAAGCAGTTGCCCGCATCGCGCACCCGCGCGGTCACCATCCCGCCGGACACCGGGATCGCCTGCGGCTTGCCGAGCCAGCCCCCCGCCAGCGTCGTCCGCCCCGGCCGCGCGGTGACGAGATCGCTGAGCCGCAGCCCGACCAGCGTCTCCGCGGAGAGGAGGAAGGCCCGCCCCTGATCCGCGCCCACGCCATTTTGCGCCATCCGCGTGGCGATGGTCAGCCGCTCCAGCGCGATCGCGGTGATGACCGCCATCACCGCGACGAGCAGCAGCACGGTGAGAAGCGCGGCTCCCTCCTCGCGGCGCGCGGGGATGATGGGGCTACGCACGGGGCGAGACCTCCGGCGGCTTTTCCGAGCCGCCCGGCCCGACCAGGAAGCGCAGGGTGATGGGCGGGCGTCCCCGGCGCGTCAGGGTCATCTCGACAAGCCGGGGCATCAGGTCCGGCTGGACCGGCCGCCACTCGCCGAGCCACTCCCCCCGCGCGTTGCGAAAGCGGATCGACAGCGCCGTCACGTCGGCGATCAGCACCGCAGGTTCGGTGGGCGCGGCACCATCCACGAAGGGATAGCCGACCCGCTCGATCCGGCCGCCGCGCCACCAATATTCGACCTTCTGCACGGACGATCGCGCGGCATTGTCCGGGTTGCTCCAGCCGGTACGCACGAATTGCAGGATGGGCTGGTCGCCGCCCGCCGACCGACCGAAGAAGGCGGGGGCCAGCGTGCCGGTCTGCGTGCGGCTGATCCGCGTCGTAGCCTGGGCAAGGTCACTGTCGAGAGCGGCGAGCGTCAGTTGCACGTCGGCCAGCCGGTCGAGATGCGCGCCCACCTGTCCCTGCGCGGAGACGCTGCCGCGCAACAGCACGACGCCCGCCGCCGAGAGCATCGCGAAGATCAGCAGCGCAACGAGCAGTTCGATCAGCGTGAAGCCGTGTTCGGCGGAACGCATCGGGCACGTGAAGCCGTCGTGCCTCATCGCGCCACCCTGCCGTCGAGGCCGACCGTGACCGGCAGCGAGCGTCCGTCACGGGTCAAGGTGAACGCCATCGGCTGATCCGCCCGGCCGATGGTGTCGAAATAGAGGCGCTGACGCCCTTGTTGCGGCGCCTCCGCCCGCGCGCCGGACGACCAGTCGGTGGCACCCAACGGCTTCTGGTCGAGGGATTGCCAACGCCCGCCCGTCCGCTCCTCGAACCCGTAGCCCGTGGGCGACACCCACAGCGCGACCGGACGCCCCAGCACCACCGCGCGATCATGCGCGGCGCGGACGCGGCCGGCGAAGCGATCCGCATCGTCGGACAGGCGACCGCGCGGATCGCTCATGGTCAGCAGGACGGCGCCCGACATCAGGCCGATGATGACGATGACGACCATCAGTTCGACCAGCGTGAAGCCGTGTTCGGCGGAGCGCCGAATGGGCGTGAAGCCGCAATCCCCCATTCCGTTCGTCCTGAGCTTGTCGAAGGACCGTTCTTCTTCTGGAAGTACAGGACAGTCCTTCGACAAGCTCAAGACGAACGGAAGGAGCGAAAACCTCACGTCGCAGGCCGGGCGACGGTGAAAACGGCGGGCGACGTGCCTCCGCCGGCGGGCACGGTCACCGTCACCTCCAGCAAACGCGGCTCGAGCGTCGATCCGATCGACTGTTTCCAGTGGAAAGTACGGCCAGCGTTGACCACGTCGCCCTCCGAATCGCCCCGCGCGGGAGGCAAGGGGTCGGTCAGCCGCTCGAAAGCGAGATTGCGCGCGGTGATCTGCGCCAGCACGCGCGCGTCGAGGTCGCCCGCCGTGCGAACCGAGACGGCCTGCAACCGCACGAGCGCCAGCCCGGCGAGACTGAAAATGGCGAGCGCGACGAGCATTTCCAACAGGGTGAAGCCCCCGTCAGCAGCCCGAAAGTCACTGGTCGCTGGAATAGATGTCCGCATTCTCGCCCTCGCCGCCCGGCGCGCTGTCCGCGCCCAGCGAGTAGATGTCGAACGCGCCCTTCCGGCCCGGCGCGCTGTAGAGATAAGGCTTGCCCCAGGGATCGTCGGGCAGCTTCTTGATGTAGCCGCCCTGGCGGTAGCGTTCGGGCTGGGCGAGCCCGGCAGGCGGAGTCAACAGCGCGTTGAGGCCGTCGCCGCTGGCGGGATAGGTCAGATTGTCGAGACGATATTGCTCCAGAGCCGACTCGAGCGTCGCGATGTCCGCCTTTGCCTTGGCGACATTGCCGGTACGCAGCGCGCCGAACACGTTGATCGCGACGATGGTGCTGAGCAGGCCGATGATGACGATCACCACCATCAACTCTACCAGCGTGAAGCCGTGTTCGGCGGAACGGCGGCGGGAAACGGTAACTTCGGACATATTCAGGCTCCGGCCCCGGTAAGGCTCTGCAACTGCAGGATTGGCAACAGGATCGACAGGATGATGACCGCGACCAGCCCGCCCATGAGGATGATGATGAGCGGTTCGAGAAGCGACAGCGCGGCCGCCGTGAAGGCGTCGAACTCCCGCTCCAGATAGTCCGCCGCGCGCTCCAGCATCGTGTCGAGCTGCCCCGCCGTCTCGCCGCTCGCCGCGAGGTAGACGAGCAGCGGCGGGAAGACATTGGCGCGGCGCATCGCGGTCGACAGGCTGCCACCGCCGCGCACCGCCTCGACAATGTCGATGGTCGCCGCGCGCAGCACGCGGTTATGCACGGTCGGGATGGTAAGGTTCAGCCCCTCGACCACCGGCAGGCGGCTCTGCACCATGGTCGACAGGGTGCGGGCCATGCGCGCGGCATGGAGATCGCGGATCAGCCGGCCGAGGAACGGGACGCGCAGCATCGCGGCATCGAAGCGCAGCCGCACCGGCTCGCGCTTCAGCGCCTGCCACAGCCCCACGCCGCCCGCGCCGATCAGGATCGCGATCAGCCACCACCAGCCCGCCAGAAACAGCGAAAGGCCCATGACGATCCGGGTCAGCAACGGCAACTCCTGCCCCAGCGTGTCGAACTGCTCCACGACCAGCGGCACGACGAAGATCATCAACGACATGGTGACGATGAACGCGAACGCCGCCAGCACGGTTGGATAGGCCAGCGCGGTCAACACCTTGGCCCGCATCTCCGCCTGTCGTTCCAGCAGCAGCGACAACCGCTCGGTCAGTTCCGGCAGCGCGCCCGACCGCTCGCCCGCCGCGATCATCGCGCGATAGAGCGGCGGGAAACTGCGCGGCTCGGCGGAGAGGGAGTCGGCAAGGCTGCGGCCCTCCATCACCCCGGCATGCACCCGGCCCACGATGGCGCGCACATGGTCCTTCTCGCTCTGCCGGGTGATGGTGCGCAATGCCTCTTCGAGCGGACTCACCTGCGCCAGCGTTGAAAGCTGGCGCGTAAACAGCGTCACTTCCTTGGCCGAGAGGCGCTTGCCGCCCGCCGACCAGCGCGCGCCCCGTTGCCCGGCGGCTGCGGCGGCAGCCTCCGCCGCCTCGCCCATTCGCACCACATAAAGCCGCTTCGCTTCCAGCTGGGCGCGCGCCTCGCCCGCGCTGTCCGCGCGCAGCTTGCCGCGTTTTTCCCGGCCTGACGGGTCGATGACCGTGTAGGCAAAGTCAGGCATCCAGCACCTCTGAGCGGGAGATGCGGATCGCCTCCTCCGCGCTGGTCTCGCCATCGCGCACCAGTGCCCGCGCGGCCGAACTGATGTTGGGCGCGTTGAGGAAGGCGTGTCGGGCGATCAGCGATTCGTCACCGCCCTCGTTGATCATCCGGCGCAGCGTCTCGTCGATCCGCACCGCCTCGAACACGCCGATCCGACCCTTGTAGCCGCTGTTGCCGCAATGGACGCAGCCGACCGCCCGATAAATCTGCGTGCCCGGATCGAAGCCCAGCAACGCGCAGGCGGATTTGTCCGCATCCACCAACTCCCGGCATTCGTGGCACAGGCGGCGGACAAGGCGCTGCGCGATCACCGCGCGCAGGGTGGAGGCGAGCAGGAACGGCTCCACCTTCATGTCGCGCATCCGCGTCACGGCGCCGATCGCGTCGTTGGTGTGGACGGTGGAGAGGACGAGATGGCCGGTGAGGGAGGCCTGAACCGCGATCTCCGCCGTCTCCCGGTCGCGGATTTCGCCGACCATCACCACGTCCGGATCCTGGCGCAGGATGGCGCGCAGGCCCGCCGCGAAGGTCAGGCCGACCTTGGGGTTGACCTGCGTCTGGCCGACGCCCTCGACCGCATATTCGACCGGATCCTCGACCGTCAGGATGTTGCGCGACCCGTCATCGAGCTGGCGCAGGCCCGCGTAGAGCGTCGTCGTCTTGCCGCTGCCGGTCGGGCCGGTGACGAGGATGATGCCATTGGGTTCGGCGAGCGCGGCCCGAAAGATGGCGTCCGCTTGCGCGTTCATGCCCAGCACGTCCAGCCCGATGCCGGTGTTCGCCTTGTCGAGGATGCGCAGCACCACCCGCTCGCCCGCCCGGCTCGGCAGGGTCGAGACGCGCACGTCGAGCAGCTTGCCGCCCAGCGAAATCCCGATCCGCCCGTCCTGCGGCACGCGCCGCTCGGCGATGTCGAGACGGGCCATCACCTTGATGCGGCTCACCACCACCGGAGCGACATGGGCGGGCATTCGCAGCGTCTCGGTCAGCACGCCATCCATCCGCATCCTCACGACGAGGCCGGTTTCATACGGCTCGATATGGATATCGGAGACGCCCTGCCGCGCCGCCTCCGCGATGATGCCGTTGATGAGGCGGATGGCGGGCGCATCATCGGCGCTGTCGAGCAGGTCGTCCGCGCTCGGCATGTCGGACGCGATGAGGTCGAGGTCGTCGCCGATTCCCATGCTGCCCGCCATCGCCGCCGCCGATCCGCCCATGGCATAGCGGTCGGACAGCGCCTTCTCGAACAGCGACTGGTCGATGATCGTCACGTCGAAGGGCCGGGCGAGATGGCGGCGCACCTCCACGAGCATGCGCGGATCGGCGCCCTCGCGCAGCGCCACCCGGATCGCGCCATCGCTGCCATCTTCGAGGATGACGACCCCATGCCGGCGCGCAAAGCCATAGGGAATGTCGACGGGCCGTTCCGACGCGGCATGCATCGGCGCCTCCACGCTTCCGCTGACTTCGGCGCTGCTCATCGTGGCGGCACCTTGGCGGGCACGCCCTCCACGGGCCGCACGATGCTCTGCGACTGGCTCTGGCTTGTCGGCCCCAGGCGGCCGTCGATCACCTGATCGCCCGCCTGTGGAGCCGGCGGCGTGGGCGGCGCCGCGCCCATATAGTCGCGCACCAGTGCGTCGAGCGTCGGCTCCCGATCCGGCGCGAAGTCCACCTGCCGCCCGCGAATATAGCCATAGCGTTGCGCGGTGAGCGCCAGCGCGTCCTCGCGGCTGCGCAGGATCGTCGGGCGGATGAAGACCATCAGGCTGGTCTTGGCGCGCGATCGCGTCTTGGACCGGAACAGCGCGCCCAGCCCCGGAATGTTGCCCAGCAGCGGGATCTTCTCGATCGTGCGCCGCTCATTGTCGTCGAGCAGGCCGCCGAGCGCGAGGATATCGCCATCGTCCACAGTGACCGTCGTCTCGATCTCGCGCTTGTTGATGATGAGGTCGCTGCTGCGCGACGACACCGGCCCGGCGACGCTCGACACCTCCTGCCGCAGGAACAGCTTGATCGATCCGCTGGAGTTGATCTGCGGCCGCACGTCCAGCGCGATGCCGACATTCTGGCGCTGAACGGTGCGGAACTGATTGTCGAAATTCTGACTCAGCGCCTCGCCGCTCGTCACCGGCACTTCCTGCCCGACCAGGATGCTCGCCTTCTGGTTGTCCAGCGTCATGACCGATGGCGTGGACAGGACATTGCTGTCCGTGTCGGATTTCACCGCGTTGATGATCGCGCCCAGCACGCCGTTGCGGCCCAGCGTCGTGGCGACGCCGCCGAGACCGCCGGTCGCATTCAGCAGCGAACTGATCGCCGCTTCCTGCAATGTGTTGCCGAGCTGGCTGACGGTGCCAGTCGTCACCGTGCTGCCGGTGGTGGATGTCGTCGTCGTGGTCAGCTGCGTCGCGCCGATCGCGCCCCCTACGGTCAGGATGTTGGGCGTGGCATTGCTGTAGTTGGTGGCGGCAAAGCCGACGTCGGTACTGCCGACCAGAAACTGCACGCCCAGCTTCTTGGCTGCCGCCTCGCCGATCTCCACGATGATCGCCTCGACCAGAACCTGCTCGCGCCGCGTATCGAGCTGGCGGACCACTTCGCCCAGCTTGCGCTGGGTCTCGCTGCTGCCGGCGACGATGATCGCGTTGGCGCCAGAATAGCGGGTGACGATGGCGGTGCCCCGGCTCGCGATGCCGTTCGTGCCGGTGGAGGAGGCCGCCACCGATTGGGTGGGCGTCTGGGATATCTGGGCAGGTGCCATCGACGCGGCGTTGTTGCCCGAGGACGAGGAGTAATTGGACAGGCGGTTGCTCGACGCGGAGAACCCGCTGCTGTCCGTGGACGACGGGATCGGCACGGACTGGCCGAGCAGTTGCTGGAGCACCGGCAACAGCTTCTCCGCATCGGCATGTTCCAGCCAATAGACGCGGATTTCGGTGCCTTCGTCCGCGCGTCGGTCGAAATCGCGTGCCATCTGGGCGAGCCGCGCGACCGTGGCCGTGTCGCCCCGGATGGCGATGCTGTTGGAGCTGTCGATCGCGACCACTGTCGCGCTCGCGCCATTCCCCTCGCCGCCGCCGCCCGCCATCAACTGCTGGAGCGACGTCGCGATCTCGCGCGCGCCGGCGTTCTTGAGCAGGACCGTCTCGGTCGCGCCGCCCTCCCGGTCGATGCGGCCGAGCACCTGCCGGATGCGGGAGATATTGTCGGCATAGTCGGCGATCACGATGCTGCGGCCCGCGCGGTTGGCGGTGATCGATCCTTCGCGGCTGACCAGCGGACGCAGCGTTTCGAGCGCCGACGACGCGTCGATGGAGCGCAGGCGAATGACCTCGGTGATGAACTGGTTGCGGCTGGCCGCACTGCCCACCGATCCGGGCTGGCCCGCCAGACCATCGACCGGCTGGATACGGAAAGCCCCGCCCGGCGAGGGCACCGCGACGAGACCATTGGCGCGCAGGGTCGAGAGGAAAATCTCGAAATATTCAGTCTTGCTGAGCGGCCGGTCGGTGACGACGGACACCTTACCCTGCACCCGCGCGTCGATGATGAAGGTGCGACCGGTGACCCGCGCCGCATCCTGGATGAAGGCGCGAATGTCAGCGTCGCGCACATTCAAAGTCTGCTGCGCGATCACGGGGCCTGCGACCGCCACGGAGAGCACGCCGGCGAGCAGCAGGGTTTTCAATTGCATGACTCTCATTGTTCCCCGCTCACTGTAACCGCGATCGGCACCGTCGCCGCGCCCCGCTCGACCATCAGCGAGATTCGCGCGCCGGGCCGCAACTGCCCCTGCAGGGCCTGAATGTCGCTGGCCGACGTGATCGGGCGACCGTTGACCTGCGTGATGATATCGCCGGGCTGGAACCCAGCCGCCGCGAAGCCTCGCCCCTCCCCCTTGGACGAAACGATGAGGCCGCTCATGTGCCCGCCGTCGCTGCGCGGTGCGAAACCAACGTCGCGCTGGAGGATCGCGGCGGTGGGCGCGGCCAGCGGCCCCGTTGGCGGCGCGCCCTGCGGTTGTCCCGGCACGCCTGTCGGGGGACCGCCCGGCACCGCCGCGCCACCCGCCCCGCCCGCCGACTGGTCGAGAAACAGGGTTTCCAGTCTTCCCCCCCGGTCGATCACGACATGGTCATAGGATACTTCCTTCAGCTTCACGCCGGGCATGATCTCGTCACCGACCGCAAAGCTGGACTGGATGCCGTCCGGCGTCGCGACGATCGCGGACCCCAGCCCCGACCCTTCATTGATGCGCGTGCCGAACAGTTGCAGCGCCAGTCCGGTGACCTGCGCGCTCGGCCCCTCGGCGACCTGCCCCCGCGTGAAGGGATCGAAGCCGCGGAACAGGGCGCTGCGCGCGCCGGGCGGCAGCGGCGCAGGCGACCGCGCCCGCCATTCGCCGACCATGCCCATCGGCACCAGCAGCGCCCAGACCAGCCGCGCGACCTGGATGACGAGGACGAGCAACAGCAGCGCCTCTGTCCATTTTGCCAGCATCGCGCCGAGCGCGGCTCCCTCCGGCACGCGAGCCGAATTGCGCGCGCCGATCCTGCTCGAAAAGCGCGGAAGCCGATCGCGAAGATCCATCAGTCTGTCTCGCATCCGCGCTTTGGCCCCACTTTATTTGCGCCGGCTCCTATGGATCGCGCTTTACCGCCAGATGACAGCTTCATGACATAAATATTTCACCCTTGCACGGGCGCACGCCGATCTTGCCTCCCGCCCTTTGCCGGGTAAGAGGAAGTGCCATGACCGCCGCGTCGCCCCTCAACCCGAAGCAGCATCCCGGCGTGCAGCGTTTCCCGGCTCGCACCATCGAACTCTACATGCGCCGGAATTTCCTGACCGTCGAGGAGTGCGCCGCGCTGATCGACCGGATCGACGCGGTACGGCGGCCGTCGACCATCGCCGACTTCAACGGCGACGATGCCTTCCGCACCAGCGAGACCTGCGACCTGCCCGACGATGACCCGTTTATCGCGGCGCTCGACCGGCGGCTGGCCAACTTCATCGGCATCGACCCGGCCCATGGCGAACCGCTACAGGGGCAACGCTATGCGGTCGGGCAGGAATTCAAGGCGCACACCGATTATTTCGAGCCGACCGGCGTCGACTATGATCGCTATTGCGGCCAGTCCGGCAACCGCACCTGGACGCTGATGGCCTATCTCAACGAACCGGCGGCGGGCGGCGCGACGCGCTTCCCCAAATTGGGCAAGAGCTTTCAGCCGGAGACGGGCAAGCTGATCTGCTGGAACAACCGCGCTCCGGACGGCGCGCTCAACCCGGAGACGCTGCATCATGGGATGAAGGTGCGGGCGGGGACGAAATATATCATCACCAAATGGTATCGGGAGCGGGCCTGGTTGGGGTGAGGCACCTAAGCCGTTCGTCCTGAGCCTGTCGAAGGACCGTCCTTCCTTGAACCCGATCGCTCCTGAAGAAAGTGCAGTCCTTCGACAAGCTCAGGACGAACGGAATTTACCAAAAGGGCGGCCCACCGGACCGCCCCCTTTTTTGTTCAATCGCCCCGATCAGAACGTAATCGACGCCGAGACATTGACCGTCACGCCCGGCGTATAGCGGTTGTAGATGATCGTGCTGACGCCGTTCGACTGCGTTTCCTTATATTTGCGGTTGGTCAGGTTGCGCGCCTCGAACTTGAGGTCGATCTGCTTGCCGTAGACATCCACGCCCTGCCGCGCGACGAAGTCCAGGTTGAAGCCGGGATATTCATACACGTCCGGCTGGCCGGTGGTGCGGATGCCCCGGCTGGTCACGCGCTTGCTGGCGTAGGACAGGATCAGCGTCTGCTGCGACAACCTGTCCGTATCCTCCAGCCCCAGTTGCAGGTTGACCAGATGGTCCGACTGGCCGGTCAGCGACGCGCCATTCTGGAAATAGTCGGTCGATGGCGAGGCGAGGCTGGCGGGGAAAACCAGCGTCTTGTCGCTGGACGTCACCTTCAGCTTCGATTTGGTGTAGGTATAGTTGGCGATCGTGACCAGCCGGCGGCTCTCGAAGAATTTCGCTCCAGACCATTGCGACAGGTCGAAATATTTCTGCGTCTCGAACTCGGCGCCATAGAGGTCGGCCTTGGGCGCGTTGGCGAAGCTGGTCGCGAACGCGCCGTTGAAGATGCCGATGAAGCTCTCGATCGGATTGTCGATCTTCTTGTAGAAGGCCGATACCGACAGGCGCTGCTCCCGCGCGAAATACCATTCGTAGCGGGCCTCCGCGTTGAACAGCTTGCTGTCCTTCAGGAAGGGGTTGCCGAAATAGAGGCGGTTGGTGTCGGGATCGAAATATTGCTGGAAGATCAGCTCGCGGAACTGGGGCCGCGCGATCGTCTTGGACGCGTTGACGCGGAACTGCATGTCCGGGCGGAACTGCCAGGTCAGCGTCGCGGCGGGCAGCCAATAATCATTGTTGATCGCCGTCGCGGCCGTCCCCGCCGTCTGGTTGACGAACACCGGGATGTTCCGGACGGTCTGCCTGGCCTTTTCGTAGCGGACGCCCGCGTCGAGCAACAGCTCCGGCGTGATCTGCCAGCCAATCTTGCCATAGCCGGCGTGATTGACGAGCGTCGCTCGAAACGCGGGGTTCGGCTCATTGTCCTGCAGGCCGATGTTGAAGGCGTTGATGACGCCAGTCGACAGTAGCTGGTCCGGCCGCAGCAGGCCGACGCCGACATTCTGCTGGCTGAAGGCCGCCACAAAGGCATATTCACGGCGGATGCTGGTCCGCTTGGTGTTTTGATAGGCATAGCCTGCCGACAGGTTCAGGCCGTCGAACAGCCTGTAGGTCAGATCCGCGCCCGCCGAATAGAGATCCTCATTGAGGTCCGAATAGCGGATCAGGGCCTTGCCGGTGTTGTTGTTGAGCCGGTTGATGAAGAAGGAGCCGAACGGATCG